>Ga0207702_10005197_pt1 | contig 11439 bp, 9 predicted proteins | sample KBSCornC62_FD_184302 | JGI IMG/M metagenome (GOLD analysis project Ga0207702, IMG submission 184302) | Corn rhizosphere microbial communities from Kellogg Biological Station, Michigan, USA - KBS Corn C6-2 (SPAdes) (version 2) | ecosystem: Host-associated > Plants > Roots > Rhizosphere > Soil ...
TTCCGGCAGGTTGAATTCGTCGGCCTGCTTGCCGAGCAGCCACGCGGTCAGCGCGAGGAACGCGCACGGCACGACCCAGCGCAGGCGCGCGAGCCATGGCCGCGCGGTGGACGCGTTCGCGTCGGCGGGCGGCGCGGGTGCGGCGGTCTCGTTCATCGCGGCAGGTCGTCCCCGCTGGCCTCAGCGCGCCGGCGTCACTGCGCGCCGGCGTCCGTGCCGCTGCGGTTGTCGCCGCGCGTCGCGGCGCCGAGCAGGTCGCGCAGGCCTTGTTCGTACTGTGGCAGCCAGTTGCGCGGCACGGAATAGCCGTGGCCGACCTTCGGCAGCATCACGACACGGCCGCCCTTGACCTTGCCCACGAACGCTTCCGTGGCCGGCGGGTTGCACACCTGGTCGATATCGCCCTGCAGCACGATCCACGGCGATTTCACGATCGGCACGGTGTTGAAGATCGGCGTGTACGGCGGATTCGGCAGCTTGTGCGCGGTCAGGCCGCCGGCGCCTTCGCAGAAGGACTTGTGGATGATGAGGTCCGGACAGAAGCCGAGCGTCATCGCGCCGCCGAAATGCGTGTCGCCGGACTGCGCGAGCGCGGCATACATGATCGTCGCGCCGGAGGAATAGCCGATCAGCACCGGATGGTACGCCGGCAGTTTCATCTCTTTCGCGACCAGCGCGGCGATGCGGTCGAGCAGGCCCGATGCGTTGCTGCACTGATCGGCATCCGCCTCGAGGGTTTTGAGGAATGCCGGCGTGCTGAAGCCGGCGACCCAGTAGCCGAGATCCTGCGCCGTGTGCGCCATGTCCCATACGCCCAGGTTCCAGCCGCCATCGCCGGAGGCGAACAGGGCGAGACCTTTGGCGTCGCCGTGCGGCGCGTACACGGTGATCTCGCCGAGGCCGGACAGGCTCAGCACGCGCGCCGCCCGGGGATCGCGCGCGGGCGGCTTCGGCTGCGCCGGTTCGGCGGCCTTGGTGCTTTGTTTATTTGTGGATTTGGGTACTTTTGCCGGCTTCTGCTGCGTCGCCTTGGCCTTGACCGCGGCGTTGTACGGTTTGGCCGGCTCCGCGGCGACGGTCGGCGCGGCGGCCGCCGGTGTGGCAGCGGTAGTCGCGGCGGCAGGCGCCGTCGGGGTGGCAGCCGGATCCGCGGCAAACGCGGTCGACAGAACGGCCAGCAGCAGCGCGGCCGGCACGATCGTGCGCAATGACATGGGTGGAGCTCTCCTGGGAAATTCCGGCGAGCGGTCGCCCGGTGGGGGAAAACGCGGCGCCTGTCGCCGCGCGATTATCGCATGCTGCGCTGCCACGGTGCAGCGGAAACGGCGCCAGGCTGGCGGCTTCGGGCGCGCGCGCGGGCGCGCCGCGGGCGTTGTCGGCAAAACGCCGACTCGGCAGAATCCCCCCGGCTCAGGCCGCCGCGGCGAAGGCATCCCGCGTCAGGTTTTCCGGGGCGTGCGCCGTGCAGACCACGTCGTCCTCGATGCGGATACCGCCGTAGCGCCGGAAGCGCTCGACCTTGTCCCAGTTCACGTCGCGCGCGGCCGGTTGCGCTTTCAGCTCGGCCAGCAGCATGTCGATGAAATACAGCCCCGGCTCGATCGTGACGACCATGCCCGGCTCGAGCGTCCGCGTGAGGCGCAGGTACGGATGTCCCGCCGGTTTCGGCAGCGTGCCGCCGGAGTCGTCCTTCTGGAAGCCGCCGATGTCGTGCACCTGCAGCCCGATCATGTGGCCCAGGCCGTGGGGGAAAAATACGCTGGAAACGCCGCGCTCGACCGCGCTTTCCGCGCTCATGCGGATGAAATCGTGTTCGCGCAGGATGCCGGCCAGCAGCCGGTGCGCCTCCAGATGCAGGTCCGGGTAGCTCCGTCCGCTTGTCACCTGCGCCGCCAAGCTGCGCTGCGCGGCGTCGACCGCATCGATCAGCTGCTGGAATTCGGGCGCATCCGTCGCCGCGTAGGTGCGCGTGATGTCGCTCGCGTAGCCGTGGAAATTCGCGCCGGCGTCGATCAGGAACGACCACGCGTGCGTCGGCGGCGCGCGGTTGAGGTCGGTGTAATGCAGCACCGCGCCGTGCTGGTTGAGCGCGATGATGTTGCTGTACGGCAACTCGTTTTCGGTTTCGTGCACCGCGTTGAGGTACGCCGTGTTGATGTCGTATTCGGATTTGCCGGCGCGGAACGCGGCTTCGGCGGCGCGGTGCGCTCGCGCGCCGAGCTTGCTTGCGACGCGCATCATGCCGAGTTCGTAGTCGGTCTTGAACGCGCGCTGGTAGTGCAGGTAATCGAGCACGGCCGGCGGATTGTTCGGCGCCAGCGCGCCGACCGCGACGTTGTCCTCGCCGATCATCGCGCAGTGCGCCAGGTCCGGCGGCAGCTGCGCCGCGGCTTCTTCCGGCGTGCGGATGATCACGATATCGAAATGCTCGACCCAGTACCCGGCCGGCGCATCCGGCACCACGTGCCAGTAGTCGTGCGGCTGCAGGTAAACGAGTTTCGGCCGTCGTCCGGGCGTGTACAGCAGCCACGAGCCCGGCGCTTTGGTCACCGGCAGCCAATGCTTGAAATGCGGGTTGACCGCGAACGGCTGCGGCCGGTCGTCCAGGAACTGATTGCGTGGCATGCCCGCGGCGATGAGCAGGTGATCGAATCGGCCGCGCGCCAGCGCTGTGTCGCTGCGCGTTTTCAGCGCGCGCAGGTGTTCGGGATAAAGCTTGGCCAGCAGGTCGGACATGGCGGCGCCTCGTGCGGAAAGGAGGCTATTGTGCCGCCGTCTTCGCTCGTCATTCCAGCGCAAGCTGGAATCCCGCTCTCAAGCCATCGCCCCTGCGGAATGTCCAACGAGCTGGATTCCAGCTTGCGCTGGAATGACGAGCAAAGCGCGTGCGCAGGAACGCGTCAGTCGAACTGCCCGCCGGGTGAATTCACCCAGTCGTACAGCACGTTGTAGTCCTCGGGCCCGATGTCGATGATGCGGAAGCCGGTCCAGAACTGGCCCGGCACCTTGGCGGCCTCGCACCATTGTTCGTGCACGCCGATTTCGAGCTGGTGCTGATGCACGGTGGACCCGCTCGGCAGCTGGAACGTGAACTGGAACAGCGCGTCTTCCGGCACGCGCTGGTTGCTGATCAGCAGCATGCCGTCGATCGACAGGTTGCCGATGTGGCCGATCGGGCGGCCGGTGATCGCGTTCGTCACGTTGATCGTGTGGCGGGCGCGTTTGCGTTGCGATCGGCGGTGTTCGGTACTCATGCCATCTACGGCTCAGGCCGGCTGCGGCGCGGGATCGCGCCCGACGAGGTTGCGCAGCGAGGATACGATGGCTTTCCACGCGCGGTCCACCAGCGAATCCTGCTCCGGCTCGACGATGCTGGCTTGACCCGCGACCACTTCGAACGCGAGCTGCTCCAGCATCTTCTCGTCCGTGCGGGCGCCGCGCTGGTTTACGAACAGGCAACGCCCGGTGAGGGTCGAGAACCACGCGAGCTTGCGCCGCACCACGTCGCCCTGCTGGTTGGTGCGGAATTCGAACCACGTACCGTAGGGCAGCGTTTTCAGGCGTTCGAGCATCTGCGTCTGTTCCGCGCCGAGTTTGGTCTTGGGCCGTTCCGGCGCCGAAGCCGGCGCGGTCGCTGCCGGCGAAGGCGCCGGAACGTGAGCGTCGCTGCCGTCGTCGCCCAGGCGCGCCTTGCTCTTGAGCTTGATCGCGATTTCGGTGTTCGAACTCGGGTTTTCCTCGTTCGCCGCCATTTCCGGCAGGAACAGGCGTTTGACCACCGCCTGGATGTCGTCCTTGTGGTAGCCGACCTGGTCGAGGCCGGTTTCGATCTCTTCGCGCAATTCCGCCGGCGGGCGGAATTCGCCGCTGCGTCCGGTATCGCTCGCCAGCAGTTTGTCGGCCACGGCCAGGCGGCGCTTGTAGATCTCGCTCGTCTCGCCCTGGCGCAGCAGCGTCAGCGCGAGCACGTCGGTCCAGGCCTGCTCCAGCACCGTGCGCACGAGTTTGTTCGGCCGCGCCGCGTTGATGCGCGCGGCGATCGCTTCGCCCGCCCGATGGCGCGCGACCGCGAGTTTTTCGCGTCCCTTGGCGGCATCGACATGGCGCCGCTCGGTCACTTCGGCCTTGCGCGCCAGCGTATGCATGTGCTGCGACAAGCCCGACATCATGTCTTCGAACAGGCTCAGATCGCCGTCGAATTCCTGCGTGACGCGATCGACCACCATTTGCATCTTGTCGACCAGATCGCGGTCGAGCGGGCCTTCCGAGTCGTCCAGCCAATGCGAGCCGGTCTCGGCGATCGAATTCAGCAGCTGCCGCGCCGGATGCGTGCGGCGCGTGAAGAAGCTCTTGTCGCGCAGCGCGACCCGCAGCAGCGGCACCTGCAGCTTGGTCATCAAGGATTGCGTGCTGCCGTCCGGCCGCACGTTCTTGGTGATGTAGTCGAACAGCATGCCGACTAGGTCGATTGTGTCGGAATCCTCGGGACCGAGCTGCGGCGCGCGTCCGTCGGGCGAGAGCTGGCGCAGGTGGGCGAGCAGATCCTGTTTCAGGTGCCCGACCGAACGCTGCACCAGTTTGCCGCCCATCATCAGCGGCGAGATCGGCTTGGCCTGCAGTGCGCCGAGCACCGCCTGCACGTCGTCGCCGCTGGGCAGGTACGCGTTCGGATTGGGCACGGGTGAATCGCCGCCGAGCGCGTGGCGGCGGCCGGCGAGCAGCTCGCGCAATGTCGTGAACAATTCGGAATCGCGTTCGTCGCCCGGCTGCGACACTCCCGTCTGTGGCAGCCCCGCCTGACCGGTATGCCAGTCGGCGCTGCCGCGTGCCGGGCCCGGCGCGTGTGCGCCGAACGCGACGGCGGGCGCGGGTGGTGCGGCCGGCTCGGGCGTTGCCGGCGCGGCGGTTTGCGCGGCACGGTCCTGCGGTGTCTGTAGTTTCACTTGCGGCGCCTGTGCGCGCAGATGGCGGAGGATGCGCTGCTCGATCAGGAACGTGTTGACCGCCTCGTAGAACGGCCCGATCGCGGCATTCGCGATGCGATCGAACGTGCGGTAGATCAGCACGCGGTGTTCGGGAATGATGTCCAGGCACGCCGCTGCGTTTTGCATCGCACGGCCGAGATGTGCCGGCCCGATCGGGAGGGTCTCGGCGTCGAACGCGGGGCTTGCGCCGAGCACGGCGAAGCGGTGCCCGAGCGCATAGAGCACCGCGGCCTGGCGGATTTCGTTCTTGGCGGCGAATTCCTGAAGCGCGAGCGACTCTTCGAGTTCGCTGGTGTCGAGCAGCGCCAATTCGTGCTTGGCCGGCGCGGGGCCGGGGCGCGATTTCGGCGGGGGGTCGGCGGCGGGAACGGTGCGCTGGTCGAAACGCGACAGCGCGTCTTCCATGGCCAGCATGTAGCGCGGTGCGACGTCGGCGCGGCCGCGTTTGACTTCACGCAGGGTTTCGAAACAGCGGTGCTGGGTTTCGTTGCTGCGACCCTGCTCGGCGAGCTTGAACAGCTGCATCTCGACTTCGTTCAGCGTCGCGACCACGGCGCGCTCGAGCCCGCTCGAACACAGCGCCAGCACACCTTCGAGCAGGTTGCGCACCCGCGGCGGCCAGTCGGTACGCAGCGCAAGCGTGTGCAGCGCGGACGTGCGCGCCTCGGGCCTCGACGGCCCCGCCCCCCCGAATGCCTGGTTCATCCCATCCACCCCAGTGGAACAACGGCAACAACAAACACCCCTGCGTTGCAGATTCTATGCCTGCAACCGCTGCGCGGCCACTGCCGTTTGCCGGGGTGCCCGCCGCCGGGCGCGGCGGGCTGCTACAAGGCCCTGATTATTGCGGTTGCCAGGTGATTTCGGCGTAACCGGAACGGCCCGGTGTGTTGTAGCCGTGGGCCAGCTCGTAGAAGCGGTCGAGCGCGTTTTCCAGGCGCAGACCGACGCGCCACGTCGCATTCAGCGCGTACGTGGCACGCAGGTTGACCAGCGCGTAGCCCGGCAGCTGGACCGCGCCGACGTCCGCCCGTGTTCCGCTCGCTACCAGCTCCGCCCCGACGCGGAGGTGCTCGCCCACGCCGCGTTCCAGCACGCTGTCGAGCTTGCGTTTGGGCCGGCGCAGCAGTTCGCTGTGCGCATCCTGGTTGCGCGGGTTCTGCCAGGTCGCGGCCGTGTGCAGGCTCCACGCGCCGCTGCGCCAGTCGTGCGTGAGCTCGACGCCGTCAATGGCGGCGTGATCGACGTTGATCGCGCTGAACGTGCTGCCGCCGGAGAAGTCGATCAGATCGTGCACGCGCGTCGTGAACGCACGCAGGGCGAGCCGGTCGGCCGCGTCCCAGCGCCAGTCCAGGCCCAGCTCGCCGGTGCGCGAGCGCTCCGGATCCAGGTTCGGATTGCCGGCGTAGTAGCCGCCATAGCCGGGCGAATACAGCTCGTTGAGGTTCGGCGCGCGGAACGCGGTGCCGTAGCTCGCGCTCACGCGCAGGCCTTCCGTCACGACCCAGCCGCCCGCGACCGAGCCTGAAAACGCGCTGCCGAAATCGCCGTAATGGTCGTAGCGCGCCGCCACGTCGCTGTCGAACGCGCCGTCCTGGGCGTGCCAGCCGCCGAACACGCCGGCGTTGTCACGCGCGCGATCGTACGGCGCGCCGAAGCCGGAAAAATCGACGCTCACGCCGCGCTCGTGCACGTAGTCGAGCCCGGCGATCAGCTGCTGATGCGTCGACAGCGCGATGTCGTTGGTCCAGTCGAGCTGCTCGCGCGTCGAGCGGTACGCCTGCGAAAACGCCGGCGTGGCGATGTCTTCGCGCGACGTGCCGAGGCTTAGCCGATCGTGCCAGCTGCCGCTGATGTCGCCTTCGAGGTTCAGCCCCGCGGCCTGGTCCAGCGTGTGCGACACCCCGTCGCTCGCGCCGTTGTCGAAACTCTGCGTGCCCTCGCTTCGGAACGCGCTACCCGACAGTGTCTGCGCGCCGAAACGGTAGTCGCCCTGCACGACCGCGTTGTGGATCTGGAAGCCGTTGTCGTCGGGATTGAAGATGCAGTAAGGGTCGTTCGGCCCGTTGCAGATGCCGGGATTGGTCGCGGAAAAGCCGCCGACGTGGCGCGTGCCGACCTGCACGCTGAAGCCGCCCGCGTCCGACACGGCGCCGTAACCTGCGCTGCCGTCCGCACTGCGGTAGCTGCCGTAGCTCGCGGACACGGTCGGGCCGCGCAGGCGGCGCGTGAACACCTGGATCACGCCGCCGATCGCATCCGAACCCCAGTAGCTCGCGCGCGGGCCGCGCACGATCTCGACGCGCTCGACCGCATCCAGCGGCAGGTTCTCGAACGCGAACGCGCCGGTGTTCGGCGAAGCCACGCGCACGCCGTCGATCAGGACCAGCACATGATTCGAATTGCTGCCGCGCAGGAACACGCTCGTCTGTTCGCCGGCACCGCCGGTGCGCACCACGTCGACGCCGGCCTGCAGGCGCAGCAACTCGAGCAGATCCGGTGCGACGCTCGCTTCGATGTCGGCGCGCGTGATCACGCTGACGTCGGCGAGGCTCGTATCGACCGTCTCGGCCGTGCGCGCCGCGGTGACTTCGATCGTGGGCTGAGGCTCCGCGTCGTCCGCGGCATGCGCGCTGGAAACGGCAAGGGCCGCCGCGATGGCGGCGGAAAAAATTGACTTCTGCAACATGGGAGGACTCCGTACGCTCACCCGCGCTGAATGGCAGGAGCGCTGTGGCGTCGGGGCAGGCCGCGGCACGCGCGGCAGCCACCCGTTGCCCGCCGCAACGTCCTGAGCTTTGCCGCAGGCCGGTCTCCGGGCTTGCAAGTGCATCGAGCGATGCGGCTCCGCTCGCCTTCCCATGCGTGTCGCACAGTGGCGCTTGAGCGGAACGTACTTGCTTACCGTTGCGGGGGCAGCGCCGGAATCGAGCGTGAATCGCTCTCACCGGCTTCCCGTTTCACCCTGCGCGATCGTCGACCGATCGCGACAGGACACCTGTGGCGGCGCGGAGTCTAGGGAGGCGGGGTGCGGCACGCAAGTGTCGCGCGCTGCGGTGGTGCGCGAAGCGGGTGATGGACAGGCACGATTTCGCGGTGCGGCAGCGTGCAGGCCACCCTCACCCTGCCCTCTCCCGCCAGCGGGAGAGGGGAAGAGCATCGCATCGGGAGCGGGGATGAGCATCGCAGCTAGCGTGGGACAAGAAGCACAGCGATCGGTGAAAAGCATCGCGGCGGGCGAGGGGAGCGCATCGCAGCGGGCGAGGCGAGCGCATCGCAGGGAAGTACATCGCACCGCTGCCGTAAACGCCTCTCCCGCTGGCGGGAGAGGCCGCCGCGCAGCGGCGGGTGAGGGTGGCGGTTCCGATCGCCGCAGCGTATGCTCTAATCCCGATCCGTAGCCGTATGGACGTCCAAAAGCTCGCCGTCCTCCGCCACGCGCAGCGTGACCTCGATCGGGCGGCAGCAGACGGCGCAATCCTCGACGTAGCGCTGCGAGCCGGCGGAAAGGTCGACGACGGTTTCGTAGCCTTCGCCGCAGTAGGGGCAATGGATGACGACCGTCTCAACCATGCGGCACCGTAGCTGCCGTCGCGACGGTGCGCTGCGGCAGGAACGCCGCGATCACGTCGTTGAGAAAGCGCTGCCCGAGCTCCGTCGCGCGCACCGTATCGCCGTCGCGTTCGAGCCAGCCACGCCGCACGCCGTCTGCCAGCGTCGCCGCGATGCTGTCGTGCGCCAGGCCGGTGCGTGCGCAGAACGTGGCGAGATCGAAACCCGCATTCAGCCGCAACGCATTGAGCATGAACTCGAATGGCAACAGCGACGGCGCGATCGCATCGTCGCCGCCGACGCCGCGCGGCGTGCCCGCGTATTCGAGAAAACCGCGCGGCGCACGCACTTTCCAGCGCCGGCGCACGGAGCTATCGTGCAGGGTCGACTTGCCGTGCGCGCCGGCGCCGATTCCCAGGTAGTCGCCGAATCGCCAGTAGTTGAGATTGTGGCGGCATTCGCGTCCGGGCCGGGCGTAGGCCGACACTTCGTATTGCGCCAGACCGCCGTCCGCGAGCCGCGCCTGACAGGCCTCCTGCATGTCCCACGCGGCGTCCTCGTCGGGCAGCGGCGGCGGCTGCGCGGCGAATGCGGTGTTCGGTTCGAGGGTCAGCTGGTAATGCGACAGGTGCGGCGTGCCCAGCGCGAGCGCACGGTCGACGTCGGCGAGCGCGGCGTCGAGCGTCTGCTGCGGCAGCGCGTACATCAGATCGAGGTTGATGTTCTCGATGCCCGCGTCCTGCGCCTGACGCACGGCGCGCTCGGCCTCGGATGCGCTGTGGATGCGGCCGATGCGTGCGAGCGCGGCGTCGTCGAACGTCTGCACGCCGAAACTGATGCGATTGACGCCGGCGCGCCGGTAATCGGCGAACGGCGCGTGCTCGACCGTGCCGGGATTCGTCTCCAGCGTCACTTCGGCATCCGGCGCGAACGCCAGGCGCGCCGCGGCTCCGTCCAGGATGCGCGCGATGCTGTCCGCGGAAAACAGGCTCGGCGTGCCGCCGCCGAAGAAAACCGTTTCGATGCGGCGGCCGGCGGCGAGCGGCAGATCCTGATCGAGATCGCGCAGCAGCGCCTGGACGTACTCGGCTTGGGGCAGCGTCTGCGGCGCGTTGTGCGAGTTGAAATCGCAATACGGACATTTGCGCACGCACCACGGGATGTGCACGTAGAGCGCGAGCGGCGGCAGCGCCGGCGCGGCGTGCACGCCCGAGGAATCTGGATCTTCGCGCGCGTTCATAAGCCCGAGGTTGGGCCGGCGAGCAGCGCACGCAACTGCGCCAGGGCCCGGCCGCGGTGGCTGACGCGGTTTTTCACGACACTGTCGAGCTCGGCGGCGCCGGAATCCAGGACCGGATCGAAAAACACCGGGTCGTAGCCGAAGCCGCCGGCACCGCGCGGCGCGGTGAGGATGCGCCCGTACCAGCGGCCTTCCGCGATCAGCGGGGCAGGGTCGTTGGCGTGCGCGACCAGCACGATCGTGCAATGGAAATGGGCGCCGCGCGCGGACTCGGGCACGTCGCGCAGCGCGTCGAGCAGTTTCACGATGTTCGCTGCGGCGTCGCCGTGGCGGCCGGCATAGCGCGCGGAATACAGGCCCGGCGCGCCGCCGAGCGCATCGACGCAAATGCCGGAATCGTCGCCGAGCGCGGGCAGGCCGGAGGCACTCGCCGCGTGCCGCGCCTTGAGCAGTGCATTTTCGACGAACGTGGTGGCGGTCTCGTCGGCGTCGGCGATGCCGAGTTCGCTCTGTGCGACGAGCGTGTAACCGTCGCCGCCGAGCAGCTCGCGCAATTCGGCCAGCTTGCCGGCATTGCTGCTGGCGAGAACCAGCGACTTCACCCCGCCAGCGCCGCGTGCTGGGCCGCGAGGAGTTCGGTCACGCCTTTTTGCGCGAGCAACAGCAGCTGGTCGAGTTCTTCGCGGCGGAACGCGTGGCCTTCGGCGGTTCCCTGCACTTCGATGAAGCCGCCGCCGTCGTTCATCACGACGTTCATGTCGGTGTCGCAGGACGAATCTTCGGCGTAATCGAGATCGAGCACCGGCACGCCGCGGTAGATACCCACCGAAACGGCCGCCACCGCACCGACCAGCGGCTCGCGCTTGAGCGCGCCGCGGCCCTTGAGCCAGGCGACCGCGTCGGCGAGCGCGACGAAGGCGCCCGTGATCGCGGCCGTGCGCGTGCCGCCGTCGGCCTGCAGCACGTCGCAATCGAGCGTGATCGTGCGTTCGCCGAGCGCGGAACGATCGACGCACGCACGCAGGCTGCGGCCGATCAGCCGCTGGATCTCGAGTGTGCGGCCGCCCTGCTGGCCGCGCGCAGCCTCGCGCTGCGTGCGTTCGCCGGTGGCGCGCGGCAGCATGCCGTATTCGGCCGTGACCCAGCCTTCGCCCTTGCCGCGCAGGAACGGCGGCACTTTCTCTTCCACGCTCGCGGTGCACAGCACGCGCGTGTCGCCGGACGAGATCAGGACCGAGCCCTCGGCGTGACGCGTGAAGCGGCGTTCGATGGTGATACGGCGCAACGCGTCGGGTGCGCGGCCCGAGGGGCGCGAAAAGGCAGGCATCGATACGATTTCCAAAAGTGCGTGTGCGGAGTTTACCATTGCGGTCCGTATCGCTCCCGAGACTGCCATGATCCGCAGCATGACCGCGTTCGCCAGCGCGGAAACCGAAACTCCGTGGGGCGTGCTCGCGTTCGAACTGCGCTCGGTCAATCACCGCTACCTGGAACTCAACCCGCGCCTGCCGGAAGAATTGCGCGCGCTCGAGCCGGCGCTGCGCGAGCGCGTCTCGACCAAGCTCACGCGCGGCAAGGTCGACGTCAACCTGCGCTACCGCCCGAGCGACGCGGCCGCGGTCGAGCTGCGCCTGAACGAAGGCCTGATCGAACGCCTGGAGC
>Ga0207702_10005204_pt1 | contig 11423 bp, 10 predicted proteins | sample KBSCornC62_FD_184302 | JGI IMG/M metagenome (GOLD analysis project Ga0207702, IMG submission 184302) | Corn rhizosphere microbial communities from Kellogg Biological Station, Michigan, USA - KBS Corn C6-2 (SPAdes) (version 2) | ecosystem: Host-associated > Plants > Roots > Rhizosphere > Soil ...
TGATCGACGCGGCCGTGCAGGGCATCGGCATCGCCTGGGTTCCGGAACAATCGTGCATCGAGGAACTTCGCGACGGCCGTCTGCGCGTGGTGCTGCCGGACTGGGGGCTGCCGCAGGGCATCCTGCACATCGTCTATCCCAGCCGGCGCGGGATGCTGCCGGCGGTGCGCGCGTTGGTGGAATTCCTGGCTGAAGCGTTCGAACACGCACCCGATTGAGGCATTGAGGCGGGGCCTCGACCGCGTGCTACCATCGTCAGGTTTCTGGCCGTCCAAACGGAACGACGTGCATGCAAATTGAAACCAAGCTCCCCAAGGTCGGCACCACCATTTTCACGGTGATGAGCCAGCTTGCGCTGGAACACAAGGCGGTCAACCTGGGGCAGGGCTTTCCCGATTTCGAGACGCCTGCCAACTTGCGCGAAGCGCTGACCCGCGCGATGAACGAGGGGCGCAATCAATATGCACCGATGAGCGGCATCCCGAAGTTGCGCGAGCAGATCGCGCTGCAGGTGGATCGCCTGTACGGCCGGCGCATCAGTCCCGACACCGAGATCACCGTTACCTCGGGCGCGACCGAAGCGATCTTCGCGGCGATCGCGTGCGCGGTGCACGCGGGCGACGAAGTGATCGTGTTGGATCCCTGCTACGACTGCTACGAGCCCGCGATTGCGCTGGCCGGTGGCAAGACCGTGCACGTGCCGTTGCGCTTGCCGGACTTCAGCGTGGATTGGCAGCGCGTGCGCGACGAGATCACGCCGAAGACGCGGATGATCATGGTCAACAGTCCACATAATCCGTCGGGTGCGGTGTTCGAAGAACCGGATCTCGACGCGCTGGCGGAAATCGCCACGCAGCATGGCCTGCTGGTGATCTCCGACGAGGTCTACGAACACATCGTCTATGACGGTCGCAAGCATCTGAGTGTTTCGCGCCGAGCCGAGCTTTCCGAGCGCAGCTTCGTGATTTCATCGTTCGGCAAGACCTGGCATTGCACGGGCTGGAAGGTCGGGTATTGCGTCGCGCCCAAGCTGCTGACGGCCGAGTTCCGCAAGGTGCACCAGTACCTCACGTTCTGCACGTTCCATCCGGCGCAGTGCGCGTTCGCGGAAGTGATGGAAAACGATCCGCAGCACGCGCGGGATCTGGCCGCCTTTTACCAGGCCAAGCGCGATTGTTTCCGCGAGCTGCTTGCGGGCTCGCGCTTCAAGTTGCCCGAAGTGCATGGCGGATATTTCCAGTTGGCCGATTATTCTGCAATCCGCGACACCGACGATCTGAATTTCTGCGAATGGATGGTGCGCGAAGGTGGCGTCGCGGCGATCCCGGTGTCGGCGTTCTACGAAACAGCGCCGGACGCGAAGCTCGTCCGCTTCTGTTTTGCGAAAAGCGACGAGACTTTGCAGGCGGCGGCGGACAGGCTATGCAGAATCTGAGGGTTTCCATTGTCCAGGGCGCGACCCGCTGGCACGATCCGGCCGGCAACCGCGATTACTACGCCGCATTGATCGCGCCGCTGGCGGGGCGCACCGATCTGGTGGTGTTGCCGGAAACGTTCAGCAGCGGTTTTTCCAACGAAGCCATCCATGACGCCGAAACCATGGACGGTCCCACCGTTGCGTGGTTGCGCGCGCGCGCACGCGAACTCGACGCGGCGATCACGGGCAGCGTGCAGTTGCGGGTGGGCGACGGAGCCACTTCGGACAATGTCTTTAATCGCCTGTTGTTCGTGACGCCCGACGGCGAGGTGCGGCATTACGACAAGCGTCACCTGTTCCGCTACGCCGACGAACATAAACGCTACGCTGCCGGACGCGAACGGCTGATCGTCGAATGGAAGGGTTGGAAGATTTGCCCGATGGTCTGCTACGACCTGCGCTTCCCGGTGTTCTCGCGCAATCGGCATGACCCGCAGCGCGGTTTCGAGTATGACCTCGTGCTGTTCGTGGCCAACTGGCCCTCCGCGCGCGCCCACGCATGGCGCACGTTGCTGCGCGCACGCGCGATCGAGAACCTGGGCTACTGCGTCGGCGTCAACCGCGTCGGCGTGGACGGCAACCAGTTGCCGTACTCGGGAGACAGCGCGGTGCTGGATTACCTTGGCCAGGCGATGGCGGACCTCGGCGCGCAGGAGCAGGTCGTCACGGTGGCACTCGATCACGCGGCGCTGCAGGCTTTCCGCGAAAAGTTTCCCGCGTGGATGGATGCCGACGCGTTCGAATTGAAGTAGGGATGTCCCTTCTCCCACCGGGAGAAGGGGCGGAACGCCGCTTTTTCTTTTGCGCGCAGTGCCGGATGAGGGTACGGCGCTTGCTCATGGCCAATGGAGCGCGTATCCGAACCCTCACCCCAACCCTTCTTCCGGGGGGGGCTCAAAGAATCGCCAGCGCCGCTTCGGGCGGTCGGCCGATGGCGGCCTTGCCGTTGGCGAACACGATCGGACGCTCGATCAGGATCGGGTTATCCGCCATTGCCTCGATCAGGATCGGGTTATCCGCCATTGCATCGACGAGTTGCTTGCGCGTCAACCTGGGATCGTCCAGACCGAGTCCGGCGTACACGGCTTCGCCCTTGCGCATCAGTTCGCGCGGTTGCTTGCCCAGCAGCTTCAGCGCGTGCTCGATTGCTTCCGCATCGGGCGGGTTTTTCTGGTAGTCGATGATCACCGGCGCGATGCCGCGCTCCCGCAACAGGTCGAGCGTACCGCGCGATTTGGAGCAGCGCGGGTTGTGCCAGATGGTGACGGTGTGGCTTGCAGGCATGGCGTGCTCCCCGAATTTGCAATCAACCCTTGCCGGGACCGTTCCCGCCACGGTTGCCGCCGCCATCGCGGCGCGGTCCGCGCGCGCTCCGGTTGCCGCCTGGACCGCCGCGATTCGGGCCACCCCGACTTTGGCCGCCACTTGGGCCGCCCCGATTCGGGCGACCGCCGGGGCCGCCACGATTTTGCCCGCCGCCCGGGCCGCCCCGACCCTGGCCGCCGCCGGGCCGCTTGTCACCGGCGAACCAGGTACGCACCGACGGCAGTTCCTGGCCGGGCGCGACGCCGCGGCCCTTGCGCCGATTCTTGCTTGCCGGCCGGTCGGGCTTCAGCACGTTGCCGTTGACATCGCCGCCCGACGGACCGCGCCGGCGCTTGCCACGGTTCGGGAAATCGTCGGGACGCACGCGATCGAACGCGGTCAGTTCGCGCGCCTCGTCGTGGCGTACGCCCGTCCATGCATGCGGCGTCTGGCTGGCCGGCTTGACTTCGGTGACGCCGCGCGCCGTGTGACGCTGGTGCAACACCGGCTTCAGAGTCAATGTCGGTTGTACCGGCCCTGCGCCGGCGACCGCGCGCAAATCCTTGACCGCGTCTTCGGTCAGCGTCTGGTTCTGCCCCGGACGCAATCCGCGCGGCAGTTCGACGTTGCCGTAACGGATGCGCTTCAGGCGGCTGACCAGCAATCCCTGCGAATCCCACAGGCGGCGCACTTCGCGGTTGCGGCCTTCGTGCAGGACCACGCGGAACCAGCAGTGGCTGCCGCCGCGACTGACCACGTGGATTTCGTCGAAGCGCGCGGGGCCGTCTTCCAGTTCCACGCCGGCCTTCAGTTTTTCCAGCATCTCGTCGGGCACTTCACCGTGCACGCGGCAGAGATATTCGCGTTCCAGTTCGTGGCTGGGGTGCATCAGCGCATTCGCGAGTTCGCCGTCGGTGGTGAGCAGCAACAGGCCGGTGGTGTTCACGTCCAGGCGTCCCACCGAGATCCAGCGCGAACCATTCAAGTGCGGCAGGTTTTCGAACACGGTCGGTCGGCCTTCGGGATCGTCGCGCGTGGTGAGTTCGCCTTCGGGCTTGTGGTACATCAGCACCTGCGCGTGTTCGTGCTGGTCGGTCGCGACCACGAATTGCTTGCGATCGACTTCCACGCGATCGCCCGCGCGCACGCTCGAACCCGTCTCCGCCGCCGCGCCGTTGACCTTGATTTCGCCCTCCGCGATGCGCTGCTCCAGCATCCTGCGCGAACCCAATCCGGCATTGGCGAGCACCTTGTGCAGGCGTTCTTCCAGCGCGCCGCCGTGCTCCTGCTCGGCCGATCGTTTCAGGGTCAGAAGGGAACGGGAGGTGGAACTCATACAGCGTCCTCGGTGGTGCTTGGGGTTTCATCGGACGCGGTCGCATCCGTGGATTCGGTTTGCGCATCAAGTTGCGCTTGTTCTTCGGGTTGCGCTTGCACACCCGGCGGCATCGCGGACGCCTCGGGTGCCAGCGCGAGTTGCGGGTCGGCGATTTCGCGGATTTCGGCCAGCGTCGGAAGCTGGTCCAGCGATTTGAGATTGAAATAGTCGAGGAACTGGCGCGTGGTGCCGAACAGCGCCGGCTTGCCGGGTACGTCGCGGTAGCCGACCACGCGAATCCACTCGCGTTCTTCCAGCGTGTGCATGATGCTGGTCGATACACCGACGCCGCGTACTTGTTCAATTTCACCGCGCGTGATCGGCTGGCGGTAGGCGATCAACGCCAGGGTTTCCAGCAGCGCACGCGAATATTTGGTCTGGCGCTCGGACCACAGCCGCGCCACCCACGGATGCACCGCTTCGCGCACCTGGTAACGGAAACCCGATGCGACTTCGACCAACTCGATGCCGCGGCCCTCGCAGGCTTCGGTCAGGCTTTCCAGGGCGCGCGAGAGGGCCTCGTGGCTGACGTCGTCGGTTTCCTGGAACAGGGCCGCGATCATGGGCAGCGTGAGGGGCTGCTGGGCTGCGAGCAGCGCGGCTTCGACGATGTTGTTGAGTTGTTCTTGTTCCACGTAAGTCTCACCTTGTGCAAAGCATCAGTCCGCAAGGAACGCGAAAGACGCAAAAAAAGCAATCCAGCATTTCCCCTGTTTTTTTGCTTCTCTTCGCGCTCTTTGCGCTTTTCGCGGACGATTGGCTGTTCAGTCCGCGGTCTCGGCGGTGGCACGCGCTTTCAGGTAGATCGGCGCAAGCGGCGCATCCTGCATGATCTCGATCAGCCTGTCCTTGGCCAGCTCCAGCAACGACAGGAATGTCACCACCACGCCGAGCTTGCCTTCGGAGGTTTCAAACAGGCTTTCGAAGCGATGGAAGGCGCCATCGCCCAGCCTGCGCAACACTTCGCCCATGCGCTGGCGCACCGACAGGGGCTCGCGCTCCACTTCATGGTGGCCGGACAGTTCCGCGCGGCGCAACACGTCGCGCATGGCCAGCAGCATCTCGCGCAAATCCACCGGTGGCGGCAAGCGCACGATCTTGCGATCCGGCACGAACGCCTGCGCATTGTCGAGGTCGCGTTCCATGCGCGGCATCGTGTCGATGTCCTCGGCAGCTTTCTTGAAGCGTTCATATTCCTGCAGGCGGCGTACCAACTCGGCGCGCGGGTCTTCCTCCAAGCCTTCTTCCATGGGCGGCCGCGGCAGCAGCAGGCGCGATTTGATCTCGGCCAGGATCGCCGCCATCACCAGGTACTCGGCCGCGAGCTCGAGACGCATCTCGTGCATCACGTCGATGTAATCCATGTACTGGCGGGTGATCTCGGCGACGGGGATGTCGAGGACATCGAGGTTCTGCCGGCGGATCAGGTACAGCAGCAAATCCAGCGGACCCTCGAAGGCTTCGAGGATCACTTCCAGCGCGTCAGGCGGGATGTACAGGTCCTGCGGGATCTGCAGCACCGGCTGGCCGTGCACGACGGCCAACGGCATTTCTTCCTGGTGCGGCATGTCCGCGCGGGGCGGATCCGGTGCGAGGGTCGCGGTTTCGGATTGGGGTTCGGTGCTCATTCGGCACTTGTCGTAAGCGGGCCGGCGGCAATCTGGGAGCCGTAAGCCGGGATCTGCATTGCTTGTTCATCGTTTGCGGCGCGCCGCTGCCGAGGGCAACGCATGGCTCCGCTGGAGTTCCGCCACTCCGCCAGGCGGCGCGGCGACTTTCAATATCGGAATGCAACTGGATGCGCCACCCGTCCTGCCGGGCCCGTATATCCGAAAACCATAATGGGCCGGCACCGCCAGCCTCTCGCGTGCCCCGGAAGGGCAATCCCCTGAATCCATCCGCAAGCGAGAAAGTCGAGACCGCCCGAGCCCGGGCGCTGACGGCGGCTTGGCGCCGCCGATGCCGGCAAGCTTGCACCGGTCATACATAGGCTAGGGTAAGGCCGAAAAGGCGCCAAGTCCAGTGCCTGCGGCCGAATCTTGGCCCGTAACTTGCTTCATGAACGGGAGCAGTTGGTGGACGTCCGCCGTCACGCGCGCGCGGCGGAGCGCAAGATGCGAGGTGACAGGGGAATGTTGAACGTGGCGAACGACTACAAACCGGATCCGGCGGCCGATGCGCACGTCCGACACGCACGGATGATGCGGCAGACCGCGGTGCTGATGAGCCGGCGCGGCGACGTATGGCAAACCGACCTCGAAGACATTTCGGCCACCGGCGTGCGCCTTGTACGCCCGGCCGAGTGGCATGGCAAGCCGGGCGATGTCTGGGTGCTCGACATGCTGTTCGGCGACGAGATCAACGTCCACGTGATGGCCGAGGTCGTGCGCGTCAGCGGCACGAACATCGCGCTGGCTTTTGCGCGCATCCCCGAGGATACGCAAGCGGCGTTGTGGACCTTGCTCGGAGGCTACGCCGACACGCTCGAGCCTTGGGACGAGGACGCCGAACAGGCCTGAAAAAAGGCGGCCCGAAGGCCGCCTCGTTTCCGCTATTGCCCCGTTGTATCAATGCCCGCCGCTGCTCTTGGGCGGTGGCCGCTTTTCGCCAGGCCTTCCACGCGCTTGCGGCTCGTGACGCGGTGCCGGGCGCTCGCTGCGCGGCGGTGACTGCCGCATGGCGTTCGGTTGTGGGCGCTGTTCACGCTGCATCTCCGGTTGCGGCCTCGGCTGCTCGCGTTGCATCTCCTCGCGTTGCATCTCTGGACGCGCTACAGCAGCCGGTGCTCGTTCATTGCGTGGCGGCGCCATGACGCGTTGCCGTTCTGGACGATTTGGCGCGGCATTCACCGGTTGGTGCTGCCGTGCCGCGGCTCGATTATGCGGTGCCTGCACCATGCCATGGTTCGGAGCGGCCGTCATCGGGCGGCCACGCTGCGGTGCCGCGACCATGCGGCTGTTGGCGGGCGACGGGGCGCGTATGGCGTGTGGCCCGCTGAAGTTTCCGGCGTGCTGCGTAGCGAATACGGCCGGCCGGCCCCGATTGGCCTTGAACCGTTGCGCCGGGTCACGCATGGCGACATCACGCTGCCGCGTCTGCACCGGGGTTGGCTGGATGTGACGCTGGTTCGCCCAGGCTCGTTGCTGTGCGCTCGGTCGCGCGCTGATGCCTCCGCGGCCGCCGTTGTAGCTGACGCGGCTCGCATGGACGTTGTTGATGACGGTCCTGTTGACGTAGACATTGCGGATGTTGGTGACGTTGATGTTGTTCACCGCGCGGTTGTAGTAGAAGTTGCGCCCTCGCCACTCACCGCCGGAGTAACCGTTACCGAAGTAGCCGTAGCCGTAATCGACGCCGCCGTAGAAGCCGACTTGCGAGCCCCAGTAACCGGGGTTCCAGCGATAGAAGCCGTCGGACCAGCCCCACCAGCCCGGTGTCCACAGCAGGCCGATCTGCGGGGGCATCACCCAGGTGCCCGGCACCCAGTAGTAGTCGCCATAATCCGGATCCCATGCCCAGTAGCCCGGTGTCCAGATGTAGCCCGGCCCCGGTATGACGGGCTGCGCGTAAACGGGAAGCGCCGGTGGAGGGATGCCGACCGAAATGCCGATGCCGATATCCACCCTGGCTTGGGCGGCCGGCGGGAGCGCCAGCATGGGGGCGGCCATGAGACTTGCAACGAGCAACGTTGTCGCAATGCGTTTCACGGTGACTTCTCCTGATCAGCCGAAATGGCTTAACCATTAGAACGCGATGCTATCGTCGTAGCTGACGCCTGCGCTGCGGTCGGTTGCCCGCCATTTAGCCGGCATTGGGCGGCGATTCATCCCGCGAAAGGGATTCCCGACGCATTCGAGCCATCGGTGTCACGCCTCCCGCGTGGATTTTTTCTTTTCTTCGTCGCGCAATTCGCGCCGGAGAATCTTGCCGACGTTGCTCTTGGGCAGCTCCTTGCGGAACTCGATGTACTTCGGACGCTTGTAGCCGGTCAGTTCGTCGTGGCAATACTGTTTCAAGGCGGCTTCGGTCAGGGCGGGATCCTTCTTCACCACGAACAGTTTCACCACTTCGCCGGAATGCTCGTCGGGAACGCCGATCGCCGCGACTTCCAGTACGCCCGGATGGCGGGCGACCACATCCTCGATTTCGTTGGGATACACGTTGAAGCCCGAGACGAGGATCATGTCCTTCTTGCGATCGACGATGTAGAAAAGTCCATTCTCGTCCATGCGCGCGATGTCGCCGGTGCGCAGCCAGCCGTCCGCGTCCATCACCTTGGCGGTTTCCTCGGGGCGGTTCCAGTAACCCTTCATCACTTGCGGGCCGCGCACGCAAAGTTCGCCTGGCTCTCCGGCACCGGTCTCGCGATTCTCGTCATCTCGCAGTGTGATGTCGGTGGACGGCAGCGGCATGCCGATCGAGCCGGTGTAATCCTTGATGGTCAAGAGATTGGCTGTTGCGACGGGCGAGGTCTCGGTCAGGCCGTAGCCTTCGATCAGCGGGATACCGGTGATTTTCTTCCAGCGCTCGGCCACCGCCCGTTGCACGGCCATGCCGCCCGCGAGCGCGAACTTGACGTGCGAGAAGTCGAGCGAAGCGAAATCCGGATGATGGAGCAGGGCGTTGTACAGCGTGTTGACGCCGGTGATCGCGCTCCAGCGCGATTTCTTCAATGTCTTGATGAAAGCGGGGATGTCGCGCGGATTGGTGATCAGCACGTTTTCGCCGCCGAAATACACCATCAGGATCGCGTTTACCGTCAGCGAAAAGATGTGATACAGCGGCAGCGCGGTGATGATCTGTTCTTCGCCCTGGGTGAAAAGCTCGCCCACCCACGCGACAAGCTGCAACGTGTTCGCGACCATGTTGCCGTGGGTGAGCATCGCGCCCTTGGCGACGCCCGTGGTGCCACCGGTGTATTGCAGGAAGGCGATGTCGTCATGGCCGAGTTGCACCTTCGGCGGCTGCATGCCGGCACCCTTGCGCAGCACATCGCCGAAACACAAATGACCGGGTAGCGACCAACGCGGCACCATCTTCTTGATGTGCTTGACCGCGAAGCTGATCAGCGGCCCTTTCGGGAAACCCAATTGGTCGCCGATCGAGGTGACGATCACATGCTCGACATGCGTCTTGCCGATCGCTTCCTGCAGCGTCGCGGCGAAGTTTTCCAGCACCACGATGCTTTTCGCACCCGAATCTTCCAGCTGGTGCTGCAACTCGCGTGCGGTGTAAAGCGGATTGACATTGACGACGGCCAAGCCGGCGCGCAACGCACCGAACAGCGCAATGGGGTATTGCAGAAGGTTGGGCGACATGATCGCAAGGCGGTCGCCCTTCCCGAGCTTCCACTCGTTCGCGAGGAACGCCGCGAACGCCGCACTCTGGCGATCGAGGTCCGCCCACGTGAGCGTGACGCCGAAACTCGAATACGCGGGGCGCTGCGGATGGCTTGCGCAGGCTCGCTCGAACATCGCTACGATCGACGGGAAGGCGCCGGCACCGATTTCGGCCGGTACACCCGGCGGATAGTGCGCCAGCCATGGACGTGGGTCGGGCATGCTCGTTCCCTCCTGTGACCGCTTGCATGAACTGCCAGCATTGGACACGATAAGCACCTGAGCGGCAAGCTGCATTGCGGCAATTTCGGGGGTGGCGTCATGACATCCATGTTGGTGCGGCACGCGCCGATGGCACATCTGGTTCGCGCTGTCTGCACGGTGCTCGCGATGCTGGCGCTCGTGGCCTGCCATCGCGCGCCGGCCGAACAGCAGATCCGCCAAGCCGTCGACGCTGCGGCCTCGGCCGCGCGTGCCAACGACACGCACGGAGTGCTTGCGGTCGTCAGCGACGACTTCAGCGGCAACGATGGTGAGCTGGATCGTCGCGGCCTGCGTCAGTTGCTTGCGGTGCGTGTGCTGCGCCAGGACAAGACCGGTGTCCTGATCGGCCCCGTTTCATTCGAGCACAAGGGTGATCGCATCGTCGCGAAGTTCAATCTGGTGCTGACGGGAGGCAAGCCGGGTGACCTGCTGCCCGACCAATCGGCGATCTACGCGATGACCACCGCCTGGCGGCTGGAAGGGAGCGATTGGCGCTGTTACAACGCCAGTTGGTCGCCTGCCATCGATTGATGTGTGCCAACGCCACATCCCCCCGCGCTGCGCGCGACCCCCTTCCTGCGGAAGGGGGTGAGTGCAAGTAACGCTCCAGCATTTCATCTCCCCCTTCGCTCGCGAAGGGTGGAGCGAAGTGAACGCGCGAAGGGCGAGAGAGGATGGTTTGGGTTACGCCGCCTTCTTCGCCAGATCGCGCAGCACGTACTGAAGGATGCCGCCGTGCTTGTAGAAATCACGTTCCTTCGGCGTCAGCAGCATCACGCGCACATCGAACCCGGTCTTCTTGCCGTCCTTTGAAGTTGCGACCACGTGCGCCATCTTGGCGTCGCCACCGTCGAGTCCGGTGATCGCGAAGGTTTCCTTGCCGGTCAGGCCGAGTTTTTCGGCACTCTCGCCGTCCTTGAACTGCAGCGGCAGCACGCCCATGCCAACCAGGTTGGAGCGATGGATGCGTTCGAAACTTTCCGCGATCACCGCTTCGATGCCGAGCAGCAGTGTACCCTTGGCCGCCCAGTCGCGCGACGAACCGGTGCCGTATTCCTTGCCGGCAATCACGATCAGTGGCGTCTTTTCCGTTTTGTACTTCATTGCGGCGTCGTAGATCGACATCTGCTCGCCGCTGGGCACGTGCATCGTGAAACCGCCTTCGACCCCGTCCAGCAGCCTGTTCCTGATGCGGATGTTGGCGAAGGTGCCGCGCACCATGACGTCATCATTGCCACGCCGCGAGCCGTAGGAATTGAAATCTTTCGGCTCGACACCGCGGGCCATCAGGTACTTGCCGGCGGGCGAATCCTTCTTGATCGCGCCGGCGGGCGAGATGTGGTCGGTGGTGATGGAATCACCGAACAGGCCGATGCAACGGGCATCGGTGATGTCGACGTGCTTCGGCAGTTCCATCGTCATGCCTTCGAAGTAGGGCGGGTTCTTGATGTAGGTGGACTTTTCGTCCCACGCGTACTGGTCACCCTCGGGCACTTCCACCGCGTTCCATTCCTTGCTGCCCTTGAACACGTCAGCGTAGTTCTTCGAGAACATGCCGGCGGTGACCGAGCTGGCGACGAGGTCCGCGATTTCCTTGTTGCTGGGCCAGATGTCCTTCAGGAAAACATCCTTGCCGTCCTTGTCCTTGCCAAGCGGCTGC
>Ga0207702_10005208_pt1 | contig 11415 bp, 8 predicted proteins | sample KBSCornC62_FD_184302 | JGI IMG/M metagenome (GOLD analysis project Ga0207702, IMG submission 184302) | Corn rhizosphere microbial communities from Kellogg Biological Station, Michigan, USA - KBS Corn C6-2 (SPAdes) (version 2) | ecosystem: Host-associated > Plants > Roots > Rhizosphere > Soil ...
CGTTGAGCACGGTCACCGACCCGAACCGCCGCAGCAGGGCCAGCGCCTGCGCGCTGTCGTCCGTGCCCCAGCCCCATTGTTCGTAGACGGTCCACAGCGGGATATGGCCGAACAGGACGATCGGCGTGCTGGCGGACAGGCCGGTCAGATCGCGCCGGAGCCAAGCAAGTTGCTCGTCGCCGATATGCGCCATGCCGCCGGGCTTGAGGTTGGCGACATTGTTGAGGGCGACGAAATGCACGCCGTTGTGATCGAAGCTGTACCAGCCGCTGCCCTTCGTGCCCTTGCCATAATGCGCGAGGAACGCCTTGCCCTGGCCCTCATCCAGAAAATCATGCTCGCCTGGCACGTAGAAGACGGGCGCGCTGAGCCCGGACAATATCTGTCTCGCATCGTCGAACTGGGCGTCGGTCGACAGATGCGTGATGTCGCCGGTGTGGAGGATCAGATCGGGCTGCTGCGGCAGCGCCTTGATCTTCTCGACCGCCTGGATCGCGGTGTCGCGCGCGTGGGGATTGGCCGCCTTGTCGAAGCCGACATGCGTGTCGCTGATCTGCAGGAAGGTGAAGGGTTTGGCATCGCTTCGCGCCTTGGCGGCGAGCGCTTCGTCGAGCGTGACCGACGAAAGCGTGCCGCCAACCATCGTATAGACGGCGGCGGTGCCAACCCATCCGGCGCAACGCGTCAGCATCTGGCGGCGATCCAGCATCGAGGTGCGCGGCGCGTCTTGATCATGGTCCATGGCGGTCAATCCCGATTGGAGGTTCAGGAGCCAAGACCGACGGAGGCGGCGGTTTATTCCCGAAAGCTGGTTGGGTGTGTCAGCTGGTGAATCGGGCGAAGAACCGCGATGCCGCAAAAAAAAAGCCTGCCGGCCCGAGGAGGTCGGGCCGGCCGTAACAAAGCCTTAGGCGTCAGCGCGACGGGGGCCGATGTGGCGCCTTGGATCCTGGTCCGCCGCCGGCGACAGGTGCGGAATAGAGCGCCGAGAGGGGAAAGGTGAGCGGACTTATTCCGAAGAGTGGCGACGCGGCGTGCCAGTTGCGGTCCCGTGCCAGGTAAGGTGAAACCATTTTACGCGTCCCTCACAGAATCCGCAATGCGGCCTTAAGGGGCATCAAATTATTTCGATTTCAGGGAACGGGAATATGAATTTTCCTCCCCTGGAAGTGAATTCCTGTTCGCGTTGCAATATCCCCTCCTTGAAGTGCCAAGGGAGAACCAGGAAATAGTCAGGTTTCATCGCATGCGCTTCAGATTCTGACACAATCGGGATGCGGGTACCAGGAGTGAAGCTTCCAAACTTGTCGGGGTTTACGTCGGCTATCACCGGAAGTTCGGCTGAGGTGATGCCGCAGAATTGCAGCGTCACGTTGCCCTTCGTGGATGCGCCATAACCGAACACCTTTTTGCCATCGGCAGCCAATGCCTTCAGCAGCCGGACCAGGTCCGCACGGTGCCGGAACACTCGATCCTCGAAATCACGAAATGGCCGAACCGTGCCCAGCCCCATTCGATCTTCTTGGCCGAGCAGCCAATCGATAATAGCACTATTTTCAGGGCGCGATGAGTTGCGGTGCGTGGCGGTGACAGCAAAACTGCCTCCGTTGATGCCGTTCATCTGAACGTCGATCACCTTGAGGTCGGCGGCTTCCAATATTTTTTGGATGGCCCCCAGAGAGTAATATTCAAGATGTTCATGGCAAACCGTATCATAGGAAACGGTTCGAAGCATTGATGGCATATAGCTCTGCTCGAAATGCCAGATGCCACCCGGGTGCAAAACGGCCGCAATATCGCGCGCGAATTGGATTGGATCGTCCAGGTCATAAAACATCGCGATGGACGTTATGATCTTCGCTCGATCTACATTGAGCGAGTTATATGCGCGTGCAGAAAAAAAGTCGACGATTAGGTTGATGGAATCTGGATAGAAGGATTTGAATTTTTCACCAGTTGGGTCGATCCCAATACGTGTCAATGACGAAGTCGAATAAGCCTTCAGTGATGTGGCGTCATTGGACCCGATGTCCAGAACGACATCCCCAGGCTTAAGGCCGATACGAGCCTCCAAGCCAGCAATCTTATTTTGAAGATGGCGAACCATCGATTGATTGAGGCCGGAACGATAACCGTAATTTTCCCCGTACATCTCGCCTGGGTCGTAAGAGTGCGCCAACTGGAGCAGCCCACTTTCCGGGCACCACACCAGTTCGAGCGGGCCGCTGGTCACCGGCTCGTCAAGCGTTCTGGGAAAAACGCCCGTCAACTCTTGGTGGCCGAGGTTAAGCACCGAGATCAGGTTTTTGCTGCCGCTCACCCGGCAGCGGTCCAAAGCCTTATATGAGCCGGCCATGTTCGCGTTCACCTTCATAGTCTGTCGCAGGCAGCCGCCCGCAGTTGAAATAAAGCTCAGGCCAGTTCCGCTGCGCGCTCGCGTGCATCGTCCATTATTGCCTGAAGGGTATTGTCGAGAGAAATCCGGGGCTCCCAGCCGATCGCTTCGGCAATCCTTTGAGTGCATATCCGAACGGTCGGGATTTCGGCGGGGCGGACGCGCGTCGCATCTACGGTGACTTCGCTCTCAATCGTCGCAATAGACCGTAAATGGTCAAGAAGCGCACGTATTGGGCGCGATTTTCCCGTAGCCATATTATAGGTCGCTCTTACGCCTCTTCCCTGGGCCAGGCGCACTAAATCAAGATAGCCCCGCGCCACATCGCGGACGTCCATGAAATCCCGCTCGACGTCGAGATTGCCGACCTTGATGGTCACCGGCTTCCGAGCCTTTTCGCCAGCGGCAAGTTGGCTTGCGAACGACGCAATGGCAAACTTCTGGTCCTGGCGAGGCCCGATATGGTTCGACGGCCGTGTCACCACCAGTGAGGCCGTGCCGGGTAGCAACGCTGCAATCGCTTGCTCAGCCGCTAGTTTCGAGTGCCCGTAGCCGCTTCTCGGCCTTGGAACGGTGTCCTCGTCGACGATCCCGTCCAGAAAGGCATCGCCATATACTTCTGCACTGCTGGCGAAGAGAAACGTCAATGCGGGATTTGCATGGCTAAGGAGTTTCGCAAGTTCGGCGGCTCCTGACACGTTCACCCGCCAGGCTTGCTCCATATCCTCGCGCGCTTCGACAATTGAGGAGGTCGCCGCGAGATGGATCGCTGCATCGACGTGCAAGTTTAAGGCGGCCGCCCGGATCGACGCGGGGTCGTTCAGGTCGAAATCCAAATCCGCATTTGGACCACCACAAAGTAGTTCCACGGAGTCGCCCCAGTTGGCTCCTATAAGATCGACCAAATGCCTGCCAACGAAACCGCTGGCGCCTGTGATAAGCAAGCGGAAACGACGGGAGCCGTTTCGATTAACACTGAGCGGGCGCATCAAGCTATTAGCTTCATCCGCTGCTGAGGCTGCTGAGGTCCCTTAAGGCGCGCCAGGTCAGCGTCAACCATCTCGTGGATCATTTCGGTAAGACTGGTTCGGGGGGTCCAGCCGAGCACCTCCCGCGCTTTGGTGGGATTGCCAAGCAAGACGTCGACCTCCGCCGGCCTAAACAATTGGCGATCGATAACAAGGAACTGGTCCATCTCCAGATCCAAATATTCGAATGCTATGCGACACATGTCCCTGACGCTCGTGGTCTCGCCCGTCGCGACAACATAGTCATCGCCGTGAGGCTGTTGCAGCATAAGCCACATGGCCTCGACATAGTCTCTGGCGTGCCCCCAGTCGCGCTTTGCATCGATGTTGCCCAACCTCAACTCGTTCGACAATCCTAACTTGATACGAGCAACGCCGTCTGTCACCTTGCGTGTGACAAATTCAATTCCTCTAAGAGGGCTTTCATGATTAAACAAAATCCCAGAGCTTGCATGTAATCCGAAGCTCTCGCGATAATTTACTGTAATCCAGTGCCCGTACAATTTGGCGACAGCGTACGGGGATCTCGGATAAAAAGGCGTAGTTTCACTCTGCCTCTCTTCGCAGATCATTCCATACATTTCGGACGATGACGCTTGGTAGAAGCGTGATCCCGGCACCGCAAGTTGTACCGCCTCAAGCATCGTGGTCACTCCCAACGCGGTAACGTTGGCAGTCAGGACCGGTTGATTCCAAGACGACGCCACGAACGATTGTGCTGCAAGATTATAAACCTCGTCCGGCTTGATCCTGGCGAGGACCCTGACGATCGAGGACAGGTCCATCATGTCTGCGTCGTGAAGGTGGACAGAATCAGCGATGCCGAGCCACCGAAGACGGTGATCTGCTACGCCGCCATGGGAGGACCGGCGCACGATACCGTGCACTTCATACCCCTTGGTGAGCAAAAAGCGGGACAGGTAGGCTCCGTCCTGGCCGGTGATACCTGTAATGACTACTCTTTTTGTCATAACACCCATTTTCGCAGATATTTCGCACACATGGCGGGACAGGTTGGCGGCTAGATTGTCAAGAGCAATTGCTCGACGATCTCCTGTCTGGCGTTGATGTTGTCGGCGGCGGCGTAGCCTAAGCCCCTGAGGCGAACCCCGGGGCCGGTTTCAGTGAATCCTGGCCCCATCCCGAACAACCGCAGCCGCACCGCGCCGTCGGATTGGATTGTTGCGGGAACCCGAACCCGAACTGCCGTGCTAGTCTGCGCCGTTGGTTGGACGGGTATTGCAGCCGGAGCGGCTTCGGAAGTTGCCTCAGCCACCGCTATTTTTCCCCCGGCGAAACCAGCCGGCGCGTCAAACAAGAGGAACAGCAGGATTGGCTCGCCTTCCTCCAGCTCTGTTGGAATGCTGAGCGTTGCAGTTTGCCCGCGCCAGCACATGCCGTCCCTGACGCTGGGCTCAAACTCGGTGGAATCGATCCATATCCGGTACGGATAGGCCAGGTAATCGGACGTGTTTATGAATGCACGGCTCTTGAGATCAAACTGGCAAAGAATTCCCTCCCGCAGTGTCGGGTCGCGGAGAGGACGTGGTTTACGGCGCAATTCATGCGCCTTCCGGAAAAATTCGCCGCTGACGACATCCCATGTCCGCGGTTCAAATTCCGCTGCGATCAGCGCGGCGCGGCGCTCCCTGTAATCGGCGTCTTCAATCATGCGCCGGAAGGCGGCGATGCCATCGCGAAGATTGAGGGGGTCCACATAGTCTAGAAAATCACCACCAACCTCGGGAATGGACGAATTCCTCGAGGCGATGCACGGACGTCCAAAATAGAGACTCTCGCCAGCCGGAAGTCCCCAGCCTTCAACCATGCTCGTGAAGACTGTAAACAAGCAATTGGAATATACGCGATCAACCTCTTCGTCGGACAAGCCTTCCAATATATGAACTCGGCCACCGAGGTAGTTCGTTGCCTCCAGGAGTTGGAGCAAGGGATCAATCTTCCACCCTTTTCGCCCAACAAAAACGAGGTCCGGTACGCGCACGCCCTCGGCTATGAGTTGCTGCCAAGCTTCAACGACATACAGGTGGTTCTTGCGTGCTTCGACGGTTGAAATGTAGGCGACATATGGCCTGCTGTTCAAAATTTTCAGCGGATCGGTGCTGATGGCCGCCGGGGGGTTCTGATCGCCACTAAGGTGATGCGCGAGGCGAACGGTCGCCGATGGAACGGGGTGGGCGCCATTCTCCTTTAGGAAACGGTCCACTTCATGTCGCGTAAAGTCTGAGATGGTCAAATAGAAATCAGATATATTCGCCATCTCGCAAAATGCGACAAGAAAATCGACCGTTAGTTGGTCGTCGCAAAATTCGGGATGAGTGATTGGAATGATGTCATACAAATAAACGCCAATGCACGCGCCCGCTCTTTTTGCGTGAAGGTAGCGGGTTGTTCCATTTCCGAGTGTCCAGAACGCTCCGAGTATTATGATCGTGCTTTCTGGGCCTGGAGAGACGGGCCTGGCGCTTGCTTCGCACGCTCGAATGAGTGCGCGCAGCGTGGCCTTACCGACCAAGGGGCCGGTCACATAACGGATTACCTGCAGGAGGGCGTCCGAGTCGATCATCCAGAACTGACCTGGTGGGAGATCGCCGGGCGCCGACTCCAAGTGATTTACAATGAATTTGGTGCGAGGCGTGCCATTGCGGATGGCATAAGCGGCAATGCCCACCTGAACACGTTGGATGCCGCTCAGAGTGGTATGTTCTCGAAGATAGGCGAGCAAATCCTGGACCGAAAGGAGGATGGTATCAGCCTCAAGAGGGCTTTGATGTGCTTCCGTCGGCGATTCCGTAAGAAGGGCGATCTGGGAAGCGGCTTCTTCGCTTGGCTCAAGCCGGTTGGCACGGTGATATGCCTGAAGAGCTTCCGTTCGACGCCCAAGCCTTCGCAGCGCATCGGCTAAATGTCGGAGGGCGTCGGGATCCGTTCCATTGAGGGCTACGGCGGTGGCGTAAGCTCCCATCGCTTCCGGGAGCCTCCCTTGCTCCTTCAAGGCGTGACCCAGCTGAACATAAATCGGCTGGTCGGCGGGGTTCTCAGCCAGATGCCGTTGGTAAGCCTCTGCCGCTTCGGGCCACTCCTGCTGAGCCCTATGCTGGTCGCCCTTTGCTCGATGGACTCGACCGCCTCGTCCAAACATTAGCTCCTCCAACGCCTCAAAACCTCGTTCGCCTCCCTCTGACGGGACCGATGTGGCCGAAGCTCGCACCTGCAGCAAGCCTTTTTGCGTGGAGCTGATTACAAAAATGTCCGGATTGCGCAACACGTTGACACGTGCTGAAAGGTCGCCCGCATCTCGATGGGATCTGTCGGAAACTTGGTCAAGGCAAAGTCTGAAAAAGTGAGCAGAACGGTTAAAAAGCCAGTGGTTCTTTTGATTGGCGGTGGTCCACGCTGTGGCACCACCTTGATGGTGGATCTGTTAAATGAGAATAGCGGGATAGGTATCCTTTCTGAGTATGTGTTCGATGATTTGGTGCGTATATTTATTCCGTTGTTCGAACGGGAGCGCGTGATCACCGAAATGGCCTTGCCCGATCTGGAGGAGCTTAAGGGTGCCGGCGCACGCTCCCCAAGGAAGAGAGGTCGCTCTACCAGCTACATTTTCAGGCAGAATCTCTCTTTGAACTACCCTCGGCGATTTCCCACGCGAGCGGACTTCCCTCGCATGCTCTCTGTTCTGATGGGGATGTTTCTAGGCAAAGAACCCGTCGCCGTGGTGGGCGCAAAAGACCCATTTTTCACACTCCATCATGATCGCGGGTTCGTGGATCGAAGCATCGGGGTGCCGGTGCGTTACGTGCTTCTAATTCGGTCTCCTCTCAGTCAGATAAACTCAAGTCTTAACCGCCGGAATCTGGCGCATGAAGGACGGGACGTTTGGCATATTCACACGGTCGAAGACGCTATTCATGAATATCGGTCAATGTGTTTGCTAAATTACTCTTATCTAATTCATCATAGTAATGATGCTGTGCTGATAAAATATGAAGATCTAGTTGATGATCCCAGGCGTGAGCTTAAGCGTGTCTACAAACTTTGCGGTATTGCTGGTGCGCCGGAGATGGGAGGGGTGACGTTTGATTATGCTCCTGCCGATATTTTGACTGAGGCGGAGCGCCAGGCCGTGGAGGATGCGTTTGGGGCGGCCGAACGCGGATGGCGTCAGCGATCAATTGCCGACACTTCGGACGTTGCAGGCATTTTTGAAGGGCTTCTCGAAGAGCATCCGGTTCCTTTCGAATTGTCGCTGCGGCCAGGGATACCTGGGCGCCCGCTTCTTGGGCTCGGCTGGAAAGATGGGTTCGGCCCCGACGGGGCAAGATCGCGAGATGAGTACGCCTATCTCATTTTTGCGGTGCAGAATGAGGGGCATTGCAGCATTCAGCTAACGCTAGCCCCGGTCTTTGGGCCGCAAACCGACATCATCGACTGTGCCGTTTCGTTCGATGGTGAAAGAATGTGCGAACTGCGTTGGATCAAGGATGAGGCGTCAGCAGCGTCGGCCGTCATACGGGCGGGCGAGACCGAGGGGCTGACGGTTCTGTATGGCTCGGCGGCGCGCACGATCGAGGTTGGTCGCGTGCCGCTGACCGCCAAGGTCCCGCATTCGGTACGACTGTCATTCTCTCCCGATAGCGGCGTCTCTCTTTCGCGTTTCGCCCTTGCGTAGCGGTATTCTATTGTCAGAATGGGCCGTAGCCCGGAAATGCAGGTTCGGGAATGCGAGAGAGAGCGCGGTCGAGAACGCCTGCTGCGAGTTCCAGCGTGCCAAGGAGCTTAGCAAGTCTGCCTGACCTTTAAGCACAACCTGGCGCCCCTCAATTGCGCAACGGACGCCGCGTGTGAATGCGGTCAAGTCCAACGGATCGCAGAGGAGGAGGCGATCAGCCTTGTCCTTGGCAATCTCGGTAATCGTGGGGAGCCGCGTCGCCACGATAGGCGCGCCATAATTGAGAGCCTCCAATACCTGTGGCGGAAAGTTCCCCTCCGCGACAGACGTCAGGCATAGCGCGGCCGTGTTCTCATAAAGCCACCGCATCATATCTTCGGTGGCCCCAGGCAGCATGGCCAGCGCATCCTGGAGATGGTAATTGGCCGCGGTCTGCGCGACCTCAGGAACGCTGTTCAGGTCGCAGGTCAGAACCGCACACAGATCTGGATAATCCAGCCGCAAAAGCGCGAGAACGCGCATGAAGAAGGAGAGCTTCTTGTTTGGTCGATTTGCCGTTGGATAAAAAATGTACCTACGGCCCTTAAGTGCGGATTCAATCCGCTTACGCCCTTGCTCTCCAAGTGGGTCGGCACGTTTGGATCCCAGAAAGGGAAGCGGCGCGACGATCACTTTCGTGATTTTATCCACTGTAACCAGGCCCGTATCTGGTAAGTATCCCTTGGTGAACTGTGAATTTGTTAAAATGCGGTCCGATAACTGTGACAGCATTTTTCCAATAGCCTTGTTGATTCTATCTTTCTCGGCGCTAGCGTCAAATACCTCATCGGGCATAAGATAAGGAAAATAATCCGGAAGGTAGAGCGTCTTACTCGACGAAACAAGGGACATTTCCGGGAAGAGATAGTAATGTGGTACGAAGACAGAGCTAATATTTTCCTTTATCCTTGATAAATAGTCAACAAAGCGAAGGCGTTCGAAATTCAACGCTGCGGTCGATCCCACGGAATCTACGCCAAAAGCGTAGAGCGTCACTCTTCCAGCGTCGATATGCTCCTTGAAAAAATCGAACATGACCGCCTGGGAGCCGTGAGTGCAGCTCAGAACCACGTTGGCATCGGTATATTCGAGCAGGGTGTCCACCACCGCCTCTACGACACGTGGGATTCCTTCCAGGGCGACCGGTTTGCCGTCGATTCGATGAAACAGGCCGTCCACGTGCAGCGGGATGACGACCAGGGGCGCTTGGTCATTGCGGTGCTCGCGTGTGGATATAATTCGGTTGCGGACTTCGGCTGACGGAGGCCTGGCGGGATTTTCGAGCAGCCGTCGGATAGTCTGCTCAAATTGAGGCTTCACGAGCGCGCGGTCATACCGCCTTCGAACTTGCTCCTGCGCGCTGACAATCTCCGCCGCCAGGCGGGCGTCGCCCTTGGCCAATCGCCCACATAGTTCACGGGCATGTTCAACCGTTCGAGCGGCGCCCGGATTGGTCGGATCGTTGAAGCGTGCAAGGAGCGAATTGGGTAGATAGACCACCGGTCGACCAAGTTGCATGCTTTCGATCGGCGGAAGATAGCAAACGTTATCCTGATATGGATAGAAAAATGCCGCGGAATCCTGCAGACATTGGAGAAACTGATCTCGGGAAAGTTCGCCAATTATCCTTGGGTCGGCGGGAATTTCCCGCTGGGGTCCATAGATTCGGAAAAATTTATCTGGGAAGTCCCGCTGAAAATTGTGATAAGTAGATGAATAATAGGGATTGCTGATGTTGGGAATATTTACTGCAATTTCTCGGCGCGGATTCTTGGATCGATTCCCCTCGAACTCAAAAACATCGTCCGGAATCTGATAGGGCACAGGCTCGGTGCATAGCTCGCGGAACCAAGGCTGCTCCCGCTCTACGGATTCAGCTGCGAATGGAACGACATGGAAGTTCGGGCGCGTCACCAGCGCTGCCCATCGTCCATGAGCGCAAAAATGATCGGATAGCGAGTATGGCTGACCGTATGTCCTATAGATAACCGGCCCCTTGAAGGCATCGAGAAGGGCAAGAAGCCAGTCGGGGTTTATCGTAACAATGACGGCGTCGAAGTGCGAATTTAGCAGTTCCGCAATATCTTCGTCAATTTTCCTATAAAAGAAATCATACGATAGGAGTTTCTTAAAGACATGAGAGGGAAGGGTCGTTTCTTGTCCATATTGAGGGCTTAAACCCGCTGATTGATCGTATACTGGCGATATGTATTCGGGGCTAAAAACCTCGTATCCCATCGCGCGAAGATGCGGCAGCTCCGTCGATCGTAGAATCTTGTGCATGCCGAGCCAGAAAATGCGACGATGCGTGCTCATTTGCTGAGGGTTCCCAATTCGTCAAAATAAGCGACGAGCGTTGGACCGAGATCTTCACTGAGAATCTCGTTGGCTATGTGGCCGATCCGCGCAGCGTCTTTCTCGTCTGTGTAAATTGCCTCCAGACGGCCGTCCTCAGCAGCCGCGAAAATCCCAGATAGCGCGATCATGCGTTCTTTCGGATCAGCGGGTACCGCTTCGTGCGAAATACGCGCGCGCGCTTCGTCCGACGTATACAGGTCGGACATCAGCGTTGCACGGTCGATTGTCCCATCCATCGCCAGCCGGCTGAAATGATTCAGCCCCGTTGGGTCGGGCCAGCGTCTAAGGATGGCATCATATGCTTCAACGACTTGTCGTTGTGCTTCGAGGCGGCGCCTTCTCACGCCCGCCGACCGTCTGCTCGCATCCAACTCTACGCCCCCCTCTGTTGGCGAAACATCATGCCTCAGGGTACCGTGGCGCCCAGCCGACGGATCGTCAACGCCGCGCTGCAAGGTTCAGGAATTAAGTTAAACCGCCCGCATATTGAGTTCCCCCAAGCGTCCGATTACGCTCCGGCGACGCGCTGCGGCGCCCGCAGGGGGTTCTGACTTGGGCGTTCTGCACATTTGGAAAGTGGCTGGGAATGCGCTTAACTGGTCCGGTCTGGATGTTCGGAGCCCTCATCGCCTCGCTCGCGTCGCGGCCGGCGCTTGCGACCAGCGCGGCGGCCGGTGTCTCGGCCAGCGTCGGGCCGTCTTGCAGCATCACGACCACGCCCGTCGCCTTCGGTCCCTACACGGGCACACAGATCGATACGGCAGGCAGCGTGACGGCTTATTGCGTCAACGGCACCAACTGGACGATCGCGCTCGGGCCGGGAACGGGGCCGGGCGCCACCCCTTATAATCGCAGCATGACGGCGGGGCCCTATCATCTGGCCTATGCGCTCTACAGCGACG
>Ga0207702_10005209_pt1 | contig 11415 bp, 9 predicted proteins | sample KBSCornC62_FD_184302 | JGI IMG/M metagenome (GOLD analysis project Ga0207702, IMG submission 184302) | Corn rhizosphere microbial communities from Kellogg Biological Station, Michigan, USA - KBS Corn C6-2 (SPAdes) (version 2) | ecosystem: Host-associated > Plants > Roots > Rhizosphere > Soil ...
AATGGCGATGTGAACCAGAAGCAGCTCGGCGACGCGCTCGACATCTCGCCGCCGAACATGGCGGTGACGCTCGACCGGATGGCCGAGCGCGGCTGGATCGAGCGCGTCCGCAGCACCCACGACCGCCGCGCGCAGCACGTCGTCCTCACCGCAAGGGGTCGCGCGCTGGCCGAGCGGTCGCGGCGCATCTCGACGTCGATGGAAGAGCCGGCGCTGGCGATGCTGTCGGCGGCCGAGCGCGCGCTCCTGATCGAGCTGCTGCGCAAGATCGCGCGGCGCGGCGACGCGGCCGCGGGCTGAGCCGTACGACCGCCGCCGCGTCGGCGCCTCAGTGGCTGCCCCAGACCGCGTCGGCGACCTCGACGACGAGGCGCAGCTTCGCGCGTTGCGCCTCGACCGCGATCGCGTTGCCGTGCACCGTGCTCGAGAAGCCGCATTGCGGCGAGATGCAGAGCTGCTCGATCGGTGCGTACCTCGCCGCCTCGTCGATCCTGCGCTTCAGCACATCCTTCGACTCGAGCTCGCCGAGCTTGGTCGTGACGAGGCCGAGGACGACGGTCTTGCCGGTGGGCAGGAAGCGCAGCGGCCTGAAGTCGCCCGAGCGTGCGTCGTCGTACTCGAGGAAGTAGCCGTCGACGTCCATCTCGGAGAGCAGCGCTTCGGCAACCGGCTCGTAGCCGCCCTGCGCCGCCCACGTGCTCTTGAAGTTGCCGCGGCACAGGTGCACGCACAACGTCATCCCCTGCGGCTTCTGCGCGACGACGCGGTTGATGAACGACGCGTAGCGGTGCGGCAGCTCGTTCGGGTCGTCGCCGCGCGAGCGCGCCGCCTCGCGCATCTTGTCGTCGCACAGGTACGCGAGGTTGGTGTCGTCCATCTGGACGTAGGTGCAGCCGGCGTCGGCGAGCGAGCGCAGCTCGGCGCCGTAGGCGTCGGCGACGTCCTGCCAGAACGGCTCGAGGTCGGGGTAATGCTCGCGGCTGATGCCGGCGCGGCCGCCGCGGAAGTGCAGCATCGTCGGCGACGGGATCGTCACCTTCGGCGTGTGGTCGGCGCTGACCTGCGACTTCAGGTACTCGAAGTCTGCGCGCTGGATGTCCTTGGCGTGGCGCACCTTGTCGATCACGCGCATCACCGGCGGCGCGAGCTCCTCGCTGCCGTCGGGCTTCTTGACCGTCACCGGGATGTCGGTCTTGACGCCGCCGAGCTGCTCGAGGAAGTCGATGTGGAAGTAGGTGCGGCGGAACTCGCCGTCGGTGACGCTGCGCAGGCCGACGTCTTCCTGGAAGCGGACGATCTCCGCGATCGCGTCGTCCTCGACCGCGCGCAGCTGCTCGGCCGTGATCTCGCCCTTGGCGCGGCGCTCGCGCGCGTCGAGCAGGCGCTTGGGCCTGAGGAAGCTGCCGACGTGGTCGGCGCGAAACGGCGGCTGCGTGCGGGTCGTCATCGGGGTCTCTCGGTCGCGGCTGGGACCCAGGCGATGATAGGGAGCCGCTGCCGTCGTTGGCGAATGTCCGCATTGCCGCTGCTGGCGCCGCCGCGAGAATCGCGCGATTCGACCTGAAGGACCCGACCATGCACCGCCGCCTCGCCCTTGGCTTCTCGCTCACCCTGCTCGCGGCTGCGCTTCCCGGCGCCGTCAGCGCCCAGTCGGGAACGCCTTTCAAGATCGGCCTGATCCTGCCCATGACGGGGCAGCAGGCGTCGACCGGAAAGCAGGAGGACGCGGCGGTCAAGCTCTGGATGGCGCAGAACGGCTCGACGGTCGCGGGCCGCAAGGTCGAGGTGATCCTCAAGGACGATGGCGGCGTGCCCGACGCGACCAAGCGCATCGCGCAGGAGCTCGTCGTCAACGACAAGGTCGACGTGCTGCTCGGGTTCGGCATCACGCCGTCGGCGTTCGCGACCGCGCCGATCGCGACGCAGAGCAAGACGCCGATGGTGGTGAGCGCGGCGGCGACGTCGGCGATCACCGAGCGCTCGCCCTACATCGTGCGCACCAGCTTCACGCTGCCGCAGGTGACCGTGCCGATGGCCGACTGGGCGGCCAAGCACGGCATCAAGAAGGTCGTCAGCTTCGTCTCCGACTACGGTCCCGGGCTCGATGCCGAGAAGTTCTTCAAGAGCCAGTTCACGCTCGACGGCGGCCAGATCACCGAGGAGATCCGCACGCCGCTGCGCGCACCCGACTTCGCGCCGTTCCTGCAGAAGGTCGCCGACGCCAAGCCCGACGCGGTGTTCGTCTTCCTGCCCTCGGGGCAGGGCGCCGCGTTCATGAAGCAGTTCGGCGAGCGCGGGCTCGACAAGTCGGGGATCAAGCTGATCGCCACCGGCGACGTCACCGACGACGACCAGCTCAACGACATGGGCGACGTCGCGCTCGGCGTGGTCAACTCCCACCACTACTCCGCGGCGCACCCGTCGGCGGTGAACAAGAAGTTCGTGCAGGCGTTCGAGGCGGCCAACAAATTCCGCCCCAACTTCATGGCGGTCGCCGCCTACGACGGCATGCACCTGATCTACAACGCGCTCGGCGCGACCAAGGGCCAGGGTGGCGGCGACGCGCTGCTTGCGGCGATGAAAGGCCAGATCATCGAGAGCCCGCGCGGCCGGATCCTGATCGATGCGCAGACCCGCGACGTCGTCCAGGACGTCTACATCCGCAAGGTCGAGCGCCAGAACGGCCAGCTCTGGAACGTCGAGTTCGACGTCCAGAAGGCGGTCAAGGACCCGGGCAAGGCGAAGTAGAGGCGTCGCCGCGGAGCGCGTCAGCGCGCGACCGCGACGACGTGCGCCTGGATCTTGCCGTCGACGGGGCCGGCGCCGAAGCGGCGCGCGATCGCAGCGGCGGTTGCCTGCACCGCGTCTTCGAGCCTGCCGGGGGCGCGCGCTTCGATCTCGCTTCGCAGCGGCGAGCCGGCGCAGATCGCGAGCGCGGCATCGCGCGCCGTCGGCGCGCGGCTGCGCTTCGTGACGGTCTCGATCTTCGCGGCTTTTTCGAAGCCGCCGGCGCGCACGTCGCGCGCGATCGCCGCGACGTCGTGGTAGCCGTGCGGCGTACGCGCCATGAAGCGCGGCGGATCGTCCGGGAACATCGCGGCGAGCGCGTCGGTCGCGACGTCGGTGAACTCGTTGTCGGCGATGCGGTCCCAGACGTTGAAGTGCAGCATCCCGCCGGGCCGCAGCACGCGCCGCAGCTCGGCGAACGCCTTCGCCTTGTCGGGCAGGAACATGACGCCGAACTGGCAGACGACGGCGTCGAACGATTCGTCGCCGAACGGCAGCGCGGTTGCGTCGGCGCGACGCCACTCGACTCTGCCGCCGGTGACGGTCTTGGCGGCGACGTCGAGCATCGCCTGGTTGAGGTCGGTCGCGACGATCTCGACCGACGCCGGCAGCTGCGCACGCAACGCGCGCGTGACGACGCCGGTTCCCGCGGCGACCTCGAGGACGCGCCGCGGGGCCGCGGCAGCGACCCGCGGCGCGAGATCGCGCGCGTACGGCGCGAAGATCAGGGGGACGAAATAGGTCTCGTAGACCTCGGCGATCGAGCCCGTGAAGGCCTTGTCGATCTCGGACATGGCACCGCGTGCTGCGACGCGGCGGCGGCAGCGCCGCCGGTCAGGCAGCGGACTGGAAGTAGCGCGCTTCGAGCGTCTTGGCGCCGATCAGGCGCAGCCTGACGAGCACGCGCTCCCAGAACGTCAGTGGCTGGATCGTGCCGCTCGGCAGGACGAGGACGGGACCGAGAATCGGCTCATCCTCGATGCGCGACTCCTGGTACTCGCGGGTCGATTCGCTCATGTCGTCTCCTGCTGGGTCGTCGCCCGTATTCGAGGCAATGTATCAGTCTGTGTCAAGTGTGTCGCGACCGGACATCCAGATGGCCGACCGCTGCGACGCACGCAGGGTGACCCGACGCGGCCGGAGCGCGCCGCGACCGCGTCGGCGACACTGCGACGAGCGATGAAGCTCGTCACTTGGAACGTCCAGTGGTGCCGCGGCTGCGACGGCCGCGTCGACCCGCAGCGCATCGTCGACGACGCGCGCGCCTTCGCCGACTTCGACGTTCTCTGTCTGCAGGAGGTCGCCGCCAATTTCGCGACGCTCGAGGGCAGCGGCGGCGAAGACCAGTTCGCGCTGATCGCCGCCGCATTGCCGGGATTCACCGCCATCGAAGGCATCGCCGTCGACTGCGCCGCGCCCGACCGCGGCCGGCGCCGCTTCGGCAACCTGATCCTCAGCCGCCTGCCGGTGCGTTGGGCATTGCGTCGGCTGCTGCCGTGGCCCGCCGATCCGAGCGTGCGCAACATGCCCCGCGTCGCCGTCGAGGTTCTCGTCGAAGCGCCGTTCGGCGCGTTGCGCGTGACGACGACGCACCTCGAGTACTACTCGGCGCTGCAGCGCGCCGCTCAGCTCGAGGCGCTGCGCGACCGCCACGCCGAGGCGTGCGCGCACGCGCTCGCCGGCGGCGTCGGCAGCGCCTCCGACGGCGCCTTCGACCGCCAGCCGCAGAGCGTCTCGGCGATCATCACCGGCGACTTCAACTTCCGTCCCGACGACCCGCTCCACGATCGCTTCGGCGCCGCGTTCGGCGACGGCCGCGTGCCGCGCCTCGAGGACGCGTGGCAGCGCCTCCATCCGGCCGAGCCGCAGCCGCCGACCCTCGGGGTCCACGACTGCGACGAGTTCCCCGAGGCGTTCGCGTGCGACTTCATCTTCACGAGCAGTGATCTGCGCGGTCGCTTGCGCAAGGTCGCGGTCGACGCGTCGACCGAGGCGAGCGATCATCAGCCGATGCTCGTCGAGCTCGGCTAGCGTTCGGCACGCGATGGCGGCGCGACGAAGCGGGCCGACGCGGGCGCAGGTCGTTCGCGGCGCGGCGGCCGCGGCGCTCACGACCGTCGCCGCGCCGGCGTTTGCAGCCGCGCCGCCGCCATCGAGTTCCTCGAAGATGCAGACACGACCGATCCCTTCGACCCGCGAGCCGCTGCCGGTGATCGGCTGCGGCACCTACGTCGGCTTCGACCAGTCGCCCGGCTCGCCCGGGTACGCCGAGCTGCCTGGCGTCGTCGACGCGCTGCTCGACGCCGGCGGCAAGGTGTTCGACAGCTCGCCGATGTACGGCCGCGCCGAGCAGACGACGGGCGAGCTGCTCGCCGCGAGCCGCCGCCGCGGCGAGGCGTTCGTTGCGACCAAGGTCTGGACGCGCGGGCGCGACGAGGGCATCCGCCAGATGGAGACCTCGATGCGGCTGCTGCAGGTCGATCGCATCGACCTCATGCAGGTCCACAACCTGGTCGACTGGCGCACCCAGCTCGCGACGCTCAGACGCTGGAAGGAAGCAGGGCGCATCCGCTATCTCGGCGTCAGCCACTACACGTCGTCGGCGTACCCCGAAGTCGAATCGGTGCTCCGCTCGGAGCGGCTCGACTTCGTGCAGATCGACTATGCCCTCGACGACCGCGCCGCCGAGCGACGGATCCTGCCGCTCGCCGCCGAGCGCGGCGTCGCCGTCATCGTCAACATGCCGTTCGGCGGCGGCGGCCTGCTGCGCTCGCTGCTCGCGAGGCCGCTGCCGCCGTGGTCCGCCGAGATCGGTTGCACGAGCTGGGCGCAGCTGCTGTTGAAGTTCGTCCTCTCGCACCCAGCGGTGACTTGCGCGATCCCGGGGACGCGGCGGCGCGAGCACATGGAAGACAACGTTCGCGCCGGCTTCGGCGACGCGCCGCCGCCGGCCTTCTGGCGCGACAAGATCGACGCCATCCTGCGTTAGTCGCTCAAGCTCTTCTTCCGCCGCTCGCCATGTTCGCGTGCGCCAGGAAGGCTGGAGAAGTCAGGACGGCGACGCCGCGAGCGGCAGGCGGACGATGAACTCGCTGCCGAGGTCCCTGCCGGCGCTGCTCGCCGCGACGGTGCCGCCGTGCGCCTTGACGAGTTCGTGGACGACCGCGAGGCCGATGCCGAGACCCGACTCGTCGACCGGAACGCTGGTGTCGATCGCGAACAGGTCGAAGATGTGCGGCAGCTCTTCGGGAGCGATGCCGACGCCGTGGTCAGCGACCGTGACGACGACCTGGTCGGCGCCGCACTTGGTCGCGAGCAGGATGTCGCCGCCGGGATGCGAGCGCCGCGACGCGTTGTTGAGCAGGTTGGTGAAGACCTGCGTGAGCCGTTGCGGATCGGCATGGACGACGGCGAGCGCGGGGTCGAGCTCGACGAGCAGCCGCTGCTGCTTCTTGTCGATCGCGTGCCGGCACGCCGCGATCGCGTCGCGCAGGATGCCGGCGAGCTCGAGATGGCTGCACTTGAGGCGGAACTCGCGTGCGCCGACGCGCGAGCCGTCGAGGAGGTCGTCGATCAGGCGCGCCATGTGCGCGCTCTGGCGCTGGATGATTTCGTGCTGGCCGGTGCGCAACGCGTCGTCGGCGCGCGGGTGCTGCATCGTCATCGCGGCGACGCGCATCGCCGACAGCGGGTTGCGGAGCGCGTGCGCCGCCATCGCGACGAAGTTGATCTGGCGGTGGTGCGCTTCCTCCGCGTTGGCCTGCAGCCGCTGCGCCGTCTGCGCCGCGCTGACGAGCTGCTTGTTGGCCTCGAGCAGCTCGCGCAGCCGAGCCTCGTGCTCGGCGAGCGCGCTGTCGGGTCGCCGATGGGGCAACGCGTCGCCCGCCGAACGCCCCTCGCGGTGCGTGCCCTCGGCGATGTCGCTGCAGAACGCGTAGCCGCCGGGGCCGGCGCGTTTGGCACGGTACATCGCCGCGTCGGCGCAGCCGATCAGCGTGATCGGGTCGTCGCCGTCCTCGGGATAGACGCTGATGCCGAGACTCGCCGACACCGCGACGCGGTGCGGCCCGATGAGGGCGGGCGCCTGCAGCGTCTCGATCATCTTCTGCGCCACCGCGGCGGCATCGCTCGGCCGGGCGAGCTCGGCGAGCAGGACGACGAACTCGTCGCCGCCGTGGCGGCTGACCGAGTCCGATTCGCGAACGGCCGATTCGAGCCGGCGCGTCGCCAGCTGCAACACCTGGTCGCCGACGGCGTGGCCGAGCGTGTCGTTGATCTGCTTGAAGCCGTCGAGGTCGACGAAGATCACTCCGACCCGAGTCGAGCGCCGGCCGGCCATCGCGATCGCGTTCTCGAGCCGGTCGAGCAATAGCGCGCGCGTCGGCGCGCCGGTCAGCTCGTCGTGCTGCGTCGAGCGCGCCAGTTCGTCGAGGCTGCTGACGGCGGTCTGCGCGACGCTGTCGGCGTGCACGGCGGCCTGAACGAGCTCGGCGTTGACCTCGAGCACCTGTTTGGTCCTGAGGGTGCTCAGCTCCTCCTGGACCTGCGCAAGCTCGCGGCGCAGTTGCGCGAGCTCGGCGCGGACGACGTCGGCCTGCGCGTTCAGCAGCTCGACCGAGCGGCGAGCCGCGTTCGCCCGGGCATCCTCGGAAACGTCGCTCATGGCCGGCGGTGCGCTGTGTGCGCGACGACGTGGCGGTCGACAGAAGGCGGCACCATGGCAACGATCATGCCCGAGACCGTGCCTGCGCCGCTTCACCGTTCGGGAGGACGCGGCGACGGCGCGAGAAACGCCACATACAGTTGGCGACTGTTTCGCTTGCCCGTGGCCCGCCGATGACCGTCGCTTCCATCGCCCCGTCTCCACCCGCGGCCGTCGCCGCAGAACTGCTCGACGTCCTGATCGTCGGCGCCGGCCTCTCGGGGATCGGCGCCGCGGACCACCTCCAGCAGCGCTGCCCCGGCAAGCGCTGGTGCATCGTCGAGACGCGCAACGCGATCGGCGGCACATGGGACCTGTTCCGCTACCCCGGCGTGCGCTCCGACTCCGACATGTTCACGCTCGGCTATCGCCTGCGGCCGTGGACCGCGCCGCGCGCGATCGCCGACGGTGCGTCGATCCTGCGCTACATCCGCGACACCGCCGAAGAGGCAGGCATCGTGCCGGCCATCCGCTTCGGCCACGCCGTCCGTCGTGCCGAATGGTCGACCGCGGACGCCGCCTGGACGGTGCACGGCGAACGCCTCGCCGACGGTGCGCCAGTGGTCTGGCGGGCGCGTTTCCTGTACGTCTGCGCCGGCTACTACAGCTACGCCGAGGGCCACCGGCCCGAATTCGCCGGCGAAGCCGACTTCGGCGGCACCGTCGTCCACCCGCAGTTCTGGCCGGAAGGGCTCGACGTCTCGGGCAAGCGCGTCGTCGTCATCGGCAGCGGCGCGACCGCGGTGACGCTCGTCCCGGCGCTCGCGGCGACCGCGGCGCACGTCACGATGCTGCAGCGCTCGCCGAGCTACGTCGTCGCGCGGCCGGCGCGCGACAAGATCGCCGAGGCGATGCTGCGCTTCCTGCCCGAGCGCACCGCGGCGGCGCTCGCACGCTGGAAGAACGTCCTCATCGGCACCTTCTACTACCGCCTGGCGCGTCGGCGTCCGCAGCAGGTCAAGCGCCGCCTGGTCGACATGGCGGCACAACTCGCCGGCCCCGGTTGCGACGCCAACGTCCACTTCTCGCCGCGCTACGACCCCTGGGACCAGCGCGTCTGCCTCGTTCCCGACGCCGACCTCTTCGGCGCCATTCGCAGCGGCAGCGCGAGCGTCGTCACCGACACGATCGAGCGCTTCACGAGCGACGGCATCCGGCTCGCGTCGGGAACGACGCTGCCGGCGGACATCGTCGTCGTCGCGACCGGCCTCAAGCTCAACGTCCTCGGCGACATCGCGCTGACGGTCGATGGCGCCGCGGTGCGGGCGGGCGACGCGATGGCGTACAAGGGAATGATGCTGAGCGACGTCCCCAACCTCGCGCTCTGCTTCGGCTACACGAACGCTTCTTGGACGCTGCGCGCCGACCTGATCTCGGAATGGGTCTGCCGCCTGCTGCGCCACATGGACCGGCGCGGCGCGACGATCGTCGTGCCGCGCCGCGATCCGTCGGTCGAGAAGGCGCCGTTCCTCACCTTCACTTCCGGCTACGTGCAGCGCGCGCTCGACCAGCTTCCCAAGCAGGGCACGCGCATGCCGTGGCAGGTGCGACAGAGCTATCTCCACGACGTCCGCGCGATGCGCTGGAGCCGCATCGACGACGGCGTCCTCGGCTTCGGCACCGCATCGGCGCCGCCGTGACCGCGCCGATGCAGCTGCGCGGCCGCGTCGCCGTCGTCACCGGCGCCGGCGGCGGGATCGGTCGCGCGATCGCGCTCGCGCTCGCTCGCCGCGGTGTCCACCTCGCGCTCGTCGACGTCGATGCAGAAGGACTCGCGGGCGTTGCCGAGGCTGCCGCAGCGCTCGGCGCGCGCACTGTCGTCCATCGCTTCGACGTCACCGATCGCGATGCCGTCGCCGGGCTGCCCGAGCAGGTGCGTCTCGCGCTCGGTCGAGTCGACCTGCTCGTCAACAACGCCGGCGTCGCGCTCGGCGGCACTTTCGAGCAGGTCCGTGCCGACGATTTCGACTGGCTGATGGCGATCAACTTCGACGCCGTCGTGCGCATGACGCGGGCGTTCCTGCCGCTCTTGCAGACGAGCGACGATGCGCGCATCGTCAACGTCTCGAGCATCTACGGCATCGTCGCGCCGGCCGGACAGACGGCGTACGCGGCGAGCAAGTTCGCGGTCCGAGGCTTTTCCAACGCGCTGCGCCACGAGCTCGACGGCAGCCGCGTCGGCGTCACCGTCGTCCATCCTGGCGGCGTCGCGACTGCGATCGCGCGCAGCGCGCGCGCTCCGCCCGACGTCCCTGCGGAGGAGGTCGAGCGGCGCCGCGCCGCTGCCGACAAGAAGCTGCGCATGGCGCCCGATCGCGCCGGCGAGATCATCGTGCGCGCCGTCGAGCGGCGGCGCGCCCGCGTCCTCGTCGGCGGCGACGCCGTCGTCGTCGCGTTGCTCGAGCGATTCGCGCCGGTCGGCTATTGGCGCGTGCTGCGCCGCGCGTTCGAGCTCTGAGCCCGGACTGGGGACGTGGCGGCGGGCGTCACCGCGCGCCGGTCACGACCCAGTGCGGCGGCCATTCGCAGAACGCCGACTGCTGACCTGCGCGCGACGACTGCGCGCTTTGCAGCATCGCCTCGACGGGAGCGCGCAGCCGCTCGCCGTAGAGCGCGACGACGTCGAGCGCCGCCTTGCACTGGCGCTCGAGGTTCGGCGCCAGCGCGAGCGTGACGAGGAAGGCGTTGCGCGCGTCGCGCTCGCGGCCGGTGAGCGCGCTCGCGATCGCGAACGTCGCCCAGTCCTCGATTCGCGCATCGGCCTGGCGCGCGCGCAGCGTCAGCGCGTGCAGCGCGAGCTGCCGCGCCGCCTCGGCTTGCGCCGGCCGCTGGCGGAGCAGCAGGAACGCGAGGTTGCCGGCGACTTCGGCGTCCATCGGATTGGCGCCGAACGCGCGCACCTGCAGCATCAGCACGTCCGGGGTGCCGCCCTTGCGCGCGTACTCCGCCCGCGCCTGGTCGTTGAGCTGCTGCGCGTCGCGCGGCAGCAGCGTCATGCCGCCGAGCGGATCGCCGGGGCTGCGCGCGACCGCCGCCGCCGACGCGCGGACGTCGTCGTCCTCGCGGATGTGCTCGGAGCGTCCGGCGGCGTAGAGCACCCGCGCCACCGAGCGCTGCGCCTGTTGCGCGAGTCGCGGCACGTGGTTCGTCATGACGTCGTTGGCGCGGCCGACGAGATCGATCGCGCCGTCGCCCGTGGTCGACGCCGCCGCGTCGCGCGCATGGAGGCCCGGGAATGCGGAAGGCGTCGACTGCAGGTCGCGAGCGACCGCGGCGACGTTGACGGCGGGCGCGCCGCTCGCTGTCGCCGTCGCTGGCGGCGACGCCGATGCGGAAGGTGCTTGCATCGCCGCGACCGACGTCGGCGCTGCGTCGCTCGGCGTCGGCGTGCCTGCGCTCTTCGTCGCTGGCAGCGACGTGGCGACAGCGTGGGTCGCGGTGGCGGGCGCACGCGCGACCGCGAGCGGCTTGGCCGGCGGCAGATGCGGTGCGGTGCGACCGGCGACCGCCCACGGAATCGGCGCCGCCGGGTCCTGCCACGTGCGCGCGACCGGCGATCGCCGCTGCGTCGGCGAAGCTGCCGCGACCTGCACCCGCGCTCGGGCCGCCGCGGCGGCCGCCGCGGGAGCCGGGGGCACCGGCGTCGGCGCAGCGCGGGCGAGCACCGTCTTCGCTGCCGGTGTCGTCGCTGTCGCTGGCGCTGCAATGGCACCGCGCGCGCTGCGCGCAAGCGTTTGCGCCTTCGCGGGCGGACGCGCAGCGGCGAGCGTCGGCGCCTTCGCGTTGGCTGCGTTGTCGACCATCGCTGCGCTCTTCGTCACCGGCGCGGCGGTCGTCTTCGGCGCTTCGATCGCCGCCGATGCCGCGATCGGCGCCGCGGCCGGCTTGGCGGTGCCGGCGTCCACCTTGGCAGCCGTCGGGGCTGG
>Ga0207702_10005212_pt1 | contig 11412 bp, 18 predicted proteins | sample KBSCornC62_FD_184302 | JGI IMG/M metagenome (GOLD analysis project Ga0207702, IMG submission 184302) | Corn rhizosphere microbial communities from Kellogg Biological Station, Michigan, USA - KBS Corn C6-2 (SPAdes) (version 2) | ecosystem: Host-associated > Plants > Roots > Rhizosphere > Soil ...
ATGGCCAAGGCCTGGTCGTTCGACATCGGCCTCGAACGCGATGGCCGCCGGGTGGTCAGCGTCGACGATCGGGTACGGCTGCCCACGCGCAACCTGATCGACCTTGGCATGCGCTATCGCTTCAAGATGCTGGGCAAGCCCACGGTGCTGCGTGTCCAGGGCCAGAACATAACCAATAATTTCAGCTGGGATGTGGTGGGGGCGAGCGCCCTGATGGTCCATCAGCCGCGCCAGATCTACGCCAAGCTGACGACGGACCTATGAGGCATCGGCAGGGAGCATTGACGCAATGCGTATCATGACAGTCGGACTAGCACTTTGCGCGGCCTGGTCCGTTCAAGGGGCGCTCCGTGCTCAGGCGCCCGGCGCGGCGGCGCTACCCCGGGCAGAATTGTTTGCACCCGGAATCATCTCAAGCGGCGCGAATGACGGCGCTCCGACCTTCTCCCCTGACGGCAAGACCCTCTTCTTCGAACGGGCGAACGGCAAATGGGCCGCCATCCTGAGCTCGAATTGGTCGGGACGCGGCTGGAGCCGCCCCGTCCTGGCCCGGTTTTCCGGGGAATATTCGGATCAGCACCCTGCTTTCTCGCCGGACGGCCGCTACCTGATATTCGTATCGACCAGACCAGCGGAAAAACCCTGCGCGGGCTGTGCGGCCCGGTCGAGCCATCTTTACCGGGTCGACCGAACGGAGCGCGGATGGAGCTCCCCGCGCGAACTGCCGAAGCAGGTGAACATCGCGAACCGGGTGTTCAAGCCGAGCATCGCGGCGAATGGGGATCTTTTCTTCATGGCCGACATCGCGGCGCAGGGGCCGGCAAAATGGCGGCTGTTCCGATCGGTCTTCTCGAAGGGCGCCTATTCGCCCGCCGAGCCGCTCTCGTTCAGTGGCGCCGAGGACGGGGATGTCGATCCCTATGTCGCGCCCGACGAATCCTACATCATCTTCAGCAGCAGCCACCGATCCGGCGATGCGGATGGCCATGAGCATCTCTTCCTGGTCCGCCGCCTGGCCGAGGGATGGTCTGCCCCGAAGGCGATACATTATGCCGGCGAGGGCGCATTCGACGACGGCGAGGCCTCCGTCAGCCCCGACGGCAAGTGGCTCTATTTCACGAGCTCCAGAGTAGCGAACGGCGCGGTGCGGCGAAATCGCTCCGCCGCGGAGGCGGCTCTGGCGCAGATGATGTCCTGGGACAACAGCAACAACAATGTCTGGCGCTTGCCCAAGCCGTTTGACTGACCATCCGCCGACGGCGTTTGCGCCCCTCGTCGAAATGATCGGGTTATCGGGAGACACGATGGCAAAAATCACGCGCCTGGTTGCCGCGCTCGCTATCACCTGTGCGGCGCCCGCTTTCGCCATGCCGACCACGGCGATCATCGGCGCGACCGTGATTGACGTCACGCATGGCGGCCGCACCGCGCACGACCTCGCCGACGCGGTCGTGCTGATCCGGCACGGCCGGATCGTCATGGTCGGGCCGGCGGCGCGGGTCGGCATCCCGCCGGGTGCGAAGCGCATAGTCGCGCGCGGGCATTATCTGGTGCCGGGGCTGATCGACGGTTTTGGCGCGGTACGCAATGCGCGCTTCGTGGCCGCCTATCTCGCCTCGGGCGTGACCAGCGTGGTCGTGCCGATCGCGCCGCCCGGCGGCATGGTCGATGGGGAGACGGCGGTCGCGAAGGCAGGCCCATTGTCGGTGCTGAAGGTGCAGCCGATGGCCGGTTCGTCGGCGACGGGCCTGTTGCCCCCGCCGCAGGATTGGGCGGCGTTTCATGCCCGCACGCCGCCGCTCGACAGGGCCGCGCTTGTGGCGGCCGTGGATCGAGCCGCGCGGCGCGGCTTCCGCATGATCGCGCTTGGCCCCGACGTCGCGCCAGATCAGCTTCGCATCCTCGTGGCCGCCGCGCATGCGCGGGGCTTGCCCGTCAGTGCGGAGGTGGCGCGCAGCACCTATGCGGACGCGGTGGCGGCCGGGATCGACCTGATCGTGCGCAACGACAAATATTCGCTCGCGCTGGCCGATGCGGCCGCCTGGCAGGCTTATGCCGCCGATCCGGTCGGGCCGGGCGGACGCATCGCCTCGCGCCAGATATGCAATGGCGGCTCGGCGATGCAGGATGCGGCGACCGCTTTCGGCGCGCGGCTCGGCCGGACCGGGGTGATGCCGGTGCTGATGATGGAGGCGACCGCGGATGATGTCGGGGCCGCGAATCCATGGAGCCTGCCCGCCGCGCATTTCATGCGCCTGTCGGATCTCGACGATCCGGTCGATCCCGTCACCGGCGCGCGGCCCTATCTCGACGCGCATCCCGACCGGCGCGCGGCAATCCAGGCCTGCGCGCGCGCCAAGCAAGGGCTCGACCGCGCGATCCATGCCGGCGGCGCCACTTATTATGCGGGCAGCGCCGCACCCTCCTACGGCATCATGCCCGGCAGCGGGCTGCATGAGGAAATGCGCCTGCTGACCGTGATCGGGCTCACCCCGCGCGAGGCGCTGGCCAGCGCCACCGGCAATTATGCCCGCCTGTTCCGCGATCGCGGCCTGATCGCGCCCGGGCGGCGCGCGGACCTGCTGTTGCTTCGGGCCGATCCGCGCCATGATGTGGCGGCAATCGATTATATCGCGATCGCGATGGTGCGCGGCCGCCCGATCGATCCGGCAAAAATCGCCTCGTCCCCGGCGCCCTAGAAAGAAATGGTGAAGGCGTCCGCGAACGATATGGTGAAGACCGGCTCGGCGCCTTGCTCGTCGCGCACCGCAATGCCGTGGCGCAGGAAAACATGCCCCGCACGCACATCCTCGGCCGCCATGTCGCGGGCGCAAGCGAGCGCCGCTTCCCGCGCGGCGGCGAGATCGGGGAAGAGCTGGCCTTCGGAGTCGATCGTCTTCTTGCTGTTCAATATGTCGAAGTAAAAGCGCGTCATCGCGCGATAATGCCGGTCGGGCGGAAGGGTTGCGTCGCCCCGTATGAATCAGGGGCCCCGGATGTGCCCGGACCCTAGATTTGCCGTTGCGCGGCGTGCCCCGCGCGCGCTGTCACCAGTCTTTTCACGACGTGGCCCTTCCACATCCACAAGCCGCTCAGCACCATTGCCGGCAGGAAGATATAGCGCGTCATCGGTGCATATTGGGGCAGCACCGCGAACGGGCTGTAGATGTAGCCGACGATCGGGATCGCCAGCACGAGGTGGATCCAGCGAACGATACCGCGCCTGGCGAAGTCCCGTTTCATTTCCTGGTGCCCTTGGCCTGGTTGAGATTGATCGCCTCACGGATCAAAGCCTTCAGCGCCGGCGCGTCGATCACGTCGCCTTCCCGGAAGTCGACCGCACGGCGCGTGCCACCGTCAAGGCTGGAGTTGAACAATTTCTTGGGATCGGACAGCGACGCCCCCTTGGCGAAGGTCATCTTGATCGCGTTCTTGTAGGATTCGCCGGTGGTGATCAGGCCGTCCTTGTACCAGGTCGGCACGCCACGCCATTTCCACTCCTCGACGACGGTCGGCTCCTCCTCCTTGATCAGCTCGCGGATGCGCGCGAGCGTCGCGCCGCGCCAATCGCCCAGTTCGGCGATGCGGCCGTCGATCAGTTCGGATGGGGTCTTCTCGCTCATGCGGCATTCTCCTCACGCGCCACGATCTCTTCCAGCGTCGCGATCATGCGCTTCCAACCGAACTTGGCACCCTGATAGGCCTGTTCCTGATCCTTGCGGAAACCGGTCTGGTCCAGGCGCAGATGCGTGCCGCCCGGCGTGGGCGTGAGCGTCCAGCTGACCACGCTCTCCAGCCCCATCGCGCCCCATGTGTAGGACAGGCTGTGGGGCGGTTCGACCTCCAGCACGCGGCAGTCGACCGACCCCCAATCGCCGCGGAAGGTGAAGTCATGATCCTTCTCGGGCACGAAATCACTCTGCATCAGCCATTCCTGCAACAGATGCGGCGTGGTCAGCGCGCGCCAGATCTTCTCCGGCGGATAGCCGATCTCGCGTTCGACGGTGACGGTGCGCAATTCGGCCGCGGCCTCGTTCATTGGTCCATCCTCTTCAATAAATCCTCGAGCAGATCGAACTTTTCGTCCCAGAAGCTTGCCATCTCGCTCGTCCAGTCGAGCAAAGGGCGCAGCGCCTTGATCTCGGCGCTGTACCGCGTCTGCCGTCCATCGGGTTTGTCGCGCACCAGGCCCGCGCGCTTGAGCACGGCGAGATGCTTGGAGACGGCCGGCTGCGACACCCCGGCATCCGCCGTGATCGCCGCCACCGTCTGCCCCCCATCCCGGCACAACCGCTCGAAGATCGCGCGCCGCGTGGGGTCGGCGAGCGTCCGGAAGAGCATGTCCTGGGTCGGCGTCATGGCGTGATTCGATAACCCTATGGTTATGAGTCATTCCATAACCGCAGAGTTATGAGTGAGTCAAGTGACGGTTCGCGATCCCTCCGCTTTGGTGGTGCTAAGCAACGAAAATGGCTGCGTTAACCGCGGCTTGCGCTTGTGAAGGGCGGTAGGCTTTCATAAACCATCGCGGGCGTCCGACGGGCGCGCTTGGTTTTTTGGGGGACATCATGATTGGGAAGTTTCTGATCGCGCTTGGCGCCGCTGCGCTGACAGCGGGCACGGCGTCGGCGAACATCGTCACATTCACCTGGACGGGCACTTTTGCCGGCGGGACCGACGATATGGGCCTGTTCGGGAAGGCCGGCGCGGACCTCACCGGAGTCGCCTTCACGGACGTGATGAAGTTCGATCCTACGGCGGGCCGGATCCAGGGAGATTCCACCTACCTCAATACATTAGGGGGCGTCGGGCTGGATCAGCCTTCGCCCGCGCGCCTGAACAGGATTACCGTCAACGGGCATACCTATGTCGGCGATGGCGCGCAGTATGCGATCCTCAATACGATGGTCTATAGTGACGATAGCCCGGAATCGTACCTGCTTACGTTCTCCGGTCAGTACGGCCAGGATTTCTATTGGGAAACCTGGTTCGAAATCTCGTCGACCGAAAATAGGGGCTATGGTGATGTCAATTTCACCGGCTTCGACGGGGATGTTTCACAGGATAGTCTGTGGAATGCCTACTTCTATGCTTTCCCCGCTTCGGGAAATGGCGAGTTTCTCAACCTCGTCCCCACGCACCTGACCATCCAGAACGATGCCGTGTCCCCGGTAGGCGGCGTGCCGGAGCCCGCAAGCTGGGCAATGATGGTGGGCGGTTTCGGTTTTGTTGGCGGCATGTTGCGAGGACGTCGGCGGCGGGCGGCGCTCGCCCTGCGCTGATCCGTCTGCAGATTGAGAGGCCGCCAGGTATCCCTGCCTGGCGGCCTCTTTTTTTGGCCGTCAGTGTTTGGCCGTGTCGCTGCGATAGTCGAGCACGCCCTGCACCATATTGTCGCGATCGACCGGGCCCTTGGTCCATGGATCCACAGGCGCGGGCTGATCGACCCGGGGGGTGTCGGCGTGCACCTTGGCGGGCGCGAGCGTCCAGGCGGCGGCGCCGGCCGTCGCCATCACACAGAGTGTGGCGACGGACAGCGCCTTGCGCCGCCGTGTCATAGCGCGCGGCGGCCGGTGATGAGCTGCACCACGACCACGATCACCGCGATCACGAGCAGAAGATGGATCAGCCCGCCGCCGACATGGACGACGAAGAAACCGAGCAGCCACAGAATCAGCAGGATGACGGCGATCGTGTACAGCATGGCATCTCTCCCTGTTGTGGTGGACCCTCAACCCGCGCCGGGGCTTGCTGTTCCGTGGGCGTTATCACGGCGCTCCCGACAGCCTCATGCCGGATAGGGATGGACGCCGCGGCAACCGCTCTTCATGATTCCGGCGATGGTTCTCGCGCCCAATTTGCCGCCCGCTTCGCGCTTCTCGCCCGCGAAGGAGCAGGCCGCGATCCGCACGCTGCGCCAGGCGCACAATCGGGCGCTCGCCGCGCATGACGTGGAAGGTGTGATCGATCTTGCCACCGACGATTTCATGATGATCCTGGGTGGCGGCGGGCAGCTTATCCAGGGCAAGGCTGCCTATCGCGATTTCGTGGCCACAGCCTTCGCCGATCCGCATCCCATGCTGTTCGTGCGCACTCCCGATCGGATCGATGTCGGCATGCCGGAATCCCATCCGGTGGCGGCGGAAACCGGGCGCTGGGTGGGTACTGCCGACAATGGCGGCACGCTGCGCATTTCCGGCCGCTATCTCGTCCATTGGACCAAGGCGGGCGGCGAATGGCGGATCGCGTCCGAAACCTATGTGACGGTGGACTGATCCCCGGCCGGGCGAGCCGCACGCCTGTGACTTGCCCGCCGCATCGCGATATGGGAAGCCACGGGCGTCGCTGCGGCCGCGGAGAAGATGCCATGCGCCTGATCATCGCCATCGTTCTACCCTGGCTGCTCTTCTTCACGATCGGGCGGCCGCTTGCGGGAATCGTCTGCCTGATATTGCAGATCACGCTGATCGGCTGGCTGCCCGCCGCGATCTGGGCGATCTATGCGCTTAGTCAGTACGACACCGATTTGAAGAGCGGCCGCGCGCTCGGGCGGCGGTAGGCCGTTTCCCGATTGCCCGACCGCCTTTAAGGCCGTCGTCCCTCCACCATTGCGGCAAGCGCCGCCGCCGCCGCCGCCAGGCGTGCGCGGTCCGAAGGGCCCGCCAGATCGCCGAGCGGATGGCCGCCCGCATCGCGGATGGCAGCGTTGATCAGACGCTCGACCCAGGGAGCATTGGTGTCGGGGAACCACCAGCCGTCGACGCACAAGCCATGCATCGCCGCGACCGCCTCGCGCCCCGCATTGCGGGCGAGCGTATCGAGCCGGGCGAAATATTCGCCGGGATTGTCTTCCCACCGCCCATCATTGGCGGCGGCGCGGTCGCGGCGTTCCCATTGGCCGGTCTTGGGCGCCATCGCCGCGAACTGATGCCAGTAAAGCCCACCATAACGCCGTCCAATATCGCGCAGCATCACAGGATCGATCCCGAATCCGTCGAGCAGCCCTACCGCCCAGGCGCGCCCTATCTGATCGATCACCTGCTGGTCCGCGCGCCCGCTCTGGAAGCGGGCGAAGGCGGCGGCGCGCGCCTGGACGCGGATGTTGCCGCGATCGGGCAGCAGGATCAGCCGCCCCTTGGCATTGCGTGCGCCTGCTTTGCGCGGCCGGCCTCGTCTCGCCTGTCCCATCATTCGTCTCCTGGTTGTAGCTGTTGACGCAATCTTTCCGCGGTGCGGCGCATCTCGGCAGCCTCATCGGCGCGGCCCATCCGTTCCAGCGAGGCGGCCGATCGCTCGGTCGAGGCGAGCTGCTCGGCAACCGTCATCGCCGGCCGCCGCGCGCCATCGGCGGGCGTGATCTCCAGCATCCGCTGGAAGGCTTCCGGATTGGCGAGCAGCCAGCCGAGCGACGCCTTCCAGCCGCGCGCATTGGCGCCGCAGTGGAATTCGCTCGCCGCCAGGTTGCGCACCGCCTCGAACAAGGCCGCTTCGCCATGTTCGCGCAGCCGTGCCTTCAGCGTCGCCCGCCGGCCCGGATTGACGGCGCGACAGGGCAGGGCGCCGGCCTTCGCCGGCCCCTCGTTCCACGCCGCCGCCAATCGTTCGGCCAGCGGGGTCAGATCCTCGTCAGAGGATCGGGGAGAAGAAGGGGGGTTAGATATTTCATTGGGGGGAGCGTCCGCACGCTCGCGCGGAGTCACGCGGGCCGCGCGTGACTCCGCGGCGGCGGCGCAGGTCGCGCGGACGCGGCGCTGGCGTTCCGCATCCCTGGCACGCCGCACGCCACGCTGGGCCTCTTCGGCCAGCGCTGCCGCCTTGACCGCCGCGACGATCGCCTCGGCCGAAGCGCCCGCCTCCAGCAAGGCGTCCAGAACCTCGGGGCGGATCATTGCGCGCACCAAAATGCGGTTCGTGCGTTGGGGGTGAACCCACGCGAACGGGGAACAGGATGCGGATCAGCCTGCCTGCTGCGATCATGATCAGCCTGGCCTTGCTGGGCGGTTGTGCCAGGCGAAGCTCGACCCAGGCGCTCAATGCCGAGCAGGCGGCCGAGCTCAACGCCATCGCCGCCAATACCAGCGACGACGCCGGCAACGACGTCGCGCAGAATGCGGCCCGGACCGACGATCTCGGCCAGGCCTATCGCGCGGGCGCTGGCAATCCGCCGCGCAAGTATCGCTGAACGCGCGTTTTCTCTCGCGCCGGCCCATGCCGGCACGCCCCGCAAAGCATCCATATTGTCTCCATGAGGGCATCAGGCCCGGCGCGAATCTGTTCTCGTTTTGTACGCCACCCGCGTATGAAAGTCAATTGGAGTGGCACTCTTCGCCATGGAGCGAATAGCGTGCGTACGTGCCGTGGGGCAGAGCGCCAACATCATTGGCGATCGTCTCCGTCGCGACGATTTCTGAGACCTCACGGTCCCGGAGGATCACCGCGTTCCGGCCGGAGCGCTGCCGGTGCCTCAAATTGTGCGGATCGCCGAATGGGGCCGCCTGGGCCGTATCGCTCCACCCGCTTCAGCTGCAGGATATGACCTGCAAGGCGCGTTATCCGCCGTTTCGGCAGGGGTGTGCTTTTTGCAGCCGGCGCACCTGGTCTTCCATGCCGTAGTGCTTGGCATCCTCGGGGTATAAACAAAAGCCATCACGCGCGAGGCCCCACCATTTGACCGCAATCTTCCCGTCCTTGTCGTGAACAAGGACATATGCATCGCCGGTAAAAGGCTTTCCGGACCATTGGACATGGGTGATGACCTTGTTTTCCAAGGTGCCAACCAGGACTTTTCTGACCCGGAAGATCAGGCGCATTTCTCCATCCAGGCGGATTTCCCCCTCTCGCAGCGGAGGGCTGATATCCTCCACCTTCTCGAGATCGGCACGCACCAGGGCGAAGCCGCTTTGCGCCGTCGCCCGACCCGAAATGCTGGCTAGCAACAGCAGGGATGCCGCCCGGAAAAGGGACTGCTTCATATCGTTGCCTTTCGCATTCTATTGGTCGTTATAGATTCTATACTGGCTCGGATCGGCATGGAACTTTTCCCAAGGCCCGAAGCGACCTTTCGGCCGAACGGATCGGATTTGCGCCACGCCGTTATGCCGTTCGATCTGATAGAGATCGAGGTTCCGCTGCCCGATCACGAAGCTCGGCTTGCCGGTGGCATAAAGGTAACTGGCGTCGCCGGCATGGGGCGGCGAGGGAATATCGATCGTGTGGCTATGACCTATCGCGATCGCGTCTGCCGGTATTACGGGGGCTCGCTGCCCCTGTTGGCCCACGGCCTGAAGGCTTCGCAGCACAACCTGTCCCCGATCGTCGCGACCCACCGTGAAAAATATCTCCGGGCGTCTGCCTTTCGTCAGCCCATTCAGTTGAAGCTTTCGTTCCACTTGCCGAAAGCGGTCAACGAAGTCGTCGAGATCGGGGGCCTCGATCGTATCAGCGCCGCCCTTGTCGGTTGCAGCATGCGCCATCGCTTGGACTACATCCCGATCGCTGTTCAGAGTATTTGGCCCCGGCTCGGGTTCGTCGAGACCGCCACTTTGGTTGATCCCTTCTATCCAGTTCTCGAGCTGATCTTTGCCAACCGCCAGGTCGGTGAGCGCACTTCTGCGGTTTCGGGCAGGTGTTGGCGCACCTGGAGGCGCTTGAGGAGGCAAGCTTCCGGGCGGGACGGTGGGAGGGGGCACCGCGACGAAAGGAGGCGCGGGAGGCTCAGCAGGCTTGTTGCCCGGTTCGCTCCAGGGTGCCCCGGCGAAGGAGGGCGATGGGATCGGTAGCGAGACGAGTGGTGTCCTACGCGCACCAAACATGCCTTGCCTCACCCGAAAGCCGTTGAGCTGCAAAAAACCGGGCAAACCATCTTCTTCCATTGCCGCATACCCTTCAGAAAATCGGCGTAGCCGTATACGTATACAACGTATAAATGTCCAGCTGGACTGCGTACAAGTTTGCGTGCATAAGCGCGCGCATGACGACTCAGGAGACAACCGGCGCGCAACTCAACCGGCTTCGTGCCCGGGCTGGGCTGTCGCTGCGGGCGCTTGCGGCCAAGGCGGGCTATGCCGCCGCTTCCTCGATCCAGCGTTATGCGGAGCCGTCGTTCGACGGCGCGCTCGGGGTCGAGGTCGCCGGACGCTTTGCCGATGCGATGGAAGGGATGGGCGATCCGCCGATCACGCGGGCCGAGGTGCTGGCGTTGACCGGCCTGATCGCCGCGACCAACGGCCAGCCTTTCCAGATGGAGGGATCCGGCGCGGCACGGATGCATCGCGATCTGCCGGTCTACGGTACCGCGCTTGGCGCTGAGACGGTGGTCGACGGCGAGGCGATCGAGCAGACCACGCTCAACCGCGGCGAGGTGGTGGAATATAAGCGTCGTCCACCGATCCTCGACGGGCGGGCGGACGTCTATGGGCTCTACGTCCAGGGTTCGTCGATGCAGCCGCGCTTTCGTGACGGCGCAACCGTGTTCGTGGAGAGCCGCAAACGGCCTGCGATCGGCGACGATGCCGTCATCTACCTGCGCAGCCCCGACGAGGTCGAAGGCGAAAGGCCAAGCAGCGTCCTGATCAAGACGATCGTGCGCAAGACGGCGACCTATGTCGAGCTCGAACAATATAATCCGGCCTGCACATTCCGCATCCCGATGGAGCGGGTCGACAGGATGGACCGGGTGCTCACGCTCGACGACATGATCGGTTGAAGACCGCGCTCAGAAATAGGCGTTGAAGGCCACCGCCGGCGTCCAGGAAGGCGTCACGTTATGGCCGGGGGAGATCCGCCGTACGCCGAGCAGCACGCCGCGATTGGCGTTCCAACTATATTCGACCGCGGGCGCGATCCCTGCGCTGCGCTGGCGCGGCAGGCGGGCAGACCAGGCGGTGCCCGCGACCTGCCCTTCCACATCGCCCGCGCCGCTGCGGCGCACGAACAGGTCGGTCGCCAGCACCCAGCTCCGCGTCAGGCTATATTCGATCGATAGATCGGCAAGTGCGCTGTCGCCCGGATGCGCGGTGCCGCGAAACCCGTCGGGCGTGCCGTACACGCTCTTGTCGTGCAATCGCGCATCGTGTGGCACGGTATAGCTCAGGTTGATCCGCGTGCGCAGGATATGGCCGTTGGGCATCACGTCGCTGCGCTGCGCGTAGAGACCGATCATGGTCGCGAAGGTACCGCTGCCGATGCCGCGATCGCCGTCACCGCCAAGCCGGTCGAAGCGGCCCGTGGGTAGGCTTTGCTGCAGCACCAGCGACCAGGTCGGCTCGACCTCGCCGATCTTCGCCAGATGCATGCGATATTGCGCGCTCAGCGTCAGGTCGTTGACGCCGGCACGGCGGCGATAGCCGCTGCCCTTGCTGTGCGCCGCGCCGAAGGTGGGGATCAGGCCGACCGTCAGGCGGTCGGTTGCGC
>Ga0207702_10005217_pt1 | contig 11408 bp, 10 predicted proteins | sample KBSCornC62_FD_184302 | JGI IMG/M metagenome (GOLD analysis project Ga0207702, IMG submission 184302) | Corn rhizosphere microbial communities from Kellogg Biological Station, Michigan, USA - KBS Corn C6-2 (SPAdes) (version 2) | ecosystem: Host-associated > Plants > Roots > Rhizosphere > Soil ...
CACCGTGCGCTCGAAAGTCGAAGCCCCCGAACGCAAACCCATCCTGCCGCTCGAAATCTTCAACCGCTTCGTGCCCGAGTCGTTCTGGCTCGACCCCAAGAACAACATCAGTGGGGTGCCTGTAGTGTGAGAAGAGAGCTTTGTGACGTGATTCGTGCGGAAGCTGCGAGCGGATATACTCGACGACTGCCGCCGCTGAAAGTGGAAAGCAAACCAATGAGTCGAAGTCTGAGCGCCGCGAAGGCGGCCAAACAGGACGAGTTCTACACTCAGTACGTCGATATCCAAAAAGAAGTGGATGCCTACTTGGAGTTCGACTCCGACACTTTTCGCGGCAAGATCGTCTACTGCAATTGCGACGATCCCTTCGAGAGCAACTTCTTCAAATACTTCGCCGCCAACTTCAACAAGCTTGGTCTTAAGAAGCTCATCACCACAAGCTACGATGGTTCGCCGATCGCCGGGCAGGGAACGTTATTTCCGGAATACAACGAGGGAAATGGCAAGCGCCAAAAGCCTAAGGCGCTCGCTGTTATTCTCGACCACGTGAAGGACGAGAACGGGGATGGCGCTGCAAACATAGACGACGTCAAGCTCTTTCTAGAACGCAATAAGGCCGCTCGTATAGCGTTGAAAGGCAATGACGAGTATGCGGGAGGCGACTTTCGCAGCCCTGAGTGCATCGCACTACTGAAGGTAGCGGACATCGTCGTAACCAATCCACCTTTTTCACTCTTTCGCGAATATGTCGCCCAGCTTTTCGAGCACCAGAAACGGCTCCTGATCATTGGTAATGTTCAGGCTATCACTTACAAAGAGATCTTCCCGCTCATTAAGAATGATAGGTTGTGGATGGGCGCCACCATCCACAGCGGCGATCGCGAGTTCCGAGTGCCAGACCACTATCCGTTGAACGCCGCGGGCTGGCGGGTCGATGAAAACGGCGTCAAGTACATCCGCGTCAAGGGTGTCCGCTGGTACACCAATTTGGACCACGGGCGCCGTCATGAGGATCTGAAGCTCATGTCCATGGCGGACAATCTTAGGTACAACAAGAAGCTAAAAGGAAAGGCGTACGAAAAGTATGACAACTATGACGCGATAGAAGTGTCATTCACCGACGCCATTCCAAGTGATTACAACGGCATTATGGGTGTGCCTATAACTTTTCTCGACAAATACAATCCTAACCAATTTGAGATCCTAGGAGCGACCCAACGCGGCTGCCATGACCTCGTTCCTGATACCCGGAAGTACGACGATTATTGGGAGGTTCGCCAAAACGGTTCGAAAACGGGGTCATCTGGCGGTAAGACGAACGAGAACGCTAACCTGCTTGGCAATGATGGTAAGAAGAACTACTTTGTCAACAGTAAAGGCAGGATTATCCAATCCGCGTATCAACGAATCTTCATCCGCCACCATCGTCCTTCTCAATCTAAATAAAGGGGGTAAAAGAGTGAAAACAACGCTTAGAACAGACATCACTGTCGCCGAAATCTGCGACGGCTTTGTCTATAACCAATTGGAGGGCAAAGGGTTGTTCGGGTTGGGTGGTAAGCTCACCATTCAACCGGAGTACCAGCGCAACTACATCTATGCGGATGGTGGAGGGGAGAAGGAGCAAGCGGTCATCCACTCGCTACTAAAGGGATATCCCCTTGGACTGATCTACTTCAACAAAGTCGCAGCGGACAAGTTCGAGGTGCTGGATGGCCAGCAGCGGATCACGAGCATCGGCCGGTTTGTCACGAACAAGTTCGCGATCATGGATAGCGGCAATCCGAAGAACTTCGACAGCCTGCCCGCCGATCAACAAGCTCGAATTCGGGCTTCAAGATTGCTGATCTACGAGTGCGAGGGCGCGGAGAGCGAGATCAAGCAGTGGTTTGAGACCATCAACATTGCAGGCGTCCCACTCAACGATCAGGAATTGCTGAACGCCATCTACTCTGGGCCGTTCGTGACGCTTGCGAAAGCCGAGTTCAGTAACAGCCAGAACGCGAACATCCAGAAGTGGAGCGCCTACATCAAGGGTAGTGCCAACCGGCAGATGTTCTTGGAGCGAGCATTGGACTGGGTGAGCGGGGGCGCCATCAGCGATTACATGAGCGCACATCGCAATGACATCAACATCAATGAGCTGAAGGCTTACTTCAACAGCGTGATCGACTGGGTGTCGAGCGTGTTCCGAGGTGTTGAGAAGGAGATGCAGGGGCTGGAGTGGGGACGGCTCTACGAAAAATATCATTCCAGATCATATGATCCAGCCAAAGTTTCTGCCGAGGTTGAGCGGCTTTATGGCGATCCGTACGTCACCAACCGTCGCGGTGTCTTCGAGTACATTCTCGACGGCCTTCAAGATGAAAAGCTATTGAATGTGCGGGTGTTCGACGAGGCGACCAAGAAATCGGTCTACGCCATACAGACCAAAGCTGCCGAAGCCAAAGGCGAATCAAATTGTCCGCTTTGCGCCATTGGCCACGATGCGAATCAGAACAAGATATGGAAGTTCGCCGAAATGGATGCGGACCATGTTTCCGCGTGGAGCAAGGGTGGCGGGAGCTCAGCCAAAAACTGCCAAATGCTCTGTAGCACCCACAATCGGGCCAAAGGCAATCGATAACCCTCGGTTGACTGCGGACTATGAAGCCGGTCTCGTCATCATCATTCTGATAAGTGGTCGAGCTTTTCGTCTAGCTTTGGATTTTCGGGCAACCGGATCAGAAACTCGTCTTGCAGCACCGCGCGGATTTCGGCGGCGGTGGCGAGGGCTCGCTTGGTGGTGGCGCCGCCGACTACGTGCTCGGCGAACTGGCGGTTGCGGAGCGTGAGCCTGCGTCCGGCTGGCGCGCGGGCGGCGCTGATGCCCGTGACGAAGTGCGAATCGGGGTTGGTGGACGTCCAGTAGTTGCTGATGCGGTAGTCGGCCGGGAATTGCGGCTGCAGGTCGAAGCGGTACAGCGTCTGCCACGCATTGGCCGCGAAGAGTTGCAACCGCCAGTCGCTGTCGTCGCGGCGGACCAGCCGGAAGGATTCGTGCGGCGTGGCCTGTTCGATATCGGGAACGAGTTGCAGCGGGGCGGTGGGCGTGTTGCCGCCGAAGCCGCAGTCGGCCAGCCATGATTTTCCTTCGGCTTCGACGCGCAGCAGCATGTGGGTGCGCGCGGTGATGGCGTCTTCGGGCTGTCCCCACAGCACGCGCGCGGCGAGGTCGGTGACCTGGAAGCCGATTGCGCGCAAGACGTCGCTCAGCAAGCGGTTCTGTTCGAAGCAGTAGCCGCCGCGGCCTTCGCGCACCAGCTTGCGTTGGACGGACGCGATGTCCAGGGCGGGGGAGATGCCGAGGAAGGGGTCGAGGTTTTCGAACGGGATCGTGGCCACGTGCGCGGTGGTGATGGCGCGCAGGGTTTGCAGGTTGGGGGCGACGGGTTGGCGCAGGCCGATCCGTTCGAGGTAGGCGGGGAGGTTGATCGATTCGTTTGGTGATTCTTGTTGCATGGGGGCGTTTCGCTTATTGCGAAAAGTCACTGGGTCCCCGCTTTCGCGGGGATGACGAGCAAAACAAAAGCACGCGTTGTACTTCGCGGCGAGATCAGTGCGTGGCGTTGCCCAGTTTGCGCTGCAGGAAATCCACGGTCGCGGCGTCGGCTTGCATCCACGAGGCGTGGCGCAGGAAGCCGTGGATCTCGTTGGGGATCACCATTTCCTCGAAGGGCACGTCGCGTTTCCTGAGGCGCGGCACCACGTCGGTCATCTGGAAGAAGTGCACGTTGTGGTCGTCGTCGCCCTGGATCAGCAGCACGGGCGATTTCCATTTCGCGATGTCAGCGTCGGGCGAGGAATCCCACGCCACCTTCAGCGCCTGCTTGTAGTCGCCTTGTTCGTAGCGCCCGTTGGGGTTCTGGTCGAACCACCAGCCGATCGCACGCGACCAGTCGTGCAGGCCGTGCATGTCGACGCCGGCCTTGAAGATGTCGGAGTTTCTCGCCAGCGCGAGCGCGGTCAGGTAGCCGCCGTAGGAACCGCCCCAGATGCCTATGCGCGCGGCATCGACGCCGGGCACGTGTTGCAGGTATTTCGCGCCCGCGACGACATCCTGGTATTCGGATGCGCCGGCCGGCCCCGCGTGCGGCGGATTGTGGAACGCGTGGCCGTAACCGATGCCGAGCCGGTAGCTCACCGACAGCACGGTGAAACCGTGCGTGGCGAGGTACTGGTTCACGGCGTAACTGTTGGTGTAGTAATCCATGTAGTGCCAGCCCAGCAGCATCTGCCGCGGCGGCCCGCCGTGCACGAAGATCATGCCGGGCTGGTTGGCGCCGGCATCGGTGCTGCGGAACAGTTGGCCATGGACCAGCGTGCCGTCCGCCGCCTTGAACGAAACGGCCTGCGGGACGACCAGTTGCGCGGTCGGGAAATCCTTCGGAATCAGGTTGGCTTGCAGCGCTTTCTGCTGGCTGCCGTCGGCGCGCATCACGGAAACCAGCGGCGGCCGTTGCGCGCCCGCATCGATGAATGCGACGGCGTTCGCGCCGGCGATCGTGGGTGACCATTGCGAGGCGGTGCCCGAAGTCAGCGCGACCGGCTGCGCGCGATCGACGGGCACGCGGAACAGGTGCCGGCGATCGTCATCGTTTTTCGTGGTGCCGGTGTTGGCGCTGTACACGATCGAGCGGCCGTCCGGCGCCATCACCACGTCTTCCACCATGAACTTGCCGGGCGTCAGCAGCAGCGGCTCTTGATTTTCCCTTCCCCCGCTTGCGGGGGAAGGTGCCGAAGGCGGATGGGGGGAAGCATTGATCGAATACAGGTGCGGCCAACCGTCGATGTCGCTCAGGAATACCAGCTTCGCGCCATCCTCGGCCCAATGCAGGTTCGCGCCGCCGGCCGTTTGCGGATACGAACCGACCAGCGTGTCGGGGCTTTGCCACACCACGTGCGATTGTCCGGTGCGCGCATCGGCAACCCGGATCGACCATGGCTGCGGCGTCTGTTTCAGAATCGGTTGCGGCGGCCCGCCATTGCCCGGCTGGCGCGTGAACGCGATGTGCGTGCCGTCGGGCGACCAGCGCGGGTCGCCGTCGACTTCGGTCGAAGGCGACACATACAGGATCGGCACCTGGTCATCGGTGAACACGCCAATGAAGGCGTGATCGTCACGATGCGACACGAATGCGAGGCGCTTGCCATCCGGCGACCACTGCAGGTCGCCGTCCTTGCCGCGGTCGAAGAACAGGCGCTTCGGCTTGGCCTTGTCGCGCGTCGACAGCGGCGCCGTCCAGACCTGGTCGTTCTTGATGTAGGCGAGCTTGCCATCCGACGAAATCGCCGGCGCGTCGCCTTCGACGAGTTCGCGCGAAGAATTGCTGCGCAGATCGACGGCCCAAATCATCACCTTCGGTTCGACCGGACTGGACGCGGGATCGACCGCCACTTTCACCGGCCAATTGGCGTCGTGGTCGCCGCCGCGCACGAACACCAGTGCGTCACCCGACGGCGAAAACGTGAGCTGCGTGATTTCCTGCCCGTCGTCCTGCGTGAAGCGCGTGACCTGATGCGGCTGGAAATCCGGCGCCTTCGCTACCCAGACGTTGCGCACGCCGTTCTGGTCGATCACCCAGGCGATGCGATCGCCATGCTCGGACGATGTCAGGTCGAGCGGAAATGGATACGAGAGCACCTGTTCGAGCGTGAAACCGGTTTGCGGCGATGCCGCGGCGGCGGACGGCGGCGACAAGGCGGCGCCCGCGACGAACAACGCGGCCAGCATGAACCCGTGCAATCGATACATGGCGCATCCCCGTGGTCGGCAAGTTTCAATGATTCGCACGTCATGCGGCGCCTGTCCAGTGCCGACCGTCACGGCGCGGGCGGCATACTATGTCGATGGATGCTTTCGCATCACGCCCGCACGTGGTGATCCTCGGCGGCGGCTTCGGCGGCCTGAAAGCCGCGCGCGGCTTGGCACGCGCGCCGGTGCACGTGACGCTGGTCGATCGCGCCAATCACCATGTGTTCCAGCCATTGTTGTATCAAGTCGCTGGTGCCACGCTGTCAGGCCCCGATATCGCCGCACCATTGCGGCATATCGTGCGACGGCAGCGCAACATCACGGTGTGGATGGAAGAGGTCGCCGGCATCGACGTTGCCGCGCGGCGCGTGCAGGCGGGCACGCAAACGATCGGCTACGACTACCTGATCGTCGCGACCGGTTCCACGCATGCGTATTTCGGCCACGATGACTGGGCGGAAAATGCGCCGGGCCTCAAGACCATGGACGACGCGCTGGCGATCCGTCGCCGGATTCTTGCGGCGTTCGAGGCGGCCGAACGCGAACCCGATGCCGAGCTTCGCAAGCAGTGGCTGACGTTCGTGATCGTCGGCGCCGGTCCGACCGGGGTGGAATTGGCGGGGACTCTGTCGGAAATCGCGCACCACATGCTGCCGCGCGAATTCCGGATCGCGCATCCGCGTGGCGCGCGCATCCACCTGGTCGAAGCCGGTCCGCGCGTGTTGTTGGCGATGCCCGATAAACTTTCGATGATCGCGCAGCGGAAACTGGAGCGCATGGGCGTCGAGGTCCACACGGGCGCCGCGGTGACCGACATCGACGCGACCGGCGTGCGCATGGGCGGCGAGCACATTGCCGCACGCACGGTGTTGTGGGCGGCAGGCGTCGCGGCCTCGCCGCTGGGCGCGCAACTCGGTGGCGAACGCGACCGGGCGGGACGCGTGAAAGTCGCGCCCGACCTGTCGCTGCCGGAGCATCCCGAGGTGTTCGTGATCGGCGATCTCGCGTGGGTGGAGCAGGCCGGCCAGCGCGTGCCCGGCATGGCGCCCGCGGCCAAGCAGATGGGCACGCATGCGGCACGCGCGATCCGCGATCGGATTGCCGGCGGTGCCACACGGCCGTTTCGCTATCGCGACTACGGCAGCCTTGCCAGCATCAGCCGGTCGTCGGCGGTGGTGGATCTGCGCGGGTTGAAGTTTTCAGGCTTCACCGGATGGCTGTTCTGGCTGTTCGCGCACATCTTCTTCCTGATCGGCTTCCGCAACCGGCTGGCCGTGATGTGGAATTGGGCGTGGTCGTACCTGACGTGGCAGCGTGGTGCGCGGATCATCGTCGGTGGCCGCGCGCGTCAGTGATCGTGGTGCCCGCGCCCATGTCCGTGGTCGTTGCCGTCCTGCGACCGACGATGCGGGTGCCCGCCGTAGCGACGCACCACGTCGTCATTGCGCAGGTAAGGACGATCGACGTCCAGCTCGATGTTCACGCCGCCCGCCTGCACGTAGCCTTGCAGCGAGACCGGCAAGCTGACGCCGGCCTGCCAGCCGTTGCCGCCCAGCCAGAACCACATTCGCGTCTCTGGCGCGTAGTAAACCTCGGCCGACGGGTAGTACACGTAGCGGTGCTTGGCGCGCCAGCCGTGCGCAGGCGCCCACGGCGGCGGATCGGCGTAGGCCGCCGGCGCGGCCAGGCCGGCGATTGCGAAGGCAAGCAGAAGCAAGACGGCAATGCGCGTGGATTTCATGATGGCCTCCTGATCCCGATGACCCAGTGTTATCGCAGCTTTCCCGCACGCAGACTGAACGACGTGTCACGGAACGACGGATTCGCCCAGTCACGCGGGGCGCATCCATCGGGGCCGTTTCCCTTGCGCACCGAAGATCGCCCGGCCGCGCGCGCTGGTCCAGAGATCGGCGACCGCGATCAACTCGTCGTTTTCGTAAATCAGCGTGTGGGTTGGGCTGATGCCGGCTCTATCGACGGAAGCCCAACGGCTCGCACCATGTTGGGCTTCTTCCGGGCAAGCCCGGAATCAGCCCAACCTGCAATAGGCCGGCCGCGCCCAGTGCGGCCGCGCACCGCGCTCATCGAGAATGGCCTTGCCGCGTCCGCTGATCCAAAGATCAGCCACCGCAATCAATTCGTCGTTCTCGTAAATCAACGGGCAGCGAACGCGCATCCATGGCGGCATGCGTGCCTGCTGGAACAGATCGCGCAGTTCGCGGGTGTGTGGATCGGCGGCGGGTTTGATCCGTTCGCCGCCGCGACGAAAACGCACGGTCAGCGGCGGATCGAGCGGCGCGCTGGCCGAGTCCATCGCTTCGAGCCGCAGCTCGCCGCAATGCCGCGGCAATGCGAGCGGTGCGCCGTTCCATTTCGCGTGCCAGTCTCCCGGTGGCGACGCGAGCGGTGGCATGGCGTGCAGGCGGCCATCCCAGATGCGAACCTCCGCGCCCGGCCACGCGACCACGGGCATGCTGTCTTCCAGTGCGTTGGCGGCTTGTTTCGCCAACTCGGCGCGCGATGCGTCGGGTGGCGCGGGAAGACCTTTCGCGCGCAGCCACGCATCCAGCACGGGCGCGCGCAGCGCCTCCGGCAATGCCAGCCAGCCGGTGGCCTCTAGCGTATCCGCGTCGCGCCGCAGTGCCGCCAGCGCAGCTTGCGCAGCACCGTCGATGTAGTCGGCGGCGGCACGGCAAAGCTGCGCCGAGTGCAGGATGGATGCCTCCGCGTGCGGCCAGTGCGCCGCCATGCGCGGCAGGATCTCCCGCCGCAACGCGTTGCGTGCGAAGCGCGGGTCGGCATTGGCGGGATCGTCGATGCTGGGCAATGCGTTTTCCGCCAGGTACTCGCGCAAGCGCGCGCGGGGCGTTTCCAGCAGCGGCCGCCATAGCCGCCCGCGCGCGAAGGGACGCAGTGCGCGCATGCCGCCCAGGCCTTCGGGTCCCGCACCACGCAGCAGCTTCAGCAGAACGGTTTCGAGCTGGTCGTCGCGATGATGGCCCAGCACCAGCCATTCGCCTTCGCCGAGGTTCGCGGCGAAGGCCGCGTAGCGCGCGCGGCGTGCCGCGGCTTCGAGGCCTTCGCCGCGTGCGTCGTCCACCTGCACGCGGATCGTGGTCAGCGGCACGTCCAGCGACTCGCAAAAATCCTTGCAGCGTTTCGCCCAGGCTGCGCTGTCAGCCTGCAAGCCATGATCGACATGCAGCGCACGCAACCCGCGTGCGCGCGCTTCCGGCAACTGCGCCAGCGCGTGCAGCAGTGCGGTCGAATCCGGACCGCCGCTGAATGCGACGCACAGGGCAGGCGGTGCGTTCGCCTCGATCTGCGCCCGCAGGTCGTCCATCCACACGGTTCAGCCCTTGCCGGATTTCGCGCGGTTGCGAACGTGGATGGTCTTGGCGCGGCCTTCTCCGGCGCTGCGCCGCTCGATGTCGAACAGCGTCGTCGCGGTGATCAGGTCGCTCAGCTTGCCGTAGCCGTAGCTGCGCGCGTCGAAGTCGGGCCGCTGCTTGCTGATGATCGAACCGACCGGACCGAGGCCGGCCCAGCCCTCGTCGTCCGAGGCTGCCTCCACGGCGTTGCGCAGCAGGTTGACCAGCGCGGAATCCTGCTACAACTGCGCGGCGGTGCGCGGCTTCTCGGGCGTGGGCTCGTCAGGTTTTCCGGAGAGATTCTCGACGTACACGAACTTGTCGCACGCGGCGACGAACGGCTCCGGCGTCTTGCGTTCGCCGAAGCCGTACACCATCAGTCCGGCTTCGCGCAGCCGCCCGGCCAGTCGCGTGAAGTCGCTGTCGCTGGAGACGATGCAGAAGCCATCGAAGCGCCCGGAGTAGAGCAGGTCCATGGCGTCGATGATCAGTGCCGAATCCGTGGAGTTCTTGCCGCGCGTGTAGCCGAACTGCTGCATCGGCTGGATCGACTGCTTCAGCAGCGCGTCCTTCCAGCTCTTCAGGTGATTGTCGGTCCAGTCGCCGTAGGCACGCTTGACATGCGCCGTGCCGTACTTGGCGATTTCGGCCAGCAAGGCGGGGAACAGCGACGGCTGCGCATTGTCGGCGTCGATCAGGACGGCGAGCTTGGCGGCGGACTCGTTGGCCATGGGCGGCTCCATCGCGGCGGGATGCCACGATGGTAGCGCGGTGGCGCGCTGCGTGATTCGCCTCTGCGCGCATCGAACGTTAGGGGTCAGTGCCGCCCCTGCTGGTCATTCCGGAGCGGGCCGAAGGCCCGAATCCGGAATCGGTTTGCGGAGTTTGCGCGCCGAGACACCGGTTGATCCGCGCACCGACATGCGGCTCAATCCTGGTACGAGCCGTATTGGCGCAGTTTTTGGTAACGCTGCTCCAGCAATGCTTCCACCGGCTGCGCCTGCAGTTCTTCGAGCTGGTTCACCAGCACGGCTTTCAGGCGGATGGCCATGGATCGAGGGTTGCGGTGCGCGCCACCGGTCGGTTCGCGGATGATCTTGTCGATCAGGCCGAGCTCCTTGAGGCGCGGGGCGGTCAGGCCCAGCGCTTCCGCGGCGTCCTTGGCGCGGCCGGCGTTCTTCCACAGGATCGATGCGCAGCCTTCCGGCGAAATCACCGAGTAGGTCGAATACTGCAGCATGTTGATACGGTCGCCGACGCCGATCGCCAGCGCACCGCCGGAACCGCCTTCGCCGATCACCGTGCACACGATCGGCACCTTCAGTTCGGCCATGTCCTCGAGGTTGCGCGCGATGGCCTCGCTCTGGCCGCGCTCCTCGGCGCCGACGCCGGGATACGCGCCGGGCGTGTCAATGAAGGTGAGGATCGGCAGGCCGAACCGCTCGGCCATCTTCATCAGGCGCAGCGCCTTGCGATAGCCTTCCGGGCGCGGCATGCCGAAGTTGCGGCGCACCTTCGACTTGATGTCGCGGCCCTTCTGGTGGCCGATCACCATCACCGGGCGCCCGATGACGCGCGCCAGTCCGCCCACGATCGCCGCGTCGTCGGCGTACATCCGGTCGCCCGCCAGCTCGTGGAATTCGTCGCAGATCACCGCGACGTAGTCGCTGGTGTAGGGACGCCCCGGGTGGCGCGACAGTTGCGTGATCTGCCACGGCGAAAGATCGCGGAAGATTTCGGCGGTCTTGCTGCGCAACTTCGAGCGCAACTTGCCGACTTCGTCGTCGACATCGATGGCGTTGTCGCGACCGGCCGCGGTCAACTCGCGCAGCTTGTCTTCCAGCTCGGCGATCGGCTGCTCGAAATCGAGGAAATTGGGATTCATTCGCTGCGTCTGATCCGGCGAAGCGGCGATTATACCGGCGCCGTTCAGGCGGCGGCGGGGCGCGACAGCGAGGGCTGCACGGATTTGACGCCCGGCACTTCGGCAAGGCTGCGCAGGAGATGCGTGCTGACCTTGACGCGCCAGTCGTCGCCGAGCCGGAGGTCGGCGCTTCCGGTTGCATTGCGATAACCGGTGAGCAGCAACGGCGTGCGGCCGCCGCAATGGCCCGCAAGCGCGCGCTTGAAGCTGGTCACGAAACCGGCGCTGATGCCGTTGACGCCCACGCGCAATACCCGCGTGCCTGCTTCACAGGCTTCGTCGAGGGTCCACACGCGGCGGGCGCGCACGCGCAATTCCC
>Ga0207702_10005222_pt1 | contig 11403 bp, 13 predicted proteins | sample KBSCornC62_FD_184302 | JGI IMG/M metagenome (GOLD analysis project Ga0207702, IMG submission 184302) | Corn rhizosphere microbial communities from Kellogg Biological Station, Michigan, USA - KBS Corn C6-2 (SPAdes) (version 2) | ecosystem: Host-associated > Plants > Roots > Rhizosphere > Soil ...
GCCTGCCTCTCCGGCCGGCACGGGTCCGAAATCCCGGTCGTCATGCGGAATCAAGGCGAGATCCCCCTGTAGCAAAGGGCAGCGAACTTCGAGATAAACAGTCCAAATCCGCTTGCGCCTGAGGTTAGCTACGGCTCTTCCTGGTGGGTTTGCCCGATGGGGAAGGGCGGGCTCTTTTTCGGTCTGCGTAAAGCGTTCCTCGACAGTGCCGTGCTCGGCAACAGCACTGGGCAGGGTCATCGGGGTCACCGTCGTAAAGGTTGTAGTCGTAGGAAAGTTCTTCTCCGGCAGCGATGTTGCGAACGGCGCGGATAAAGACCCGGCCATCGATTTCGTCAGCTTCACAATTTGGGCCGCACGAATGATTGATAAATGCGGCAATATTGTCGCCGTCAATCACGTGCTCACCGTCGGTCAAACCGAACAAATAGGTGCGCGGGGAGTGCTCGTAAATGGCATCGGCTTGGGCATTTGTCAGACGTGGCCCGGTGTACTCGATCACAATGTGCTTCGTCCTGATTGGGGTTGTGGTGTAAACACCATCGGCATGAATCTTGGATCGCCGGATAACCAGAGCCATAGGGAGAATGCTGCTCCAAAGCTATGGTCAATATATCAATGCTTCTTCAGGATGGCATATCCCTGGTAAGCAGAATCCACCCGAGTGCGGATCGAAGTGCCGCCTAGGTTGAATGCGGATCAGGTCCCCTCGGGAATGTTTCCACCGGTGGGGAGGCAGGCCGCACAGAACGAAGCAATGGAGCGGGAGACCGGGATTGAACCGGCGACATCCAGCTTGGGAAGCGATTTCACCAATTTCGCCACGACTGACGGCGCCCGTGCGTCAATTCAGTCTGGCGGGATTGAGGCCCGTACTTCGTTCGAGAAATCGGATTCTCTTCCCGCCGAATCGACGGCCGTGCACACGTAGTAGAAAGTGACTCCTGGATCGACGTTCATATCCCTGAAGTTGAGGTTTTGGGTCGAGCCGATCAGCCTGTAATAGCCGCCAGAAATTTCGGAGCGGTAAACGTTGTAGTGGGTAGCACTTCTGCTGGCGTTCCAGGCGAGACTAACAGAATGAGCAGATGCCATTTCTGGCTGCGAAACCGCACCACATCCTGCTAACAACAGAAGTGCAAGCAGGTTGCAGACCGCCGTCGAAACGACAAGACTAGTGGACGCTAAAGCCAGGCGAATCACCGGTGCTCATAACCCTGGCTCAGCTTCGATGCATCGTCAACGGCGCAAAGCCAGAGTCTGGAGAAATGCGAAACAAAACCCCAGGGGGGGCAAGTCACCGGGAACTGGTTTCCTTGCCCAGGGGTGAGCGAGCTTTTTACTGCTGGAAACAAAAGCTACCGCTCTGGAGGCATGCGCGAAACTGCCAAATGCTACAGTCGGAACCTATTGCCTTTAAGGAACCGCTCAGTTTGCGCCGAAGGTAATGTGTAGAACGCTGGCCTGTCACCATTTTCATGGAGCTCATTAGGTGACACCGCAAGAATTTCCCTTAACACTATCGCCGTCCAGAAGTTCAACGCGAAATGATCGCTCCCGTGATTTCGCCGTTCGCCTTCTTTGCAAGATGAACGCTTTTCTTTGGTCCAGGTGTGGTCATCAGCTTTTCCAAATCCGCCACCTCTCATTCTGCTCTACTTCCGAGCGCGACCTGGCATGATGTCGCTGCAGCAGGTACAACTCATATCCTGTGACGCTGCGCGCCAATCCGTGGAGATGCTCTCCAAAATCCGAATCCAGCCCAGCTTTGTGGGTGATTGTGGGGATGAGGGAAAAGGCTCGAAAGTTAAGTTGTTGAATTAATGGAGCGGGAGACCGGGATCGAACCGGCGACATCCAGCTTGGGAAGCTGGCGTTCTACCGCTGAACTACTCCCGCTCAATCAGAGCTAAGCCCATGATAGCACCAGAGTTCCGATATCTGTCCACACTCATTGCAGTGTTGCTTGGACCCGCACCGGGACCCGCAAAGCATCAGGTGCCAGGTGCTGGGCGTACCTCTCAACTGCCGCCCTCTTCGCCTTGCGATTGCTGTGTGAGTAGTACAGGGTCCTGTCCATTTTTGCGTGGCGCATTACCGCTTGTACTACCGCCGGATTTTCCTGCTCGTCCATCAGGAATGGGCGGGCTGACCTTACGGACAGTGCTCGTAATCCTCCTCAGACGTGCAGGTGATGGTAGGGCGCCTTGGGAATCGGTCGGAGGGCGTAGGGCGGTCTGGACATTTTCTGCCGCGTTGAAACCTTGTTCACAGATTTCCGGGACTATCGACTGATTGCTTTCACAACCAATATCCGCACACATGGCTGGGAGCACGCGCAGAAAGTCATGAAAATAGGCTAACGAAAATTCTCGGCCAGCATGAGAGCGCTATCAGATCCGTCAGATTGCGGATAAAGAAGCGTGCGGCCGTCCGGCGAAACCACGATATGGTTGCCCACTTGGCGCTGGACTGTAAGAAGTTTCCCGCTTCGACCCGTCGCGAAGTCGTAAAAGTAGATATCGCTAAACCCTAGTTTATCGGGAGTTCTAAAGAAGTAGATGCCGTTCTTCGCTAAAGCCCATTGGCCCTCGGTATGGATAGAATCGAGGACTTTCGTCTCCTCACTTCCATCCACTGCAGCTCTCCAGACACTCACGGCGTCGGGCCACCCCTTCATGTAATAAAGAAATTTGCCGTCTACTGATTCTTGTGGCGCGTCCCCGGAATTGCGCGTAATCTGGACTGCCTCCCCGCCGTTGGATGGCATCTTCCAGATCTCCTCTCGACCACTGCGGGTCGAGCTAAAGTAAATCCACTTTCCATCATGTGACCAATAAGGCCATTTGTCCTCTGCTGGGTTCGCCGTTAAGCGTCGTGGAACTCCCCCATTAGAGTTAATCGAATAAATGTCATCTTTTACTCCTTTCTGCACTCCTGTAAAAGCTATGTTCTGGCTGTCTGGGGACCAGTTCGGGCTATACGCCACCCACGATCGACCCAACGAAGTTAGTTGTGTGGCTTTGGTTCCATCACTGTCGCAGACCCAGATTTCATTGGCTCCCGAGCGCCACGACACAAACGCGATCCTCTGGCCATCGGGCGAATAAGCGGGAATTCCATCAAACTCTGTAGAAGCAATAAATTGGAACGGCACGTTTAGCTTTTCGCTTGTGCCCTTCAGGTCGACACGCCAAACGTTCAAGTCGAACTTTGAGACCGCGAACGCCAGACGATGCCCCAGCCTCGAAACCGCGGGCGCGAAGCCGTTATTGGCGTCAAGATTGATTCTTTGCGGAATCGCACCCTTCGACATCCTAAGTCGCCACATCCCAAGATTACCTATTGATCCGGCTGTAAGTACTAATTCCCTGCCATCTGGCAACCACGCTGCGCCCATATTCATCATGTGGCCGGTTTCGATTTTTTGCTCTGTGCCAATTGGCTTGTAGTCTTGTCCTAGGTGTAGGGACCAGAGTGTCACGTTATAGCCATCAGGAAAGACTCTTGAGAAAACGAGTGTCCGGCCATCTGGTGATATCGCCGGAGCTATGTCTCCGAGTACGTCAGACGGAGGCTCGGTCAAAGGTCTCTGCTCTCCTGTTTCGGCCGAATACAGGTGCAAGCCGCCGAAACGTTGCCCCGCTGAGGTGGGCCCGACGATCCACTTTGAGTCCGGAGTCCAAGATAGCAAGGAGCCATAGGGCAGCCCGTAGGGGTCGGAGAGGCTTATGTTGTATCCCCCTGGAAGCTGGGAGAGAGTTCGTTCCAATCCGCCGCGCTGCGGACTAAGCATGATCGCAGTCTTGTCCGGCGATATATCTCGCAAGAACGCGATCATGCTCCCATCGGGCGACCATGCGGGGCTGTAGTCCGAAGTCGAAGCACTGGTCAAACGATAAGGGGGTTCCACACCGATTTGTTTGACGTAAATATTCCAGTTGTCCTGTTTTTCTCCATTCCAAGCGAATGTCACTTGTGTTCCGTCTGGGGAAAAAGAAGGCCATGATTCGTTGCCGGGATAGCTGGTCAGCGGAACTGCGGATAACGTCACCTGTGGCGCTTCAGTCTTCGATCGAATCAGCCACACTGCAATGGCTGCGATCACTAGTGCTGCAGCTGCACTGAGGGCCCACCTGAGGCGATGACGAGGCTTGAGCCTAGACGCAACAGCGACTTCCAGCACTCCGGAATCAGAATTCTCTTGTAGTTCCTGCAGCGCAATCTTGACATCATCCATGTGCTGCCAGCGGCGATTAACATCCTTCTGCAGACAACGTGAAATGAGTCGGTCCATCTCTCTAGGAATCGTTGCCACGGATTGGCTGATTGGCCGTGGGTTGTCCTTCAGAATGGCTGCGAGAGTTGAACCTCTTGTGTCGCCGCGGAATGCATGTTCTCCCGTGATCATCTCGTATAACAACGACCCGAAACTAAAAATGTCGGAACGCGCATCTACTTTTTTGCCCTCCGCCTGCTCGGGAGACATATAGGCGACAGTGCCAAAGATTTTGCCCTCTTCCGTCTTGGGGCGAATCGTGTGTGTCGAGTCGTCCTGGCCGATTGCAGTTGGTTCGGTCAACTTTGCCAACCCGAAGTCCAAAACTTTGACCAGGCCGTGCTCACCGATCATTATGTTTCCGGGCTTGAGGTCCCGATGGACAATGCCTGCGGAATGCGCCCGAGCGAGGGCATCGGCAATCTGGACGGCGTACTCAAGAGCGTCGCTCAGCCGCATTCCGTGTCGCGGGATCAGCTGATCGAGCGTTTCTCCGCTGACGTACTCCATCGAAATAAACTCAACGTCCGCACTTTGGTCGATCGCGTAGATCGTGACGATGTTGGGATGGTTCAATGACGAAGCTGCTTTCGCTTCTTGGACAAAACGCTGCTTCCGTTCGGTGTCGGTGATCTTTTCTGGAGACAGGAGCTTTATCGCCACAAAACGACCAAGGCGAGTGTCGCGGGCCTTGTAGACGACACCCATTCCACCCTCACCAATCATTTCAAGGATGTGGTAATGCGAGATCGTCTTTCCGGCCAGCTGTGAAGGAAGTGCCACTGGCGAGAATAGTATGAGCTAGGGCAAGCGGAGTCAACGAGCATGGCCATCACGCCGTCTGATGGTAAGGTGCGGTCCGAATCGGTAGAACGGCGTGGGTGGTCTGAACATTTTCCTTCAATTCAAGACCTGGTTCACAATTTGCCGTCGCACCGATTGACAAACAGTTTCCATTTATACTACATTGTGAGCATGCAAAGTAGAAAAAATGATCAGCATGAGCCTTTGGGTGAATTCGAAACACTTGTTCTCATGGCCATAATGAGATTGGGTAATGATGCCTACGGGATGCGAATTCATCGAGAGATCGAGGAGCGGGCGACCCGGCGTTGTTCTTTCGGTGCCCTATACACCACTCTGGATCGCTTGGAGCAAAAGGGGTATGTTTCCTCGCGGGTCGGTGAAAAAACAGCAGAGCGCGGAGGTAGGGCGAAGAAATACATGCGAGTCACCGCGATTGGCTCGACTGCTGTTAAACAGGCGTACCGCGCAACTGTACAAATGGCTGAGGGACTAGAGCCTGTACTCGGCGGTACTCGATGACAATGCCTTCAGCTTGACACGAACAAGACCACACGGGATCGATTTCGCTGGCCTTTGGGCACGAGTATGGAAAGAAAGCCCACTCTTAACCAACGTGAGCAATGTCGATGAGACTGGCATATCACGACTTTTGCAGTACCCGCATCAGTACCCGCATTCAATGGTGCCCAACACGAACTATCAAAGACTTGGCAGTCCTACGGAGCCTGGTTAAGTTGTTGAAGGTATTGAATAGGGCAGATTTGGGAAGCTGGCGGTCTACCGCTCCTTCCACTCAATGGCTGTCTCCAGGATCGAAAAGCTCAGGGGAGGATGCTGCCGGGCGCGGTGTTGGAGAAGGGTGAGCGTCTCGAGGGGGTCAACGCTTGTACCTTGGTCCGCGCCCGGCGGTCTGCAAGTACCACCATTGTGACGACACAACTTACGTTGCAAACAAAAATCGTTGTCTTGTTACGAAAACGGAACGCCAGGGGAATCACAACTGTGAGTTCCCAACGGTGAACTTACCGTGAAGGTACTTCCAGTTTTCCCAAGGCTGCCCGTTGCTTCTCAAGAAGGGCCTCGATCCCGCTGCGCGCGAGCTGGATCATGGCATTCAGTTCCGAATCGTCGAAAACCTGATGCTCCGCGGTTGCTTGTACTTCGACGAATTTTCCGGCCGAGGTCATTACAAAGTTCATGTCCACGTCAGCGCGAGAGTCTTCTTCATAGCAAAGATCGAGCAAGGCCTGCGCCTCAACAATCCCGACGCTGACCGCGGCGACGGAATCGCGCAGGGGCAGGGAAGACAATGTTCCGGCCTGGACGAGTTTCTGCAGGGCCAGTTCTAAGGCGACGAAGGCGCCGGTGATGGAGGCCGTGCGGGTTCCGCCGTCAGCTTGAATCACATCGCAATCAAGCAGGATAGAGCGTTCGCCAAGCTTTTCCAGATCCATCACCGCCCGCAGGGAACGGCCGATCAGCCGCTGGATTTCGTGGGTACGGCCGCCAATCCTGCCGCGCGCGGATTCTCGTGCCGTGCGGGTCAATGTGGCGCGAGGCAGCATTCCATATTCAGCCGTTACCCATCCCTTCCCGCTATTCCGCAAGAAGGCTGGCACAGATTCTTCGATCGACGCGGTGCAGATGACTCGCGTATTTCCAACCTCGATGAGAACGGAGCCTTCTGCGGTCGAAACGTATTCCGGATGAATGGTGACCGGACGAAGTTGGTCGGGTGCGCGATTATCGCAGCGATAGAACATGAACAGATTCTAGCAGCGGAGGCTTTCTGAAAACGGAAGAAGGCGGTGTTGGCGAGAGGAGCACATCGCGGGCATCTTAAGCGGATCTGCGTCGGGCACTCAGGGTAAACAGCGCGTGCATGGCGCGGTCCAACTGCTCGCGCTCGCGGGAATTTTCCGCATCATCAAGTTGGTCGAGGCGTTGACGAATTGCCCGGCGGGCAGCTTCTATTTTGCCGTAGAGGCGGTTTGGATCGGATTCGGACAAGGCAGCCGTGTACAAAGCCTGCCAGTTTACATCGGACATACTGCCTCCTGGGGGAAAGAGGAAACGAAGGCGCGGATGGATTATAGCGCTGCCCGCACTGGAAATGCGCACAGAAGTTCACACGATAAAATTCTTAGTAAGGCACCTGGCACTCCCTTGCTCACACCAGCATTTCAGAGTAGAGTGCTGTGCACTCATGTCAAAGCAGCCCAGCAAGGACGCTGTCCGCCTGCTCCAATGGCGCGACCTGTATCGCGAAGCGGAACTGTATAAGGCTGCGGTTCGCCTTTATACCAAGCCGCTATTCCTCTGGCGTAAAGCACTCAATGTTTCTACCGATGGCAAAACCCTATACGACCTGGCTGCGCAGGGGTTGAAGGGTCTGGCCGCGATCCATGAGCAGCTACGAACGGCGCGCTTTCGCTTTCGCCCTGCGGTTGGGCTCAAGTACAACTTCAACGGTAAGCGCCGGACTCTGTACATTCCTCCTTGGGAAGAACGGGTGGTCGATCTGCTGATCTACCGACTGCTGAACCGCCGGCTGCATTCCTGGTTCTCACCTTCTTCTTACGCGTATCGCGACCACACCTTTGGTTTGGATTGCTGTCAGTCGAGGATCAGCGCAGTGCTCGGTTCCGCGCACTCGCCCCTCTACGTAATCAAGCGCGACATTTCCGACTACTTCGCATCGGTCAAGCACGAGATTCTCTTTGAGCAACTCGGGAAGCTGATCGCCAAAGACGATTTTTTGTTCGAGCTGATTTGTCAGCGTATTCGTTTCGACTACCAGGATGAAAGCGGATCGCATCGGGCCGAACAGGGTCTCCCGTTCGGATGCGCCAGTGCTTGCGTCTTCGCGAACGTGTACCTGACGGGGTTAGACCGCGAGGTGGAAAAGTTTCCCGAAGTGCATTATTTCCGGTACGCAGATGACATTCTGCTGCTGTCGCAGGATCGGGAATCAGCTCTGCTCGCCAAAGGAACACTGCAAGACGGGCTTGGGAACCTTCGGCTCGCGACCAAACCGAGTCATGAGGCGGATGTTCTGCTCACCCAGTTGCCCGCAACCTGGGATTTGCATTTCCAGCAAGCCAAGTCATTTCGTCACCTCGGATTGCAGTTCGAACACGGTGGCTCGGTATCACTATCCCGTGACAAGCGGCGGAAGATTCAGAACCTGTTCCGCTTTGCCTTCCGGCGTGCGCGCCGTCGCTGGAAGAAGCTTTCAAATCCACAGGAGCGCGCACGCACCCTGATAGCGATTGCATGCCAGGCCATCGAGCGGGGCGTTCGCAATGTGGCGATCCTCGATTACTACCTGAGACACGTCACCGACCGGGATCAGTTACGGCTGCTGGATCGCTGGCTCGGCGAGGAAATTCTGAGCCTCGTCTTCGGTGGTCATAAGAAGGGTCATTTTGCAAAGATCAGTTACCAGGAACTTAGGCGATATGGATTGCCGTCACTTGTGCATCGGCAGCGATTGATCCGGCATCGGAAGATCGAGAGTCCATTTTTTATTTGGCAACAAGCAAAGTCAGAAAGAGCGTTCAAGGGGACGGTTGCTAGTCGGAAGCCCGCTACCGGCGCGGCTGCCGATTTCTCTCTGCTCCCAGAAGCAGCGGTCCAGGAAAAGCCCGTGAGAGAGGGCGGCCGCCTGTACATGGGTGTGATGGAATACGATAGCCGCTAAAGCGGATCGTCGTTTGTGAAACCGTCCCCTTGAGCGTTCTACCTAGGCGGGACCAGAGATGGGATTACTGGATTTCTTGACCAGCCTGTTTGGCGGCGGGCAACGGATCGATTGTCCTCATTGCGGCACGGCGGGGGCCCGCAAGACGCGGGATGAAGTCATTCAATGCAAGAATCCGAGCTGTAAATTTTTCGACGTCAAACACCTCCCCCCGGTTCCGACTCGGGGCGGCTTCGTCCCCAAGCAACCCGTGTTCATTCGATACGTCAACTTCGCAGGACAGAAAAGAGATTTTTCGGCTGAGCGGGACTCGCTGGTCCGTAAGAAGAATCACATTGTGGCCGAAGTCGCGCCCACGGGAAGAAAAATCACGTTGTCACGCGAGCGGATTCAGAACCTCCACGAAGTGGAAGCATATATGCCGAAGCCGATAGATCGGACAGGCAGCCAACCAACCGGTCGTGAGCGTCAGATTCTCAACTATCATGCCAATCACGGCACGACCTCGCCGCGGTACGAACTGCTCCGTGCGAAGTATCCGAACTGGTGAAGGCCGTCGAGCGAGGATTGCGCAATGGCCGATCGAGTCCTCGAGGGATGGGTTGGGGCTATCCGGAACTGAGAGAGTCCCTCAGTCGTAATATTCCAGCCCCAAATGCGTGATCAATTCCTCTCCTTTTAAGTGACGCAGCGTATTCTTCAGCTTCATCAGCTGGATAAACAGATCATGCTCGGGGTAGAGGCCGGGAACCGTCATGGGAGATTTGAAGTAAAAGCTGAGCCATTCCTGGATGCCGATGCCCTGGAGTTCCGGAGTGCGCTTTGCCAAGTCGAGAAACAGCACGAGATCAAGCACGATCGGAGCGGCCAATATCGAGTCGCGGCAGAGGAAATCGACTTTGATCTGCATCGGGTAACCGAGCCACCCGAAGATGTCGATGTTGTCCCAACCTTCTTTGTTATCACCGCGCGGCGGGTAGTAATTAATGCGGACCTTGTGGGTGAACTTGCCATAGAGCTCGGGATATAGGTCTGGCTGCAGAATGTGCTCGAGAACCGAAAGCTTCGACTCTTCCTTGGTCTTGAAAGACCCGGGATCGTCGAGCACCTCGCCGTCGCGATTTCCAAGAATATTGGTCGAGAACCATCCCGCAAGTCCGAGCAGCCGTGCCTTGAATCCAGGAGCGAGGATGGTCTTCATGAGCGTCTGGCCTGTCTTGAAGTCTTTTCCGCAAATCGGTGCATCGTTCTTGCGGGATAGCTCAAGCATGACTGGAAGGTCAACCGTTAGGTTGGGAGCACCATTGGCGAACGGCACTCCTTCCATGAGGGAGGCATAGGCATAGATCATCGACGGGGCAACGGCCTCGTCGTTCTGCTGCATGGCCTTCTCGAAGGCTTTTACGGACTGGTGTGCCGCGGTGGGTCGTAGGAAAACCTCCGTCGAACCACACCACATGGTGACCAGCCTGGAAGCTCCTGACGTTTTCTTGAAATTCTGAATGTCGGCGCGAACCTGTTCGGCAAGATCCATCTTGTTCTTGCCCTTCTTCACGTGATGGCCATCGAGCTTTTTCACGTAGTTGCGGTCGAACACCGCGGACAGAGGCTTCACGGCGCTCAAGAATGGCTTGACTTGGTCGAGCAGCTCATTTTCGAGGACCCCAGCCTTCTTGGCGGCGGTGTACATGTCGTCGTCGAAGGGATCCCAGCCGGTGAAAACAAGATCATTCAGAGCCGCCAAGGAAACGAATTCCTTCACTTGCGGGAAGCGACCCTCGGTGCGGCGGCCAAGACGGATCGTTCCCATTTGAGTGAGTGATCCGATGGGGCTCGACAGGCCTTTGCGCACGGCTTCTACTCCGGCAACAAACGTTGTGGCGACTGCGCCCATGCCGGGAATCATTACCCCGAGCTTGCCCTTGGCGGGCAGGATTTTTGAGGGCTCGGTCTGGCTCCCCGCTGGCTTAGTCCGAGCGGACTGCTGGCTCTTGGCCATGGATGGCATCTTCCTTGTCTAAAAAGAGTTATTAAGGCAAACGGGTATGTTCTCGTATTGACGAATCTTTTGCAACCTACCGCCAGCGAAGAGGGAATCTGGAAAGGTGAGGGGTACATCCAATATGCTGGCTAACCCTACATAGGTAAAGGCGCGTCCAACTTTACAGGTCCTTGGCGGGACTCCGTCTAGCGGGGACTATAATCTGGGCAGCGGTACCCTTCGGGGTTGAATGGAGAGTTTATGAAATTACGAGCGATGGCTTTGACGGCAGCATTGCTGGCATTTGCCCTGACGCCATTTACCTATGGTGCTGATAAGGATAAGAGCCAGCAAACCACGCCGACTGCCGCCCCCCCTGCAGCCTCGGCGATCGAGCCTTCAGGCAAGGTGTCGCATGACGGGGGCAAGGACGATATCGATGCAATCGGAAATCGCAATGTCGGCTGCGCCAAAGGCATGGGCAACTGGTACAGCCTGGAAAAGCAGATTGCGCTCGGCAAGCAGATTTCGCAGCAGGTGGAAACACAATCCAAAGTGATTAGTGACCCGGTCGTTTCCGAGTACATCAATCGTCTCGGCCAAAACCTGGTTCGGAATTCCGAACCAGGTTTT
>Ga0207702_10005224_pt1 | contig 11399 bp, 9 predicted proteins | sample KBSCornC62_FD_184302 | JGI IMG/M metagenome (GOLD analysis project Ga0207702, IMG submission 184302) | Corn rhizosphere microbial communities from Kellogg Biological Station, Michigan, USA - KBS Corn C6-2 (SPAdes) (version 2) | ecosystem: Host-associated > Plants > Roots > Rhizosphere > Soil ...
TGTATTTGAATATTTTCTGATTGCGCTTCCCGCCGCAATTCCGGCAATCTACCTGGGCCGACATTTGAATCTCAAGCTCGGCGACGGCACATTTTTCAAATATGTTTATTTGCTATTAATGTTCATTGGAGCATTCCTGGTAGTTGCCTCAATTTATCACTTTTAGGAAAATTCATCATTTCAGATAAGTATTGAAAAAGTCAATGGTTCGCTGCCAGGCCAGATCTGCCGCAGCTTTATCATAACGTGGCGTGGTATTATTATGGAAGCCGTGATTGGCGTTTTCATAAATGTAAGCCTGGTATTTTTTATTGTTGGCCTTTAAAGCTGCTTCATAAGCAGGCCAGCCACCCGTGATGCGGGTATCCAGCGAAGCATAATGCAATAGCAGAGGTGCATGAATATTGGGCACATCTTCGGCCGGTGGCTGTGAACCATAGAAGGGAACCGCTGCAGCCAGGTCGGGCAGGCGAACTGCCATCTGGTTTGCAATGCCGCCCCCAAAGCAAAATCCAACTACACCTACTTTACCATTACAGTCTTTATTCTGTTTCAGGTATTCAAAGCCTGCGATAAAGTCTTCCAGCATTTCGGCGGGCTTTCGCTGAGCCTGCAACTCGCGACCTTTATCATCGTTACCGGGGTAGCCTCCCAGCGGTGTCAAAGCATCCGGTGCCAGGGTAATGAAACCAGCCAGAGCAGCCCGACGGGCAACGTCTTCTATATAAGGGTTTAATCCTCTGTTCTCATGCACCACCACAATACCGCCAAGTTTTTCTTTTGCATCCTTGGGCTTAGATAAGAGCGCTTTAACTGTGCCTCCGCCTTTAGGTGAAGAATAGGTGATATAACCTGAGTCGAGATCCGGATCATCCGGCCGCACTTCGACGTTGTTTTTGTAGTCGGGCATCAGGAAGCTCATCAGCGCAGGGACCGTAAGCCCGCCGATGGCATAAATGGACAATTTTTGCATGAAGGCACGGCGATCAAGCCGGCTATGTGCGTAATCATCATACAGGTCGAATACTTCCTGGCTGATGTCCTCTTTCTTAATCTGGCTCATAGGGAATGGTTTTACTCAAATATACAGATACCGGAGTATTTTATACATGCAGTTTTGCCACCCAATACTGGCCGATGTGACTAAAATCATTTTATCGGCTGATTACCGTCACTGGAGTAGCCCAAACAAGTGGCGACCTTTACCTTATTAAAAATAACGATCATGGAAACTATCACCAGTTTATCTGCCCGCTCACTGCAATATTATGCTATCGCCAAAAAATGGAGCTCGGATCTCGAATTTTACAAGTATGAAACCAGGTTCCTGCGCTCATTACTCGATGATTGCTTTTTTAACACCAAAAGCACCTCGGATAGAACTAAGATTGCAGAGATCAACAACGACCTGCTGGAACTTGATGTCGATAAAAACCAACTGGAAAGGTCGCTGATCGAGCAACTTAAAGAATTAGAGCTAATGGCCGAAGACGTTATCCCTGAAGATGCGAACCAGGTGGCCGGTAAACAGATCAGACTGGAGTATATGGTGGGTAGTTTATTCACCGATTACAAGGATCTGAAGAGGCAGATATTTAGCCTTGTCCAAAAAATATCGGGACAGGATCGGGTGTACAATCACCTTTCGTTTGCAAACTAACCAATCAACTATACATGCAGAGACAAAAGCGCCTAATGTAAACATAGGCGCTTTTTGTTATTACCGGTAACTGATGCCGTGCTAAATATCAGCATATAAAATGATCGCAGTCATTCTTTAGCCGAGGGCCAATAGTGAATTTTGAGTTATAACGACAATTAAACAGCAACCACATGGAAAGGATATTAATAGCTACAGATTTTTCGGCCAATGCAACCAACGCGGCTGAATATGCTTATGCGCTGGCTAGCCAGATCAAAGCTGACCTGGTGCTATACAACGCATTTATAGTACCCGAACAAGCGCCCCAGGTAACAAATTCGGTTTGGCCGGCATATGATTATGATGAGTTGCGTAATGACAGCAATGATGACATGAGAGAGTTGGAGCGCCACTTGCGCTCAAAGCAACAGAAAGGCCATTTTGAGCCTTCTATACGCAAAAGCAGTGAAGCCGGAGTAGTTCAGGAAGTAATCACCGATGCTGCAAAAAAAAGACATGTGAGCCTTGTAGTTATGGGCACTCACGGGCACAGCGGCGTTAGCGGCCTTTTACTTGGTAATCACGCACGGCGCCTGATAGACTCAACAAATTGCCCCTTGCTGCTGGTACCGGCAATCGCGCACCCGACCACAATAAAGAAGATTGCGTTTGCAACAGACTTTAAAGACCCAGAAAAAGATTTGGCGGCTATATTTAAACTGATCCCATTACTAAAAAAACTTAACGCAGAATTACTGATCACTCACATATACGATGAGACAACCAGCGCATTTGACTTTAAAATGCATCTCGAAGGGTTTCTGCTCGAGCTATCCAACAAAGCCGATTACCCGCACATTTATTACCGCCTCGTAAAAAGCGATAAACCGGAGAAAGGGCTCGATTGGTTGTGCCGCTTCGGGCAGGTTGACATGCTGGCAATGGTTCATCGGGAGAAATCCTTCCTGGAACGGGTGATTGAGGGTAGTCACACGCAAAAAATGGCGGATCATATTTCGGTGCCATTGCTCGTGATACCTGAAAAGTAACCTCTCAGTGAGCAGAGACTATTGAATAAAAGGATCGTTATCATCGCTCACAAACACATGGAACAACGATGGCGCTAAGCTTCTTCTCAGCCAAATAAAGATCCTCTAAAATTTCAAGCGGTTTTTGCTTTTGGGTCGTTAATTGAAGGCACAATTGCTTGTAATATTCAACCCCCTGCTCCAGTTCTGATTTAAATTTAAGAAGGTATTTGTGTTTCTTCTCATTGAGGGTTTTTATGTGATTAGATAGTTCCTTCTGCAAATAATCGATATAAAGGTTTAGCTCGTTCACAAACATGTGGGGCCGTTTCACGCTACGCAAAAGGTCCAAAGAGCCGTAAATGTGCTTTACCATTTCTTCTAAACTATAGGCTCGCGAAAAATAAGCAAGGTTAGGGCCGGGGCATATTGCTACCGCTTTATTTTCTTTGGGGCGGCTAATGCCATCTTTTAAATAAACCGATGCACACAGGCCTTCGCAAAGGCATATTTTTTCAGTAACCGCGTTAACCTGCTGCTGGTATTCTTCAGGAGCAAGGTTAAGTGTTTTTAATTGACTGATCTTCAAATGCTGGTATTTCCGTGATGCCGTGCAAATAGGCTCATCAGTAAATTCGGTATTTGAAATGAGGTATTTCTTGGTGCAGGGGCTGCCCGGGCGTCCGTTTTTAATGCGTTCATCTCTTTGCGCCTCACTGGTGCTGCCCTTAAAACTATTAAATGGTACCCCCAGTGGAGACGAATTGCTCAAATAGAAATCATCACTGGTAGCCTCACCAAGATGCTTAAGTGTTTCATTGTCCACATTGGTTGCTTCGGGCACCAGCAAAAACGGGCTACCCCATCCGGTAGCGTCCAACTGATAATGTTTTAGCAGGAAATTATTCTCATCCGCAGTACCGATGCCTCCCTGTACACTTATTTTTTGGGGAGGCATGTTGCTAAGTGCAACTCCCTTTTTGAGCAAAGCTTCGTGAAACACCAGGTATAACTCATCCTGCATTTCCATGCGCCGGCGTTTAAATTCTTCCAGTATTGGTCCCAGCAAAAAACCGTCGGTAGCAAAAGCATGCCCGCCGCAATTTAACCCTGATTCGATACGTAATTCGGAAACCCACAGCCCTTTTTTGGCTAAAAATTTTGCCTGTATAAATGCGGATCTGAAATCGCTCACCTTCAGTGTGATTTTCTTTTTGAACCGGCCGCTGCTGTCAGGCATAAAGTCGGCGAACGTTTCAAGGTGGCTATACAGGCGGGGATTCATACCGGCCGATAATATGACTGACGACTCGAGATCGCTCATCGCAAAGCCGCGAAGTGCGGCCAACGCGTCGGTATTTTCATCACCGAGCGAGCTCCCCCGCTTGTCGAAATTTACTTTATCCACCTTTGCCATAATATTGACATCGATAGCGCCTTTGGTCATCCCTTTGCGCAGAACATCTTCAAACATATGCCTGTCATTGTTTGGTGGAGTCTCAAGCATAAGGTCATAGCCTTGCCTCAGAATACTGGATTCGGGCAACAAATCAAAATACCGTTTGATATCCGTCCCTTTCTCAAAGGGTTGGTTCTTTAGCACTTCGAATTGGCGGTTTACCATTCGATTGAGCAAATTCAAATAGGCTGTAATCCGTCTTGAACGATAGTCCGGTTGATTTTTTGAAATATGTACGAAAGTTTCGCCATTCTGTGTACAATGATATTCCCTCATCCTTTCAGTCAAATCATCATCTACTACAGAAACAACCGACGAAATCCCGTACCGGGCCACTTTTAAAGGTGTATCAATAGAAAACCCAAGGCCCAATACGGGAATATGAAATTTGTGGATCATGATTTACTTTTTAAACAATTTAAATGGGTGACAATGCTTTGAAACGGGCCAAAACTACCTATTAGGGAAAGCCGGAAAGATGACGAAGATCACTTTCTGCACAAATTCAAATCATTCTTTAGCAAGCGTTTATCCTTCATTTTTGAGCCCAACAACAACAGAATGAAGGACAATAACATTAAAGCAGAGGTGCGTTGCTACCACTGCGGCAACGATTGTGAGGATGAACATATAGAGTTGGATGAGAAAGTGTTTTGCTGCGCCGGCTGCCGCGAAGTCTATTCCATATTGTCGCAAAGCGGCCTTTGCAACTACTATGGTTACAACCAACACCCCGGATCAACCCGGGATAAACCTGATACGCGGTTCGATTACCTGAAGGAACCTTCAATTATCAGGGACCTGGTTGATTACGCAGACGATAAGTTCACCATAGTAACATTTTACATCCCAGCTATTCATTGCAGCTCATGTATTTGGCTTCTTGAGCATTTGAACAAATTGAACCCAGCTATTTACTACAGCCGGGTCGATTTTCTACGCAAGCAGGTTAATATTCGCTTCGATAACAAAGCGACTAGTTTACATGGCGTGGTTGAATTACTTGACCACATTGGATATGAACCGCTGATAAGTTTACAGGACGTTGTCAAAAAACAAGCTAAAGGGTCCAAAGATAACCTGGTAAAGAAAATTGCTGTCGCCGGGTTTTGCTTTGGGAATGTGATGCTGCTGAGCTTTCCGGAGTACCTGGGGATATCGGGCTATGAGCAATCGTTCAAAGTATTCTTTGGCTGGCTCAACCTGGCTTTTTGCTTGCCGATCGTCCTTTATTGCGGGACAGATTATTTCAGGTCGGCCTGGACAAACCTTAAAAATAAAGTATTAAACATCGATCTGCCCCTCGCATTGGGCATCGCTGTACTTTTTGTAAGAACCGCTGTTGAGGTTATTACGCATACCGGTTCGGGATTTGCCGATACCTGCTGCGGGTTGGTGTTCTTCCTATTGGTCGGCAAATTCGTTCAGCGCAAAACGTATTATCATCTTTCGTTTGAGCGCGATTATCGTTCATTTTTCCCGGTAGCTGTGCAAGTAATTGAAAAAGAGGGTGGCGAAAGATCAGTACCGCTGTCGGAAATACAAGTCGGACAAAGAATTTTAATCCGAAATAACGAGATCATCCCTGCCGACGCGATATTGTTAAAAGGCGAGGGGAAAGTAGACTTTAGCTTCGTGACCGGGGAGTCTGTACCAGTAAATAAAATCTTGGGCGAAATTGTTTACGCAGGAGGCAGACAAACCGGTGAAGCTGTTGAACTGGAAGTAGTAAAGCCGGTATCGCAAAGCTATCTAACCCGGCTTTGGAACAACGAGGCTTTCACCCGTACACAGGAAAACCGGATGAAAACCTTTAGCGAGAAGGTAAGCAAGTACTTCACTATCGTATTGCTGGCAATTGCTTTTGGCTCATTGTTCTTTTGGCTGCCTTTTAGCTATCATCGTGCACTTTCTGCATTTACGGCGGTGCTCATCATTGCCTGTCCGTGTGCACTGGCATTGAGCACACCTTTCACCATGTCGGCTGCGCTGAGTATCCTCGACAAGAACTTCTTCTATCTTAAAAATACTGCCGTTGTTGAGCAGTTAGCCAAAATCGATACAATAGTCCTGGATAAAACCGGAACTATCACCATTACCGGGGGCAACAGCATTACTGTTCATGGCGAAATTTCCAGCTATGAGAAAGATTTGGTCTACTCGGCATGCACTAACTCAGCCCATCCGCTTAGCCGGCTTATTTGTCAATACTGGAACAATCAACATAAAATAAATACGACCGGCTATTTTGAACTTCCCGGCCGGGGCATAACCGCCGAAATCGACGGCCACGTTGTCAATGTAGGCAGTGAGAAGTTTATTAAAGGCAGCTCATTGCCGAACACCAGCCCTGATTCCACAGAAGTCCATATCCGTATCAACGATCATTATATTGGTTATTTAAGTATACAGCAACATTATCGCGACGGTATCGGAATCGTTAAAAACCTCAATGCCTCATACAAAATATTCCTCTTATCCGGCGATCATGGTCATGAGCGGGAAGCACTGTCAGCGATTTTTAATCGGGACTTCATGTTTTTTGAGCGCTCACCGCAGGAGAAGCTCGATTTTATAAAAAAACTGCAATCACGTGGTCGAAAGGTAATGATGATAGGTGATGGTCTGAACGATGCCGGCGCGCTTAAGCAAAGCGATTTGGGTATCGCAATTACAGACAATGTGAATAATTTCTCGCCCGGAAGCGACGCTATCCTGGATGGCCGTTCCTTAAAACGACTCCCAACGTTTTTCCAATTTGCACGGGATGCAACACGGGTTGTTTACGGGTCATTCATAATATCACTCACCTATAACATAATCGGACTTAGCTATGCGGTCACGGGTAAACTGTCGCCTCTTATCGCCGCTATCCTGATGCCGTTGAGTACGGTAACTATTATTTCGTTCACCAGCATTGCCACACGTGTGGCAGCTAAAAAAAGACATTTGTTATGAGCATCATTTATTTTTTGATAGGGTGCAGCGTTATACTAGCACTCATCTTCCTGGGAGCTTTTTTCTGGGCTCAGCGCAATGGTCAGCACGATGATCTCTACACTCCTTCTATCCGCATTTTGCTCGATGATGAGCCCAAAGATGAGGAAGAAAAGTGACGAACGTCACGTATTCAACAAACTACCGTCATTCCCCCGTCGCACTACAGGGGATAATTTTGGAACGACAAAAAATCAAACATCAAATAAAGTACTATGCAACCAGACAAATTCTACTACGATAACAAGATCGTTCGAAACTTTGGCATTGCGACAGTCATTTGGGGTATCATTGGCATGCTGGTTGGGCTTATCATAGCCATCCAGTTATACCAGCCTGCGATGAACATGCACAACCAGTATACGACGTTCGGACGCATCAGGCCACTTCATACAAATGCAGTCATCTTTGCATTTGTAGGTAACGCCATTTTTATGGGTATCTATTATTCGCTGCAACGGTTGATGAAAACCCGGATGTACCGCGATGTTTTGTCCAAACTTCATTTCTGGGGATGGCAGCTCATCATTGTGTCGGCGGTTATTACCCTGCCGCTCGGCATGACGACATCTCACGAGTATGCTGAACTTGAATGGCCTATCGATATTCTCATTACCATAGTTTGGGTGGTATTCGGCATAAATATGTTCGGAACCATCATCAAACGCCGCGAAAGGCACATCTATGTTGCAGTCTGGTTCTATATCGCCACGTTTGTTACTATCGCCGTATTGCATATCGTTAACTCTGTTGAATTACCGGTAAGTTTCACAAAAAGCTACATGGTTTTTGCCGGAGTTCAGGACGCGCTGGTGCAATGGTGGTACGGGCATAATGCGGTCGCATTTTTCCTTACCACGCCCTATTTGGGCATGATGTATTACTTCCTGCCCAAGATGGCTAATCGTCCGATCTATTCCTATAAACTTAGTATACTTCACTTCTGGGCGCTTATATTTATTTATATCTGGGCAGGGCCGCACCATTTATTATATACTACGCTACCGGGCTGGGCACAATCATTGGGAGTTGTATTCTCGATAATGCTGCTCGCACCAAGCTGGGGTGGTATGATCAATGGTTTACTAACCCTGCGTGGCGCCTGGGACAAAGTTCGCGACGACGTGACCCTCAAATTTATGGTGGTTGGCTTAACCGCATACGGGATGGCCACTTTCGAGGGTCCAATGCTCTCATTAAAACAGGTGAACGCCATTGGTCACTTTACCGACTGGATCATTGCCCACGTGCACGTAGGTGCGTTGGGCTGGAATGGTTTCTTAACCTTCGCTATTCTTTACTGGCTGATACCGCGCATCTATAAAACTGAGCTCTACTCTAAAAAGATGGCCTCGTTCCATTTCTGGATCGGCACGCTTGGCATCCTGTTTTATGCTATTCCGATGTATATATCAGGCTTTACCCAGGGTTTAATGTGGAAGGAATTTACGCCCGAAGGCATTCTTCGGTATCCAAACTTCCTCGAAACTACCATGCGTATCCTGCCAATGCACGTTATGCGTTCTGTTGGCGGAGCCATGTACCTGACTGGTGTAATTGTGATGGCAGTTAACCTTTATAAAACTGCTGCACAAGGCAAACTGGTTGCCAACGAAGCCGCGGAAGCAATGCCTTTGGAAAAAGTAAACGCGCATGCCGGTACCGAAAGATGGCACCGCAGACTGGAGCGCAAACCGATATTGTTTATGATAGGCTCATTGATCGTGATCCTAATCGGCACATTTATCGAGTTAATGCCCACGCTGACCATCTCGTCAAACATCCCTACGATTGCAAGTGTGAAACCTTACACACCACTCGAATTGCAGGGGCGCGACCTCTATATCCGCGAAGGCTGCTCAAACTGCCACTCACAAACCATCAGGCCTTTCAGATCCGAGACGGAGCGTTATGGCGAGTACAGCAAAGCCGGGGAGTTTGTGTACGATCACCCGTTCCTGTGGGGATCAAAACGCACCGGGCCCGATCTTCAGCGCGAGGGCGGCAAATACGGTGACTCCTGGCACTACAATCACCTGATGGATCCGAGGTTGATGTCGCCGGGGAGTATCATGCCCGAGTATAGCTGGCTTATCCACCAAAAACTAGATACGACTACAACGCCTGCCAAGATACGCGCGATGCAAGTATTGGGCGTTCCATATCCTGCTGGTTACGACAAGCTTGCCAACCAGGACCTGGACAAACAGGCAAAAGGCATAGCGGATAACCTGGCGAAGGACAAGATCAGGGTGAAAAGCAATAAAGAGATCATCGCCATCATAGCTTACTTACAGCGCCTTGGTACAGACATTAAAGCAAATAAAACAGCTAATAACAATTAAGATCATGTTTAAGCAATTCACAGAGCACATCGATGGTAACCAGGTTTACCTGCTGTTCTCCCTATTCATATTCCCGGTATTCTTCATCGTGGTAACCCTGTTGCTGCTGCGCCTGCGCAAACAGCATGTTGATTACATGAGCGATATACCCCTGAACGATTGTACCGAAACTGATATTAAACTTTCGAAACCATGAAACTGCTACGCTTAATATGCTTATCACTGCTGGTCTTGGGTGTACAGCCAGCCTTCGCCGCTGACAGCCTTTTGCCCCCCGAAACCATGAATTACATCGGCTATGGAGCCATTTTGACCGCTCTGGTAGTTATACTTATAGCAGCACTGATGGTCTTGAAAGCCTTCAAGGTTTTAACCCGGTTAGTGTTGGGTCCTGAAGCTGTGACGGATGCAAAAGCAGAGCGCGCGGCACGGAAAGCGGAACGAAAAATCGCCCGTGCCGACCGATTGAACAAACTTTTGTCGCTGAAACCCATGTCAGAAGAACATACCATTATACTCCAGGATGAATATGATGGTATCAGGGAACTGAATAACCCCACTCCAGCCTGGTTCATGTATCTTTTTTATGGCACTATCATTTTTGCAGTGTGTTACCTGCTCATCTATCACGTATTTAATGCTGCACCACTGCAATACGAGGAGTATAAGAACGAAATGGCCGTAGCTGCCAAAGAAAAAGCCGCTTTCCTGGCCAAATCGGCTAATAACGTAGATGAAAACACAGTAAAATTGACTACCGATCCGGCGGTTTTGGCCGCCGGCCAGGCTGTTTTCAGCACACGTTGTGCCGCCTGTCATGGCGATAAAGGGCAGGGACTGGTAGGTCCCAATCTGACCGACGATTTCTGGCTGCATGGCAATAAGATCAGCGACGTTTTTAAAACTATCGAATATGGTGTACAAAGCAAGGGGATGCCGACATGGGAGAACCAGCTGACGCCTAAACAGATCTCCGACGTTGCCAACTACGTGAAATCACTGCATGGAACCAATCCCGCAAATCCAAAAGAACCACAGGGAGTAAAAATGGCGGAAGATAATTCCTCACCTAAACCAGCGGAAAAAACGACTAAAACAGCTATGCTGTCCAAATAATATTTTCAAACCCCTTTCTTTTTCCCTCACCGACAAGCTCCCTTTGGGGAACGGTGAGGGTGGGAAAGGGTGATTAAAACGAGAATACCATTATGACTACTGATATAACAGAACAGCCTCAAACTTCCCACGGCAGACGCAAGTGGATGTATCCCGTTATCAGGAAGGGCATGTTCTATAAATACCGTAACTGGTTGAGCTATGCGTATCTCGTTCTGTTCTTTGCGGGGCCGTACATTAGGGTCGGTGGACGCCCGCTTTTGCTGCTCAATGTGATGGAGCGGCATTTTGTCCTGCTCGGCCAGGTTTTCTGGCCGCAGGACTTTTTTATATTCGTGCTGGCGATACTTGCCTTTATTGTATGCATCGTGTTCTTCACCATGGCTTTCGGCCGCATATTCTGCGGATGGATCTGTCCCCAAACGATTTTTATGGAAATGGTTTTCCGCAAGATCGAAATTTGGATCGAGGGCGATGCCAGGAAGCGCCGCAAGCTTGATGAAGGACCCATGACCCGCGAGAAGGTCGTCAAAAAAACGACAAAGCATTTTATTTTCGTTATAGTTTCCTTTTTAATCGCCAACACCTTTCTGGCCTACATTATCGGAAGCGAAGAGTTGATTAAGATCGCTACTGAACCGGTGAGCCAGCACCTGGTCGGGTTTATCAGTATTTGGGTGTTTACCATCATATTTTATATGGTGTATGCCCGGGTTCGCGAGTTGGTATGTACTGTAATTTGCCCATACGGTCGTTTGCAGAGTGTTTTGACCGACCAGCATACGCTTATGGTTGCATACAATTATAAAAGA
>Ga0207702_10005227_pt1 | contig 11394 bp, 21 predicted proteins | sample KBSCornC62_FD_184302 | JGI IMG/M metagenome (GOLD analysis project Ga0207702, IMG submission 184302) | Corn rhizosphere microbial communities from Kellogg Biological Station, Michigan, USA - KBS Corn C6-2 (SPAdes) (version 2) | ecosystem: Host-associated > Plants > Roots > Rhizosphere > Soil ...
ATTGCCGGGGGTTGAGAACCAGATCAACTCGCTGCGCGGCGCTGCGCGGGGCCAACAGGCGCGCAAGGACAGGCAGGCGCAGATCGCTGAAAACCACGCCAAGGCCGATCAGCCGGAGAACGGACAGCAGATTTTCGACCGTTGGTTCTGTTCGCTGGATATCGACAAGCAGATGAAAGTCCGCATCTGGCTGCTGGGCCTCGATGCCGAGGCGTATGTGGCCGAGTTGGACAAGGCCGCCGAGTTGCTGCGCGCCGATCGGCGGGCGCTGCACTGATGACCCCGACCGAGGTCACCCTCCCCGACGGCTGGGACCGCGACAGCAGCATCCCCGACGACGTGCTCGCCGTGCTGGTGGCGGCCAACTGCCCGTGGCTGCAGGCGATCACCGAGGTGGCCTTCGTGCTGGCGTCGATGCTGATCGCCGAGGAGGACGCCGACTACCGCGTGGCGGTGGCGCAGACGATCGGGGATGGGCTGCTCAAGGCGGCCCGTGCCGGGCAGATACCGGGGGAGGTCATGCAGTGATGGCTTCCGGCGCGGGGATTTACGAGGTAGAAACAGATTCGAGCCTCGGCGGGAACCGAGGCTCGTCTGTCGTTCAACTGTCGCGCCGCCATTGGCAAGCGGAAAGGGATACCTTGCACCCCTTTTCTAGCTTGGCTCTGGGGCCGAAGCAAGAGGGGTGTGCCTTGAGTAACCTACCTGATTCCGCGTCGATCACGCTGAGCCGCGGGCGGTCTGCCATGGTTGATCCGGCGGACCTTGAAGTGCTCAACCAGTGGAAATGGCTTTGTTTCCCATCAAGGGGTGGCCACTTTTACGCTGGTCGTTGGATTGGTTCACGCGCCGACAAACAGCTTATGTTCATGCACCGCTTCCTGATGGGAGCTGAGGCAAACCAGCGCGTCAGGCACCTTAGCGGGAATGGCCTGGATAACAGACGGCTTAACCTTTCCCTACATACGCTTACATCGACCGCAGAAGAGCGCGCCAAGAATCGGCTATACAATGAAGCTCGCAAGGCCAGAATTGTGTCTGGCCAGTATGTCCCGGTTCATATTCACCGTCTTACCGACATCGATACCGCCAATCGCACCGCAGTTTGCGCCAATTGTGGGCCTGTGACAGTCCTGATCCATAGGACGCGGAAGAAGGCGGGAAATGAAGCGATTCAGTTTAGGTGTTCGTTAGGCAAAAATGACGGCGCATGGAAGGCAAGACAGAGGAAGTCCGGACGGGATATTGGTTGGATCACCAGTAACTATCAAAAATACAAAGGAGATCGCTGCGAGCGGTGTGGTTTTGTCCCGGTGCATCCCATCCAACTGGACGTTCATCACAGAGACCACGACCACAGCAATAACCGCAGACCGAATTTAGAGACCGTCTGTTCCAACTGTCACCGGCTGGATCACCTCCCCCGCTGGGCATCTTCGGTAGGAGAGGCAGCATGACCATCCAGGACATCCAGGCGCTGGTCGCCACGAGGTTCGGCGTCACTCGCCTCGACCTCATCTCCGACCGCCGCAGCAAGGCCATCTACCGGCCCAGGCAGGCAGCCATGTGGCTGTGTAGCCGGCTCACCACGCACTCACTGGCTGCCATCGGGCGGCAGTTCGGCATGCGCGACCACACCACCGTCAGCCACGCCGTCGCCGTGGTCGAGCGGCTGATGCGAACCGATCCCGTGTTCGCACGCCACGTCCTGGCGCTGCTCGAATCGGTGGATAGCGAGGAAAGCGTGGACGTTCGGCGAGCCATGATGTGGAGGGCCGTGGCATGAGCAACGGCAACGGCCATCGCTGGTCCAAGTTCTGGTGGCGCGATCACCAGGGCGACGCCGCGTTGCGGATGTGCTCGCTCGCCGCCCGAGGCCTCTGGATGGAGCTGCTGTGCCTGGCACATGAAGCCACGCCGGTCGGCCATGTCCTGGTCAACGGCAAGCCGCCCACGATCCAGCAGCTGGCGTCCATCATCGGGGTGTCGACCAAGGAGGTCGCGAAGCTGCTCGTCGAGCTTGAGGACGCCGGCGTGTTCAGCCGCGCCGACGATGGCACGATCTACAGCCGACGAATGGTCAAGGATGCTGCCGCATCTGAGGAGGGCCGGGAGCACATCGCCAAGCGGTGGAACGGCAAAAACACCGACCCCCCTAATAGGGGGGCTAATAGGGTCCCTGATAGCCCCCCTACAAGGAAACCTAATGGGGAGGCTAAAAGCCCCCCTAGCAGCCCCCCTATTACTAAGAAGCTAGAAGCAGACTCAGACCCAGAAGCTAAGAAAGAAGATAAGAAAGAACTTATAAACTCTTCTCTCTCTTACCCCTGCTCCGCGCGCGAGGACCCGGAACCGCCCCCTGCGGCGCGTCTGGCGGTCGAAACCGTCGTGGCTCGGGTGGCATCGGCGCTCGAAAGCAGCGGCAAAAAACCCAACGGCCGGGCGCCGAAAATGTCCGCCATCCAGCAGCAGATCGCGATCATCCGCGGCCCGGTCCTGGACGACGAGGACCCGCCGCCCGATGCCTGGGAGCGGCCTAGGCGCGGCCCGGTCGACCCGATCCGCTCCGTCGCCGAGCAGCTCGCCATCCTCCGGGGAGAAGCCGCATGACCGACGCCGATCCCGTCCGCACCGCTGAAGTCGTCAGCCGCGCAATCGCTGACCTCCACGCCGTCACCTTGGCCAAGCAAGCCGCGTTAGTGCGCCTGCGTCCTCGTGAGCCAGCACGGCTAACGTCCGAGCAACTCGCCGAGGTCTGGCGTCGCTCCGGCATCCGGGACCCTCGCCGCAGCTTCGCGCCCAACGTGGTCGAGATGGCACCGCGTCGCAGCCAAACCGCAGGATCACCGCCATGACCCTCCTCATCGTCGTCGTGCTCGTCCTGCTGCTGTTCGGCGGCGGGGGGTATTACGGCTATCGCGGCGGCTACTACGGCGGCGGCGGCTTCGGCCTCATCGGCCTGCTCATCGTCGTCCTCCTCGTCGTCGCCATCTTCGGCGGACTGGGCGGCGGCGGCTTCTGGCGCGGGCCATGACCAACAGCGAACGAACACTCCTCCTCCTCATCGCCGACGCGCTGCTAAGCCCGTCGTGGCCAACCCTTGGCCGCGATCTGCGCCATCGCATCGCCCTCGCACGTCATGCCCTCGATGCAGAAGCGGGCGCAGAAGCCAGCCAGGACACTCCACCGCCACCCACCGGCAACCCACCCGATGCTTGACACCGCCGCTAACCCAGCGTTAGACACACCCCAACAGGTTGCGGGCAACCAACGCCCCACGCCTAGCGGTAGCCGTCCCTCAGGACCACGCTGGCACGTCGTCGCAACCCACTCACAAGCCGAACGACGCGCCACCTACAACCTCGCCCAACAGGGCTACGAAACATACCTGCCGCTCGTCACCGTGCGCCGCCGCGACAACGCCATCCGCTCGCTCATGCACCGCGTCGAAGTCCCGCTCTTCGCCGGCTATGCGTTCGTCCGCTTCGATGCCCTGCGCGATCCATGGCGGCCCATCACCAACACCCCAGGCGTCTTCTCGCTGCTCCGCTCCTCCAGCACCGGGATTCCGGAGCCGGTCCGTGCGGGCGCTGTGGAAGCGCTGCAGGCGGGGAACGAGGCTCGCCGCTCCATTCCCACGCCAGGCGCCTTGTGGGCACCAGGGGCGGCTTGTAGCCCCGGCAAAGGGCATCCCCTCGCAGGACACCCAGCCGTCATCGTCTCCGTCGGCCAAAACATCGCCCTGATCGCCGTCATGATGTTCGGGGAACTGAGAGAAGTGGCGGTCGATGTAAACTGTCTCACGGCACGAGAATGAAATGGCCGCCCGACTAAGCCCAAAGCACGACCAGCTGACGCGCGACAAAATCCAAACCAGTCAGCTCGTGAACCGGCTGAACTCGTTTGCATTAGACGAGTCAGAATCCATCCGGATGACTTCCGATCAGGTCCGTGCCGCCCTTGGCCTGCTAAAGAAGACCATCCCAGACCTCGCCGTCACCCAGCACACCGGCCCAGACGGCGGCCCAGTCCTCATTGTCACAGGCGTCGAGCGCGGTGCCAACGAAACCCCGGAAAGTTAACCTCGGCTACGAAGCCCGCGAGCAGTTCACGGCGTTCCATGCCCGTAAACAACGCTGGGCCTGCATCGTCGCACACCGCAGAGCCGGCAAGACCGTCGCATGCGTCATGGACCTCATCGACGCTGCTCTGCGCTGCAAGAAAACCGAGGGCCGCTTTAGCTACATCTCGCCCACGTATACACAGTCGAAGGATACGTGCTGGCAGTATCTCAAGCGCTTCACCGCCGACATACCAGGCGTCGAGCAGCGTGAGAGTGACCTGATGGTGGTGTTTCCCAACGGTAGCCGCGTTCGTCTATACGGCGCCGACAACTTCGATCGGCTGCGCGGTTCCTATGCCGACGCGCTGGTTGTCGATGAATATGCCGACATCGATCCGCGTGCATGGCCTGAGGTGCTGCGTCCGTCGCTGGCCGATCGCAATGGCTGGGCGGTGTTCATCGGCACACCCAAAGGCCGCAACGACTTCTGGCGCGTTCACCAGCACGCCGAGGTCACGCCGGAATGGTTCTCTCTGGTGCTGCGCGCATCGCAGACCGGCATCGTGCCGCAGCACGAACTCGACGACATGCGCGCCATGCTCACGCCAGAGCAGTATCAGCAGGAGATGGAATGCAGCTTCGATGCTGCCGTGCTCGGTGCTTACTTCGGCAAGGAACTCGCCGAGGCAGAGACCGCCGGCCGCATCACCAAAGTTGCATATGATACCGTGTTGCCAGTTCACACAGCCTGGGACCTAGGCATCGGGGACTCGACCGCCGTCTGGTTCTTCCAGATCTCGCGTGACGGCGTGCGCGTCATCGACCACTACGAGGCGTCCGGCTACGGCCTGCCGCACTACGCTGCAGTGCTGGCGTCCAAACCCTACGACTACGGCACTGAGTATCTGCCGCACGACGCACAGGCGCGCCAACTCGGCACCGGCCGTTCGTTATGGGAGACGTTAGGCTCGTTGACCAACAGATTGCCCCGCATCCTGCCGCAGCAGAACGTCATGGACGGCATCAACGCAGCGCGCGTTACCATCGGCTCGGCCTGGTTCGATGCAGAGCGCTGCCACGATGGGCTCGAGGCGTTGCGTGCCTACCGTGCCGACTACGATGACCGGCGCAAGGCGTTCCAGGACAAGCCGCGGCACGACTGGTCGAGCCACAGCGCCGATGCGTTCCGCTACCTCGCCATGGCGTGGCGTGAGATGGCACCAGAGAAGCCGCCGCCACCGCCGAAGGACAGCTGGTCCTACGCCTGGGAGCGCGCTGCCAAGGCCGACGTTTACGATTGGAGGACAGCCTGACCGACGAGCCACAACCCATGTCCGGCGCGCATCGCATGAGGAGGCGAGCGGCTAAGCTGACCGACCAGGATGCAGCGTTTGCGGCAGCGCAGTGGTGCAGCGGTATTCTACAGCGGGAGATCGCCGGGCATTTCGGCTACAACAATTCAGCTGCAATTAGCGTTGCCATTCGCGCGTTTATAGAGCGCTACAAGCCAGACTATCCGACCCGACCGTCCTGGTATTATGTCGGCGGAAAGCGAGTGGATCGGGAAATCATGGTGCAGGACGAGGAGACACGTAAGGCGCTCGCTAAGGAGGCGCTGGCCAACTTCTTGAAGGCACGGGAAGCAGCATGGACCCATCTGAATCAATGAGCGGTGCGCAGTTCCGCCGCGAGGTCGGCGCTGATCCAGCGAAGTGGGCGGCCCAGTTCCTCGCAGCCTACGCCCAGGCCGAGGGCGTGCGCACCGATGCCGACAGGCTGGCGTTCGTGACGCAGTGGATGAGCGATGCAATGGATGCTGCGGTGCGCGTTGCAGTGACCGGCGGCCCCGATGATCCAGACGACACCGAGCCAGGAATGCGAGCATGAGCGACAACGGCCACGAGCCATACGCCTACAACCCGTTTGTCTCCGACATGACCGCGCGCCAGCAGCACCAGCAGTGGACCGAGGCCGAACTCGACATCCTCCGCGCACGCGGCAAGACCGTCGCCGCGCCAACCCCTGGCTTGGACTCTACTGACGCCCTGCTCGAGGCGGTGCGGGAGATGACGCTGCAGGTCGTCGCACTGCGCACGCTGGTGACCGCACTGCGCGAGCACATGGGCGACAAGCCCAGCGTCGTGGCGTTTCCTGGCAATGCGCTGCGCCACAGCCGTTGAACGCCGCCAACTGGTTCGGCGTCCGTTGCCTGCTGCGCAGTTGCCCGTTTCGCCCCGACAGCCTCGGCGCCTACTGCACGCTCGGCAGCTGTAACCGACGAATAACTATCCACCACTCGCAGATCGGCTACTGGCAGACGCTGTCGAGCTACACCCCAGGGCCTGGGGATCTGGCGCACCCGCTGCCGCAGCACACGATCGACGAACTGGTGGCATCGCTGCCGATCAAGCCGGTTAATTTACAGGAGTAATCAATGCCCCTCGCATACATCAACTTCGTCAGTGGTGGTCACCCTGACAACAGCCTGCCAGGTGGCTCTCCAGGAGTGCCGGACCAGGGGTTGCCGGGAAGCCAACCCGGTATCGACAACAGCTTGCCAGCACTGCCGCCGGGCGTGTTTCCTCCCCCAACGGCCGCCAACCCTATCGTTCCAATCCCGCCGGGCACCAGCGTTCCCCCAGGATCGATATGGCCGCCGGTCAATCCGCCGCATCCGAGCCACGGACTGCCGGGAAGCCCTGGGCATCCCTCGCAGGGCCTACCAGGCGCCCCAGGGCATCCTTCACAGGGCCTCCCAGGAGCGCCACCGCATCCGTCAGGGCAGCCGGTGCCAACCCCACCGCCGACCGGAGGCACGCCGCCACAGCCTTCGCAGCCGATCGCAACGCCGCCCGCATCGACCAAGCCGCCAGAGTCCAGGGTGTTCTGGATGCTGGCCTACTGCCCGTCACTCGGATGGAGATATGTGGCCGTAGACCCCTCGCTTGACGCCGGCATGCCGCTGCCGCCAACGGCACAGCCGAAGTAACCACCGTGCCGTTCATTGCCGACAATCCGAAGATGCACATAGGGACTGTGGTTTCGAACGGCCACTGCATGCGTCATGTGCAGGTCGTCGCAGGCGTTACGCATTCCTCCACCCTGCGACGTGGCGACCCGGTGCGTGGCGCCTCCTGCGCACCGGGCACCGTCATCGGCACGTTCGACGAGGATGGCCGCTATGCCAACGCAACCGATGGCTCGTCACATGTGGCGATCCTGCTGGCGGAGACCGACGAGGGGCTGCTCGTCGTGGATCAATGGCAAGGCCAACCGGTGCATGAGCGGCTGATACGGTTCCGCGACGGCGAGGGGAGCGCGGTGAACGACGCCTCCCGTTACCACATCGTCGAGAGCGCTACCGCATGAATGCGCCCACCTTTCGACATGCTACGGGCATGCTTTTACCTGCTGGCGTTCGTCATCGCCTCGCAGGTCGTGGCCATCATATTCGGTAGCTGGACCTGCTTCTATCTGCTGATCGTCGGCATGGCCAAGCCAGGCGACTGCGGTGGCTTCGGTGCCCAGGCGAAAGAGATGTGGTCAGAAGTGCTCGCTGCCATCCTGGCGCTGCTGCTGGCCGCACGCACACCACCCAAAGAATGAACCATGAGCGGGACGAACTCACTCTTCACTGCCAACCCCTTCGGCAACTGGCAAGGGCAGCCGCAGAACGCGCTAGCGCCGGTTAACGACGCCTCGGCGGTGAACAGCATTTACAATACCAATACGGCATCGCCACAAGGAAGCTTTTATGGCGAACCGGGATACCAATACCCTACGACCTCCCAGCCGCAGGCCGTCGCTCCTACTGCTGCACCGCAACCCGTCCCGACGGCGCCTGCTGGGCCGGCGTATCCATCGCCTTATCCGGTGTCACCAGCCTATCAGGCCGCCTATGACCAGCAGATGGGGTTAAACAAATCCGTTTACGGAACCGCAGATCCCCAAACTCTAGGTGTGATGGGTGCGGCGGGCTTCCCTTTGTATAGCGATCCCCGTCTCATCCAAGACCGCCTCGCGCAGACCTATCAGGCCGGCGGCCCCGACGCCCAGGCGGCGCTCGACGAACTGCGGAGGCTGTGGGCACCCGCGAGTGGCGGTGGCGGCGGCGGTGCGGGCGACCTCAGCGGCGGCGGCTCCGGCGGCCAAGGCCAAGACGCCAGCGGGCAGTGGTAATGAGCGCATCGCTGAACCAGCTTCTGGTGCCGCCCAGCACCTTCGATAGTTACCAGCAGCAGCAGCTGAACGCGCTCGCGCCGGGCTACAGCGGTTCGCAGTTGTCCTCGCTAAATCCGGCACTCAGCCGCGTCGAGCCAGGACCGCGTGCGAACTACATGGGCGAGGCAGATGCCGCGATGCAACTGACGCCGCAGGAGAAGTATCTCTACAACACGCACCTGCAAAACCTCTACGGCACCGGCAAGATCGTGCATCCGAACGGGGCCATCTCCAGCCTGTTGCAGATGTCGTTCGAGGGGCCTGGCGGTAAGGTCTACAACATCCCGACCGTCTGGGGTGGCAGGCAACTCAACCCAGACGATGCAATCGCGGCGGCTGACCGGGTCGGCCTGGACAAGTTCCCCTCCTACGCCAGCGAGGACGAAGCCGAGGCGCGATACTCGCAACTGCACGACTATCTCGAGAAGGATACCGCCGACTTCATTCGTCGGTCAGGCCAATGAGCGCATCCGTCTCCATCACCAAGGCCAACGTCCGCATTCCTCACCCCGAGGACTACGGCAAGCACGCCGACGGCGTCACCATCGATGCCTACTCCGGCGACGTCGACAAGCAGCACGAGCAGATGGTGCGCTGGTTCGAAGAGTCGGAAATGGCGCGCATGGATGAGATCGAACTCGCCCAGCGTGATCGCGAATACTATGACCACAATCAATGGACCAAGCCCGAGCTTGACGCACTCAAGGCGCGCGGCCAGCCGCCCATCGTGATCAACAAAATACACGACAAGGTCAGCCTGCTGTGTGGCTTGGAACGGAAAGCGCGCACCAACCCCAAGGCGTTTCCGAGGACCCCGAACGAGGACCAGCGCGCCGATGCGGCGACGCAGGCGCTGCGCTACATCTCCGACTTCAACAACTTCGACGTCATCCGCTCCCAGGTGTTCGAGCACATTCTGGTCGAGGGTGCCGGCGGCGTGGAACTCGGCCTGGAGGACGATGGCAAGGGCGGCGCCGATGTCATCTTCACCACAGTCCCGTGGGATCGCATCTGGTATGACCCACATTCGCGGGCCTACGACTTCGCCGATGCGCGTTACTGCGGCCTGGTCATCTGGATGGATCGCGACCAGCTCGAGGACCTGTATCCGAACGCCACCGACGTCATCGAGACGACGTTCAGTAGCACCGTCGACTGGGCCTACAACGACCGGCCCGATAACGTGCTGTGGACCGACAACCGGCGGCAGCGGGTGCGCATTGCGCAGTGCCACTGGAGCGAGCGCGGAACGTGGTGGACGGCGACGTTCAGCAAACACGGCATGCTGACGGATATTCAGCCGTCCCCGTTCAAGGACCGTCGCGGCAAGTCAGCGTGTGGGCTGATCCTGCAAAGCGCCTACATCGACCGCGAGAACCGCCGTTACGGCATGGTGCGCGGGCTGATCTCGCTGCAGGACGAAATCAACAAACGCCGCAGCAAGGCGCTGCATCTGCTGAGCGTCCGCCAGGTCATTGCCGAGCAGGGCGCGGTCAAAGACGTCGATAAAGCCAGGCGCGAGGTCGCCCGGCCAGACGGATACGTCGAGGTCACGCCGGGGATGCGCTTCGAGATCGAGCCGGGTGGCGACTTGGCGCAGGGCCAGTTCAACTTATTGACCCACGCTACGAATGAGATGCAATTGAGTGGCCCCAACGCGGCCATGAGCGGCACCGATAGCCGGGAACTCAGCGGCCGCGCGATCCTAGCGCAGCAGGCCGGCGGCGCTGTCCAGAATGAACCGTTAGCCGACAGCCTGCGTATGTGGTCGCGGCGCGTCTACGAGGTCGCATGGATGGCGGCGCGGGAATACTGGGGGGCATCCAAGTTTGTGCGGGTGACGGACGACCTCGGTGCAACGCGCTGGGTCGGCATTAACATGCCCATCACGGTGCAGGACCAGCTGGCCCAGATGCCGGATCAGCAGCGCGCCATGGTGATGCAGCGCATGCAGATCGTCCCCGGAGATCCGCGGCTGCAGCAAGTGGTCGGCATCGACAATCAGATCACGGATTTGGATGTCGACATCACGGTCGAGGAAGGGCCAAGCACGCCGACGCAGCAGCAAGAAGAGTTCACCACCCTCGTGCAGCTGGCGAGCATGCAGCCGGGCCTGATCCCCGGCGACGTGCTTATTGCGGCGTCCTCGCTCAAAGACAAGGACCAGCTGCTGAAGCGCATGCAGGAGCACCAGCAGCAGCAGGCCCAGGTGCAGCAACAGGCTGGGGCAGCCGCACAGGCGCACGCCCAGGCCGACATCCAATCCAAGCAGGCCAAGGCCGCCGCCGACATGGCGCTGGCCAAGGAACGCCAGGTCAACGCCGTGCATGGCATGCATCAGATGCACTCGGACTTCAGCGCGCCGCCCTACGGCCAACCCTATGTCGCCCCCGATGCACCGTCCGCGCCCGGCACCGTAGGACCGCCGCAGCCTACGCCGGAGATGATGGTGCAGCAGCACCTCGCCGACGTCCGCCAAACCCATACCGCCGCCGATGTCAACGAGGCGACAGTCCTCCACAAGCTCGCGCAGGCCAAAGCCACGCTGCACCCGCCGCCACCGAGGACGAGCAAATGAGACGACTCGCTATTGCCATTGCCCTACTCCCGTCGCTGGCCTGGAGTCAGGCGCTCACCTACGCCGACCGCTCAGGCACCATCACCACTGGTGGTGTAGCCCAGGTGGCCATGCCGGCATGGGCCGGCCGGCACGGCTGCATGATCCAGAACCAGTCGGCCGGCAGCCTGTGGGTATCCGACACGGCAACGGCCATCGCCGGGTCGCCGTCCATCCTGATCCCAGCCGGGAACCAGTTCCTGTGCATGTCGCCGGCGTCGGGCTCGGCATATTCGATCATCGGCGCGACCACGGCGCAGGCGTTCGCGGCGCGTGAGTGGTGATCCAGCGACGCTCACTGCTGCTGGCCGGCGCGGCGTTTCCTGTAGCGGCACGCGCTCAGTGCGTCACCGATGCCCCGGCGGTGGATGCCTGTCGCGGCGGCGTGCGGATTACCGCGCAAGGGCCGCCTGGGCCGACGCTGGACCTGAGCTTTATGACGCCCGGCACGCTCGATGGACGCATTACGTTCACCCGCGCGAGCATCGGCACG
>Ga0207702_10005236_pt1 | contig 11386 bp, 10 predicted proteins | sample KBSCornC62_FD_184302 | JGI IMG/M metagenome (GOLD analysis project Ga0207702, IMG submission 184302) | Corn rhizosphere microbial communities from Kellogg Biological Station, Michigan, USA - KBS Corn C6-2 (SPAdes) (version 2) | ecosystem: Host-associated > Plants > Roots > Rhizosphere > Soil ...
CATAAAGTGGAAGTTCAGGCCGTCGGTGTATTCATATAGGCCGTTACGTCCTGCCCGCTCGGCCCATGGCCCCGGCGCCGTCGCGATCCCGCCCATCAAAATGCCGGGTGACGACGAAATGCGCGCTTTCATTCCTGCCGCGCCTGCCTGCTTGGCTTCCGCAGCCGCGGCGCCATCCTTCATACCCAGATAGACGGCTTTTTGCGTAGCCATCATGTGGTCTGGAAGGTCCTTGCAGTAGAAGGTATCCGGCTCGCCCTGGAGTTCCCAGACATCCACAAGCCCCGCTGCCTTTTCACCGAGTGTGTATGCGGCTTTGTACGCCGCGATGAGATCCTCCGGCACCTGATCCCATTCCTCCATCGTCGGCACCCGGCCCGGCAGCTCGGCAAATGCCACCACCCGGAGACCTGCAGCGCGTTCCTTCTGAAAGACACCGAGCGCATATGCGCTCTCCCGAGGAACAAGGACGTCGCCGGGCTGCCTCTCACGCACATAGTGCACCCCGGACTCGACGAGCATCCGCAAGTATCCGTCGACGTCTGCCGGAGCGGCATGGCAGGAGAGACATCCATCCACTCCCCAGCCCGCGAGCAATTTCGGAGCGGGAGCCCCTTCGCCGCATCCGATTATTCCTACGGTGGTGGACAGCGACGCGATGGCCAACTTGCGCCATGTCGCCCCCGCCACGTTCGTTCTTCTCTCAGGCATCTCTCGATCGGGCGAGGAGTTCCTTCTGTTTCAGGACGATGAAATACTCGTAGATCGATTGGAGGATTGCGTAGGCGATTCCCGGTCCTCCATCGAGAAATGCCCGGCGTCCCAACATCATGTAGGCAAACTTGATCAGCGGGCGGCCCGGGAAGCCATAGAAGAGGCCCTTCTGATGATAGCGGCGCACGGCGGGATCCTTCGCAAGAAGTGCCTCCTTCCAGGAAAAATCGAATTTCCCCTGACGTTCCTCCAGCCACCGCACGGCCTCCATCGAGGAGTATTGATTATGCTTGGCGATCCAATGCTCGATCCCTTTGGAAAAGGGATAGTGGTCGAACGTCCCTTCGAGCTCTTCGACCGTCCCATCCACAATGAGGACTTCGTTGATTTCGCGCTCGTAATGCACCCGTTCCGGCCGCACCAAGCGGATGTAGTAGGGGGTGATTTGTGCATGCTTGAGCCAGCGCCCCATGAAGATGTCGCGCCTCCTCATGCGGTAGGCGCAGGTTTCCTGGGGCACCGCCTTCACCTTTCGACACATTTCTTCGGCCAGTGCCGGAGAGATGCGCTCGTCCGCATCGAGAATCAAAACCCAAGGATACCGGAAGGCAATGCCATGGAGAGCCGCATTGCGATGCGAGGCATAGCCGTCGAACACACGCTGCGTGACCGTCCCTCCCAGCCTCCTCGCCACCTCGACGGTAAGATCCGTGCTGTAGGAATCGAACACATGCACGTCATCGCACCACCGCACCGATTCGATACAGCCAGGGAGATCCTGCTCTTCATTCTTGGTCAGGATGAGGACTGAGATCATCTGTTGTTCGATTGGCTTTGGTGTTGCCGGAGCTTTCGGAATCCCGCCTGGGGCTTATGCCGGCGCAACCTCAGCGGTTTGAGTGGACGACATGGATTTCCTGCACAGACCATCCATGGAGGTATGGACTTTGTCACTACCGAGCAGGCGCCTACGACGGCCCCCGATCCCACGGTGATTCCAGGCATTACGAAGCAGTTCGCGGCGATCCAGGCTTCATCCCCCACGATAATTTCCCGTGAATAGAGGGGAAGATGCGGATGGGTATAGTCGTGGCTCGAGGTGCATAGCACGGAATCCTGCGAGACCACGGTATTAGTGCCGATACGAATGGGCGCGAAGTTATAAAGCCATACCCGTCTTCCGATCGCGGAGAAAAATTGTTCGAGGTTCCGCTCGTCGTTGCGGGCCGGGATCGCGATGGTTAGATCAAGTGGTCTCATTCCCGGATTAAGGTGCAGGCCGCCATGTGCGGGGTTTAATTGGTGCGCATGGATGTCCCACGCAAACCGTCCAAGGAGGCATATCTTTTGCTACAACAGAACGCGCACCGATTACACTCCCCTCACCAATATTGATCCCTGGATGAATGAATGCCTCTGCTGCAATCCATGCGTAACTGCCTACCGTTATTGGCTTTGTTACCAATGGGAATCCATTCTTTTCAAAGTCATGGGTGCCCGCGCACAAATGGGCTCCCTGAGACACTACAACACGGGTACCAAGGACGATTTGGCCTTGTGAGTAGAGGTTTACACCATCTGCTATACCAGACTCATCGCCGATGGTTAGATTCCAAGGCCCCCAAATCTTGGCTTTCGGATAGACATGTACCCCTCTCCCGATTTTGGCTCCAAAAACTCTTAGGAGAATGGACCTAAATTCATGCATCGGTCGCGGGCTATAGCGAAACAGCGTCGCCTGCACGACGTTCCATACCGCTCGATGCAGCCGATTACTCATACTGAAGCTGGCCCCCGTGTAAGTATCTTCGTTAACCGCCTTCTTAAGATGCCCTTTAGCACTCATTTTCGATTAAAGCTTAGAAAACCCCGATTCTAACTAGGATTTGCCCCGTTCAGTACGTCCATCGCCCGCTTACGCACTGTCAGAACCAGGTAAATCTGCTTCAGGAGATCCTTGGCCGCCGCGCGAGAGGTGTAGCGTCTCTCGAAGGTCGCTCGCGCCTGTTCCTTCATCCGGATCCTTTCGAGATCGCCGAGATCGAGCCAGCGCGTTAGATTGCGAACACATCCTTCGCAGGTATCGTCATCCACGAATCCGGCGCCGTCCGCGGCGATTTCCGGCGAGATATTTACGGAATGAGAGATCAACACCGGCGTGCCGCAAGAAAGCGCCTCCGCCACCGCAATGCCAAAGTTCTCCTGGTGCGAGGGCAGCACAAAAGCCTCTGCCGATTGGAAGGCTCCCCAACGCTCGTCTCCTGTCACGAGCCCTGTCCAATATGTGGAATCTGCGATACCGCATTTTATTGCGAGCGCTTTTAGCTTTTCCGCGTATTCCGAGTCAGCCGGCCCCGCCATGACCAGGCGCATTTTCGATGCATCCCATCGGCCCGAGTCTTGGAGCTTGGCCACGGCACGTATGGCGAGGTCCGGGCCCTTCTTGGGATGCACCCTTCCGAAAAAAAGAAAGAGCCGCTTCCCCTGCAGGTCAGGATGCCTGGAGAGGAAGGTATCGCGATAGTCCTGTGTCGGATCCGGAATCCCTGCCGTGCCATATTTCACAGGTGCTTCATTGCAGTCGTAGAGCCAGAAAGACTGTCGGGCGAGGTCCCGTTCCTTGTCGCAGGTGAAAAGCACCGCGTCCGCATCCCGTAGGACAGGGAAAAGCCCCCATGGCCAGTAGAGCCATTTCTTCAAGTGCTTGAGGGGATAGCGGTGTTTGAACCAGGGATCGAGCATCCCGTGCGTGAAGACCACATAGGGGACATTGGCCCGACGGGCTGTCATCCATGTTCCCAGCGCATTGAATCCCCATACTCCGTTTACGATCACGCAGTCGTAGTCCCGTACGTGAGCCGACATCCACTCGAGAAATCGTCGTGAGAAGCCATATCCCGTCACACCCGGCCCGAGCGCGTGGACTTTCACGCCCACCTTATCCAGCCACGGGGAATCGGGTGCGTCCATGGTGACCGTCTCGACGACGTGGCCAAAACGGGCGTTGATCGCCGCGAGCTGGCGCAACCCCTCGACGGGGCCGCCTGCCGCGGGATCCACCGTCTGGATGGCATGGAGAAGACGCAAGGACATGGATCAGTGGTGCGTCGCCTCGCGCGCCGTACAGTCCGGGCACTCCGGAACAAGCTCTTCACCGAGTCGGAGTGCCTCTTCCGGCATTCTCCATTTCCCGTCGCTGCAAAGAATCTTGCCGCATCCGTGGCAAATTGGGATCAGACGCCGGGTCTCCTCCAGCCGTCTGCGATGCACCGCCACGGTCTCGCTATATAAGGATAGGCCGTACACGAAGATCATGTAAACCACCAGTCGCATCGCCCCGTTCTCGTATCGCAGTACCTCGTGCGCATAGGCATGTCCGCTCAGCCAGTCGCTCCAGGTCCACAACACCGTAGCAATAAACGCGGCAATGTACCCCCCGCGCCGACCGAAATTGAAGAATGCGATGCCTATCGGCAGCAGATAGACCGGGAAGCTGCTCACCTCGTAACCGGACAACCAGTCGAATAAAAAAACCGCTGCAAATACGACGGATAGAAATGCAGCGTTTCGGAGGAGTTTCATATCGAAAATGTATGGGGGGCTTTTTTCGGTTCCGGGTTAGTCGGCGAACTTGCGAGATATAAGGCTTTGTTTAAAAATCCATTACTTGCCGGTAATTTTGGCATTTTACCGCCCCTGTAATTATTCGCCGGATACTCGTGAATTACCATTTAAAATTTTGCCCTGAACACAACCTGCACGAGCAGCAAGCCAACGCCGCTTTGTCTCGGCGCGGAGTTTCGAAAGTCGGCGGATGAGCGGTTCCTTAAGAAGCGATAAGATCAGTCCTTTGTTGAATTCTCGCTTACCAAGAAGAGGGACCTCAGCTGTAGTCCCGGTGGTGTCGGAATTTTTTAAATGGAGCGATTCTCGAAAATTTTGAAGAACCTTTAAGGCTATCCAGACGGCAAGCCCAAGCCTGCTACTACGAAGATAAAAACCTCGATCTTTTTTGGTCCCAGTAATTTCCCTATAAATGTCGTCATAAGCAGCAGAATGCCCCAGCCCGTAAACAAGTCGAAGGTAGTACTCTATACTTAGACGCTGTCGATCTATGCGATGGAAGAATATCATCTCCGGATCATACCAAAGCCGATATCCATTAAAGATAAGCCAATAGCAAAGTTCAGAGTCCCCCCCGGAATTTAGGTTTTCGCCATCCCGATCTCCAGATACGGAACATCCTAATTCTCCAAAGAATATAGCAATAGGCTCTCGACGGACAACCAGACAGGCGCCGTATAAAGAGCTAGCAAACCCCTCTCTCTTCGCTTGAGGGCCACATGCAAAAGATTTTTCAACCGCAGAAAACCAATCTGGTAAGGGCATCCCATCAGCCGCAATTGCGATTCCTCGGCCACCTATCGCACCTAAAGTTGCATCAGAGCGCAAGAGCGCAATTGCATTGGAAAAATATTGCATTTGGGGCGAGTTGTCATCATCCACAAAAGCCACGATATTAAATCGAGCAGACCGCACACCCATCGCACGTGCCGCTTGCAAGCCCGGCTTCGACTCATGGCGGATGACAAATGGTATTTTGCTAGCCTTTAGAATCGAGCGCGCAATTGAAACCGTGTCATCCACACAATTATTATCCACAAGGATAATTTCTACATTATCGGCCGGCAGTGCGCATAATACTGCATAAAGGGTTTCAGCTATGCGCCCAGCACTCTGATAACAACAGATAACCACCGAAAGACCTTCCGAATTGAACAATTCCATATTATGTTAGCGTTCAGTTAAGACCAAGAGTTGAAGACTGAATAAACGATAAGTTATGGATTGCTGATTTTTTTGAAAAGATCTGCCACGTTCCCTCCCCATTTTATAAGTGTAAATCGATGGGCCATTTCCTCCCTGTCTTTTTGGTTCAGACTGCTCGAATTCCGTACGACCCAGATCATTGAATCGACAATTTGATCCACATCTTCGGGTGAAAAGGTTCGACCGACCCTTTCATTTACCAGATCGAAACTCGACCCCGCTCGATTGGAAACAAGAATAGGAGTCCCGCAGGCGAGAGCTTCATTAACGACCAGTCCCCAAGCCTCCACCAGACTGGGCAGCACCATAGCCGTGGCATACGCATAGAGGGCTGCCATATCTTCCATCTGCACAAATCCTCGCATCTCGACCCCCTCGACTTTGCTCGTCGAGAGCTGCTCACGGATGGCGGCGTCCTCAGGCCCAGTTCCGCATAATAGCAAGCGAAAGCCGGCCCCCTCGGGCGTCTCACGGAACCGGCGAAATGCCTCGATGAGACGTTTATGGTTTTTCTCGGGGACCAATCTTGCGGGACAAACGAAGTATTTCTCCGGCAGGTTCAGCGCGCGACGCGACCCCGCCTCATCCGCGCGCGCTTGGGCGGCAGCGCGCTCGTAGGCATCTCCGTCCACGCAATCGTATCCCTCCACGATGCGGGCTCCGGCCATGCCGAGACTTTCGAGATATTTCCTCGCCGTCGTTCCGCCGACCACTCCCCCCGAGTAAAACCTCACCAACAATTTCTTGAAGAGTTCGGCTCGAGGTCTGCGAGGGGCATCGAATTCATTCGACTCGGTCATCAAGAGGCGAGTTTTCCGATGCAGCAGGCCCCATAGCAGGCATACCCATGCCGGATAGGGGCTATAACTCGGGATCAAGAGGATCTCCGGGTTTATCTTCGATAATGCCCGCCATAAGGCCACCGAGACTTTCAGGGGGCTTGTCGCCTGTTCGTCAGTCTCAAATAGATTGTGGACGATGCCGGTATCCTCCCCCTCGACCCGCCAAAGATGCTTCCCGGTCTTGGCGACGATCTGAATGCCCTGGGCGTCGAAGTGCCTTCGCAATGCATTCAATCGGCCGTAATGGTACGGACCAAAGTTTCTCCAAAGTACAATCAGCCTCGGTTTTGCCATTTCTGCAGAGATTTGATTTATTCGCGCGAAACAATTCCCCGGAGAAGCCGCTCGGCCCGCACACCTGTGCGTCGAATCTTCTTCTCCCAGCAGGGAACTCGAATGCCCTTCTCAGTCCAGAGTGCGTCGATCCGGGCTTGATCCGCGCGATACAGGTCCTCCGTACGCCCGCTTCCCGAGATGCTCGCCTCGTGCACCCGGAATCGGGCAAGCACCCGGTTTATTCGGTGAAAACGAAAGCCAGCCAGCGCTGCCTGCACGAAGAATTCCCCATCCCAGCATGTACGATTCGCCTCGTTGAACTGGCCCACCTTTTCGTGAACCTGGCGACGCCAGGCAGTGGCCTGCTGCGGGATGGGAACGGCCCCGGAAGCGTGGTTTCGCGTGCTCCATTTGCCGGCCCGGAATATCGAGACCCGCCTTCCCGGAAGGTGCGCCGGTTGGCCTTTGCTGTCGATGATCTTCAAGTCTCCATATGCCACCCCTACGTCGGGATATCGAGTGAAACACTCGATCCAGCGCTCGACCGCATCATGCTCCAGCACGTCGTCCGAATTCAAGTAGGCGAAGACGTCTCCCGTCGCCTTTTCGAAGCCTTTGTTCAAAGCATGCGCTGCCCCTCGATCCCTCTCGGAACACCAGTAGCTCAACTTCGACGCTCGATTCTCGATAATTTTCGCACTGTCATCTGTGGATCCTCCATCGATCACGATGTATTCGATATTCGAGTAAGTCTGCGAAAGGGCCGAGTCCATGCATTCGGCGAGAAACTGCGATTGATTATATGAGACTGTAATGATAGAAACTCTTGGGAGCATCTGAGTCATTTTATTCTCCCTTATAAATTAACTAGCCAAGATCACAGGTTTATTTTCCATAGGCCCCGCACTTTCCGGAGTTAATTTATTATAACCGAGCGAATTAGCCCTTGCGGCAATTAAAGGAATAAGCACAAATAGCCATAGGAGAAATCCATTCCACAAGCGCCGCTCTCCTCCGAACGGAGAAAATAATACATCCCATAAAAATATCATGAAAATAAATGTTAACACAGGCGAAAGTCGTTTCATAATGTTGAGTTTTCCAGTAAAGACTATGCTCAAAGCCTTAATCATCATGACCCCCCAAAATACTGCACCGAGAATTCCCGATTCAAGCCATGCTCCAAAAAAGTGAGAATGAGTTGGTATTAATCCACCATTCACACGAGAAACGTATCTAGCCTGCGGCACACTCCCTCCCATAAGCAAGCATCTTTCAAATACGTATACCGGATCTTTTGCCCAACTTCCCCAACCGATGATCGGAGACTGCTCGATTTTCGGCCATGAAAAAGCCAATTCGTGACGACCACTGGTTAGCGAAAATTTTGCCCCTACAGCACTCCCCTTTTGAGATTCAAACTTCGCCTTAGCTTCCGGCCCAAGCCAACCCGCAGGGGCAGCCGTCACATAAAAAATGTAGATCGCTCCAATTCCTGCGGCAACCGAAATATACTTCGCAATATTCGAAGTTTTCAGAGCATCCGAAATTGAAAATTGCTTCTTAAATAAACCCTGAACCAGAGCTGCCATTATCGTAATTCCTGCCAAAGAGCGGCTGTTCATCAAAAACGCCAAAGCGCCGGAAAAGTAGGGAGCAATGCGAGGGAGTCCCCAGAATACACTTCCGAACCAGCCATATAAAATAAATGCGAACGTACTTATCGGCACCCCAAAAACAAATTTGTAAAGCGTAGTTGAAGAATGCTCAATACCAACTCTCATTTCACCAAAAAAGTCCGCAAACATATTCGAAAGAGTCCCCCCCAAAATAAACGCTAGGATTCGATATTCGTTCGAACCAATAAGCGCGCCCAACGCCAAAAATCCAAACCCCATCATAAGGGAACGCGACCATCCTCGGAGAAAATCAATTGGCGGCGTGTGCCGGTATATGTCGGAGATGATATTGGATAACAAGTAAATCGCCAAAAGCATTAGAATTTGTTTAGCTGGCCTCAATTGAGCTATTTGCCTCATTCGCTTAAACAGAAATGGCGTCAATAGCAATAGAAGAATTTCACCAGGAGTAATCGCCCCCCCAATGTTCAGTCGCATAGCACCTGACGCAGGAATTAAGAAACAGAGGAGAATTATAAGGTTTTGCATAGCAATATTATCATCATCAATGTGACAACCAACTTCAGAACAATGGTATTGCAAACTTTGAAAACAGCCCGCGTCAAGAGTGTGCCAAAATCTTCCGATAGATTTCCTGGACCCGGGTTCCGTACTGATCCTGCCGATAGTGCTCACGAACGATCTGCGCATTACGCATTCCCGCTTCCGCGACTTCGCGTGGGTGGCTGAGCGCCCAATGAATCGCTACACGGAGGGCTTCCACATCTCCGGGCGGGACGAGAGCGCCATGCTTCCCATCCTCGACAATACTGCCGGAATTGGGAGTCGTAATGATGTAACAACCGCAGGCCATGGCCTCGAAGATCACCCGTGCGGACCCCTCGCACAAACTCGGAAATATAAAAATCGGCGCCTGCATCATCACACCGGCCAGCTCGGAACGTGGGATAGGACCAAGACGCGTGACACGCTCCGATTCCAGGAGTTCAGCGACCGCGGGGTTGCTTTCGATCCCATGCTCCACCCCTCCCGCGAGAGTCAATCGCCAGGGAGCATCCAGCCCTGCGAGCGCCTGTGCCAAGGTATCCACTCCCTTTCGCTTCTGGAAGCCCCCGGCAAACAGAAGGCTCCCAGTTGTCCGCGCCTGTGGAGTTTCGGCAGTTATCGGAGGGACATTGGTCAGGAATTTTTCATCCACACCGAGATAGACAACATGGATTCGCTCCTCAGGAATCCCGGCGAAGACGCATGTTTTGCGGACAAAGTCCGAGTTAACTAGAAGGTGATCCGCTTGGCCGATATCGCGCCACATCAGCTGCTGGAGAGGGCTTTGTGTTTCCCGAATCGGTTTTTCCGGCCAGCGTCCTCCATGGGTGACCATGTAATCGATCACTGCAGGATGCCCGATCGAGTGATCGCACAGAGTTATGGCACCGAGTCTTTTCGCCGTCTCCACGGACTGCAATCCATAGCATGCCCGATAATGGTAAATGTCGGGCCGCAGACGCCGGAGGACCGATGATGCCTTCCGCGCATACAGCCAGAATCCGATCCGATCGAAAGTCTGCTCGTGCCACTCCGAAAGCCGCCGAAGGCGAATTCCGATCTGAAAGATCACCTCGGATGTGAGATTCGCGTAAATCAGTGGCTCGGGAATTTGTTCCTCTCGATCCAGGAACCTTGCCACCGAGGGATGAGAGCGAAATCGGCAGGCGATTCGGCGTACCAAGGGCGTCGGCCAGCCCGCCGTCAGAAACCCGGCGAGCACCCCATGCTCCGCCAGCTCTGCCGATAGCGGCGCCAGATGGAACTTGTTCGAGCCGTTGGAGACGATGACCCTCATTTACCGTTCGTCGAGAATCCTGAATAAATCTTATGAGGTTTCCGAAACATCTACAGCATCTATAGAGTTGATGACATATTATTCCTTACGCGGTCCCGCTTTCGGAGCACCGATGTGCCCTGTGCGAGGCAGGTCCAGCCGTCGAGATTCCAATCCCTTTATTTCGATGAGATACAACTTTAATAACCCCCCCAGCGAAGAAGACCACCTCGCTAGGCCGACTTTCTCGGTCCGGGAACTCAGATGGCCTCACATAAGGGTCAGAATGTGAACCCGCCGTCATTTTCGAGGTGTCTGATTTTGCCCAATGAAAACACCTTGCTGGTCTTGTGGAGTGGCGCGGACGATCGAAGAACCGCCCCAGGGAAGAAAGTTGTTTTCAACAATCACATCTCGGATATTCGAGCGTAGGCTGATTACTGCTCCCGGACATAGTTTGTTACCTCGAATGACGATGCCCCTCATCGTAGGGCCATGGTACGTGGGGCTGCCCCATGCTCCCGCCACGTCGATCGACGAGGTCCCGCCACCCAGCTCGGGCCCGGCGACGCCATAGCTCTCGTCGATTGTGTTATCGAGAATTTCCACATACCAAGCGGGAGCCGTCCCTGGACCGGCCTGTCTCCCCAGTACGCGGAAGCCACCACTCCGGGTGCTTCGATTTCCCGCCACGACGCAGTCGAGGGCACCCGCGTAAAGTTGAACGCCCACCCCTGCATCCGAGGTCGAATTATCGACGACGAGCTGGTGCCGCATGGCATTTCCCATACATACGGCTGATGTTCCATCTGGGGGGACATCCCATGGCCGATCCATCGTGACGTTCGTTCCGTCGAATGCCTTTACCTCCCGCCACTGGCCTGCTCCCGTTCCGTCGAGAATTCGGATCGCGGCGCCGATTTTCGGTCCGTCCGTCCGTGAAGCAGTTGCCGCGACTTTCATGGTTGCGCCGTGGACTTCGAGAACTCTCAGGTCGCCGGGACCGCCGCCGCAACCGTCGGTCGTGATCGCCTCGCGAAAACCTCTGTAGTTGCGGGAGATCCGATTTCGGGCACACCAGACTTCTGACTCCGAGTCTATCGACAACGTGCATGAGACAAAGTCATTGTCTTCCACAATGGCGCGACGTCCACCTCCGATCGAGCACCACCCACCCGTCTCGCTACTGACCTTGTTCCCGGTACATATGAGATCATTTCCCTCGAGAGAAATTCCGCGTCCGGAAGGAATCGCAAAATCGC
>Ga0207702_10005238_pt1 | contig 11385 bp, 10 predicted proteins | sample KBSCornC62_FD_184302 | JGI IMG/M metagenome (GOLD analysis project Ga0207702, IMG submission 184302) | Corn rhizosphere microbial communities from Kellogg Biological Station, Michigan, USA - KBS Corn C6-2 (SPAdes) (version 2) | ecosystem: Host-associated > Plants > Roots > Rhizosphere > Soil ...
TGGCTCCGACGCCGGCTACGCCGGAGTCGTCAGTGTGGCTTTGGTGTTATTAGGCCTTCTGGCCACAACGGGCCTACGTCGCCGCGTGTGACCTTGCTTAAATAGGAGTTTCCAATGAAACTCCAAAGTTACACGATCAGCCAGGGTAAGGATCGCGCTCCGGCCCGCTCTTACTTGAAAGCCATTGGCTTCACCGACGAGGATTTAAAGAAGCCCATTATCGGAATTGCCAATACCTGGATCGGCACCATGCCGTGCAATTACAATTTGCGCGAATTCGCCGCGGATGTGGCGCGCGGCGTGCGGGAAGCAGGCGGCACGCCGATGGAGTTCAATACCATCGCCATCAGCGACGGCATCACCATGGGCACGGAGGGGATGAAGACCTCCCTGATCAGCCGCGAAGTGATTGCGGATTCGATCGAGCTGGTGGCACGCGGGCATATGTTCGACGGGATTGTGGCGCTGGTTGCCTGCGATAAAACAGTGCCGGGAGCCGCAATGGCGCTGCTCCGGCTGAATGTGCCGGGCGTGATCTTGTATGGGGGAAGTATTCTGCCGGGCCGGTATAAGGGCAAGGACATCACGGTACAAGACGTGTTCGAAGCCGTAGGCGCAAACGCAGCGGGCCGGATCAGCGATCAGGAGCTATTCGAGATTGAGAACGCGGCCTGTCCCGGACCGGGGGCTTGCGGCGGGCAGTATACGGCGAACACCATGTCGACCGTTATGGAAATTATCGGGCTGTCGCCAATGGGGCTGAACGGAATTCCGCAAGTAGATGCGGCCAAGCACGATGCGGCGCGGCAGTGCGGCAGGATTATTTTGGATGCCGTGAAGAACAATCTGCGCCCGCGCGATATCGTGACGCGGGCGGCGATCGACAATGCCATTGCGAGTGTGGCGGCATCGGGAGGTTCGACCAATGCGGTGCTCCATCTGCTTGCCATGGCGCGCGAAGCGGGCGTCCCGTTGAGCATCGACGATTTTCAAGACCTCAGCCAGCGCACGCCGCTGCTCGCCGACTTGAAACCGGCGGGTAAGTACACGGCGGCGGACGTACACAAAGCGGGCGGCATTCCGGTTATCGCGAAACGGCTGCACGAGGGCGGATTTGTGCATTCCGATGCCATGACGATTTCGGGAAAAACATTCGGCGAGGCAGTGCAAGCTACGAAGGAAACTCCAGGGCAGGACGTGATCCGGCCGCTCAATAACCCGATCAAGAAATCGGGCGGTTTGGTGATATTGAGAGGCTCGCTTGCGCCCGAAGGTTGCGTAATTAAAGTAACAGGGCTCAACCGAAGCGCGCAGACCGGCCCGGCGCGAGTGTTCAATACAGAGGAAGCCGCCATGCAGGCGGTACTTAGTGGAGCGATCCGGGAAGGGGATGTGGTAGTGATCCGCTACGAAGGGCCGCGCGGCGGTCCGGGTATGCGGGAGATGTTGGGAGTCACGAGCGCCATCGTCGGCAAAGGACTCTCGGAAACCGTGGCGCTTGTCACGGATGGCAGATTTAGCGGCGCCACGCGCGGCTTTATGATCGGCCATGTGGCGCCAGAGGCTGCCATGGGCGGTCCGATTGCAATGGTCGAAGAAGGCGATTCGGTCACCATCGATATCGAAAAACGCAACATTGATTTGGATATTTCCTCGGCGGAGATGGAGCGGAGGAGGGCTAAGTTCCAGAGGCCGGCCCCGAAGTACACCTCCGGCGTCATGGCCAAATATGTGGCGCTGGTTGGTTCCGCAGCTGATGGCGCGATTACCTCGCAGCCGGAGTTGTAAGACACGAATGAACACGAATTCACGCGAATTCGAGAGATATCTGGGGGACTCGTCTGGTTATCGGGGAGAAGCTGAGCAGGTTTTTCTGCCAGCCAGCGCCGAGGAATTGCGGGCTGTGGTGCGCTCTAGCGCGGCGGAGCACATCCCGCTGACCGTGGTAGGCGCGGGTACCGGCCTGACGGGCGCGAGCGTTCCGCATGGCGGCTGGATCGTTTCTCTGGAGCGCTTTCGAAAAATCGAAATCGGGCAGGGCCGAGCGCGCTGCGGTACCGGCGCTACGCTGCGCGACTTACAGAAAGCGGCGGCTACAACTCGGCAGTTCTTCGGCCCGAATCCTACGGAAGACTCGGCGTCGATCGGCGGAATTATTAACACTAACGCTGGAGGGGCCCGCAGTTTTCACTATGGGAGCGTGCGGCGGCACGTGTTGGCGATGGAAGTTACTTTCATGGATGGGCGGACCGAACGGCTGCAACGCGGCCAGAAAGTCGATTTCCCGTTCGGAACTATTCGACGGCCGGCGACCACGAAAAATTCGGCTGGTTATTACTTGGAGCCGGATCTCGAATGGATGGACCTTCTCGCAGGAAGCGAAGGAACGTTAGGAATTATTACGGAAGCCGAGTTGCAGTTACTGCCGGAGCCCGGCGGGATGTTAAGCGGGGTCGTATTTTTTCCGTCCGAGGATTTGGCAATGGATGCTGTGGCCGCCTGGCGGCCGGTTCAGGAATTGCGATTACTTGAATTTCTAGATCAAGCTGCGCTCAACCTGCTGCGGCCGCGATATTCCGAGATTCCGGCGAAAGCGCGAGCGGCCCTGCTGATTGAGCAGAATCTTACATCGGAAGACGACGCCGAAGTGGATGCCTGGACCGAGCGGCTGGTTCGGCAGGAGGCGCTGGCGGAGGAATCCTGGTTCGGCTTGCGCGAAGCCGATCGGGAGCGGTTTAGAGAATTCCGGCATACTCTACCCGTGATGGTGGTGGATACGGTACGCCGCAATGGTTTTCCAAAGACTGGCACTGATTATGCCGTGCCGCTCGAGCACGAACGAACGCTGCATCGTTTTTATAAGCACCGCTGCGAAGAAGTAGTACCAGGACAATATTCGATTTACGGGCATGCTGGCGACGCGAATAATCACGTAAACCTATTTCCGGTAACAGCCGAACAGGCGGAGCGCGTGGCGACGATGATGTACGAATTCGCGCAGTTTGTGGTTTCACTAGGTGGAACTGTCGCGGCGGAGCACGGCATAGGAAAAGGTAAAACGGATCTACTTGAATTGATGTACACGGCGGCGGAAATCGGAGTTATGAAAGGGGTCAAAAGAACTCTCGATCCGGATTGGCGGCTCGGCCGCGGAACCATTTTCCCGGTTTGAGTTATGCGCGCTTTGGTACAACGAGTTTCCGAGGCCAGCGTACTAGTCGATTCTTCAACTGTCGGGCAAATTCAAAAAGGCCTGCTGATCTTTCTCGGAATTCGACAGGACGATACGGAAGCGCAAGCCGAGCAGTTAGCTACTAAGATAGCCCTGCTTCGAATCTTTCCCGATTCCGACGGTAAGATGAATCTGAGCCTTCGCGATATTTCGGGAGAGATGCTGATTGTTTCCCAATTTACGTTGTATGGCGATACACGTAAAGGAAATCGGCCGTCATATCTGGACGCAGCCAAGCCGGAAAAGGCGCTCGCGTTGTATGAATGCTTCATCGAAAAGTGTCGAAGTAAGGGATTTTCGGTAGCGACAGGTGTTTTTCAGGCGCACATGGAAGTACAGCTGATAAACGAGGGTCCGGTGACAATCTGGTGTGATACCGAGAAATAGATTGACTAATTAGTGAAAAAGTTTTGGCTGTGTGCTACTAAGAAAGGTATATGGCAAAATATTCCTCCGGCCCTAACCGGGAGATTTTAGAAGCTGCGCTACAAGGATTAGAAGCTCAGAGGCAGAAGTTAGAGGAACAGATAACGCAAGTGCGCGGAATGCTGGGCCGGCGTGCGGGAAGGCCGAGTAAGTCGGCCCAAGCCGGAAGCTCTGCTGGGGTAAGCGGACCAGCGGCTGCCAGGCGCAAGCGGGTATTGAGCCCGGAAGCGCGTAAGCGAATCGCGGCAGCGCAGAAGAAGCGCTGGGCGGCTTTCCGCAAGAAGCAGGGATAACTGCCGCTACCCCACGGACGCAGGCCTGGTTGGGGTCGCAAGCATTGGCGCGTGTTATCGTGCCGTGCGCGATGAGGAATTATGATCCTTGGTATTGGGACGGACCTGGCGGAAGTGGAGCGTCTCCGTGAGAGTATCGCCCGATTTGGCGATCGCTTTCTAAATCGCATTTATACGGCAGGCGAGCGGGCCTATTCTGCCAGCAAGGCGAATCCGGTGGAACGTCTGGCAGCTCGCTTCGCCGCCAAAGAAGCGGGCATGAAAGCGATTGGAACGGGATGGAGTCAGGGTGTGAGGTGGCAGGATTTCGCAGTGGTGAATGAGGAATCCGGACGTCCCACGCTGGTGCTTAACGGTGCGGCGAAGCGAAAGGCCGACGCTATGGGAGTGAAACGTATTTCGCTTTCGCTGACGCACACTTCTGCTACAGCATTGGCAGTGGTGATTCTGGAAAGTTAGACGGACGGGGAGTTGGAAGCCGCCACCGAGCGGGTCCGAAGCTGGGCATCCTCGAGACGCTTGGCTTCCTGGTAAGTAAAAATCATGCGATGGATGACGGTGATATTACCGAGAACCGCAATCACCCACAGCACCGGCGCCATGCGATCAAATAGCGCTCCAATAATGAAAAGCACGATGCGCTCGGGCCGCTCCATAAATCCCACCTTGCAGGTGGGAATGATATTCTCGGCGCGAGTTCGTGTATAGCTGATCATGACGGAAGCGGTCATCACAATAGCGGTCAGTACGACATAAAACGGACGGTTGATGGTGCCGTAGTACACGAGCAGGCCCATCAGCAGCCCCAGATCGGAGTAACGGTCGAGTACGGAATCGAAGAAGCCGCCGAAGCGGGTGACTTGATTGGTGGCGCGGGCAACACGGCCGTCCACCATGTCGAAGAGGCCGGCAAAAATGATCACACAGCCGGCGATCCGAAAACTTCCGATGGCAAGAAACGTGGCCGCCGCGATGTTGATGAGCAATCCAAGAAACGTTAGAACATTGGGATTGATTTTGGACAGCGCCAGAGCGCGGACGATCAGCCGTATGATTTTGTTTGACCCGATGCCGATCGCGCGAGTATAGGTCATTGGACTAGTTTCTCAAGCTGTAGGGGCGTCGTGGATGGTGGTCAAGCGGAGGATCTCCATTTCGCGGACGCCGTCCGGTATTTGAATCTTTACCGTGTCGCCGACCCGCTTACCAAGCAGGCCTTTGCCAATGGGGGAGCTGGTGGAAATTTTGCCGTTCGATACATCCGCTTCTTCGCTGGTAACAAGGCTATAAGAAAACTCTTCGTCCTTGTTTAGATCGAGAACGACTACATGAGAGCCAAGACCCACGCGATCGCGCGGCAGCTTACTCAGATCGATCATGGAAAACTCGCGCAACCGGGCCTGCAGTTGGCCTAATCGTGCGTTCACATACCCTTGACGCTCTTTCGCGGCATGATATTCCGCATTTTCGCTGAGGTCGCCATGGGCGCGCGCCTTCAGAATTTCTTTGGGTAGCTCGTTGCGCAATTCATATTCGAGCGCCGCAATTTCATCCTGAAGCTTTTTCTTTAACTCTTCCATGCCAGGCAGTTTCTATTATATGGAACGCGTTACAGACGTAAAGCGAAGCCTATGGGAGTCCACTCGACAACAGGTAAGTCAAGCTGTTACAATAACCTAAGGAACCTCCGCACTCTCATGGCCAACAAACCACCTTTCGCCCAGGGAGCCCAAGTCGAGCATGGAAAGTTCGGTCTCGGCTCGGTGATTTCGGCGAACGACGACTACATTGTAATTAAATTCGACGATCATGGCGAGAAGAAGTTCGTCACATCAATCGTGCTGCCGGCCCTGAAAAAGAGCGATCGGCAGCCCCCCGTGGAAAAAAGACGCGCCAGCCGGAAGAAGGCCGCGGCTCCGGCAGCCACCGGAGCGTAGAGAACGAGCGTGAAAATCGGCGTTGTCGTCTTCCCAGGCAGCAATTGCGATCACGACGCCTGGCACGCCTTTGCGGAGACGCTCCGGCAGGACACCGTTTTTTTGTGGCACGACTCCGCATCGCTTCAAGGAGCGGACCTGATTGTCCTTCCCGGCGGATTTTCCTATGGAGATTATTTGCGTTGCGGGGCGATTGCCAAGTTTTCGCCGATGATGGGTGCGGTCAAGAAATTTGCGCAAGAGGGCGGCCTGGTATTGGGCATCTGCAATGGTTTCCAGATACTTACCGAAGCTGGGCTGCTGCCAGGCGCTCTGGTGCGTAATGTGGGCTTGAAGTTTGTCTGTAAGACGGTCCCCCTGGAGGTTGCGACGACCAACTCTCCCTTTACGCATCGGGCTGTAAAAGGACAGACACTCGCATTACCGGTGGCGCACGGCGAAGGCTGTTACATAGCCAACGAACAGGTGCTTGACGAACTGGAGGCGGAAGACCGGGTGGCATTTCGTTATCGCGAGAATCCGAATGGCTCGATGCGAAATATCGCGGGAGTTTTGAATCGCGAGCGTAACGTGATGGGATTGATGCCTCATCCTGAGCGGGCGGCCGATCCGCTAATGGGCGGCACGGATGGACTCACGATACTCGAATCGGCGTTGCACGCCGGGGTGGCAGTTTCGCGAGCATGAGCGAAACGCTGATCACGCCGGAAGTGATCGCCCAACATCAGCTCAGCACGTCCGAATACCAAAAAATATTGAGCTTGCTCGGCCGCGAGCCGACACTTACCGAGTTAGGTATTTTCGGCGTGATGTGGAGCGAGCACTGTTCATACAAAAGCTCGCGCATTCACCTGAAAAAGCTGCCGACCGAAAGCAAGCGCGTGCTGCAGGGCCCCGGAGAAAACGCCGGCATCGTGGATATCGGAGATGGAATGGCGATCGCGTTCAAGATCGAATCGCACAATCATCCCAGCTTCATCGAGCCATTTCAGGGCGCGGCTACGGGGGTAGGCGGCATCCTGCGGGACATTTTCACCATGGGCGCGCGGCCCATTGCCGTGATGGATTCGATCCGCTTCGGCAGACTCGACGATGAAGCGACAGGCGCGCGGAACCGGCGGCTGCTCGAAGGCGTGGTGTCGGGCATCGCGCACTACGGAAATTGTTTTGGAGTGCCCACCGTCGGTGGCGAGTGTGTTTTCGAAGAGAGTTACGATGGCAATCCGTTGGTAAACGTTTTCGCACTCGGCGTGTTCCATCATGATGAAGTTTTTTATGGCAAAGCCAGCGGAGTAGGGAATCCGGTAATCTACGTGGGCGCAAAAACGGGCCGCGACGGCATTCACGGCGCGTCTATGGCTTCGGCCGAGTTTACCGAATCGTCTAAGCGGAAGCGGCCGAACGTGCAGGTGGGCGATCCGTTCACCGAAAAGTTGCTGCTCGAGGCCTGCCTGGAAGCCATGCGGACGGGCGCGATTGTCGGCATTCAGGACATGGGCGCGGCCGGGCTAACATCCTCGACGTGCGAAATGGGTAGCCGCGCCGGGACGGGAGTGGAAATCGAGTTGTCGTTGGTGCCGCAGCGCGAAGCCGGAATGACGCCCTACGAAATGATGCTTTCCGAATCCCAGGAACGCATGTTGCTGGTAGCCGAGCGTGGCCGGGAAGATGTGGTCTTTAGCGTCTTCAAAAAGTGGGGACTGGACGCGGTCGAGATTGGCCGCGTTACTGCCGACGGCATGTTGCGCGTGAAGCAGAACGGGATCGTTTTCGCCGAAATACCAAACCGGGCGCTGGCCGATGAGGCGCCGAAATACGACCGCCCGCGTACCCGGCCGTTGCGTCCCGCGCCGCTTGATAGACCTACGATACTCCGCGGCACTTGGGGGGCCGATCTGAAAATGCTGCTCGCTTCGGGCGACGTTTGTTCGAAGCGCTGGATTTATGAACAATACGACCACCAGGTGCGGACCAACACCGTGGCCGGGCCGGGCGCGGAAGCGGCGGTGGTTCGCATTAAAGAAACGAACACGTCCATTGCGATGTCGCTCGACGGCAATGGTCGGTATTGTGCGCTGGATCCACGTGAGGGCACAAAACTGCTGGTGGCAGAGTGCTGCCGCAATCTTTCGACAGTGGGAGCGCTGCCCATCGCGACCACGAATAATTTGAACTTCGGAAATCCTGAGCGGCCGGAGATCATGGCGCAGATTGTGGAATCGATCGAGGGGCTCGCCGACGCGTGCCGCTTTTTCGACGTGCCCGTGACGGGCGGCAATGTCAGCCTGTATAACGAAACGCTCGGTACGCCGATTTTCCCGACCCCGGTGGTGGGAATTGTGGGAACGCTGCCGACCAGTTTGCCTATCGGCATTTCCTTTCCGAAAGTAGGACTTCGCGTAGTTCTGCTAGGCGGGTTGGGTACAGCGGATGCGCGCGAACTTGGGGGAACGCAGTACGCCAAGGTCGTACAGAATTCGCTCTGGGGCGTCCCGCCACGGCTCGATATGGAGTATGAGAAGCGCGTGCAGGCTGCGATACGAGAATTGGTGCGCGGGGGCTTGGTTGCGTCGGCTCATGATCTGAGCAAAGGGGGGCTCGCGGTAGCCTTGGCCGAATCGGGTTTTGGGCCGGAGAATATCGGCGCAGACGTCAAACTCGATTCCGATCTGCCGCCGGAGCTGCTGCTATTTCACGAGGGTCCATCCCGCATTCTGGTTTCGACCCCGAATCCGGAAGAAGTTTTTCGCCTAGCGAACGCAAACGGCGTACATGCAATAGAAATTGGCGTTACACTCAAAGCGAGAGTGACGATTTCGAATCGAGGCGAAGTCCTGTTAGACGAACGGGTCGACGAGTTGAAGGGGCTTTGGAACAATGCTCTCGAACACCTCCTCCATAATTCCGTAGCGGTGTAGTCAGAATGGATCCACTCGAAGAGGAACTCAAAGAAGAATCGGTCTTCGACAAGCTGCACGAGGAGTGCGGTGTTTTTGCGCTGTACGGGCATCCGGAAGCGGCCAACCTGGTGTATCTGGGTTTATACGCGCTGCAGCATCGCGGGCAAGAGAGTGCCGGGATGGCTTCGAGCGACGGACGCAAGATTCACAGCGTCCGCAAGATGGGGCACGTTGCCGACATTTTTACTCCAGACGTGTTGAACGAGTTGCCGGGAGAGCTGGCAATTGGCCATACACGCTATTCCACGGCGGGCGACACGACGATCAAGAACGCGCAGCCGTTATCGGTAGCTTGCAGCAAGGGACAGGTAGCCGTTGCGCACAATGGCAATTTGACGAATGCCATCGAGCTGCGGCGCGAGCTCGAGGAAGACGGTTCGATCTTTCAGTCTACAAGCGATACGGAAGTCGTATTACACTTGGTGGCGCGCTCGCGCGAGCGTACTCTGGCCGGGGCGCTGCGCGACGCTCTACTGCAGATTGAGGGCGCGTTCTCGCTGGTATTTCTCGCGCAGGACCGGATCATCGTGGCGCGCGATCCGCATGGTTTCCGGCCGCTGGCAATGGGCCGGCTGGAGCTGGCGAGCGGCGGCTTCGCGACGGTTTTTGCGTCCGAGACCTGTGCATTCGATCTCATCAACGCGACTTACGTCGGCGATGTGGAACCCGGCGAAATGGTAATCGTGGGTCCCGAGGGGATGACGCGTGAGCACTATACGACGCCGGCCGCCCCGGCTCATTGTGTGTTCGAGCACGTGTATTTTTCGCGGCCAGATTCGATCGTGTTTGGCAAACCCGTCGCCGAATCGCGCGAGAAGATGGGACGGCTGCTGGCGCGCGAGCATCCGGTGGAAGCCGACGTGGTGGTGCCGGTTCCGGACTCCGGAGTTGCGGCCGCGATTGGCTATTCGGCGGAATCCGGGATACCGTACCGCCAGGCGCTCATCCGCAATCACTATGTCGGGCGGACGTTCATCGAGCCGTCGCAGGCGATCCGCGATTTCGGTGTGAAGCTCAAATTGAATCCGGTGCGCCATCTGCTCGAAGGAAAGCGTGTCATCCTGGTGGACGATTCCATTGTGCGCGGCACTACCAGCCGGAAGATCGTCCGCATGGTGCGCAACGCCGGCGCGCGCGAAGTACATCTTCGTATTTCTTGCCCGCCGACGGTTTCGCCATGTTACTACGGCGTCGATACTCCCGTACAGCATGAGCTGATCGCTCACCGGCTCAATATCAGGGAAATCGAAGAATTTGTAGAGGCAGATTCGCTCGCCTATCTTTCGCTCGATTCACTGAGGGATTCGGTGGGCGACACCGACCACCGTTTCTGTTATGCCTGCTATACGGGGCACTATCCAACGCTGGTGCAGATTGAAGAGATTGCTTTGGCGAAGACCGGTTGTTGCTAGTCAGCTTAGTTCCTTCGAAATCAAATCGCGCACTTGCTCGGTAAGCGCGCCTCTCTCTTTTAATGGCATCTGCGATGTCTCTATAGGTTTAAGAATACGCAGAGTCACATCGCCGGAGAGGACCACGCCTGCGCCATACGGGAGCAGTTTGCGAGTTCCGATTAGCACCAGCGGCACTACCGGGACGCCGGCGCGGATTGCAATATAGGCTCCGCCTTCTTTAAACGCTCGCATCTGACCGTCGTGAGAACGGCCGCCTTCTGGGAAGATCAGCAGGGAAATTTTCTTCGCCTGGATGACTTCCGCGGCGCGCTGCATGACTTTAACAGCAGCGCGCGGATCTTCCCGCGGGACCGGGATGTGACCTGCGCGACTGAGGTGCGTGCCAAGAAACGGAATTCGGAACAAACCGCGCTTGGCCAGAAAACGGAATTGCACCGGAATATTGCCGAGTGCGACAGGCGTATCCATGTAGCTTTGGTGATTCGCGATGAACACATAGCTGCCGCTGGGATCGATATACTCCAAGCCTTCCACGCGAACACGCACGCCGCTGACGGCGAGCAGCATCTTCGCCCAACGGCGTGCTACGCGAATCTGCAGCGTGCCGGTTGCGTCGAAGAACGAAACCACTAAGCTGATTGCGCCATAAAAAATCGTGGCGAGAATAATTGCAGGATCGGCAAAAAAAATGCCGCGCAGCCTTTGCATGCATGCCCATTCTACGAGACGATTCGCTTGTCTTCAGTCAGCAACGCGCGCGCTTCGCCGACCAGAAACAAGGATCCGGTGAAGAATACGATGGCCTGCGATGGGGCGGTGTGGGCGATTTCGATAGCTTTGGAAACCGTAGCTGCGGTTTCGGCATTCGGGTGAGTTGTGAGTTCGAGAATGGCTTCGGGCCGGAGCGCTCTTGGGAAACTTGGCGCGGTGAGGATCAACTTGGCGGCAAGGGGGAACAACTGCTGGGTCACTTCGTCAATCGCTTTATCGCGCATCGCGCCGTAGATCAGCCAAACCGGACGACTGGCGCAAAATTCACCAATGTAAGCGGCGAGCGCGGCGGCCCCGGCCGGATTGTGCGCGCCGTCCAGAACGAAGTCGGGATTATGTGATACAAATTCC
>Ga0207702_10005239_pt1 | contig 11385 bp, 11 predicted proteins | sample KBSCornC62_FD_184302 | JGI IMG/M metagenome (GOLD analysis project Ga0207702, IMG submission 184302) | Corn rhizosphere microbial communities from Kellogg Biological Station, Michigan, USA - KBS Corn C6-2 (SPAdes) (version 2) | ecosystem: Host-associated > Plants > Roots > Rhizosphere > Soil ...
TCAGTTTCTATCCCACTTCTTTTGCTAACTGCAATCTCAATCACCGGGCTAAAGCCGCGGTGAGAATGAGATCAACGAATCTCCTGAAGTACTTTTTTGCAAAGCCTCTCTCCGCAGTAGCCTCGAAGTCGTAGCCGCTACTGAGCCTTTGACCACTTCTTAACAAATTCTTTGCAATCGAATGGCCTCCCAATAGCATCCTACAGAGTTCTCCTTTTCGAGTTAGTTTATTTGGAGTCAATTCGAATGAAGAAGTCAGCTCTCCGTAACATCTCTCTGTATTTGGTTCTCTGTTTGGCTATGTTGTGTTCTATTGCTCACTCCCAAACAACATCTGGCCGGCAGACCACAGGGAATCAGTCGTCGGGAATCTCGGAATCCTCCGCAGGACTCAGTCCCGCTGAAATCGAGAAAATTGTTCACGCCTTTACTAGCAAGGAGACCGAGTTTCGGCACGCTTTAGCCGAATATGCGTTTCAGCGGGACGCTCTTATTCAGACAATAGGGATCGGAGGAGAAGTCACCGGTGAATATCATCGTTCCTCTAACTTTGTTTTTGATGACCACGACCAGCGTTTCGAAAAGATCACTTTTTTCCCAGCGCCAACGCTGACCGAGGTCACGTTTACGCAGGAAGATCTTGAAGACCTGGGTGGCGTTGAACCATTCGCGCTCGAGGCGTCGAAAATTGGGCAGTACAACTTCACATATGCCGGGAAAGAACGCATTGACGAGTTAGATACCTACGTGTTTGATGTTGAGCCGAAAATAGTGCCTAAAAAAGAGAGTGAACGGTTCTTTCAGGGACGCGTTTGGGTAGACCAGCAGGATCTCCAGATCGTAAAGGTGCGTGGCAAGGGTGTTCCAGAAGGCAAACAACGATTCCCTGTCTTTGAAACCTGGCGCCAGCAAATTGATGGGCGCTACTGGTTTCCAACCTACACGAGTGCAGATGATGTATTGAACTTTCCCAAGGGAGAATCAGTGCACATTCGCATGGTCGTGCGCTACGACAACTACAAGAAGTTTCAAAGCAAAGTGAAGGTTACCGACGTGGAGAATGGGGACGAACTGACGCCGCAACCTCAACCATCGCCAAAAAAACCCTAGACAGGACGTTTTGTCACCGCCCTGAATTCCTCTTCCTAACCGAATAGAGCGAAGTCTGTTACGCCGTATGTATGTTGACAAGCTTGACAGAGCGGCGTAAGGTCAGGGCGTATTTTCATAGCATATATTGGTGATCTCTTCCGACGCCCTCAAAGCCTACGTCAACGAGTCTGAGATCACTGAATGCCATTGCAACTTGACACGTGCCCTAATTGGGTCAAGTTAAGAATCCCTGATTTACGAACTCTCAAACCGGCACCTCATGTCATCGCTCACTACACAGAAACATACTGAGCATTCGGACCACATATAGTAGACGGTTGTGCTGAATTTTGAGCGGGGCGGCCGCTAGCCTGAAGGTTGTAATTATGGTTTCGCAACGAGCGCTCCTGCTTGATGTTAGTACGGAGAGCAGATTGTGCAGTGCGTTGCAAACCATCCTCAACTCACATTTCCAAATCGATATTGTTCGAGAAGCCTCCTACTATGACGCAGGCCGTTTTCAGGATCTAATTAGACGTTTTGATCCACTCGTGATCTTCCTAATTTTTTCATCAGAAGTGAGATACAACGGGGAAATCCTAAAGTCAGTTAGAAAAGAGGCACTGTCGATCCCGATTATTGCTGTTATTGACGCGTGCGAACCACAAGGGATTCTCGAACTGCTAAGAGGCGGCGCCACGGATTTTCTTACCTCACCTCTTAACGCTGCGAATGTTCTGCCTCGGACCTGGAACCTGTTGAGATGGCCTTCGGAGAATCCAAAACAAACTCAATTAGTTAGCCGTGGTCATGGCTTGCAAGCGCTCGTGGGAGAGAGTCCTGACTTTCTCGTTCAGGTCCAGAAGATTCCACTGATAGCGAACTGTGATGCCAATGTTTTGATCGAAGGAGAAACGGGAACGGGAAAAGAGGTTTGCGCGCGCACCATTCATTACTCCAGTGGCCGCGCCCGCAGACCGTTCTTGCCGGTGAATTGCGGCGCCATTCCGCCGGAGTTGGTTGAAAACGAGTTGTTTGGACACGAACGGGGTGCTTACACCAGCGCCATGTCGCAGCAAACAGGGTTGATAGAAGAAGCAAACGGAGGAACGATTTTCCTGGATGAAATCGACTGCCTTCCGATACTCGCTCAAGTAAAACTACTGCGGTTTCTCCAAGAAAAAGAATATAAGCCGCTCGGTTCTTCCAGGACACGGCGTGCCGACGTGCGCATCATTGCGGCTAGCAACTTGAACCTCGAGCAGGCTGTGGCGAATGGCAAGGTTCGTCAGGATCTATTTTATCGACTGAATATTATTTCCTTTTTACTTCCGCCTTTGCGCGAACGTCGGGAAGATATTCCGCTGTTGTGCCGATATTTCATAGCAACGTATTCAGACAAATTCAATAAGGACATAGTTGGCACGTCCCCGGAAGCGATGCATTTGTTGGTAACACATAATTGGCCAGGTAATGTGCGCGAGTTGGAACACACCATCGAACGCGCTACTGTCATGTCAACAGGACCACTGCTTGATGTTAAGGATCTGGCTTTACCGTCGTTACAAACCAACACTTGCCCCGAATCCTTACAAGCGGCAAAGGCCAAAGAAATTGGACAATTCGAAAAGAGGTATATTCTGGGTCTGCTGGCTGCCTCCGGAGGAAATATCACTCACGCTGCAAAGTTAGCTCAAAAAAATCGGCGCGCTTTCTTTCAATTAATACATAAACATCAGATCGATGTTGCCAGCTTCAAATCTACGTTGTCTTGATCTCTCGACAGAACCACGTCTTGACCTTATCCAACGTGGACAAATTTATCCTGCGATCATCTCACCAGAACTAAAGGGTTTAATGGTCCAACACCTTTCCGCAGCCTGGACAATAAAATCCTGTTTCGTGCTCACAGTGCTTCATATTCTTCGGTTTCCAGCGGCGCGATAATTGCTCCTTCCTTTCCGCTTGTCATGTATGAGTGGAGACCTTCACGGGTAGCGCGGGCAGTCCTTACTTATGTGCGCAAGTTTCCCGAGGCGCAAGACACCATCGATGGCATTGCTGAATGGTGGTTACCAGACGAACACATTCGCAGCCGTCCGGCAATTCTCAAGGGAGCTCTTAACGAACTGGTAGCAAGAGGATTCCTCATTCAACGTAAAGGAAAGGACTCACAAATCCATTACCGAATGAACCGCCGCAAGTCCCGCTCGTCTTGACCATTCGAAGCGACGAACCAAATGTTTACTTTCTTAGCTACTGCATTGTTTCCACTGCGCCGTAATCCGGTGGCTGATTCTGGTGGGTCGTCACCCGACGCAGAGTCACAACAGCGCTTTCCTCAGCTGGCTCTCGTACCTCCTGATACCGCAACCCCATCAGTAATGAGTAGCGATCCTTCTCCGATAAGCAAAGCCCTGGTCGCAATGCTCAAGTTGTTGAGAGTCTATGTGGAACCACCACTCATGATGCCGCCACCCCCACCTGCGTTACCAGCTTCCAACGTGCTACTGGCGAGTGTGGTGGAGCGAACGGTTGGTTTGAACAATCGAGTGGGCACGGACATGCGCGGTCCGTTTAGTGTGGCTGCGCTAAAAGGACTCCGAGTAGACGCGGTTGTTCGCTATGAGATTTGGGCACACTCACCTTCTGAAGTCGGACAGGCTGTTGAGAACTTGATCACGCAACTTTTGAACGACCGCGATGATTTACGTGGCCAGGGGTTCTTGAAAATTGCGCTAAAGGCCACTGGTCCCAGCGAAAACGTTTTTGCCGAAGACGCGTGGCGACAGAGTATCGAATTTGACGTGTTGTTTGAATTCCCCTTCGTCGATAGCGATGGGGCCGAGAGTTTAATTGCGCGAATCCCGATCGATTTCACAGGCGAGTTCAATGAAACCACTCTCGTGGTTGACGAGATGGCGCGCTGGGACAACGAGTCCGCCCCGGCTTTGCATGTGCGTGGTCCACAGCGCATCGGAGCGTTGTCGGCGCTTGCGTTCATCGCAGGAACACAGCCCACCGGTACGGTCACTATCACTCGAACGTTTGACGGTGCCACTGGCGCTGCGACTAACCACCCGACTCTCGCCTCCTTCGTCGCAGCAGTTGCCGGCGACAATCCACCTGAGCGTCACGCAGACGTGACTTTTGTCTCACTAGCGAAATTCCTATCCGGTCTCGCGAGTTTCAAGATAACTGATGGATCGCTAATTGGAATGGAAGCTGATGGAGTTCCGCAAAGTGTTTTGACGGCTTTAGGTTTGGAAGGAACAAAAGGCAAGGAGATCGGCGGCGAAGACGAGTTTGTTGCGTTCCTGGAAACGAAGATTGGCGCCGCCGATACAGCGGCACACAAAGCCGTAATCATGCAACATGCCGCGACCTCAACGCCTGTGAGCATGGGCGACTGGGATAAGAACAACCTTCCTGACGAATATCAGTCGGTACAGTTTCGCGTCACGCCTTCAATCCAACTCGCCGGTGTGACAGACCGTTTAGAAATAACTTTTCAAAACGCCAACTTGGACCAAACCGCAATCCTCTATCTGCGCGTAGCACGAGGACTGCCAACCTAAGCATTAATGAACAACGTGCCACCGTTTATGCAGACGGCGGCGGATACTGGCAGGCAACAAAAAAGGAGATGAGACATGGCTGATCTAATTCTACCGGGCGTATACATCGAGGTACGACCCGAAGCACTGATAGTGGCGGGGCCGATCTCCACTGGCAACATCGGAATCGTCGGCACCGCGTCAGACGGTCCAACGGACGAGGTGAAAATTCTTAGCAGCTTTGCGGATGCCCGGGCGACATACGGCCCATACGACGCGTTTGATCCAACCAACGCAAATTCCCTAACTTTAGTTCGAGCTCTTCAGGTTGCATATGACCACGGTGCGCAGACCGTTTTGGCATTACGAGTGATTAAGAGTGGCAGCACGCCTTCGACCCCCAACGTCGAGCTGGCTAGCGCCACCGGCAAAGCAGCCAAACTTACAACTCGACTCCCCGGGCACCTCGGCAACGGGGCCAAAGTGAAAGTCGAAGATGTTGCGGCGGTAGCTCCTGAGCCTGCCAAGTCGAAAGTTACACTTACTTTCAATACTCGTACCGAGGTGTACACAGCCAAGGACGGAGCCCAGTTAGTAAGTCTAATTAATGCAGGCTCCGCCATAGCTGCTGCCACTGAAGGTGATAAGCCAAACGAACGACCAAGTGCTCTCGGCGAGACCGCTTTCAGCACTGGTTCAAGCGGCGCGGATGCTACTGAAAGTGATTACGCAAGCGCGCTCGAAAAACTGCTCAATGAAGATGTGCAGATCGTTGTTGCCGCCGGCATGGACGAGGCGAAAATCGGTGACGAACTGAAGGCTCATGCCGAGGCGGCTTCTACGGACAAAGTAAAGCGCGACCGCATCGCGGTGGCTGGTAGTGCGGCGAAGCCAACGGCCGCAACCAAATCCGTGCAGTCAAGTGATCGTCTCATCTTTGTGACTCCGGGAATTAAGGTGAACGATACGGCCAAGGCAGCCGATCCCGCGATCACCGATCCGTCAGTAATCCTTCCCGGCTCTTACACCGCCGCAGCAATTGCAGGAATGCTCAGCGCTCGCCAGCCGCACGTTAGCCTTACCAATAAGTCGCTGTCGGTCGGCGGACTGGAGAAGAAGTTTACTTCCGCTGAGTTAGAGCAACTGGTCAAGTCGCAGGTCCTCGCCATTGAGGAACGCCGGGGGTTCAGAGTGGTCAAGGCTATTACCACTGACAATGGCGCCTTCCGCCAGATCACTACTCGCCGCATTGTCGACTACGCCAAGGCCGGCGTGCGCCAGTCTGCTGAACCTTTCATCGGATTGCTCAACAATGATCGCGTCCGCAAGGCACTCAAGGGATCAATCAATGGGTTCCTCGCGAGCATGGTGAACGACGAGATGCTCGTTAGTTATGAGCTGGATGTTACCGCCACCCGTGATGAAGAAATTCGCGGCATCTGCAGAGTAACCATGACAGTGCGGCCTACCTTCAGCATCGACTACATCAAGGTAGTCATGTTCCTCGGATAAGGAGAGTTTGAGATGGCAAATACAAATGTTTTCCGTGGCTCTGATGCCACACTAACGTTGGCCAGCGAAGGAGACAACCCTGAAGGCCAGGGGGCCCAGGAGATTATTGACTTTTACAACCTCAGTCCGGTGGGGCGAGCGGTCAACGTCGAGGTGAATGTTCAGACGGAGTTGGAATTGTTCCACGAAGTTGGGAAACGCCACCCCGCAGTGTTGCGTCCTGGCAATATCAATGTCACCGGCAGCATTGGCAGGGCCTACATCAATGGTGCCTTATTGCGATTACTGCTCGGAAAAGGCGCGTTACCAGAACGTCAGGCGGAGCCTTATCCGCAACCGTCCTTCAACCTAATGCTCGACCTGAAAGATCCCGCAGTGCCAACGACCAGCAGCACTCTCATCGTGCACGGCGTGAAACTCGAGAATTGGGCTTACAGCCTGCCCGAAGACGACTTCGTCATGGAGTCGGTGAGCTTCAAGGGTCTCTTCATCACTGTTGAGGACAAAGAAGGCGCGTAAGGAGCATCGTCATGACTCTCACCGCTGAGGAATTATTGGCGGGTGGGGCGGTGAATCACGAGGTGGAAGTGCCACCCGAGTTTCAGGTCACACCAGCCAATGGCTCCACGCATGGCAAAGTGGTTCTCCGTCCGTTGAACGTTCGGGATCTGCAACGCATCGGCAAAGCCGCTTGTGAGGACGACAGCTTGTCAGCCTCGCTGATGATCCAGCAAGCGTTGGTGGAACCTGCGCTCAAACCGGAACAAGTCGCCCAATTGCCTGCCGGGCTGGCTCGTTTTTTGGTCGAGCGCATAAATGCGATCAGCGGGATCAGCACACCACGCAATGCTTTGGGTGAGTTGGTCCAGGCACCGCTCGCTAAAGCGTGTTTCATTCTGGCAAAGCAATTCGGGTGGACACCGGAAGAAGTCAGCGGGATGACCATAGGGCAAATCCTGCTTTATCTGGAGATGGCCCACGGGAATGGTGATGCGTGATGAACCCCGCGATCAGTCAATTGCAGTTATTTCCTACCCAAACTGGCGTTTTAAGTGGCGGCCAGGCGCCGGCTCATTGGAAACGTGAAGTGGCATGTGAGACCGATCGGTTGGCGATGGTCTTGCGGAAGTGTAGATGGGTCAATGCAGTTGTCCAAATACGAGCATCACTCCTCGAACAGCCTTTGCTTGGCAACTGTCTCTCGGAAATTACGTCGGGGAATTCATCTGAGTCGCAAGTAGACACAACAGAACCAATTCAATTCAAGAGACAGTCCCGGCAACCGGCTTTCAGTTCCAGAGGTTCAGTGGCACCAGAGGCCCCCGAGCGTCCGCGAAACATGGACCAGTTTGCTGATGCTCGAGAATCGCTATCGCCGGGTGAGCGATTGATGAGATCTCAACGCGGCGGGCAAAGTGGCGACGATACCGGGTCGCGGGCCCAGGGTGACGAGCCTTTCAGATTACCTGTCTCGGCTGAGAGTGTTTGCCAGTTTCCGGTCCAGGCTGGCGCCTCACTATTAACGCGTCTGGCACCACCAGTGGATGTTTCCAAACAGGAAGAGAAGCCAGCGAAGTGGTTAACGTCTTTGCCAATTAATCGCCCTGCTTCTTTGTCGCCGGTTTCGACCTCTTCACCCCAGCACCAGCAAGACTGGCGGCGACTGATCGCGAACCGAGCGACAAAGACGATGTTGCGAGATTGGTCATCGGCAGAGGTGTCCGCCTCAGCGCCAGATACGCCAGCGACAACACCTGGATCAGATCTCAGCGACGCGCCACTACTGGAACCACAATGGGCGATGGTGCCTTCAGGACAGCGGGCTGCGGCGGAAATTCTGCACCGTCTCGCGCAACAGTCCAGCGTGCCAAAAGTTTCTGAATTAACGCGATTGGAAGTTGCCTCCGCCAACAATGAGAAATCCTTCTCTCAATCCTCCATCCACGTGTCTCCTACCGCTAAGTACACGTTGCGTAGTGAAGAAGTCGATCCCGGCGCCAAGCCCCGCGAAGGAATTTTAGCCGCGCGAGATCGATCAGCCCTCCAGGAAACGGATCCAGGTTTCCAGGCTCAGTTTCATCCCGATGCACATGGCGGCGAGCGCGTGCGATCTTCAGAACACTTTGCGCCGCCGTCGCTGACACCTTCTCTGCCGCAGTTGCTACCGGCTGTTGGTCCAGGTGCAGGGACCTCTCCGATCGCTGCTGACGCCGCGCGTTACAGTGCCTGGCGTGATGAGGTCAACGCCCAGGAGAAAGATCTCAGCCTGTTGGCGGCGCAAGTCAAACGGATCCTGGATGAGGAAGCGCGACGGCATGGAATCGATGTCTAGATCTTGAGAACCGAGAAGGAGAGCTGCTGAACATGCGCCCGATGCTGGACGACCTTGAATTAACTCTCGTGCAGGAGATCGACACTTACGAGCTTCGCACACTTGCTGAACACAAGCCACCGGGCATGTCCGGTAGTCTGCTGCAAAACCTGGGACGTCGTCCAACACGACTTACCTTGTGGGGTGTAGCTGCCGGCCCTGATGCGTTGACCTTCACACAACAACTTGACAAGAAGTTTCGCACCGCCAAGCCAGTGCCCTTCAGCGCCGACATCATCAATGAGGCCGGGATCGAATTGGTCTTGATAGAGGATCTCAAAATACAGGAACTAGCCGGCAAGCCGGAGCGGTTTGCTTATGTGTTGCTCTTGCGGGAGTTCATCGAACCTGTAGAACCGGCGGAAGTGCCACCTGAACTCGAAGCCGGCATTTTAGACGATGCTACGGGTTTGCTCGACGATCTCGTCGATGGACTCGATCTCGCCCCGCTTTTCTCGACTGGTCTCGAACAGTTTGTCGAACCGTTGACCGGCCTGCTCGGACGGCTGCAGGAATTCAATCGCGCTAATAACGCTTGAGTAATTGATTAAGGAGAGACCCATGCCAGCACAAAACCTTTTCGAGGAACTTAAAGCTGCTCTCACGAGTTTCAAGCAGTTTCTCGACACCAATGTCGCCACTATCAAACCTGCGATCCAGGCGTTGAAGTCCATTGTTCCGCAGGTCACCGAACTGATCACGAAACTGATCGATTTGATGGGCAAGCTGAAGACGGAAATCAACAATCTCAATCCGGGTGTAGTCGGGGATTTGACCAAAGTCACCGAGTTCACGAATGCGACTAAGACGTTGCTGACGACAGCGAAAGATCTGCTGCCTAACGAAGCAGGAACGATCGACGATGTGCTTGGCGTTATCAATGTCGTGAGCTCATTGCCTTCGCTCGACGCAATCAAAGCCGAAATCATTGCCCTCATTGATTCGATCGTTGCCAATCTGAATCAGCTGAAGTAACCAGCATCCATTGATGCCGGCCGCGACGTTGAACTCAGAAGAAAGCCCATGCCAGTTAAGCCAATGCTCGACGATGTCGAGCTACAGCATATTCAGAAAGTCGAAGCCGAGGACCAACAAGTCCTGGCCCAACACGGTGTGCCCGCTCTCGAAGGCGACTTCCTTCAGGATTTGGGACGCCGCGTGACGCGTCTGACGCTGGTGGGCGTGATGACCGGTCCGGAAGCCGGCGAACAACTCAAGACCCTGCGCCTGAAGTTTCGCAACGCCGAGCCGGTCTCCTTCGTCTCCGACATCGCGACCGCTACCACCGTCGAGAAGGTTCTGATTGAAGAGTTCGGAGTGCGCGAGTTGGCCGGCAAACCGGCGCGCTTCGAATTCACTCTGACGTTGCGCGAATTCCTGCCTCCGCCTGCGCCTGAAGAAGAAGAACCACCACCACCACCTCCAGAGCCTGAACTACCGGATGTTGAGACGGGTAAGCTCGTCGTCGAGGTTGTCGTCGAAGGGCAACCTGATTTCGATTTTGGCAAGTTGACGGTAACGGCGGAAGCACCGCAGGAGGATGGTCCTGCTTTATCTCGCACGCTGGTAAACCGGGAAAACAATATTTGGACGGAAGAGAACCTGCCTCCTGGTGAATATACGATCAAGGCGGTTGAGACCAATCCACAACCAGTGCTGGGTACAACTAAAGCGTCGGTGCTTCCCGGCCAGACCGCGCAAGCTCAGATAACTGCGCAGGCCGGTTCCCTGATTGCCAAACAACTTATCGTTCATTTCCGAACGAATCGAGCTTTCATCGAACCATGCATGCGTGCCGTCTTGCGGCGTGCGGCGCTCCATGCCAAAAACAACTCAACTGACAAGCTGCTAATCGTTGGCCACACGGACAAGGTCGATACTCCAGAGTACAACCAATCCTTATCCGAGCGACGGGCTCGGAGTGTCTTCGCCTACCTGACTTTTGGTCGCGATCCCGATGCCGCTCTGGCGGAGTGGAATCTGTTACGCCAGGCAAGACCTAAAGGTGAGTTGCCAAGCGTGAAGGACAACTGGGATGTGCCCGAATACCAGTACATGCTTCAGGATCTTGGTTTCTATCCCGGTCGAGTTGACGGCAAGTTAGGCGATCTGACTCGCGATGCGGTCAGTGCTTTTCGCTGCAAGAAGGGTCTACGTCCGGGAACGGACGTCGACGACGATGTTTGGAACGCGCTTATCAAGGACTATCTGGGCCAGGACGCGCTCGCCCTCGGCGAAGGTCAGTTCTTTCCTAATGCCCGCGACGCATGTTCGAGTGGCATCGTCAAGTGGGTAGGCTGTGGAGAAAAAGATCCGGTCAAGAACGTCGAGATCGCCTTTCGCCAAAGCCGGCGCGTTGAGTTGTTATTCGTCAACAACGAAAAATTGCCGCCCTGCGACATAAAACAACCAGTCACGTTTGAGCTGCCGCCACCGCCTCCGGATGCAGCAAAGCCGACCTGGTGTCTCGATCCGAATAAGAAGGGCTTGGAATGCTGCTTTGTTGTTCCAGTGCTTGCCAAAGCGGGTTCAAAGCCGAAGGAAGGCCAGTGGACGCGCACTCCGCTCGAACCCGGGACCATCACCGTCGAAGGCTCGATCACGCGCGAAGATGGAAAGCCGCTCACGAGCGCTAATAGAAAAGTGGCTCTCATCACCTCCACCGGAGAAATCAAGGCGGGCGAGAAATCGAATGGTGAACCTGAACCTGCTCTGGCCGGTGCAGACGGCAAGTTCAAGTTTGCCGACAAGCCGGTCGGAGTTTATAGCCTCGAGATTCAGGATGATGTTTTGATCCGGCTGGAAACACAAAGGGCGACTGATAGTAAAGGCAATTCCGTTTGCAAAACCTTA
>Ga0207702_10005242_pt1 | contig 11381 bp, 7 predicted proteins | sample KBSCornC62_FD_184302 | JGI IMG/M metagenome (GOLD analysis project Ga0207702, IMG submission 184302) | Corn rhizosphere microbial communities from Kellogg Biological Station, Michigan, USA - KBS Corn C6-2 (SPAdes) (version 2) | ecosystem: Host-associated > Plants > Roots > Rhizosphere > Soil ...
GAAGGCCGGAGTATTCGCGTGCCCCTGCCATGGCTCGGCATTCAGCCGGAGTGGCGAAGTACTCAGCGGGCCGGCCACGCGGCCGCTGGATCAATACGTCACAAAAATCGAAGGCGCGCGATTGTGGCTGGGCAAAACGAAGCCTTCCGAGGAGTCGTAGGGGTTTTTCAAGAGTCGGTGGAGCAAAACGGGAACAGGCTGTGATTTCGGGTGATGTTTCTAAAGGCGCGCGGAATACTCGCCAGTTCCCGTTTTGGGTGTGGCTGGAGAGCCGCACAGGCGTGGGCGGAAGCATACGCAAGTTCCTGATGGAAGATATTCCTGCTTCCGCAGGGTGGCCGCAGGTGTTCGGCAGCGTAGCTTTGTTCCTGGTTTTGACCCAAGCGCTTACGGGCGTTCTTCTCGCAATTAATTACGCGCCTTCGCATGACGAGGCCTACCGGAGTGTTACGTACGTGATGCGCGAAGTAACGGCCGGCAAGATGATCCGGGGATTACACCATTGGGGCGCAAGTTTCATGGTGGTATGCGTCGTCCTTCACATGGCGCAGGTTTTTCTATATGGGGCGTATAAGAAACCGCGAGAAGTCACATGGATATTGGGCGTGCTGCTGCTACTGCTGACTCTCGCCTTTGGACTTACCGGGTATTTGCTGCCATGGGACAACCGGGCATATTGGGCGACGATGGTGACGGTGCGCATCGCCTCCCAGGCGCCGTGGGCCGGTCCTTACCTGGTGAAGCTGGCGGGAGCGAGCGAGCAGTTAGGAGCACTTACTTTGTCGCGTTTCTACGCGCTGCATGTGCTGATTTTGCCGGCCGCCACGGCGGTGCTGATCGGATTCCATTTGTATCTGGTTCGGCGGCATGGCGTTACGCCTGGAGCGGAACCGGTTGGACAGAGCAGCAAATTCTATCCACGGCAAGTTTTTCGAGATGTGCTGGCGATCTTTGTTACGTTCGTGATCCTGTTCGCGGCTGCGGCTTTGCTAGACGTGCCTATCGAACGAATGGCGGATCCGACGGATACCAGTTATGTACCTCGGCCGGATTGGTATTTCTTGTTTCTTTTCCAGATGTTGAAGGTGTTTCGCGGCTCGCTGGAGCCGATCGGGAGTATTGGGCTTCCTACCCTGGCGGTACTGGCGCTGTTCGTGGTTCCATTTGTGGACCGGACAAGGGTGCAACGTGTCCGGCAGCGGATTACCGCCATGGGGATTCTGGTGCTGGCGACGGCGCTCTGGGGCGCGCTCACAGCGGGGGCCATCGCCAGTTCCCCCCACCAAGCGGCGTCGGCGGCTCTCGAGGGAATTTCTACACAAGCTACGCAGTTCGCACCCGACGAGCTTGCGGGGTTGGGATTGTTCCGGCGTGAGAAGTGTGGGGATTGCCACAACCTAGTCAGCGGAGAGCCGAAAGAAGGCCCGAATCTGGCCGGAGCAGATTTGCAGAAGCCGCGAGAATGGCGGATTGTTCATTTCAATCAGTCGAACCGGGAAGCGAAGCACGAGAAAACTGGAGGCTCTCATCTTTCACTGGCGGAACTAAATGCGCTGTCGGTTTTGCTGGCAAAACTTACGGCTGAGCATGGAGGGGAACTCGAGCAAGCACTGCAACCCTTGATCGATGGGGCGGAGGTCTACACCACCCATGCCTGTGGGAGCTGCCATCGCGTAAACGGAAGCGGCGGCGAAATCGGGCCTTCGCTCAATGGCTTAGCAACGCGGCGGAGCAAAGATTGGATCCTCCGGCATTTTGCGGCGCCACAGGCGCTATCTCCGGGTTCGGTAATGCCTCCGTATCATTTTTCCAAAACTGAGGAAGACGCAATTATGACGTATCTGCTTTCGCTGCCGCAGTAATGTGTTTCGCTGCGAATTTGTAAAAGCACTGTAAAACCCGCTGGGAGGGTCTGGCTATCGCGGCTTCAGGAGGCCACAATGACTAACAGACGGATTTAGATGCTACGTCTTCTGTTGTTTCTGACGCTCACAACGGCCGCATACTCCCAGTTACTCGAACCATCTGCCGGCACTCTTTTTACGCCGCCATCGCAGCAGCAGCAGAAGCTTGCTTATTTTTGCAGTCTGCCGGAAAACGCCAACTCAACGGCGTGTCTTTCCGCCCAAGGCGTGGGGACGGGAATGGGAACCGGGATGGGAAACGCGCTGGGAATCCAGAGCATGCCGATGCAGCAGCCGGGCATGACACTCGATCAGGGGGCCGGATACGATTTTTCCTATCCGCAGCAGATCTATCCACAAGCCTATTCACAAACCTATCCACAAGGCCAGAACCTTTCCGCGGGCCCGGTCGCGCATAATCCGCTGATGCCGAATGGTAGAGCCTACCGCGTGAAAGAATTGCCCACGGAGTTTCAAAAGTATGTCGCCGAGAGTATAGGCCAGAGTTTGCCGATTTTCGGAGCTTTGCTCTTCGAGCATGTTCCCGAGACGTTCCTACCCACTAACCGGGCATTGGTTGGACCGGATTACGTGATCGGGCCGGACGATGAGCTGCAGGTCAACGTTTGGGGGCAACTCAATTTCGTGCGGCGGTTCGTTGTCGACGCGCGCGGCCAGATCGTGCTTCCCGACGTTGGACCGATTGCAGTGGCTGGATTGCCTTACGGCCAAGTTGCCTCCGTATTGAAGGCCGCAATGATGCGATCTTACAAGAATTTCGACCTAAGTGTAACGCTGGGGCGACTGAGGTCGATACAGATTTTCGTGGTGGGCGATGCACGGCAGCCGGGCAGCTACACGGTGAGCTCGTTAACGACGCTGGTCAATGCGGTATTTGCGTCCGGCGGTCCTACATCGCGCGGGTCGATGCGGAATATCCAGTTGCGGCGTGGCGATAAGACGATTTGCGACTTCGACCTTTACGACTTGCTGATGAGGGGCGATACCTCGAGGGACGAGCAATTACGGAGTGGCGACGTGATCCTGATCCCGCCCGCTGGCCCCAGAGTCGCGCTGGCGGGCAGCGTAGAACGGCCGGGAATCTATGAACTGAGAGACAGCACAACACTCGAGGACGTGCTGCAGATGGCGGGAGGACTTTCGGCAATAGCGGCGGCCCAGAATGCCGTACTGGAGCGGGTGGCGGATGGGACAGGCCTTCAGATCCGCCGCATTTCCACGACAGGCGTGGGCCTCAAGACGAAGCTCGATAACGGCGATATTATCCGGCTGCTGCCGATCGTGCCGCGTTTTGAAAATGCGGTGACACTGCGCGGGAACGTGGCCGATCCGGGGCGTTTCCCCTGGCACTCCGGAATGCGCATCAGCGACGTTATTCCGAATAAAGAATCGCTACTTACACGGGATTTTTGGAAAGAGCGCAATAACCTCACCGGGATAGAAAAGCCTGAGGAGCCGACGCCGCTGGCGAATGCCGAATCGGTCGAGAGTGGGAGCCCGCAACTGGTACCGGCAATGGCGATGAAGGCCAGCAGCGGTACCGCCGCAAGCAGGCCACGAATCTATCGGGAGAGCCAGCGTAATACGCAGGGCGATACCTCTTTAGGCGCGGCCACGGGTCTTGACGATGCACCGCCCCTGCGCGATTTTCTGCCGCGCAACACGATCCAGCCGGCCGGGCCCGAGATCAATTGGGAATACGCAGTTGTGGAGCGAACCGATAAGACAACTCTAGCGAGCCACATCATTCCTTTCCATTTGCAAGATGCCATTGTGAGGCGCGACGCGGCACAGGACGTGGTGCTGGAACCAGGCGACATTATTACAATTTTCTCTAAAGCGGATTTCTCCTTACCGGGCACGCAGCAGACCAAGCAGATTCGTTTGGAAGGCGAGGTGGCGAGGGCCGGCATGTACACCGCCCTGCTAGGCGAAACGCTGCGAGAGGCAGTAAAGCGAGCGGGCGGACTTACTTCGAACGCCTATCTCTATGGCGCGCAATTTACACGAGAGTCTACGCGCCGCGAGGAACAAAAGCGATTTGCTGATTTCCTCACGCAACTGGAGCGGGAAACAAATGAGAGCGCGGCCAATCTTTCGGGCCGGGTTACTTCGGCCGAGCAGGCAGCGACGGCGCAGGCGACACTTGCCAGCCAACGCGATTTAATCGCGCGTTTACGCGAGATTCCGGTGAATGGACGGATTGTGTTGGATCTGGATCCGAAGAGCCAGGGTGTGGACGCGCTGCCGGCGCTACCGCTCGAGAACGGCGATCGCCTCTATATTCCGAACCGGCCCTCGACGGTGAATGTGATCGGCACCGTGTTCCAGCAGGCTGCATTTCTCTACGGTGATGCTTTGCTTGCCGGCGACTATCTGAAAAAGGCGGGCGGACCGGCACGTTTCGCAGATAAAGCGCACATGGTGGTGGTGCGCGCCGACGGATCGGTAGTGAGCCACGGGAAGAATGGATTGCTCTTCAGCAAGAACCTCGAAACGGTGCCGATGTATCCGGGCGACACGCTGGTGGTTCCCAGCTATATCAATCACACAACGTTTCTGCGCGGCCTGATGGATTGGACTCAGATCTTCAGCAATCTCGCGCTGGGCGCCGCGGCGATCAATGTTTTGCACTAAGGAACAAGCCTGTTGACAAGCCTCGAAGCATCTTCCGACGTTTCGCTGGTAGAGCTTTTCCGGCTGCTTTACGGGCGCCGAATGCAAGTACTGCGCGTCTGTGGCATCACAGCGGCGGTAGCGACAATCGCGGTTTTTCTCTGGCCGGTAAGTTATACGGCGGAGGCGGTGATCCTTACTCCACAACAGGCGCAGTCGTCACTATCGTCGTTTCTTGGGCCATTGGCGGGACTTGCGCCGGCGGCAGGAATGTCCGGCTTGGGTTTGCTATCGGGACTGGGCTTGCGCAATCCGGCAGATCTTTATATAGGAGTTCTCGAAAGCCGGACGGTGGCGGACTCACTGATCACCAAGTTCAAGTTAAAAGACGTTTATAGCGTTGCTGATTATACGCGGGCGCGCAAGAAGCTCGCGCGGAACACGCGTATCGAGAGCGGGAAGGATTCCTTGATTCATATCAAGGTAGACGATCACAACGCCGCCCGCGCCGCGAAGCTCGCCAATGCGTATGTCGACGAACTGGCCGGCAGCAACTCGCGCTTGACGTTGAACGAAGCGGGACAGCGACGCTTGTTCTATGAAGCGCAATTGAAAAAAGAGAAAGAAGAACTGGCGGACGCCGAGCTCGGGCTGCGTAATACACAGCAAGCCACGGGATTAGTGGCGCCGGGGGGGCAGGCCGAAGCACTGCTGCGGGTAGGCGCACAGCTGCACGCGGAGATTCTTACCAGAGAGACGCAGTTGGCGGCGATGAAGACTTTTGCAGCGGACGACAATCCGCGTCTGCAAATTGTGAAGCGGGAATTGAGCGTATTGCAAGCTCAATTGAATGAGTTGGAACAGGGTGATTACAAGGCCGGTACACTCGAACTGCCGACAGGGCAGCTTCCTGAGGCGAGCCTGAAATATCTGCGGGCGGTACGGGAGTTGAAATATCACGAGACCTTGTTTGAGGTGCTGGCCAGGCAATACGAAGCGGCGAGATTGGATGAAGCAAAATCCGGCGCCTCGATCCAGATTGTGGACCGTGCTGTAACACCGGAACGGAAGAGTTGGCCGCCGAGAACGCTGCTGGTGTTAGCAGCAGCGACTGCCGCGTTTCTGATATTTGTTTTTTGGATGTTGCTCGAAGAGCGCGCACGGTAAGGCGACGTTTATTGCGACTGCAATCTGATGGCAGATGAAAACAATGGCCGAACGAGAGCGTGCAGAGCGATCGTGTGCCTCTGGGTCCTGGCTATTGCCCAATACGCTTATCGCTATATCCTTCAAGTTAACGACCCCAGAACATCGCATCTTTATTCTGCGACACCGCCGCTTTTGAGCGCCATCAAATATGGTCTGCTGGCTGCATTTGCAGTGTATGCTTTGACGCGCCGCCCTGTACTTCCGTGGCGTATCTATTGGCGGATTATCGCAGGGTGCTTTGCAACTCTGATTCTTGTGCTCTGCGTGCGAATTTACATTTCGCATGGAAACGTGAGCCGCGACACAATGGTTTGTGCATCCGAGTTTATTCCATGGATGTGTAGTGTCTTCTTAATACCAGCGGCTCTTGGCTCGCAGCATAGTATCGATCGGACCTTTTCAGCATTCGAGCGTGTGAGTTTTTGGGTTGTATGGCCATTCTGGTGCGTGACGGTTTTGCTAGCCATTACCGGCGTAAGATATCCAGCGCTAAGTTACCCAGGATTGTTGTTACGGTTTGGTGGAATAATCGACGATCCGAACGGATACGCTGTTTTGTGCTTACTTTGGTTGACGCTGAGCTGGAGATACCGCGCCGGCCATTGGCGATTACGCACGCTCTGGTACTTTGTCATGCTCCTGATGACGCTATCGATCAGCGGCTATGTGACAGCGTTCGTAATGTTGCTGTGTAGGCTCGCCGCGTGGACGGGAACGATAAAGCTACAAACGGTAAAAATCGGATTTGCATGCGCCCTCATCGCATGTGCAATTCCGTTTTACAGGATGGAGAACGCGGCTGAGAAGCTGCGTGCGCTCTACGAATCCAAGAACAACAGCGCTGAGACTCACTTCGTCGATTTGGTACCCAGACTTGATGAGGATCTAACAGATGCACTTTTTGGGCGAGGTGGATTCTCCGAGAATTTTTATTGGCGTATTATGGCAAACTTCGGACTGATCGGATTGATCGCCGTAGGCAGCACTGCCGTTATATGGGTGATGAAAGCCGGGTCACTTGCATCGTGGGCGGTAGCTCTGCTTATCGGATCGAACGGCATAGCGTATTTATTGGTATTTCCGGTGAATTTAATTTGGTGGTCGGCCATTGCCTGTAATCTGAGTCTGTCAACCGCAAAGCCGCTTGCTGACCCGCGCTGTTCCTCCGAGGTTTAGGCAGCTTCCTGAATTACGCGGTTAACTTTGGCGGCAACGGCGTCCCAGCTAAAGAGGCGGGCGCGGGCGAGGCCGGATTGACGCATGGCGGCGCGGAGTGCGGTGTCTTCGAGAACGCGCTCGATGCCTTGGCGAATGTCGCCGGCATCCAGCGGATCGACGAGTAGAGCGGCATCACCGACTACTTCGGGAATCGCGGCGCTGCGTGAAGCCACGACGGGGGTGCCGCAGGCCATTGCTTCGAGCGGCGGCAAGCCGAAGCCTTCCATCAAACTGGGGAAGACGAGGGCGATGGCGCCACGATACAAAGCCGGCAGTTCTTCTTCGCTGACCGGTCCGACGAAATGGACGCGTTTCTCGATTCTCTTTTCCGAAAGGCGCGGGATCCACTCGTGCGCTTTTGTGGCGGTGAGAATGAGATGGAGCCGTGGATCTTCGATTCGGGCGAAGGCGTCAAACAGCCTGCCCAGATTTTTATGCGGCTTGGCGCTCCCTACATGCAAGATGTACGGGAAGGTCGGATCATAGCACCGCCCTTCGGGGCGAAAGGTCGAATCCACACCGTTGCCGACGTTTGTGACACTGCTATCCGGGAGGTCGGTCCAGCGCAAGATTTCGCGGCGTGAGTATTCGGAAACGGTAATTACCCGGCGGGCGCGATTGGACGCAGGACGAACAAGGAATTCGTAGTAGAACCTTCGCGTATACGTCGAGAAGCAGGGCAATTGGATGTGGGCGAGATCGTGAATCGTGATCACCAAAGGCACGCGGCAAATAGCCGGCGGGTTGAAACCTGGAGAGAAAAAGACTGACGGGCGGCGAGCGGCGAGTTGGTAGCTCAGCCAGATGGGATCGAGCAGAGACAAGGGCCGGGGACCGCCGGTGAGACGGACATGATCGGGAAGGCGAGTTAAGACAGCGCTTGCGAAACGTCCGATGCCGTGCAGACCAACCCAACGGCCATCTACGAGCAGCCCCGCCCTTCCAATCGGGGCTCGATCGAACTCCATGGCCTCAGAAGCTCCAAAGAAGGCTGGTGTAGCCGGTATGGGCCAGGTAGTTTTGGCCGGAGGAGAACTCTTCGTGGTAGCCGAAGTATTGATAACCGGCGTTCCAGCGCAGCCGCTCCGATATGCGGACGGAGATACGCGCCTGCGGAGATTGAAACGTTAGCGGAAAAGTTTGGGCGGCACGGAAGGCGGGGAGATCGGGACCGGCGACGACTTGCGTGGGTGTGTTGCGGCCATCGCCCGCGTCCTGGACGCGGTTGTAACCGACATAGAAATCAAAGCGCCGCACGCTAAAGCGCGTGCTCAGCGTGCCGACATGCAGGTTACTCAGATAGTAAGAGATTTGATTCGCAAAGAGTACGTTATTCGCAAAGAAGTTGATTCCGCCCAGCGTTTCCAGGTGAAGCTTAGAGTAGCTGGCATCAAAGCCAAACCATTTTACCGGCGACCAGGCAGCGGATCCGGCATAGGTGCGGCTATGGGAATTGTAATCCGATAACAATACGGAATTATCGTTATAGTTGGCCTGCGACCAGGCGGATAACTGTAGTGTTTTCCACCGATAGTCGAGACGGCCCGTGAGCAGATTGTAATTGCTATCGCTTTTTGGAGTAAATGGCCGGCTGGCGCGGCCGAATTCGGCATTTACCGTGACAGTAAACCGGCTGAAGGGCCGGGCGCGGAAGCCGACCTTTCCGGCGTTCACCTCGTTGGTTTGCGAATAGAGAGGGCTGGATTGCAAAAACTGCGATGTGGCGGCAATTCGGCGATCGGAATATTCGTAGCCGCCGTGGACGTCGAACCAGTTTTTGAGTTTGTAGTCGAAATCAGTGTCGTTAGCAAAAGTCCGGATGCCCAAGAATTGATAGTACAAGAAATCGGCACGACCAGTAGTGTTATCGAGCTGCACATAGGTGCTATCGCCCTCGGTTCGGATGTTATAGAACGAAGTGTGATTGGCTATCGTGAGCTTAGTCGTCGGGAAAATGCTAACGGTTGCATTGCCGGTTGCCACGGGGCGGCGTGCGTCACCGAAAGTGAAGACTTGCTGATGGGCTTCCGCGGCGTTTTGATTGGTTAAGAAAGTACGCCGTCCAGCGGTGTATGTAAAGCGGCCGTTGATATCGATCCATTGAGAATTTCGAACGAGCGCGACCTGCCAGTAAGGGCTGGTTCCGTGGTTTACCTGGCCGGTTGAATCGTCTTTAAAATCCTGCCAGCCACGCAGCCAGTTAAGAGTCATGCCCCAGAAACGGAATTCGCCACCGACTCGGTATTCGTTTTGGACCTGCCGGATGTTTGTCAGAACAGGAACAAAGTCGCTGGAAGAAGTGGGTGAGAGCAGCGTTGAAATACCAGCGCCATCCTGCATGCTACGGCTGTAGCCCAGGAAGAATTTCACCTTCGATTGGGGGAAGAGAGTGAGATTGTTGTCCTGGAGCGTCGTGCTGGTGTCCTGCAGATGTTGCCCTTGACCGCCATCGGTGGTGAGGCCGGGATTGTAGTAGTCGTTTTTACGCCAGAGGAGACTGTATTCGTAGATTCGATTTTTTTGGACGCGCACACTGGCAGATTCGTATGGGTCGCCACCTAGGCCTTGCGTGCTGAAAATGAATTCATCAAACAGAAGGCCGTGACCTTCTTTCGAATTCACTCCGATAAAGCTACTGAGGAGACGGACGCCGTTGCCGAAGTTTACATCGCTGCGGTACTTGTTCTGGTTACCGCTGACGCTGAGGAAACGGTAGCCCGTCTCGAAGGAATTAATGAGGTTGTAGTTCTTCCAATCATCGCCGCGCGTGGGACCTACCGAATTGGGCGTGGGTGCGACGACCTGACCCGAGAGTGCGGCAGCCAACGAGAAGAAAACCAGGGCTAGAATGGTGAATCTCATCGCATGAATAGTGGGTCGGCGTTCGATCCGTGGATTCGCATGTGGCAGTTCGTACAGTTTTGGTAGCGCGGGTCGGCCATGTTGTGGGCTGGAGAGAGCATGGGGACGCCGGTGCCGGTGCGGCCAAATGCGCCCACTCCGTTGTGGCACTCCAGACACATGGTGAAGACAACGGGGCGAGTCAGCAAACGGGAATTGGTAGAACCGTGCGGGGAGTGGCACGCTTCGCAGCCTTCCACGCGCACAGGCGGATGCTCAAAGGCGAAAGGCCCGCGTTTATCGAAGTGGCATTTCAGACAAGCTTCTTCGTTGACGTCTTGTTTGACCATATGGGGCCGGGCCGCCATGCGCCAGGTGGGCGACGAAGTGCCGTGGGGGTTGTGGCAATCGCTGCAGACCATGAATCCTTCGTTAACGCGATGCTTGAAAGGCATAGAGAACTGCGCGCGAATATCGGTGTGGCAGCCGTAGCAAAGCTCCGGCTCGCGCTTGGCCAGCAGGAATTTGGGCGTCTCCGCTTTGTGAATGGAGTGGCATTGCGCGCAACCGACGTCGTTGAGCGTGTGGACGGAACGATGGATATTTGAGCGGGCGAGACTTTCGGAATGGCAACGCAAACAGGTTGTAGTGGCTTCTTTCGGAGACAACAGCGAGAATGCGCGGATGGTGGCCTTGCCGCCATGGGCTTTCACGTGGGCTTCGCCTGGGCCGTGGCAGCCTTCGCAGCCGGTGTTTTCGGGTTTTTCTTTTTCGCTCGCGATACTTTTGAAGTGGGCGTTCTTATAGAAGCGGAACCAAACGTCGGGGTGGCAGGCTTTGCAAACCGTGCTGCCGACGAATTTGCCGGAAGGGTTTTGGGCCAACGCGGGCGCCGCCAGGACTGCGAGGAACAAGGTTAATTTCGCAGTGCTATGCACGCCCGTAGGTTAGGGCGTTGAGCGGGCGAGTGTCGTTGGGGGCTTGTGAAGGTTTTGTAAAAGCCACATTGGAAAAAATCAGGCTGCGCATGGTGGATTCAAAGTGCGCAGTGGAAAAACGCGCGGCGGCGGCTTGAATGGCAGGCGCGGAGAGACGCACTTCCTCCCGCTCGAATTCGCTGAGCGCCTGAGCGAGATGTTCTTCTCCGGGCTGCCGATAGAAGAAGCCGGCGCGCGGGCTTCGCTCGGGGACACTCTCGAGAACTCCGCCCTGGCCGAGCGCGATGACGGGCTTGCCGCTGGCGATCGCCTCGACCGGTACGATGCCGAAATCTTCCACGCCAGGTACGACGACGGCGCGACAATGCGCGTAGAGGCTGCGCAGAGCGGCGCCGGACACGCGGCCGCAAAATTCGACGGCAGGCCCGGCCATTCCGCGGAGCGATTGATATTCCGGCCCTTGACCGACAATTTTTAAGCGGCGGTTGGTTTTCGAAAAACAACGAACCGCATCGGCGACACGTTTGTAGGCCACTAACTCGGAAACAATCAAGTAGTAATCGTCGGGCGTGCCGTTATAAAAAGTTTCGACCGGGACGGGCGGACAAACGATTTGCGAGTCGCGGCGGTAAGC
>Ga0207702_10005249_pt1 | contig 11374 bp, 8 predicted proteins | sample KBSCornC62_FD_184302 | JGI IMG/M metagenome (GOLD analysis project Ga0207702, IMG submission 184302) | Corn rhizosphere microbial communities from Kellogg Biological Station, Michigan, USA - KBS Corn C6-2 (SPAdes) (version 2) | ecosystem: Host-associated > Plants > Roots > Rhizosphere > Soil ...
GCGCTGCCCCGAGCTGCGGCCGACCCCGCTCGACGACGCGATGCGGGCGAGCCTCGCCGCGCTCGGCGTCGCACCGGCAGACGCACAAGGCTTGCAGCCGGCGCGCTGAGCACCGCGAACCGGGGGGCGCGACGGGCACGTCGCGTGCTTGCCGTCGGGGCTCGGCGTTTGGGCCATCATCGCCCCGTGCCGAAGCCGTTGCCGGTGTCCGCGCCGGCGACCGAAACGAGATGACCCCTGCCGAGATCGACCGAGTGTTCGGCCGCGCCCGCCTGCGGATGATCACGGGCGAGCACGTCGAGGTGTTCCGCGAGGAAGCGCGCGAGGGCGAAGAGCGCCGCTACACCAAGCGCTTCCTCGAGACAGCGAGCGGCGACTTTCGGCCGTGGACCGAGCGCGAGTGGCGGATCCTCGATCGCCTCGGCGCACGCGGCGATGCCGCGGTCGCGCGCGTCGTGCGCTTCTTTCCTGCCGACGACACCGGGATGCCGCGGCTGCAGACGCGCGACGCCGGTCCCACCGTCGATCAGTGGGCGGCACTCGTTCCGCTCAGGCGCACCACGCCGGTCCTGCCGTACGTGTTCGGCGACTGCGCCAACTGGTGGGCGCTCGCACGCCAGTGCCTGATCGCGTTCGAGCCGTTGCACGCGCTCGGCTTCGTCCATCTCGACTTCAAGGCCGACAACGTCTGCGTGCCGTGGAAGCCGGCGCTGGCGGCGCGGCCGATCGCCGGCCAACCGATGACACCCGACTTCGACGGTCTCTCGCTGATCGACGTCGCGTTCTCGCTCCTGCCCGGAGTCGATCTGCCCGGAGCGTTGCCGCTCGCGCGCGAGGCCGGCTTCGAGTACCAGTCGCCGCGGTTGCTCGAAGCGCTCGACGAAGGCCGCCGCGGCGAGCTGCGGCCGACACTCGAGCTCGACTGGCGCTGCGACTTCTTCAGCCTCGCCGCGATGCTGTGGCGCCATTTGCCCGAGCTCGACGACGCCGCCGGCACCGGTTGGACGCGCGAGCGCCACGAGGCGGCGACGCGGTTCGTCCGTCAGCTGCTCGAGGTCCACGGCGCACCGCTCGCTGCCGCGCGACCGCACCGCGCGCTGATCGGCGAGGCGGCGCTCTGGCTCGCCGAGCCGCAGCTCGCCGCCGCGCTGCAGGCGGGCAGCACCTTCGATCCCGAGCGGGCGTGGCCGAACGGCGCCGAGGCGATGCCGCTGACGCGCGTCTCGGCGACGCCGCTCGCGCACCGCGGCGAGCGGATCGAGCCGCGCTTCGCGATTCCGAATCCTGTGGCCGATGTGCCCGCGTCGACCGCGCCCATCGTTTCCGCGGGCGTCCCGTCGACGCCGACGACGGCGCCGTTCGCCGCGACTGCCGTCGCGCCTCCGGTCGTCGACGACGAGGTCGCACCGGCCGGCGCCCAAGTCGACCTTCCGCTCGACGTCGAGATCGACGTGCCGCTCGACATCGCCGTCGACGTCCCGCTCGAAGCGCCCGTCGCGCGCAAGCTCGACATTCCGGTCGACGCCGCCGCCGAGCGCACGATCGACCTCGGCGCCGAAACCACCGTCGCGCGCGCCCCCGATGCGCCGGTTGCGCGCACCTTCGACGCGTCCTCTCGCGATCGCGCCGAGACGCCGCGCAGCGAATCGCTCGCGCCCTCGGCGATCGCGTCGGCGGTCGCCGGCACCGCAACCGCAGCGACGGCGCGCGCCGAACCGGTCCAGGCGCGGACGGCGACGCCGAGCGCCGAAGGCGCGCCCGAAGCGCCGACGTGGCGCACGCTGCCCGAGCCCGCGTCGCGGTCGGGAGCACGCGACGGGGACGCGCCGCGCGCATTCGCTCCGTTCGACCCGGCGCCGCCGGACCCGAACGCCGCAGTCGACGACGCTGCAGGGCGCACGCCGACGCCGCCGCGTCGTGCGCCGTCGTCGCCATTTCCGATCCTCGCCGCGGCCGGTGTCGGCGCGCTCATCGTCGCCGGCGCGGCATGGTGGCAGCTCGACGGTCACGCGCGTTTCGATCCAGGCGCAGAGCGGGCTGCCACCCAACCGGACAGTGTCGCAGTCGTGCCGGTTCCTGAGACCGCCGCCGCTGCGAGCGACGCCGCGACCGCGACCGCAAGCGACGCGGCGCCGCCGACCGAGCTGTCGACCGGCGCCGGCGCCGCACCGGATTCGGCGGCAGCATCGACCATCGCTGCGGCGGTCGCGCCACCCGCAGTCGCCGCGTCGAGCGCAGCACCGACGATCGACGGCGATCGCAACGCTGCCGCGACGAGCAACGCCGCGGCGGACGCGCTGGAAGCGAGCGCCGCCACGTGGATGCGCGACCGCGTGCCCGGCCTCGCACGGGCGGCGGAGCGACGGCTCGCTCCCGTCCTCGCCGCAGCGTCGCGATCGCCCGAGCTGCGCCGCCGCAGCGAGATCCGCACTGCGGCGCAGTCGGCGCGCGCGGTCGTCGCGCCGCCGTCGGGAGCTGCCGTCGACGCACACGAAGCGCAGCGACTCGACGATGCGGCGCAGGCGGCGTACCGACGCGACCGCGACGTTGCCGCAGCGCTGCGCCTGCAGACGCAGGCGTTCGGCGCCAACCCGCTCGATCCGGCGATCGCCGGCAACCTCGCGCTGCTCCATCTGAGCGAACGGTCGCCACAGGCCGAGCCTGCGAGGCAGCTCGCGCTGCTCGCGCTGACCGTGAAGGACGATCGTTTCCCGACCGGGCGCATCGAGGACTGGACGACGCTCGCGATCGCCGACGCGCTGACTGGCCGCGAGCGCGACGCGCGCAACGCCTGGTTCGTCTCGATGGCGCTGAGCGGCGACCTGCAGCAGCAGTGCGACGCGGCGGTGCACGCGCAGGCGACCTACGGCGAGCGCGTCAAGCCGTCGGTGCAGGCGATGCTGCAACGCGCGCGCTCGTCGGCGGCGTACGGCCGCTGCGAGATCCCGCAGACCGCGCCTGCCGAGAAGCGCGCCGCCCGAAGCGTCAAGAGCAAGAGCACGAAGAAGGCGAAGCGCGCGATCCCGTAAAGTCGGTGCTCCCTCGTTCGCCGGAGACTCCGCCATGCCCTTGCACCGCTCGATCCTCGCGTCCGCGACCGCGCTCCTGCTCGCGGCGCTCCTCGCCGTCGCGCCGCCGGCGTCGGCGCAGCAGCGCAAGGACAGCGTCGTCCTCGGCATGGTCCTCGAGCCGGCGCCCGGGCTCGACCCGACGACCGCGGCCGCCGCGGCGATCGGCGAGGTCGTCCACATGAACGTCCTCGAGGGGCTGACGAAGATCAACATGGACGGCAAGGTGACGCCGCTGCTCGCCGAGAGCTGGTCGACCGACCCCGACGGCAAGGTCTACACGTTCAAGCTGAGGAAGGGCGTCAAGTTCCACGACGGCGAAGCGTTCGACGCGAGCGACGTCAAGTTCAGCTTCGAGCGCGCCAAGGCGCCGGGGTCGACGAACAAGGCGAAGAAGGCGGTGTTCGACAACATCGCGCGGATCGACACGCCCGATGCGTCGACGGTGATCGTCGTCCTCAACAACGCCGACGGCAATTTCCTGTTCCGCATGGGCGAGAACACGGCGGTGATCCTCGATCCGAAAAGCGCGCCGACGACGGCGACCAAGCCGATCGGCACCGGGCCGTACAAGTTCGATGCGTGGCAGAAGGGGTCGTCGATCACGCTGGTCAAGAACGACCAGTTCCGCGACGCCGCCAAGGTGCAGATGAAGAAGGTGACGTTTCGCTTCATCAACGACCCGGCGGCGCAGGTCGCGGCGCTGCTCGCCGGCGACATCGACGGCATGCCGCGCTTCGGCGCGCTCGAGTCGCTCAAGCAGTTCCAGAACGATCCGCGCTTCTCGGTGACCGTCGGCGGCACCGAGGGCAAGACGATCATGACGATCAACAACAAGAAAAAGCCGTTCGACGACGTCCGCGTCCGCCGCGCGCTCGCCGCGGCGATCGACCGCAAGGCGATCATCGACGGCGCGCAGGAGGGCTACGGCACGCCGATCGGCAGCCACATGGTGCCGAGCGACGCCGGCTACGTCGACCTCACCGGCGTCAACCCCTACAACCCGGAGAAGGCCAAGGCGCTGCTCAAGGAAGCCGGCGTGCAGACACCGCTCAACGTCACGCTGACGCTGCCGCCGCCGGCGTATGCGCGAAAGGGCGGCGAGATCATCGCCGCCGAGCTCGCCAAGGTCGGCGTCGTCGCCAAGATCGAGAACGTCGAGTGGGCGCAGTGGCTCTCGGGCGCGTTCAAGGGCAACTTCGACCTGACGGTGATCAGCCACGTCGAGCCGCTCGACTTCGACCGCTACGCCGACCCGAGCTACTACTACGGCTACGACTCGAAGGCGTACAAGGACCTGCTGAACACCTACAACACGACGACCGACCCGAAGGCGCGCCTCAAGGTCCTCGGCGACATCCAGCGCCAGCTCGCGAACGACTGCGTCAACGTCTACCTGTTCCAGCTGCCGCAGTTCGCGGTCGCGAACAAGCGCCTGAAGGGCCTGTGGAGCAGCTCGCCGATCTTCGCCAACGACCTCGCCGCGCTGACCTGGCAATAGAGCGCATGTCGACCGCGCGATGACGGCGCTCCACGACCTCTCCGCGGTCGAGCTGCTCGCGCGTTATCGCGAGCGCTCGCTGTCGCCGGTCGACGTGACGCGCGCGGTGCTCGACCGCATCGCGGCGTGGGAGCCGCACTTGCACGCGACGTACGCGCTCGACGGCGACGCCGCGCTCGCCGCCGCGCGCGTTTCCGAAGCGCGGTGGCTCCGCCACGTCAGCGCGGGCGAGAACGTCGGCGCGCTCGAAGGCGTGCCGACGATGGTCAAGGAGAACATCGCGACCGCGGGGACGCCGGTCCCGCTCGGCACCGCTGCGACCGAGCTCGTCGCCGCACCGCGCGACGCGCCGCCCGCGGCGCGGCTGCGCGAGGCCGGCGCGGTCATCCTCGGCAAGACGACGATGCCCGATTACGGGATGCTGTCGTCGGGGCTGTCGAGCTTCCACGCACTGACGCGCAACCCCTGGGACCTGAGCAAGAACCCCGGCGGCAGCAGCGCGGGTGCGGGCGCCGGCGTGGCCGCCGGTTACGGGCCGCTCCACGTCGGCACCGACATCGGCGGCTCGGTGCGCCTGCCCGCGGGGTGGTGCGGCATCTTCACGCTGAAGCCGAGTCTCGGCCGCATCCCGATCGACCCGCCGTACGCCGGCCGCGTCGCCGGGCCGATGACGCGCAGCGTCGCCGACTCGGCGCTGCTGATGGGTGTCCTCGCGCAACCCGACGACCGCGACACCATGAGCCTGCCGGCGCAGACGATCGAATGGCAGCGGCTCGAGCGCGACGTGCAGGGCTTGCGAATCGGCGTGATGGCCGACGCCGGCGTCGGCCTGCCGGTCGACACCGAGGTCGCGGCCGCGTTCGACGCCGCGGTTCGCCGCTTCGAAGCGGCGGGCGCGCGCATCGAACGCGTCGCGCCGTTCATGACGCGCACGATCCTCGACGGCATGGACGATTTCTGGCGCATGCGCGCCTGGCTCGACATTTCGGCGATGCGCGAGGAGCGGCGCGCGCGCATCCTGCCGTACATCGTCGCGTGGGCGCAGCGCGGCGCGCGGCTCTCGGGCGAGCGCGTCTTTCGCGGCTACAGCCAGATGGCGGTGATGCGCGATGCCGCGGTCGCGGCGTGCCGGCCATACGACGTCGTGCTGTCGCCGACGTCGCCGATCCCGAGCTACGACGCCGAGCTGGCGTCGCCGACCAACGATCCCGAGCGGCCGTTCGAGCACATCGCGTTCACGCTGCCATACAACATGAGCGAGCAGCCGGCGGCGAGCATCGACTGCGGCCGCACGAAGAGCGGGTTGCCGATCGGCCTGCAGATCATCGGCCATCGCCACGACGACCTCACGGTGCTCCAGGTCGCGCGCGCGTGGGAGTCGATGCGGCCGGCGCCGCCGCCGTGGCCGGAGCCGCCGTCGTCGTGAACGCATGAACGACGCGCGCGGCAATCCGGTCTCCACCGTGTCCGCGCAAGCGCTCGAGGCGAGCGAACGCGCGCTCTGGCGGACGATGTCGTTCTACGGGACGCCGATCGACGATCTCGACGATGCGATCGCTGCCGATCCGATGTGGCCGCTGCCGCGCCTGATGAAGGCCGGCTTCCTGCTGAGCCTCACCGAGCCTTCGCTGATCGCCGATGCGCGCGCGCTCCTCGCCGCGGTTCCGAAGAGCGGCGCGGGCAGCGGCAACGCGCGCGAGCGAGCGCACCGCGGCGCGCTCGCTCGCTTGGCGGCGGGCGATTGGGCCGGCGCGAGCGACGCGTGGAGCGAGCTGCTGCGCGCGCATCCGCGCGACGCACTGGCGCTGCAATGGGCGCACCTGTTCGACTTCTACCGCGGCGACCTCGCGCAGCTCGCCGGTCGCGTCGCGCCGCTGCTTGCGGGCTGGCCCGTCGACGATCCGCTCCATCCGTACGTGCTCGCGCTGCACGCGTTCGGCCTCGAGGAATCCGGGCGCTACGCCGAGGCCGAAGCGGCCGGGCGACGTTCGCTCGCGGCGGATGCGCGCGTGCCGTGGGCGATCCACGCCGTCGCGCACGTGATGGAGATGCAGGGCCGCCACGACGAAGGGCTCGACTGGATGGCGGCGCGCCGTACGCACTGGGGCGCGCACGACGTCTCGGCAAGCGGTCCCGGGCCGAACGGCTTCGCCGGCCACCTCGGCTGGCACGAGGCGCTGTTCGCGCTCGAGACGCTCGCCGTCGACCGCGCGCTCGCGCGCTTCGACGACTACCTCGACGCGCGGCGCATCGAGATCACGCTGCAGCGCGTCGACGCCGCGTCGCTGCTCTGGCGGATCGCGCTCGTCGGCGGCGACGTCGGCGAACGCTGGCGTGCGCTCGTCGCCGGCTGGCGGCTCGACGAGACGACCGCCGGCCACTCGCTCTTCAACGACGTGCACGCGACGATGGCGCTCGTCGGTGACGGCGACCTGGCGCGGGCACGCGACTGGGTCGCGCTCTCGCTCGCCGCGGCCGAGCGCAACGGCGGCTGGAACGGCGACGTCGCGCGCACGATCGGCGCGCCGCTGCTGGACGGCATCGTCGCCTTCGGCGGCGGCGACTTCGACCGCGCGACCGAGCGCATCGCGAGCACGCGCGCGGCGTTGATCGCGTTCGGCGGCAGCCGCGCGCAGCGCGACGTCGTCGACCAGACGCTGCTCGCTGCGGCGGCGTCCGCGCGCGACAAGAGCGTCGGCCGTGCGCTGCTCGCCGAGCGCTCGCCCGCCAAGGCGACGACGCCGCTCACTTCGCACTGGCGCGATCGACTCGGCGACTGAGGCGCGGCGCCATGCAACAGCGCTGGAGATCGCTCGCCGCGCTGACGATCGCGCGCGCCGCGATGGGGTTCCAGTTCCAGACCGTTGCCGCGCTCGCTCCGCTGCTGCAGCGCGATCTCGCGCTCGACAAGGCGCAACTCGGCTGGCTGATCGGCCTCTATCTCCTGCCGGGCGCTGCCGTCGCGCTGCCGGGCGGGCTGCTCGGCAAGCGATTCGGCGACCGCCGCGTCGTCGTCGCGGGGCTCGTGCTGATGGCCGCCGGCGGTCTCGGCCTCGCCGCTGCGCAGTCGTTCGCGCAGGCGAACGCTGCGCGGCTCGTCAGCGGCGTCGGCGCGGTCGTCCTCAACGTTCTCGTCACGAAGATGGTCGCCGACGCCTTCGACGGCAAGGAGCGGCTGCTCGCGATGTCGATCCTGATCAACTCGTGGCCGATCGGCATCGGCCTCGCGCTGCTCGTCGCCGCCCCGCTCGGTGTGCACGCCGGCTGGCCGTGGGGCTTCGCGTCGTCGGCGCTTTTCGCGCTGATCGGTTGCGTTCTCGTCGCGGGGTTGCCGCGCGCGCCGCACGCCGCGGCCGCCGCCGGTACAACGTCCCGCGCAACGCTCGCGCGCCGCGAATGGAGCTCGCTCGTCGTCGCGTCGCTGCCCTGGCTGCTCTACAACGCAGCGTTCCAGGTCGTGCTGTCGTTCCTGCCGTCGTTGCTGTTCGAGCGCGGCATCGGCATCGCCGCCGCCGGCAGCCTCGTCGCCGTCACCACCGCGATGTTCGTCGTCAGCGTGCAGGCAGGCGGCGTCGTCCTCCGCCGCGCGCGCCGCCCCGATCGGATCTGCCATCTCGCGATCGTGGGCTGGTGCGCGACGATCGTGTGCCTCGCCGCCGGCGGCGCTCCGCTGCCGTGGCTCGTCGCCGGCGGACTGATCGGCGGTCTGCCGGCCGCGGCGCTCGTCTCGCTGCCCGCGGAGCTGCTGCTGCCCGAGGCGCGCAACCTCGGGATGGGCGTCTTCTACACGATCTACTACCTCGGTTGCGCGTTGCTGCCCGCGCTCGCAGGACTCCTCTACGACCGCATCGGCGGAGGTGCAGCGCTCGTGTTCGCCGCCGCGCTAGCGCTCTCGTGCGCGCCGATCCTCTGGGCCTTTCGCCGCACGACGTCGCAGGCGCAAGGGCGCGAGCGCGTCGGCTCCTGACGGGACGCTGACGTCGAGCGACGGCGACGTTCCATTCGTTACGCGCCGCGCGCAAATCGCGATTCCGCGCTGGCACACTCGTCGCGCGCCGCCCGCATGACGCGACACGCGGGCGTCGCGCCACGCACCGTTTCGCTCCTGGCCACGAAAGGCACCGCCCATGCTCCGTCACCTGCTCATCGCGGCGCTCGCCGCACCGCTCTCTGCCCTCGCCGCCCCGCACGACAAGGAGACGACGAGCCCGTACGACCCCACGGTCGAAGACCTCAACCTCGACCGCGGCGGCCCGCCGATGCTCGGCATCCACTGGGCGCGCGAGCACGCGGCCAGCCGCACGCGGCCGGGATCGAACCCGCTGATGACGTACCACGGCGGCAAGATCATGAAGACCGCGACGACGCAGGCGATCTTCTGGGGCCCGAGCTGGAACAACGCGGGCTTCGCCGACAAGATCAACGGCATCGACCTGTTCTACGGCGGCCACGGCGGTTCGAACTACGCGAAGACGTCCGACGAGTACACCGGAAGCAACGGGCAGGTCACCGCGACGACCATGCACATCGGCCATCTCGTGGACCTGTCGACTGCAGCGGGCGGGAACCGCACGTCGGTGATCCTCGCCGAGGTGTGCAAGATGGTGAGCAGCCCCGATTCGCAAGGCAACGGCTATTACGCCGTGTATTCGGACGTCAAGCGCGGGGGAGCGCAGTACTGCGCGTACCACAGCGCCGGCACGTGCAACGGCGTGCCGGTGCAATTCGCCTTCTTCTTCAACCTCGATGGCGATTCGGGCTGCGACCCTCAGGACACGTCGGGTCTGCACTCGCAGGGTCTCGCCGCGCTCGCCAACGTGTCGGCGCACGAGCTCGCGGAGGCGCGCACCGATCCGGCGTCGCCCGGAGCGTGGTACGACGGCCAAGGCGAGGAGAACGGCGACAAGTGCGCGTGGACGTTCGGCGCGCCGCTCGTCGCCTTCAGCAACGGCACGCAGTGGAAGCTGCAGGGCGAGTGGTCGAACGCCGCGTACAACGCCAAGACCGGGTATCCGAACTCGGCGGGCCAACGAGGATGCCTGTCAGGCAAGTGACCCCAGCGCACCGCGCGCGAGCATCGTTCTGCATTTCGGCGCGCGCACGTTCGCTCGCCGGCGTGACGGCGCTCGCTGTCGGCGCCGCGCTGGCGTCGAGCGCCGCCGCGCAACCGCGGCTGCCGCCGGGAGTCGACGGCCGCGCGCCGGCGCCGGCAACAGCGACGCGCGCGGTCGCGCATTATCTCGATCTCGAGCGCGCACTCGCCGCCGCGCTGCGCGAGCACCGGCGCGAAGCCGCCGCACAGATGCTCGCGCCGGAATTCGAGGCCCGCTCGGGCGAAGCGCTCGATGCGATCGGCGCTCGGGCGTGGCTCGACGCGCAGCTGCGTGCGCGGACGACGCCGACGGTCGTGCGCGACCTCGCGGTGCGCGAGCTCGGCGATCTCGCCGTCGTCAGCTTCTTCGTCGACGCAGCTCCGGTGCGGGGAGCGGGAACGACGACGCTGTACGTCGTCGACATCTGGCGCGAGTCGGACGCGCGCCTCATGGCGCGCTACGAAGCGCAGCCCGCGCATCCGCTGCGCGCCCCGGCGCGGCCGCGCGGCCGCGAGTAGTCAGACGTATGGCGCCGCGAGCCGCTCGGTCGCGAATGCGCGCTGCACCGCGGGACGCGCGAGCATGCGATCGAGCCAAGGCTTGACGTGCGGCAGCATGCGCGCCGGCCGCGCGAAGCCGCGCGTCCAGCGGCAGAGCACGAACGCGTACGCATCGGCGACGCTGTAGCGATCGCCGAGCAGCCACGCGCGCCCGTGGCGCGCCAGCTCGCCGTCGAGCTGGTCGAGCATCGGACCGACCTTCGCCTCGGCCTTGGCGCGAATCGCGGCGGCGCCGGCGTCGTCGTCGGCCCAGCGATCGGGATAGAAGTACATCGTGAGTGCGGGCTGCAGCGTGTTCGAGAGCCACACGATCCACTTGTACGCATTCGCGCGCTCGGGCGTCGCGAGCGGCGGCAGCAGCGCGGCCTCGGGGTGGACGTCAGCGAGGTGCATGCAGATCGCCGCCGTCTCGTAGAGGACCAGCGGCGTGGCGCGTCCAGCGGTCGCGTCGTCGACGAGGACGGGGATCAGCCCGTTCGGATTGAGCGCGAGATATGCCTTCGACTTGTGCGCCGCATGCGCGCGATCGACGAACTCGAGCGCGAACGGCGCGCCGATCTCCTCGAGGACGATGTGCGCGATGAGGCTCGCGTTGCCGGGGTGGTAGTGGAGCGTCGGCATCGAATGCGTCAAGGCGCCGGAAGCAGGTAGCTGCGGAAGACGCCGACGTGCACGAACGCGTCGTCGGCCGCGTTCGGCCACAACTCCGAAGTCGCAAAGCGGACGTCGTAGGTCGGCTCGTCGTCGGCGGCGACGCCGTGCGCGTGCGCGTCGGGGAAGGGATACGGCGGCGATTCGCCGACGACGACGCCGCGCTTGCCGCGGATGTACGCGGGCATGCGGATGTGGCCCGCGAAGTGCTCGTTGCGAACGACGACGCGGTCGCCGACGCGAAAGCGCGGTGCATCGACGGCATTCGTGCGACCGGGCGCGCTCGGCGCGGCCAGCGGGAAAGCGCCGCCCGCGAGTCGCTCGAGCTCGTCGCGCGTCACCAGCCCCTTCTCGACGAGCAGCGTCGCCAGGCCAGTGAGCGAACGCTCGTAGTAGCTCGCCGAGAGGTAGTGGCGCGGCGACATTCGCTCGATCGCATGCCGGTACTCGTCCATGTTGAGGATGCCGGCACGCACCGCGAGGCCGTAGAGCGCGTTGGCG
>Ga0207702_10005251_pt1 | contig 11372 bp, 6 predicted proteins | sample KBSCornC62_FD_184302 | JGI IMG/M metagenome (GOLD analysis project Ga0207702, IMG submission 184302) | Corn rhizosphere microbial communities from Kellogg Biological Station, Michigan, USA - KBS Corn C6-2 (SPAdes) (version 2) | ecosystem: Host-associated > Plants > Roots > Rhizosphere > Soil ...
ACCGCTGCTGAGGTGAGTGCGACAATCTGTGGACCGAACTTCAGAACCAGCAGAGACAAAATTAGGAATCGCACCAGGCGACCGACAAAAATGGCAAGCAGGAAGTGCCAGAAATTCATTTCGAATACCGATGCTGCGAGCACAAACACTTTGAAAGGGAAAGGTGGAGGCATCATCGACGGAAACATCAGAGCCCAGAACTCGTGCCTGTCAAACGCACTGCGGATCTTGTTAAACCTCGTTCGCGAAATTCGCTTTTCCAGCAGCACTTCGCCACCCTTATACCCGATCAGGTAAAGAATAATGCAGCCCGCCGCCGATCCTGCCGACGCCATCACCGCGTAAAGGAGAAACCGTGGACGGTCCTGGTAAACATAACTGGCGACCACTGGATCAAGCGGGAATCCAAAGAATGCCGAGTCAATGGCGGCTATGGCAAAAACTGCCCACGAGCCAAGCGGCTTCAGCATGGCCCAGACAAACTCTCCGTAACGGGCCAGAAGGTGCTTGAGGATTTCCAAGACAAGAATTCTACGGCAACAGAAGGAGCAGACAGAGCAGGGCCGATTGCCCGCGTGGCGAAATCAAAGGCCGGCGATCCTGTGTTTTGAAAAAGGCACGCGTTCGAACTCGTGCCGCAAGTGCTTGAAAATCACACACGGGCCCTACCGCACCAGAATCTTTTCTTCGCAAACGCAATCCAACTACCGTATGAACGATGCACTCCGCATTACCTTGATCTGGTCCAGCGCGGGGAAAGTAATCGACATCCCCCTTGGCCGCGGACTGAAACGCGCATGTTGAATTCATCGCCGTACATCGGCGGCCCATCGTAGCAGTTCCATTCTCACCGTAATTTGCACAGTCACATTGTGACATCTGCCCTTGCGCCTCGCTGGAACCAGGCAGATGATTGCCAAGGCGGTAGCGGTACGGTTCAAGGCCTCGACCCTACTCGCAAGCTCTTTGAAATCTGGATTTTGCGCGTAAGTCATTGTGCGCCATAGATTACTTTGCAATTTCTTCATACCCCCCTGAATGCCAATAGACAACACGGGGAGGGGTACCACCTGCATTGTCCCGATTCCCAAATCGGAACCCAAATGAAATGCATTTAGTAGCACAACGGGCAAACTTTTTATTGAGCACTTTTCCACGATTTGTCTTGCTCCGCGCCCAGCCAGTACCATGAATTCATGCCGGTAGAAACCTTATCCCCACCTGGAACTTCCATTCGCGCCCCCAGAGGCAATCAGATCACGTGCAAAGGGTGGCAGCAGGAAGCCGCCATGCGCATGCTGATGAACAACCTCGACGAAGAAGTCGCCGAGCGCCCCAAGGACCTCGTCGTCTATGGCGGAACTGGACGCGCAGCGCGCAGTTGGCAAGCCTATCGCGCCATCGTGGAAACTCTGAAAAAGTTGGAGAACGACGAAACTCTGCTGGTGCAATCCGGCAAACCAGTAGGAGTCTTCAAGACCCACGATCACGCCCCTCGAGTTCTGCTCGCCAATTCCAATCTCGTCGGACATTGGTCGAACTGGGAGAAGTTCAACGAACTGGAACGCGCCGGTCTCATGATGTACGGCCAAATGACCGCAGGCTCGTGGATCTATATCGGCTCCCAAGGCATCGTGCAGGGGACTTTCGAGACATTCTCCGCTGCAGGAGAAAAGCATTTCGCAGGAGATCTAGCAGGCAAACTGATCGTCAGCGGCGGAATGGGAGGAATGGGAGGAGCGCAGCCTCTCGCCGCCACCATGACTGGCGCGGCCTTCCTCGGCATTGATGTCGATCCCGAGCGTATCAAGAAACGCCTGAAGACAGGCTACTGCGACTTCATGGTCTCCACGCTCGATGAAGCCCTGCGCATCCTGAAGAATGCCGTGCGCAAAAAGGAGAATGTCTCTGTCGGGCTGGTCGGAAATTGCGCCGACATCATTCCTGAGTTGGCAGAACGTGGCGTTGTTCCTGACATCCTGACTGATCAGACTTCAGCGCACGATCCGCTCAATGGATATGTACCGAATGGGATGACTTTCGAGCAGGCTCTGGAATTGCGCAAGAGCGATCCGCAGGCATATCAAGACAAATCACTGGACGCAATGGCAAGGCACGTCGAAGGCATGTTGCGCTTACAGAAGATGGGATCGATCACATTCGACTACGGCAACAATATCCGCACGTTCGCGTTTCAGCGCGGTGTGAAGAACGCCTACGACTTCCCGGGCTTTGTGCCTGCATACATTCGCCCCCTGTTCTGCGAAGGTCGCGGGCCCTTCCGTTGGGTCGCACTGTCCGGAGAGCCATCGGACATTCACGTGACCGACGATCTCGTCCTGCAACTGTTCCCGGAGAACCGCATTCTGCGCCGCTGGATCGATCTGGCGCGCAAGCGCATCAAGTTCCAGGGATTGCCTGCGCGCATCTGCTGGCTGGGATATGGAGAACGCGCCCAGTTCGGCCTCGCTATGAATGATCTCGTGAAGAAAGGCAAGATCAAGGCGCCCATCGTGATCGGCCGCGATCATCTCGACTGCGGCTCAGTCGCGTCCCCCTTCAGAGAGACCGAGAGCATGAAAGACGGCTCCGATGCAGTTGCGGACTGGCCGCTGCTCAATGCCCTCCTGAATACCGCCGCGGGTGCATCCTGGGTCTCCATTCACAACGGAGGAGGCGTTGGCATCGGCTACTCACTACACGCAGGTCAAGTCACGGTTGCGGATGGTTCCGAGATGATGGCCAAGCGAATCGAGCGCGTGCTGACTACGGATCCGGGAATGGGAATTGTTCGGCATGTAGACGCGGGTTATAACGAGGCGAAGGAGTTTGCAAGCAAAGTTGGAGTTACGATTCCAGTCAGCTAGTGGCGCGGGCTGCTATTGCGGCCAAAGGGATAGGTGAATCGCCGTGGAACGATATACAGCGGAGCGCAAAGCAGAGTTTCTGTCATCCAATGCTGTGGATGAGGCAGACTATCGTAGGGCTTGCAAAGAGGTTGCGAAACTCGGATTGATCCCGATTCAATCCCGCATCACAAGCCCACTGAGACGGATTGACTGTTTCTGGACCCGAATGTTCTTTCAATCTCCAGAGTTGAAGCAGTCTGACTCAGATTTTTAAGCAGCGAAAAAAAGTACCTGACTAAGATTCAGGTAAACAGCAGGCTGCGTGCGAACTGCTAAACTGCGGGAGCGTGACCGTTTCTACCTTGAGAGCGAAGCGACAGTCTCCTGTACTCCTGGCCAACATCGGACAGCTTCTTACCCTGCGATGGAAATCGACCTCTCCACTTCGCGGGGCGGATCTCAAACAACTCGGTATCATCCTGGAAGGCGCCATTCTCTGCGTCGGCGGAAAGATTGTTTCTGTCGGATCGACCAAAGACGCACTTCGCGATCCGTGGTTTAAGAAGAATCGCAAAAAGGTTACCGAGATGGACTGCGCCGGCAAAGTCGTGCTGCCCGGCTTTGTGGATTCGCACACGCATCCGGTATTTGTGAATCCGCGCCTGGTGGATTTCGAGAAGCGCATTGAAGGGGTTTCGTACGAGCACATCACCGCGGCCGGAGGCGGAATTCGTTCAAGCCTGGCAGCAGTGCGAAAGGCCGCCAAGGGTGAACTCGTTGCGAAAGTCGTAGCGGTCCTCCGCGAAATGGCAGCACACGGGACAACTACCGTCGAAGCCAAATCCGGTTACGGACTGACGCTGCAATCGGAGCTGAAATCATTGCAAGCCATCCGCCATGCAGCGTCGGAATGGCCAGGAACCGTCGTCTCTACCCTGCTGGGAGCGCATGTGGTCCCGAAAGAGTTTCAGGGCTGCTCACAAAAGTATGTTGAACTCGTCTGTACAGAGATGATTGCTCGGGCAGCGAGGCAGAAGCTCGTCCAATTCGTCGATGTTTTCTGCGATAAAGGCGCGTTTACTCCAGAGGAGACAGAGCAAATTTTCACCGCTGCGCAGGCGAATGGACTTGCGGTTCGCGCCCACATGGGCCAGCTTTCGGAGACATCACTGGAGCCGTTTTTGCGCTTTAATCCAGCATCGTTCGATCATATGGACCACGTGAGCGAAGCGGATATAGAGCAACTGGCAAACACCGACACGGTCGCGACGCTGGTGCCCGGAGCCAATTATTTTCTGGGAATGAAAGAATATCCAAACGCGCGGCGGTTGATCGATGCCGGAGTTTGTGTAGCCCTGGCAACCGACTATAACCCTGGGACTTCGCCGACAGCCAGCATGCCGATGGCAATGTCCCTGGCCTGTACTCATATGAAAATGTCTCCAGCGGAGGCTATTGCAGCGGCCACGATGAACGGAGCATGGGCGCTGCGACTCGCTGGGCGCAAAGGCAGCATCGAAGCTGGTAAAGATGCCGACTTGGCCATTTTTGCGGTCCAGGACTATCGCGAGATCCCCTACTGGTTCGGCGCCAACCACTGTGAAATGACGATGCTGAATGGGATTCTGTCATCGGACGATTGAACTTTTCGCATACCGAATTCGTATTGAGTTGAGCGGAGCGTGTCCTTACGCCGACACTTTGAAGAGCCAAGAAACGATTCACGATTCGCTGACCTCTTGAGGAAAATCCATGAAGCGATTTTTTGCCATCTTGACTTTCGTCGTACTGACACTCTCGTGGGCCAGCGCACAAAGGCTGCCCGAGACCGCGCGTCCGGAAAACTATAAGCTCACCTTCACTCCAGACCTGGAGAATGCGAAGTTTGAAGGCGATGAGACGATCACGATCCAGGTACTGAAGCCCACGACGGAGATCACTCTCAATGCCGTGGACATTGATTTTCACGACGTCAGCATCACGAGCGGAAGTACGCAGAAGGCCAAGGTCACGCCACAGAAAGATAAGGAGATGGTCGTGTTGACCGTCGAAAAGCCGCTGCCCGCGGGAACCGCAAAGGTCCACATTACTTACACGGGCATTCTCAACAGCGAGATGCGCGGGCTTTATCTAGGCAAAGACGATCAAGGCCGCAAATACGCAGCCAGCCAGTTCGAAGCCACCGACGCGCGCCGAGCGTATCCTTCGTTCGACGAACCCGATTACAAGGCGACCTTCGATATCACGGCGGTTGCGGACAAGGGACAGGTCGCAGTCTCCAACTACAAAATCGTGTCGGACACGCCCGGTCCCGGCGACAAGCACACCGTGAAATTTGCGACCACGGCGAAGATGTCCTCGTACCTGGCCGCGTTGGTGGTGGGCAATTTTGAATACGTCGAGGGCTCGGTAGACGGAATTCCCATCCGCGTTTACAGCACTCCGGGCAAAAAGGAAATGGGCAAATTCGCCCTGGATGCCGCCGAGTATATCGTCGGTTATTACAACAAGTATTTCGGGATCAAATATCCCTACGGCAAGCTGGACCTGATTGGCTTGCCTGATTTCTCCGCAGGCGCGATGGAGAACGTGGGCTGTATTACCTTCCGTGAAGTTATTCTGCTGATCGATGAGAAGCAAGGCTCAGTTGACCTGAAGAAGACCATCGCTTCGGTCACCTCGCATGAGATCGCACACATGTGGTTCGGCGACCTGGTCACGATGAAGTGGTGGGACGACGTGTGGCTCAATGAAGGATTCGCCACTTGGATGTCGAGCAAGCCGGTCGCGAAGTGGAAGCCGGAATGGAACTTTGATCTGGACGATGTCAGCAACAATGGTGGAACTCTGAATGTGGATTCGTTGGCCAATACCCGGCCGATTCATCAGGACGCGGAAACTCCGGCGCAGATCCAGGAACTGTTTGATGGAATCGCGTACGGAAAAGCAGCTGCAGTGTTGCGAATGCTGGAAGCCTACCTGGGCGAGGAAACCTTCCGCGCGGGAGTAAATGCCTATATAAAGCAGCATGAATACGGGAACGCTACCGCCGCGGACTTCTGGGTTGCGCAGGCGAAGACGTCAAAGAAGCCTGTAGACGCGATCATGCCGACATGGGTACAACAGCCGGGCGCACCGATCATCAACGTCAAGGCACAATGTTCGGGGAACTCCACGAATGTTTCAGTGAGCCAGCAGCGCTACTACTTTGACCGGACAAAGTTCGAGGCTTCGAATGAGCAGTTGTGGCAGATTCCGCTGTGCCTCAAGGGTTCGAGCAGCGGCAACGCGGCATCGAAATGTGAACTGCTGTCGAAGCGAGAAGCCAGTTTCACGCTGCCCGGATGTTCCAATTGGGTTCTGGCCAATGCAGGAGCCGCTGGCTATTATCGCGTGGGATACGAACCTGACGCGGTTCGAGCGCTGGCTGCTGACGCAGAGTCGAAGTTGAGCCCCGCCGAGCGGATCTCAGTGCAAAGCGATGTTTGGGCTTCGGTGCGGGTCGGGCGCGAACCGGTGGGGGATTATCTTGCGTTCGCCCAGGGACTACAGGCGGACCGGAATCGGGCCGTGCAGGAGGACGTGCTGGGAAGGCTGGATTTCATCCAGCGATACCTCGTCAGCGACACTGATCGCGATTCCTATCGCGCGTGGCTGCGGCAATACCTGACTCCGGCGATGAAGGAACTGGGCTGGGAACCCAAACCGGGCGAAAGCGACGAGCAGAGGACTTTGCGGGCCCGTCTGTTCAATGCGCTGGGGTATGACGCGCGGGATCCTGAAGCTCTGGCCGAAGCTCGCAAAATTGCGGACAAGGCGTTGGCGGACCCCTCCTCGGTGGATCATGAACTTGCGACCGGCGCATTTTCGCTTGCTGCCTTGAACGGAGATGCAGCCTTCTACGACAAGGTCATGGCCGCGCTGAAGAACACGAAGTCGCCCGAGGAGTACTACATCTACTTTTTCACACTCCCACAGTTCGGCGACACAAAGTTGTTGCAAAGGACGCTGGACTTCTCCATATCGCCCGACGTGCGGTCGCAGGACGCGTTACAACTGGTCACGGGAGTGCTGGACAATCCCGCCGGGGAGAAGCTGGCATGGGACTTCGTTCGCCAGCATTGGCCTGAGTTAGAGAAAGCCGGAGGCCCGTTTGCCAGCGCGCAGATTGTGAACGCGACGAGTGTTTTCTGCGATGCCGGAATGCGCGACCAGGTGACCGAATTCTTCTCGGCGCACAAGGTCGCAGCCGCCGAACGCACATACAAGCAATCCATCGAGCGCATCAACAACTGCGTGGACCTGAAATCGCAGCAGGAACCGCAGTTAGAATCGTGGCTCGGACAGCACGGAACGGCGGGCGGGAAATAAAAGTTCTGAGAGTGCTCCGTCTTTTCTACGGCATCACGGGAAGGACAATGTGCGAAGGCAGTTCAGACGAACAGTAGATGCGCTGCCTGGCAGCCACAAAATCCGAAGCCTTCGCATTGTAGATGCTAGTCACAAATTTCTGCGGGTTGCGATCGATGACCGGGAACCATGTCGATTGAATCTGAACCATGATGCGATGCCCTTTCAAGAAGACGTGATCGTGATCTCGCAGCGGCACTTTCCATTCGGTGGGCTTATTCGCGGTGAGGGGATGTGGAGTTTCGAAGCTTTCCAGATAACGGCCGCGGCGCACTTCCATCGCAATCGGTAGCTCGTACCCATTCAGCGACTGAGCATATTGTCCGGGCTTTGGACCTTCCTCTGGATTCCACCCATCCTTTTGGTCATTCTGCGGATAGACATCGATCAATTTGACAATGAAGTCGCTGTCCGTGCCGGACGTTGAGGCGAACAGATTTGCAGCCAGCGGCCCAGTGATGGTGAGATCGTGGTCGAGCGGTACGCTGACGAATGAAATCACGTCGGGGCGATGATCCACAAAGCGCTGGTCGGCGACTTCCCAGGTGCGCCAATCACCACCCGGATACGTCGGCGATATGGGGCGTGGGCGATAAGGGACTGGGTTGGCCGGGTCAGATACGTATTCGCGATAGTCCTGGCCGGATTTGGATTCTGGCAGCGTAAACGAGAGTGAGCCGTCCGCGTGCAGGTACAGGTTCGTGACTCTTGCTTCTTTTGGGGGCCACACGGGATAGCTGCGCCAGGCGTTCGCTCCGCTCTGAAACGTGCTGGCCTGCCACTGGGGTTTCTGTCCTTTGTTGTGCAGGTAGTAGCGGAAGAAAGGGGCTTCGATGTTCTCGCGGAACTCGCGCGAGGTCTCGTGTCCCCCAAAAGGAATCAGGCCGATGCTGTCGCCCTTGTCAGCCTGCCACTCGCCATGGAACCATGGTCCGGCAACCATGAAGTTTGTGTGTTGCGGATCGTTTTCTTCCGCATGTCGAAAGATCTGCCATGGTCCCCAGGGATCTTCCTGATCCCAGAATCCGGCTACATTCAGATTGGGCACGGTCGAAGAGTGAAGTTGGCGGACCCAAGCTTCCTTTTTCCAGAATTCGTCGTAGTCGGGATGTTCGACGCTGGAATTCCAGTACGGAATGGAACCGTGAAGATACTTTTTGTTGATGTTGGAGAGCGGCCCTAAATCCAGATACCACTCGTATGTGTCGTAGGTCTCAAAATCAAAATGCGTGTTTTTGTTCTTGTCGGCCTGCTCCATTACGGCGTATTCAAAGTCGTAGCTTTCGCGCAGGGCGCCGTAACGGTGGTCGTCATCGTTCATCCATTGATCCACGGGCGATGCCTGCTCGCTGATAGCTTTGAGCGCGGGATGCGGATGCAGCAGAGCCAGCGCGGTGGTCAGACCATCATAAGAAACTCCGTACATCCCCACCTTGCCGTTATTGTTGGGAACATTCTTCAGGAGCCATTCGATGGAGTCGTACGCGTCGGTGGTCTCGTTGGTGGCTTTGGGATCGTTGAGATCGACCCAGGAGGTGAGATCGAACTTCCCTTCTGACTTAAAACGGCCGCGCAGGTTCTGGATGACGAAGATGTATCCGTCCTCGGCGAGTTCCTTCCATGACGAGGGCATCTGGTCGATGGCTCTTTCTGGAACTCCATATGGCGTGCGGCGAAATAAAATGGGCAGCGGCCCTTGCTGGTCCACGGGGGTGAGAATTGCCGTTTGCAGATGAACTCCGTCACGCACCGGGATCATGACTTCCCGGAGCTTGAAAAGCGGCTTCGAGGTCTGAGAGAGACTTTCTTGCGCGGCGGCAATGCAAAGCAGAACAATGAAGACAAAAAGCGGGTTGCGGAAGCGCACGTGAGTCCTTTTGCCTGTGAGATGACCGAGGGGCGCAGTATATCAATTAGCATAGGCGGAGGGAACGTGTGGCCGCCATGCCTGTTCCCAAAGTCTTCGAAGCGACTCGTCTCAAAAGTCATCTAACCGAGCATTCATCTATTTGTGAGAGGAAAGATCATGAGCACATGCAAGGGATTTGCTGCAGCAAAGGCCGGCGCTCCACTGGGGCCATATTCTTTTGAGCGACGGGAAGCGCGGGAGCACGATGTGGTGATCGACATTAAGTACTGCGGCATTTGCCACTCAGACATTCATCAGGCTCGCGACCAGTGGAGCGAGTACCAGGAAGAAGCGATCTTCCCTATGGTTCCCGGGCACGAGATAGCCGGGATCGTGACGCGGGTTGGCCCTAAAGTCACGAAGTATAAGGTGGGCGACAAGGTTGGAATTGGCTGCTTTGTGGACTCATGCCGATCATGCGCTGAATGCAAGGCCGGGCTTGAACAGTACTGCAGCGTGCAAACCGTCTGGACCTATAACGCGCGCGACAAGGAAGGACAACCGACCTATGGCGGATATTCGGAGCGCATCATAGCGGATGAAAATTATGTGCTGCGGATGCCCAATAATCTTCCACTCGAGGCGTGTGCGCCGCTGCTGTGCGCGGGAATTACACTCTACTCGCCGCTACGACATTGGAAAGCGGGTCCGGGAAAGAGAGTTGCCATCATCGGCCTCGGCGGACTCGGGCACATGGGCGTCAAGATTGCGCATGCGATGGGAGCGGACGTCACGGTGCTCAGCCAATCGCTCAAGAAGCAGGCCGATGGCAAACGGCTGGGAGCAGATCACTTTTATGCGACATCGGATCCTGAAACATTCACGAAGCTTGCTGGTTCTTTCGATCTCATCATCAATACGGTATCGGCGCAGATTGACTGGAGCCAGTATTTGGACCTGCTGAAACTGGATGGGACCATGGTGATTGTAGGACTGCCGGAGAAAGACATTCCTGTGGGAGCATTCTCGCTCACCGCACGACGTCGCAGTATCGCAGGTTCGCAGATTGGCGGAATCCGGGAAACTCAGGAGATGCTCGATTTTTGCAGCAAGCACAACATCGGGAGCGACATTGAGGTGATTCCGATCCAGAAAGTAAACGAGGCGTACGAGCGCGTGTTGAAGAGCGATGTGCGGTATCGGTTCGTGATTGATATGGGTTCGCTGAAATAGATAAAAATGCTCACTCTATCCTCCCCAGAATGCGGCGAGATAGTGCGGGGCACGCAGAGCAAATCAGAAAAGTCGTCCTATCGAGAAATTTACCCGGCTTTGCCCTGTGGGGCTCACGCTTCCTGCTAACGCGATTGGACCGATCACCGTATCCGCGATTATCCCCAGATTGAATGTGCCGCGCACAACTACCGGGCCGGGATCGTTGATTGCTGTGCCGAACGCCGCACCTGCTTCATACCATCCACCCCAGTAGATTCTTTTTCCCACCAGTTGTGGCAGGCGGTAGAGTTCGCGGCGAAAGCCGAAGGACGAGTACACGTAGTGATTGCCTAGGAATTCGTCGGGGAAATATGCTCCGAGTCGGAAGGGACCTCCGAGTTCGAACACCTGGAATGGGCCCGCTGAGCCGTGGAACGTGCTCCCACCGGAAATATTGAAGAAAAGCGACGTTTTCTGGCCGAGTGGAATGAAGTTCGACGTCTCCACTTCCAACTGAGCGATGGGATGGGAAACACCGGGGCTCTGCAAAACGCGCGAAACCGTCGCCACTGCACGAGTTCCCCTGCTTGGCACGGAGGGGCTGTCCTGGCCATCCCAGATATAACGGGCGCGGAACTGCCCCGCGCTTCCGTGGAGAATGGGAAGACCGGCCGCGCCGACGAGTGGTCTGAGCTTTCCGTCGAAAATTTCATAACCGATGCGGACTTCGCTACGCCGCCCGGCTGCCAATCCGAGATCGAGGCCGCCGCCGGCGCGCTCGTCACCGAAAATTGCTATGCGAGTGAGGCCGGTGAACGAGTTGCGGGCAAACTTGGAGGCAAAGGCATAAGGCGCCACAAAGAAATGAGAGCGTCCGAGCGGTTGGTAGTATTCGCTGGCGGCCAGGTTGCTCGAACCAAAACCAGGTCATTGCGCCACTCGCCGCCGCGATGGGCAAGATCCATGAAGGTGACCCGGGCCCCGGCGGAGAAATCGAATGCAGCGACGCCGGAGCCTTCTACGTTCACGGCTAGATCGACAAAGGGCGG
>Ga0207702_10005252_pt1 | contig 11370 bp, 9 predicted proteins | sample KBSCornC62_FD_184302 | JGI IMG/M metagenome (GOLD analysis project Ga0207702, IMG submission 184302) | Corn rhizosphere microbial communities from Kellogg Biological Station, Michigan, USA - KBS Corn C6-2 (SPAdes) (version 2) | ecosystem: Host-associated > Plants > Roots > Rhizosphere > Soil ...
CAATGTTAGCTGGTACCAGCGCCGTCAGCCCTGTAAAGATTCCCCACCAGATCACGCCCCCGGTCAACACGCGCCGCGGTCCGAAGCGGTCGGCCAGGTAACCTCCGACAGTCTGAAAAAGCGCGTAACCAGCTACCAGCGCGCTGAAAACCTTTCCCAGTTGCACATCCGTCAGGTGGTAACTGTCGACAATGGATCCGCCGGCAATCGAGATGTTGACTCTGTCCAGATAGGAAACAGCGCTCAAGATGAACAGCCAGAACACCAGAAACCAGCGCACGCGCGTTGTGTTCTCGGAGGGCATCGTGTCGAAATTGCCGAGTTATGCGGAGTGTTCTCTCAAAATACGGGACAGTTGATCGGCCACGATCTTGTCCTCCCCCGCCTGCAGCATGAAGGAGCACATGCTGAGGCCGGGCCTGCCCTCGCCGCCACCCATGACAATCGAAGGTTTGGAACTTCGCAGCATTTTTGAAACCTGCTTTGGTTCCAGCGGAACTCTGGAATCCCATTCGATCTGCATGTGCGGCACGTGATTCGCGATGTCCGGAGTAAAGAACGACGTGCTCACGCCCGGGATCTTGGTCAGTTCACGCGAGATCCGCTCCAGTTGAGCCTGCCACTCCTGAGTCAACGCCTCGTGGTCTTCTTTGAGATAGATTTCGAGCGCCTTCACCATTCCCAGGATTTCTTCTTTTCCCACCTTCTGGCTGCGACCGAGAGTATCTTCGTGGGGGCTATTGTTGAGCAGGGCGTATGCGACTAGATCCTTGCGTCCAATCAGCAATCCGGCGCATTGCGGACCGCGCATCGCTTTGCCCCCGCTAAACGTTATGAGGTCATAGCCCATGTTGGCGTAATCCCAGAGATGGGAAACCGGAGGCGTATCCGCTGCTGCATCGTTCATGCAAGGCACGTTGTACTGCTTACCAAGTTTGATCCACTCATCAACTTTGATTTGCCCCGCCGCATTGGCAAAATTCGAGAAATGCATCATCGCAGTGCGGTCGCTGACCGCTTGCCGCAGTTGATCACGAGTCTCAATTTCGATGAGCTTGATCCCTGTGTTTCTCAACTGGTGATCGAATGGGTTGCGATGCGATTTTTGGATGATGACTTCCGATTTCATGCCCGTGAGATCAGGAATCTGGCGAATGAGATTCTCGTTGTCGCCCGTGAGAATGCCTGCCAATCCCGACTGCATGGCCGCTGCAGCGCCGGACGTCACCAGAGCGGAATACCCATCCGGCAGTTTCAGCATCTCGGCAATGCGCTTCCCTGCGGCGACTTCCAACTCGGGAATGCTGACAAAGTGCCGGCCCGCCATCGCCATCACGGCTTCGAGTTCCGGACGAAGAATGGAGCCGCCCAGCATGGTCATGGTGCCTTGGCAGTTGATCACGGTGTTGACACCCAACTCCTCGTAGGGATTGCCAGTCTCACCAAAGCCGCTTATCTTTGCGCTGCCGGTCGCCTCCTTGGCTCTCGAATGCAGCTTGCGAGGCGCGACCAGGGACGCGACCAATGCGGCGGCAGTTCCAAGGAATCCGCGTCGATTCCAACTCGATCCCAATTGCATGAGAATCTCCCTATTTACGAGCTACTGCCGCAATGCAGTTGATTTCAACCAGTGAATCTCCGGGAAGCGCAGCGACTGCAACCGTTGTGCGGGTCGGCCCCCCGTGTGGGAAATATGTCCCGAAGACCTTCGTCATGGCTTCCCAGTGCTCAATGTTCACCAGAAAGACGCTGGTTTGAAGTACGGTATCCATCGTTCCCCCTCCGACTTCAACCATTTTCTTGACCTTATCCATGACCATTGTGGTATGGGATTCGATCGTCCATTCTTTTTTGTCTCGCGAGTCATGCGCACCTTGGCCGGAGACATAGATCAGTCCATTGTGAACAATTACCGGCATGATTACTTCTTTTTCGCTGCCCGGCTTGCCTTCTCCGTTCAGCTTACGGATTCCGCTCGCGTGCTTGGAGCCTTGAGCCAAACCGCGCGTTGGCAGCGCAGCGGCCGCAAGCCCCAGTGCCGACAGAAGAGAACCGAATCTCAAAGCAAATGTCCTGCGAGTCCAACTCAAATTCATGAGGTACTCCCTTTCAATGAGGATTTGAAAACATTATTGCGACAATAGCGGATTGCGCCATTCCCGCGGACATGCAGCGAAGAGCTCATTCGCTCAAGAGCCCATGCGGAAAGTCACTCGGTTGTACCAAACCGAACCGCCATCGTGGAACTATCAAAACAACAATTGCTTCGTATCTGTATTTCAGACCGCCACCTTGGCAAACACGCCCTGCGCCTTACCGTTTCGGTTTCGTCCGGCGACTTGTGGAAGCGGACCGGCCTCATACCCGAGTTCAGCGGAGATCTTGCGACCAGCCGCTTGAATGACCGGTGCCAGTTGACGAAGTCGCGTTACCGGCATTCGCAAAGTGGGGGCAGTAAGGCTGAGGCTCGACTGAACGCTTCCCGTATGATCCCAGATCGGGGCAGCCACGCAACGAATGTGCAGCTCGTGCTCCTCGAGATCGCATGCATAGCCATTCTTGCGGACGCGGTATAGCTCTGCTTTGAGTTCCTGCAGATTTCCCACTGAGTTCGGAGTCGGCCGCTTCAAATCCAGCTCGGGCAGAATTCGTTCCTGCTCGTCGGACGGCATATACGCCAGCATGACTTTCCCGACCGCGGTGCAGTGGAGCGGGACCGCTGCCCCGATACGCGAATGGATACGCAGTGGCTCGGGGGAGTCCAACTTCTCCACGTATACGGCGGAGAGCCCATGCCGCATGGTCAAATGTATAGTCTCGCGGGTTTGCTGATTCAGTTCCCGCAAATAGGGCAGGCTGAGACGGCGGATGTCAAGTTGCCCCACGGCGGCCTGACCGATGGAGAAACATGCGATTCCGAGATGATGGGTACCCTCTCCATCACGGTTGAGAAAGCCCGCGCTGACCAAATTTGCCAGAAAGCGATGAACTGTGCTCACCGGGAGCCGCGACAGACCAGCAACCTGCTTCGCCGTAAGTCCCCGCGGGAATTCGCTGAAAAGGTGCAGCAGGCGCAGCCCCCGCTGCAGAGCTGTAATGTCGTAATTCCGCTTTCCGCGAACTGTCATAACCAGAGGCAAAAATGAAAACGCTGGATTATCTGATGAAAATGCGTTTTGTGCAACTCCCCCGCTGTTAAATGCGCCCAAATTTCTTCACTGCTTGCACAATCGACTTCAATTGCTCAATAACCGCGTACATCGAGTGCTCTTTATAGTCCATCTGCTGAGCCGCGGCCAGCACTGCTTCTGCCTGCCCCTTGGGCACCACTGCGACGCCGTCACTATCGGCTACGACGACATCTCCCGGATTTACTGGAACACCGTTGCACAGCAGCGGGATCTGCGCTCCCGCGAAACGGTAGTGATGAACAGAGGTCGAGGGAACGATCCCGGTAGCGAAGACGGGAAATCCGATTTTCCTCAGATAAGCCACGTCGCGTACTCCGCCATCGATCACCGCTCCGGCGTAACCACGGGCCGCCATCGCCGTGCCCATCAATCCTCCCATACCCGCAATGTCCTCGCCGTCCTCAACTACCATCACGTAGACCGAGTCCGACGATCCCTGATCAATCGCCTCTAACATCCCGGTCAGGGCTTGGGGATCTTTGTTGCCTTCGTCCTTCTTCAGTTGCACGGTACGTGCGAATCCCGCAAATTTGGCTGTGAAGATCGGCTGCATACGATGGCTCATGTACATTCGCTTTCCGGTTATCTGCTCGAGCGCATCGGAGACGGAGGCGACCTCTACGCGGCGAAATTGCGAGACCAGATCACTGTCGGTCAGCGGAGCAGCAGGTTTCGAATTCGATTGCGCCCGCGCGACTCGGACTTGTATGGCCGCTACCGAGATGAGGGCTAAAGCCGCGACGATTACGAATAGGCGGATTTTCAAATATCGACGATACGATCGCATTCTTCCTCCTGGTTCCATGTGTTCGCGGACTCTAACACTTCCGCTGCTCCGTTTCAAAGTGACAAAACCGGGGCAATCGGCCAGCAGCATTCCATCGTCAAAGCTTATATGTTGCGCACACAATGCAGTAACTGATTCCATGCAGTAAGAATGCGTGCTTCGGAATGATCTCCGCGCTGCGGTAGAATGTGGCCGCGCCTTATGTTTCCGATCCGCAGATCTTGCCACTACTTGCTGGCCGCGTCTCTTTCTTTGTGGATTACAAATGCATGTTTGTGTTTCGCGCAACACAATCGCTCCTCAGGCCCCCGAAATCAGACGTCTTCTGCACAGGGCAGAAACGTCTTCAACTCTTCATGCGCCGGATGCCACGGACTGGACGGGCGAGGCAGCGATAAAGCCGTTAACATCTCCAGTAATGCGCGTACACGCCATCTTTCAGATGCTGAACTGTCAGGCATTATTTTGAATGGTTTGCCCGGCACCGGAATGCCGGCATTTCATACGCTCACTGCCGGGCAGGTTCATGCGTTAGTTGCATATCTCAGGTTGCTACAAGGCAAGACTGAAGCACGAAACCTGCGCGGCGATCCAAAACGCGGCAAAGAAGTTTTTTTCGGCAAAGGCGAGTGCGCGAACTGCCATACGCTTTCCGGACAAGGCGGCTTCCTGGGTCCGGATCTTTCGGCCTATGGCTCCAGTGCGTCATCCGAAGCAATTCGAGACGAGATCGTCAGGTCGCAGAGAATTCCGGCTCGTGGGTATAGACGTGCGGCAGTTGTTACTGCGGACGGTAACCGGTTCGAAGGTCTCGTCCGCAACGAAGACAACTTTTCCGTTCAGTTGCAAACGGCAGACGGCAGTTTTCATTTTTTCCAAAAATCTGAGCTGCGCAACTTCGATCGTCTGGAGCCTTCCCTGATGCCTACGAACTACGGTGAGCGCCTAAGTGCTGGCGAACTGGACGACCTTGTCAGTTTTCTGCTCGTGGCAAGTCCGGATGGGACAAGGGCACCTCTCCGCAAAAGAGAGGACGATTCGGAATGAAACTCGGTACTGCTCTTATTATTTGTTTGGTGGCCGTTGGCTTACCTACTGTTCTTTCGGCTCAGAACACGCAAACGTTCAAGCTGGAGCCTCTCTCTCCAAACTTCCTGCAGATCATCGACAGCGGCGCGACATTGGAGACAGTTGCGGGCGGGTTCGGCTTTACGGAAGGCCCCATGTGGGATCCTGCCGGATTCCTCTATGTCAGCGACGAGACCATAAACAAGATTTACCGTGTGTATCCGAACGGCAGCAAGGAAGAAGTGATCGCGTTGGGCGATCCCGACGGCAACACGTTCGACCGCAAGCATCGCTTGATTGACTGCGCGAGTGTGCTGCGGGCGATTATTGCGGTCACTCCAGAAGGAAAGTATCGGATTCTCGCCGATCGCTACGACGGGAAGCGGCTCAACAGCCCAAATGACGTGATCGTTGGACCGGACGGCGCGGTTTACTTCACGGACCCAACGCTGGATCTTGTTGCCGGCGAGAAGCAGGAACTTCCGTTCCAGGGCGTCTATCGACTGGACGAGAATGGCAAGCTGCGGTTGCTCACGCGAGATCTGACACAGCCCAATGGCTTAGCTTTTTCACCCAACGGCAAGAAGTTCTACGTCGATGATAGCGAGCAAAGGAATATTCGCGTCTACGATGTCGCTTCTGATGGATCTCTGAGCAACGGCCGTGTCTTTGGCGAAGAACCTGGAGGGAAGCACGACGGGGTTCCGGACGGCATCAAGGTAGATAAGAATGGGAATTTATTTGTGACTGGCCCAAAGGGAATCTGGGTCTGGGACCCTCAAGGAAATCATCTCGGAACGATCGTCATGCCGGAGCAACCAGCCAACCTTACCTGGGGTGACAAGGATTACCGCACGCTCTACATCACAGCCACCACATCGGTTTATAAGCTTAGAGTCAAGACAGAAGGCTTTATTCCTTATTTGGATCGCTGAACGCGGCCGCCTTTTCGATAACTCTCGCCAGCGGCATCCTCAATGTGGAAGCGCGAAGCTGAAGAGATCGCTTCCGGCGCAAATCGCTACGTACTGCACACCGTTGACAGCGTACATCATTGGAGATGCACTGAATGACTGGCCCGTATTGAAGTGCCAAAGGGCGCGCCCGCTTTCGGCATCCACCGCTTCGAACGATCCAGTGTCGTCGGCAAAGAACACCAGTCCACCGGCGCTGGTCATGGTCCCGCCCCACGAGTTCGCCGGGCCAGCCTGAGGATACCGCCAAACTTCCTTGCCATCTGTGACGGAGAGCGCCAGCAGAATCTTTTGAGAACGTTCGTCCGGAGGAAGTTTCGTCCCCGTGCCGTAGTAGGTTTCGCCTGGGGTAAATGGCTTCGGTTTCGTGAAAAATACGTGGCAGCTCTCGAGCGCCATAACGTAAAAAAGGCCGGTGCCGGGATTGTAGGACGGAGAAAACCAATTTGTGGCACCGATGATGCCCGGGCAAATATACGTCCCTTCCTTTGTCGGTACTCGACCTGACAAGATTGGACGTCCGGAGCCATCCACTCCCGTCGCCCAGTTCAATTTCTGAACGAATGGCGTGGCGTGAAGAAACTTTCCATTGCTTCGATCAAGAACGTAGAAGAATCCATTTCGGTTGGCTTGCACGAGCAGATGGCGCACCACTCCGTTCTCTTCTGAATCAACCAGGATGGGAGTCTCATTGGCATCATAGTCGTAGATGTCATGCGGGGTGAACTGGAAGTACCACTTTAGTTTTCCGCTATTCGCATCAATGGCAAGCACGGACGCCGTATACAGATTGTCTCCGGGCCGCGCATCTCCATCAAAATCTGGCGCGGCGTTGCTGGTCGTCCAATACAAGGTATCGAGCTCTGGATCGTAAGTGCCCGGCATCCAGGTGGTCGCACCCCCATGCAGGTAGGAATCTCCGGGCCAACCGTCGGAGCCGAATTCCCCGGGAGCAGGAATCGTCCATAGTCGCCATCTGAGGGTCCCATGATTGGCATCGTAAGCGGCGAGGAAGCCGCGCACCCCCGAATCACCTCCCGATGTGCCGACAATCACCATATCTTTCACCACCAAAGGAGCGCTGGTCCCGCCGTAATGCTTCACCTTGTCCGCGTACTGAATGTCCCAGATCAGGTTTCCAGAACGAGCGTCGAGGCAGAGCAGGTGAGCATCGTCGGTCTCCGAGTAAACGAAATGGCCCCAAACCGCAACCCCACGGCTCTTGTGCGCGGCGGCATCGTCGAGCAATCCTGAACTCAGGGCGCGAGCGTAGTGCCACAGAGTTCTTCCGGTGCGTGCGTCCAGGGCGAAAACATCATTGGCGGAAGTCAGATACATGACGCCGCGAACCACCACGGGCGTAGCCTCCAGCCTCTGCGAATTGCCGGGATGAAACACCCATGCGGCGCGCAATTGCGAAACATTTGCGCGGGTGATCTCGCTCAGAGCGCTGAATCGCCGTCCGGTATAGTCTCCGTTGTATGAGCTCCAGTTTTCGCTGACGGGTCGTGTAAGCAAATCCTCTGAGCCCACATCCACGGTGGAACCAGCGGGGCTTTGCGCGGACAGTCGCAATCCTGAGCAGAGTGCGAGCACGAAAACAATAGCCGCAGCCGTTTGCCTTTTCATGTCAGTGATTTTCTCGACCATCCACCGGTACTTCCCCCAGCGCACCTCGATCAAGCCCGGATTCATCTACAAGGTGGAGCGAAACCCGCGACACATTCGCCGCGGGCCTGATCTCGGTCTCGATTGATACAGCATCGGTGGGACTTACATCCTTAACGTCGGTTACCGCTACGCTGCGCCCGTGCTCATCGTACAAGTGCGCGACCAAACGCCCGCTATAGAAAACTCCAAACGAGCCGGTTAGGCTGACTCTTCCGTTCGCCGCAGAGCTGGCACGCAGAGGTTGAATCACAATGCCCGCTTCCGTGACGCCGTGGAATTCGCTTCCGGATCGCGTGGGGAACCACTCCGTTTCAAAGCTACAGCTCTCACCGGCGCGCAGGCGACACATCGGGCTATTGAGCTCGGCTTCCAAATAGTATGGGCTCGCATCCGGGTCGCTGGTCAGCGAGGGATTTCCGTCGGAGCCCAACCTCAGTTCAGAACCGTTGGTCCAGAAGATGACCGAAGCCTTGCCGGGATACGATTTAGTGGCCTCATATTGAAATCGTTCCACCATCGCATACCGCGTCTTTCCGTCAACCACTGCCAACCAGCCATCTGTCGAGTCAATCCACAATTCGGCCGCCATGTGCATGTAATGCACGCTAAACAGATTGTCATCTCGAACTCTGACGGCGGGGTTCTCCGCGGGACCAAAGCGAACATGATACCGATTCAGATAACTGCTGGATGGGTTCGCGGGGGTGAACGTCCAGAAGTCATCGTTCCTGCGCGCCACTTTGCTCACACCAGACTCACTGGGCATCGAAGTGTCGTATTGCGACACAGACTGCATCGACCATTCCACTGTATGCCCGCTAATGTTCTTCATCAATGCGTGGAATGCGATACGCGGAGAGTCGGAGTCCAGGCGAATTGTGCGCGTGAATTGAATTCCAGTCTGCGGATCGGCTGGACCCGTGAGTTCGATCTCGCAACTTTTCCCTTCCGAAAGCTTTCGAAACGTGTAGGGGCCATCATCCAACACATCAGAGTTTCCCACCCAGTGATGTTCGTCGTTGTTGCCTTCCGGTAGCAGCCAAAGTTTGTCGCCGCCATAGTTAAACCATTCATTCGAACTTGGCGGCAGGTACTTGCCGACAAATTTCGGATTGACGAACAGGTAAGAGTGTCCGGCAAAACTGACCTGCATGAGGCGTCCGCCGTTTTGCGGAACTATGATGAGTTGCACCCACCGATTAGAAATTTGCTGCGCCTGCCACCCTCTGTAGTCTAGGCTTTCCACCCGGCACTCCTCAGTTTTGGGTGGAGTGATCTGACTGAATGCGTGCGAGATGCCCAAGGCTAGAATGCCGGCGAGTGCCCGAAATGCCGAGTTGGCAATCGCCTGTCGAATCGAAAGCCTCAAGTGCGGTGTCATGATTGCGGTTCCATGGTTGCTGACGCGGTGCGCACTGAGGGTAGCACGAGACATTCCTCGCAAGATTTACTTGTCGCAAAAAACGAAATGAATCCTAATAAAACGAAAGATTTCGATTTGCGTCAAGCTCATTCTGTGATATACCAGCGTTTCGCGAGCAGGCGAGAAACGTAGTAGAAGATTGTCATCTCCGCGGCTTAAAGCGCGGAACACAAGTTTTTTCGAGGAGGCCTAGATGTCGATGCGGAGTTCCAGCCGCAGATCATTCGTAAAACTTTTGACTGCCGCCCCGCTCTTGAGCCAGATCGCAGCGCGCGACCTCTATGCTCAGGCGGCTTCCGCGGTCAGCCGCGATCCGCGCCAGAATATTTACACTCGTCTCGGAGTTAAGACCGTCATTAATTGCCGCGGCACCTGGACTTATCTCAGCGGATCGCTCGAGTTTCCCGAAGTTCGGCAGGCCCAGGTAGAGGCCGCGCAACATTTCGTCAACGTGCTTGAGTTACAGCGCGCCGTCGGCAGGCGTTTGGGAGAACTCACGGGCGCCGAATCCGGCATTGTCACTTCCGGCGCGGCCGGAGCCATGGCGGCGGCGACCGCCGGTTGCATGGCCGGAACGAATGACAAATACATCTGGCAGCTTCCCGATATAACCGGGTTGAAACATGAAGTCATCATGGTCGGTGGCAGGAGCGCGTTTGACAGCGCCATCCGCCTGACTGGGGCAAAACTGGTTCTCACCTATTCGCCCGAAGAACTTGGCAATGCCATCAACGAAAACACGGCAATGATCTATACCACCGAGCTCGGCGAGAAACTTCAAAAAGTGTTGTCCATCGCCAAAGATCGAAGAGTCCCCATGCTGCTGGACGACGCTGCGGGCATTCCACCCGCCGATAATGCCAAACTTTACGCCCGCATGGGAATCGATCTATATTGCTTCTCCGGCGGGAAAGGGCTTCGCGGGCCTCAGTGCAGCGGGCTTCTCCTGGGAAGAAAAGACCTGATCGAAGCTGCTCTGTTGAACTGCAGCCCGCGTGAAGGAGCTGTCTGCCGTCCAATGAAGGTCGGCAAAGAGGAAATTATCGGTTGTCTCACGGCTCTGGAAACCTGGCTGAAAATTGACGAAAAGAAGCTTTACGCAGAATGGAATGGACGCCTCGATCGCATTCGCAAGCTGGTGGAGACCGTCCCTGGGGTGAAAACAGAAACCTTCACACCCGAGGATGGAAACCGTTATCCCACGTTGAAGGTTTCATGGGATCAGCAGGGCTGGAATTACAGCATCATGGATTGTGTGGAACAACTTCGTGCAGGCAGCCCAGTCATAGAGGTGCTGGGTGCCGATAATCCCAGCCTGGTGAAAGCGGTGCGCGAGGGCAATCCGAACCACAAAGAACCAAAGGGTCCGGATCACATCGAACTGGTTTCGATGACCATCAAGCCTGGAGAAGACATTATCGTCGGGCAAAGGCTGCGAACCATTCTGGCGGCTGCGCGAAAGAAGTCCGCTTCGTAGAGCATAAGGAATCCGTGAGAATGTTTCATCCCAAAGTCTTCCCATTCCTGCTTGCGACATTTTTATTCTCCTCCCCGATGCCGGCACAGGAGAGGCCGGGCGCCGTGACTCCCGCGCAAGCTGCAGACCGCACGAATCACTTCTACTCTCCCGGAGTGGATGCAGGAGACTACGTTTATATCTCCGGACAAGGCCCTCGTCGGCCGGACGGAAGTTCACCGTCAGGCTTTGCTGAGCAAATGAGGCAAGCTCTCGATAATGTCAAGACGGTCGTGGAAGCTGCCGGATTGACCACAGAACACGTTGTGTACACGCACATCTATTTGCAAGACATGAGTCAGTACGACGAAATGAATAGGGTTTTCGCCGCGTACTTCGGCAAGAGTCCGCCCGCGCGCGCCGTGTTAGGAGTTGCACGCTTGCCGGAACCACCCATACTGATCAATGCGGTGGCGGTACGAAATATGGCGGAGAAAAAGCCAGTATATCCCCCTGGTGACCAGTCGCACGATCCAGATCCCCCTGGAATGCTGACTCATGATCGTCTTTTTGTTTCGAGCATGGCAGGCAATGACCCGGCTAGCGGAAAAGTTCCGAACGATCCGGCAGCGCAGGTAGACTTGGCGCTCGATCGCGTGGAAGCGGTGCTCAAGGCTGCCGGCCTCCAACTCGGGAACATGGTCTTCGTGAATCCTTATCTGACCACCGACCTTCCGACGAAGGTGATGAATGAGCATTACGCAAAGCGTTTTGAGTTTGGAAACACTCCGGCCCGCGCC
>Ga0207702_10005254_pt1 | contig 11369 bp, 5 predicted proteins | sample KBSCornC62_FD_184302 | JGI IMG/M metagenome (GOLD analysis project Ga0207702, IMG submission 184302) | Corn rhizosphere microbial communities from Kellogg Biological Station, Michigan, USA - KBS Corn C6-2 (SPAdes) (version 2) | ecosystem: Host-associated > Plants > Roots > Rhizosphere > Soil ...
TTCGAAGACCCAAGCTGGGAAAATGCAGGGCCGCGCAGACATTGGCCATCGGGGCGGGCCGGACCATACCCATCCCACCGAGCAGCAGGGCAAGGGTCACTTTTGGCAAAGGTGGTAATCGACATGACTATCAATGCACGAACAATCGAAAAATTGCTGATCATAAGTGGAGTGAAATACGAACTTGGCGATGATCGGATCGATGTTCTGCCCGGCACGGAAAATGAGGTTTCTATCTTCGAACTCGGCGAGTGGATCCATCTACGGAAGCTGCTTTTGTCCTCCGAGCTGACGGCAAATGCAAAATCGGCTCGAGCATTGCTGACCGCCATCAGCCTTATCAACATGCGCGCTCTGGGCTGCCGAGTTACCGTGGATTCGGATGGCGCGGCATACATCCTGGCCGATATCGGCAGCGAGTGTTCGGATGAAGGATATCCACTGACGATCGTGCGGCAGATCGGCAGCGTGCACCGTCTAATTGTCGGGGTCCTAACCAATATACTGACAAGTGGCGATATTATCGGGGAGGTAGAGATCGACGATATATTCGCTCAGTTGGGCTAGTTGCCTACGTTGCATGCTCATTTAGGGGCGAGGGGCTCCTCGCCCCCCATTTTTGTATTGGAGCCGACAAGCGGCGTGGACATCGGCCGCAGCACGGACTCCTTGCTGGTCCGACCCTCGGAAACAACAAGGTAATCCTTGCATGCGGTATTCGGCAGGACTGCTGATCATGTTCGCAGAATCTGCGGGAATTGAAGATTTCAAAATCGCTCGCGCATTCGGGTCGTTCATTAAATACAGCTAGCATAAACGGGATTTACCGTTCGAAGCGGCTCAGGATGGCGCCAACAACGTTCATCCTGAACTGCTATCCTCAAACTGGTTTGCCCCTCCGCGAATGCCTTTCCAATCCGCGCTCGTCCGGACTTTTCCAGGCGTGATGTTGGTGCTATTGATGGTGGCGGTGATTTTCAGCTGATGATTTGCATGGAAAATCAGCTTCTTAGGTGCCTAGCGAGAGTGGTCTTCTGGGCACCATCACCTCCAAAGACCGTTTATCGGTGGCCATTTCAGCTACTTGGATGACTTGCGCATCCAACGAAACCCCGCCGAATCCCGCGTCCGACCCTTCGACAGCGATGATTGCGCTTAATTTTCCGCCCTCATCGACCATAGCGGCATAGTAAGCCCGATCGAAAGATGCCGGGAATATAGAATGGCATCTCTCGATCAGTTTAGCTGATAGATCGAGTCACGGCGGTAGGAGCGTCGCGCGAAGCACGTGGCTCGCAAGCAATCGGACCCGCCTACCGCCTGTCGATACCGCAATCGGGCGTTTTGTGCGCCAGTCCCGATATTGCCGCGGTCGGGAAGCCGCCTTTATTCTGGCTATGCACGGAATCGATAAGTACCAGACTATCAGAGAGGAACTTGCTTGATGCGTCGTCCACCCAGCCTGACCAGCCTGCGCCTGTTCATGCATGTCGCGCACAACAAGAGCTTCAGCGAGGCGGGTCGCATCGCCCATATTTCGCAACCCGCCCTGAGCCGCACGATCAGGCTGCTCGAGGAGGAGCTTGGCGTACGTTTGCTCGACCGCAACTCGCGCAACGTCGCGCTCACCAGCGCGGGGGAAACGCTTTTGCCGATCGTCGAGCGTCTCACCGCCGACTTCGACGGCGCCTTCTCCGAACTGGCCGCGACATTTTCGGGTACGCGCGGACGTGTGGTCGTGGGTGTGCTGCCCTCGGTCGCGGCCGCCCTCCTCCCACGAACGATCGTGAGTTTCCAGGAGACGCATCCCCAGGTGGAGATCATCCTGCGCGATCAGATTTCGGGATCATTGTATCAGCAATTGAGCGACCGGCAGCTCGATCTGGCAATCACGACGCCCCCGAGCGGCGATGGCATCCAGTTCGACGCGTTGTTCGACGACGATTGGATGCTGGTATGTCCCTCCGGGAGCAAGTTCGACCGGCCGGGTCCGGCACGTTGGTCGGAATTTTCCGGCGAGCGCTTCATCGCGATGGCGCCGCGCAGCAGCGTTCGCGAAATCACCGACCAGGCGATGGCGAAGGCGGATGTTCGGGCGCAGCTTCTCTATGACTGCACGCAGCTCGCCACGGTCGGCGGCTTGATCGCCGCGGGCCTGGGAATAACGGCCTTGCCGCGGGCGACGCTCGGCATGCTGCAGGTCGGAGCGATCGCGGCGCGGCTCCTGATCGAGCCCAAGATCGAACGCACGATCGGAATCGCCAGGCGGCTTGGTCGCACGCTTCCGCCCGCCGCGGAGGCTTTCGTCCAGCATCTTGCGCGCGAGCTCAAAGGGGACGGCGCGGTCAGGAATGGATTTTCCGGAACCGCCTGAGCGCGCGCTTTTACGAAGGCACGTTCCGGCCCGCGCCTGGACAGGTCTGACGCATGAGAAGCGGGGCCACAAACTCCATGGCCCCGCTCTCCCTTTATTTCTTCGTCACTTTATTTCTTCGTCATCGGCACCTTTTCGAGGTCCGCGTCGATCGCTTTCAGCGTCGCGTCGCTCAGCAGACCAGGCATGTAGGATTGGAGCGCCGTCAGCGTGACGCCGCGCGCCATGTTGATCTGCGGACTCTTGATCACGTCCGGGATGTAGCGTTCAAGCACGGCGCGCGCCGCGGGATCGTCGAGCATGGCGCCGAGCGGGGTCGTAAGCGAATTATAATGGCCCGACTGCAAGGCCTGTTGCAGGCGCCGCTGGCCGGATTCGATCTCGGCGCCCCATGGATCCCTCTGCGCCTTGGCGATGCCGTCGGCGCCGAAATCCATTAATTCGTCGCCCGCACGGCTATAATGCGGCCAGGCGGGCAGGCCTGCGCCAATGGGATCGCCGGTCTTGGCGAAATTCGCGACATAGGCGCTGATGGTCTTGCCCACCGCCATGTCCTTCGCGGTGGTCTTGTCGCCATATTTGATCGCGGCATTGTCGAAGAAGAAGGGGATGTCGGTCGCATGCTGCGCGCCGGGTTGCCCGACCGAATCCGCGACGTAGGAGAAGCGATATTCCCAAACCGGAACACTCTTGTCGGCGATTGCAGCGGACGCGCTCCGCGCGCCGGCGATCATGAAGCCCGACTTGCCACCCATGTCCGCGCTGGTCGCGCCGATCACGATCGGGACATGGGCGAAGCGATCCTCGGCATAGGCCTTACCATTGTCCACGACCACGGTGCCGTCGACGAACGGACCCGTGACGGTGGGTGGCCCCTTCTTGGGCTGGAAGAGCTGCATCATGCTGAGCCCGTCGGTCACGTCGTCCGCGCTCAGGGCGCGCAGCTTGGCGAGCGCATCGGGCGCGGCAGGATCGATGCCGTGCGCCTGCGCGAAATTCGCGCCGATCTGCTCTACGTCCGCGAGGCTTTTGCTGTCGTCGGACCTGCCTGCGCCGCCCGACATCACGAACGCCTTCTGAAAAAGCCCCCGGGCGAGCGGCGAGGTCACCAGATCGTGCACCGAGATGCCGCCCGCGCTCTCACCGATGATCGTCACATTGTTGGGGTCGCCGCCGAAGGCCGCCACGTTCCGCTTGACCCACTGAAGCGCCGCGATCTGATCCATGATGGCATAATTGCCGAGCAGGCCATGGTCGGGATTTTCACGCGTGAGCTGCGGCAGGGCGAAGGTGCCGAACCGCCCCAGGCGATAATTGAAGCTGACGAAAAGCACCCCTTTTTTCGCCATGTTGGCGCCGGAATAGGTCGGGGGCGACGCACCGCCGTTGACGAAGCCGCCGCCATAGATCCACACGATCACCGGAAGCTTGGCCTGGGCATTGGTCGGCTTCCAGACGTTGGCGTAGAGACAATCCTCTGCCGGCTGCGTGCCGAGCGGCGCCGCATCGCTTGGGAAGGGCACTTGCATGCAATCGTGCGAGTAAGCGGTCGTGTCCCGCACGCCGCTCCACGGCGTCACCGGCTGCGGCGCGCGCCAGCGCAGCGCACCGATCGGCGCCGCGGCGAACGGAATGCCTTTCCAGCTGGCCACGCCATCCCCGACCGAACCGCGAACCTGCCCGCTGTCGATCCTGATCACTGGGCCCCCGCTTGGCTGCGCGGCGAGCATGACCGGCGTGGCAAGCAGCAAGGCTGCGGCGAGAAGCGGCATTCGGTGCGAAATCATGTCGAGCTCCAGTTTGAAGAGTGGGACCGCGGCCGGGCGAGCCTGCGGAACGGACGGATACGACGGCTCGACCGCCGTAGCGTCGAGACGGTTCGGGCATGTCTTTGCCCTTGCTGTGTGGAACAGCCGAGGGAAGCGGTTAAATAGAATTTGTGGATGGACCTATCCACATTCGGCATAGATAGCCGACGCGGCCGGACCGGCTCCGCGATCCCGCGGTCAGGCCGGCCGCTGGCCGGAGCATTAGCGGCCACGGACATCGAACGAGGTGGTCAGCGACGCTTGCGAGCTGCCTCCGGCATAAACGTCGAACGTCGTCTCGTCCTGAACCCAGGCCCGCTTTGCCGAAGTCCAGTAGGAGAGATCCTGCGGCGTCAAAGTGAAGTGGATCGTGCGGGCCTCGCCCGGCCGAAGCGTTACCCGTTCGAAGCCCTTAAGCTCCCGAACCGGACGCGCGGAGGTGCCGTAGCGCTGGTGGATATAAAGCTCGGCAACCTCATCCGCGGTGCGGCTGCCGCTATTGCGGACGTCCACCGTGACCGGAACCGGCTCGCCGGGCGCGACCGCGGCCTTGCCGACCTTGAGGTTCGAGAATTCGAAGGTCGAATAGCTGAGTCCGTAGCCGAACGGATATAGGGGCGAATTGTCCTCGTTCTGGTACCTTTTGTCCGCATTCTGCGGCTGGTGGGACGTGAGATGCGCGTAAGGCAGCGGGATCTGTCCGATATTGCGGGGCCAGTTGTAGGGAAGCTTTCCGCCCGGCGCGACGTCGCCGAACAGCAGGTTCGCCACCGCGTTCCCACCCTGCGAACCCGGATACCAGATGTCCATCAGGGCCTGCGGCTGAGCACCCTTTAGATCGAGGGGACGTGCGCTCATCAGCAGAACGACCACCGGCTTGCCGGTCGCGATCACCGCGTCGAGCAGTTCCTGCTGGCGTCCGGGCAGGTCAAGCGACGACCGCGACGCGAACTCGCCGATCATGTTCTGCGCCTCGCCCAGGACCAGCACCGCGACGTCGGCGTTACGCGCGAGATCCACCGCGTGCTGCAGTTCCGACGGATCGACGGTCGCGCCCTTGGCGCCTCCCGGCACCTGACCCTGATCGAAGAAGGAGGGATGGAAGCGCGGCGGGATCGCCACGCCTGGCGAATAGTCGACGCGCACGCTTTGCCCGACCTTGGCGCGGATGCCGGCGAGCACGGTGACCGTTTCCTTGTCCTCTTGCTTGAAGACCCAGGGGCCAACCGTATCGCGTGCGGAATCCGCGAGCGGCCCGATCACCGCGATCGACTTGATCCCCTTCCGGTCGAGCGGGAGGAGGCCCCCTTCGTTGCGAAGGAGCACAACCGTGCGCTCGGCGGCATGCAGCGCGATCGTGCGGTGGCCGGGATCGTTCAATATCCGTTCGGTAGCCTTGGGGTCGACATAGGGATGTTCGAAGAGCCCCATCCGGATCTTCGCCTCGAGAACGCGGCGAACCGCAGTATCGAGCTGTTCCGTCGTGACCTTGCCTTCGACAAGCGATTGCGGAAGCGTCCGGAATGCGGACTGCCCGAACGGCGGCGCCATTTCCATGTCGACGCCCGCGGTCAGCGCGTGGACGGCGGCGTCGGCATTGTCCCTGGCATAGCCGTGGGTCATCAGATCGTGCGCCGCGCCCGCGTCGGTCACGACAAAGCCCTTGAAACCCCAGCTGCCCCGCAACACGTCCGTCAGCAGCCAGTGATTTCCGGAAGCGGGCACGCCGTTGAGCCCCATATAGGCGCTCATGATATTGCCCGCGCCGGCATCCACAGCCGCCTTGAAGGGCGCCAGATAGACGTTCCACAATTGGCTGTCGGACAGATCGACCTCGTCATAGTCGCGTCCGCCGAGTGCCGCCCCATAACCCGCAAAGTGCTTCGGCCCGGCAATTATGTGGTTGGGGCTGCCGATATAGGTCCCCTGAAAACCGCGCACCTGCGCCGCGGCCATCGCCGACCCCAGGTAGGGGTCCTCGCCCGCTCCCTCGATGATGCGCCCCCAGCGCGGGTCGCGCGCGATGTCGACCATCGGGGCGAAAGCCCAGTGGATGCCGACGGAGCGGGCCTCCTCGGCGGCCATTGCCTGCCCTTCCTCGGCGACCTTGGGATCCCAGCTGGCGGCCATGGCGAGCGGGACCGGCAGGATGGTCCGGAGACCATGGATCACGTCATAGCCGAACAGCAGCGGAATCTTGAGGCGCGTCGTGTCGACCGCAATATGCTGCAGGCGATTGATTTCGGCGGGGTCGTTGACGAACAACAGCGAACCCGCCCGGCCTGCCGCCACCTCGCCCTCGACCCTTTTGCCTTCGGCCGGAACGATGCTGAAGTCGAAATATTGGGTGATCTGCCCGGCCTTCTCCTCCGACGTCATGCGCGCGATCAGCGCGTCGGCGCGCGCGCGTACCTCCTCGTCGCTCAATGGCCGTGGCGCCTGTGCCGTCGGCCGGGCAGCATAAGCTCCCGCCGGCGGCACGGCCGTGAAGGCGAGGGCGATGGCCATCGCAGTCCACGCGGACCCGAAAGTGCGCTTTGCCGAAACCTTCATTCAACTCCTCCCCGATGTAACGGCAACCGGGCTCAGCCCTCGCCGCCTATGTTCCTTAGGATTCTTCCTGAGCGAGCCTTGCCGTCCGAGCGGCAGAACCGGCTCCGCGACGCCGCCGCGGAGCCGGTCAAACGACGCCCTAGAAGTTCGCCGTCAGCTGCACCGTGTAGGTACGGCCGTAAGGATTTGAATATTGTCCGTTGTAGCCGCCCTGGCTGGTGATCACCGTGCGCGGGTCGCGATTGAACAGGTTCTGCAGGGTCAGCGACGCGCGCAGCCCCTTGAGAAGGCCCATCGCCGGCGACTTGAACGCGGTGCCGTAGCCGAGCGTCATGTCGAAGGTGACCCAGTCGCCGACCTTCTGAGGGGCGATCGTGTTGCCGCGGCTGTCGATTGCGAGGTCGTTCGTGTACGATCCGGTATAGTTCACGAACAGGTTGCCGCTGATCCCGCGCCAAAGCGCGCCGAGCGAACCGCGTCCGCGCCATTCGACGGGCGTATTGTAGAAGCCGAGACGATCGGTGAAGGGCTGCCCCTTGACCACCTGTTCCTTGTCGCTGATCGTCCAGCTGGCCGCGAGCGACGCGTTCACGGCGACCTCGTTGAACCTGTGATTGTAGGTGATCGTGCCGTCGATGCCGTTCTGCTTTGTGGCGGCAAGGTTGGTGTTGCGCTGGTCGATCAGCACGTTCACCGCGCAGAAGTTCGGCAGGCCGCCATAGAGGATCGTCTCGCCGAGATATTTCTGGAGCGTGGGATCCGCGCTCTTGATGTTCGAATTGGTGCAGGTCGACGGGTTGTTGATCGGATAGACATATTGGGCGTAGCCGCCATAGCCGGGATAATTGCCGGCCAAATAGTTCGCCACCGCGTTGGGCGAGGAGATCCGATCACTATATTTGATCGCGTAATAGGTGGCTTCGAGGTCGAAGTCGCCCAGCCTCAGATTGCTGCCGAAGGACCAGGTTTTCGCTTTCTCCGGCTTCAGGCCCGGATTTGATCCGAGGACGAGCGCGACGTTGGCCAGCGTCAGACCGGCTCCCGGCAGGTTGAGATACCCGTTCGTCACGCGCGGGTCCTTGTTCGACCCCGGAAAACCGAACGCGGACGAGTAAGAGTAGAGATTGACGTCGGGTAGCGACGGGGCGCGGAAGGACGTGCCCCAGGATCCACGGAAGCTCAGCTTGTCATTGACCGTCCAGGTCCCGCCGAACTTCGGGTTCGTCGTCTTTCCGACGTCCGAATAATGGTCGTAACGCACCGCGCCGTCAAACGTGAGGCTCTGCATCAGCGAGGACATCATGTCCTCGCTGATGATCGGGAAATAGAGCTCCGCGAAGGCCGACCAAACGGTCCGGCTGAGACGGCTGGTCTGTTCGGTCGTGTCATAGACGAACAGGTTGTTATTGTTGCGATTGGCGCCGTTGATATTGAAATTGTACGACTTGTCCCGCTCGGCACCCAAAGCGGCCTTGATCGGGCCGGCGGGCAGCGAAAAGAGCGGTCCGTCGAGCTTGACGACGGCGTCGTCGATGCCGTTGCCGCTGCTTTGAATGTTCGGGCCGGTGAAGGTCGCGATCTCGGTCGCGGACAGCGGCTTGCTGCTCAGCGGGTTGAGCGCGCCGATATTGATCTGATATTGCAGCGCGGTCGGATTTACGTTGAAGCCATCCGACTGGCAGAAGTTGCAGGCCTTGTCGCGGCCGTAGGTATAATAAGCCTCGGCCTTCCAATGCGCCGGCAATTTGACGCGCAGGCCGCCGGTGATGCTGTACGTGCGCGAGGTATTGTCGAAGTTGCTGCTGCCGAGATCCTTGATCGCGCTATATTGCACGTTGAGCGGAGCGCCCGGCGCCACGCCGGGAATACCGCTGATATAATAAGGGTTCGGAGTTGTCGTGACCTTCCCGCTCGTATCGTAGAGGAACGGCGAAAGCGTCACATTCTGCACCATCGTGCTGAGCGAGCGCGAAAAAGTGTGGCGGTGGCTATAGGTGCCCTGAACGAAAGCCTCGACCGACGGCCCCAAATTCTGGTTGGCGAACAGCGTGAACTGGTGCCGGCTCACCCTGCCGGTATAGTCGGTATAGTTTGAGGAATCCGCCAGGTTCGGCTGGTTGAGCAACAGTTGCGAGGCCGATAGCCCCACATTGTCGCCCTGCGGCAGCCCGTAATAAGTATAGGCACCCGCCCTCGCCAGAACCGGGTTCGCGGATCCATCGGCATTCTGAACATAGATGTTGGCCGGACCCGCCAGCGTCGCGGTGGTGCCGTTCAGCCGGTTGTCGGGGCCGCCGAGCGGGGTCAGATTCTGCCGGAGAAACTTGTTTTGGCCCGCGAGGTACGGATTGCGGTGGCCATATTCGTAGCTGATGAGGATATTGCCGTTGCCGAGGCCGGCGAGGTCGCCCCAGGTCTTGCCCGCGGTGATCGACGGCGCATATTCGAAACCGCCGACCTGGTTGGTGAGCCGGGCCGAAGCCTCGATCCCGTCATAGTCCTTTCGCAGGACGAAATTGACCACGCCCGCGACCGCGTCCGAGCCGTAGACCGCGGAGGCGCCATCGACGATGACCTCGATACGCGCGATCGCGGCGATCGGGACCTGATTGGCTTCGGTGAAGTTCGAGGCGGCGCCGGTTGCGACCACGCGATGGCCATCCACCAGCGTCAGCGTTGCCTGCTGGCCAAGCCCCCGCAGGTTGATCGCGTTACCCTGTTGCGAATTGTACGAGCCCTGCGTGCCGCCTTCGCGGAAATCGCCCAGATTGCGGACCTGGGGAAGCGTCCGGACGGCGTCCGCCACACTGCTGACCCCCGTCGACAGGATCGTCTCCCGGTCGAGCGTGACCGCCTCGCTTCCGACGGGCTTCACGCCGGAGATGTTGGTGCCGGTGATCACGACCTCGCCGGTGTCGCCGGTTGGGGAATCGTTGCTGATGCTGCCCTGCTGGGCCAGATTATCGCCCGCTTGGGGCAGGAGGCCGGTCGGCGCATTGCTGCTGCCGGACGGGTCCGCGGCATTGTTGCCGGTCGATGCATTTTGCGACGCACCTGACGGCTGCGCATTGGATTGGGCAACGGCGGCGGTCGAATAGCCGGCCATCGTCAGCGACGCCGTCGCACTTACCAGTGCGATCAGGCTCGTGGACATGCCACGAAGAGTAGCTCCTTTCATAATCCCCTCCTCCCGGTTGTTATTGGCGAGCCTTTGCCGGCTCTTTTTTCGGAGAGCTTTCTGGGGTGGAAATTACTTGATGTGAATTAGAAATAACGGATCATTCTATAACGTGATTGAATAGATAAATTCAGGTTGCACTTCAGCCGCTCACCGGCTTCGGCGAGCGGCGAATTGGCTGTTGCCGACGGGAAATAAGTGAGTGGGCCAGAAAGCCGCGAGCGCCTTCGGCTAATCCGGCACGTTCGGTGCGGCCGACGTCGGTTTATTCGTGCCGAAGCGCGTCGATCGGGTTCAGCGCGGCTGCGCGGCGGGCCGGAAAGAAGCCGAAGACCACGCCGATCAGGGCCGATATCGCGAACGCGACGAGGTTGATGCGCGGAAGCCACAAAAAGGGCAGATGCAGCGCGAGCGAGAGCGACATGCAGGCGAGGAGCGCCAGCAGAAGCCCGATCAGGCCGCCGAGCGAGGCCAGCACGATCGCCTCGACCAGGAACTGAAGCAACACCTCGCGGGCGATCGCGCCGATCGCGAGCCGGATGCCGATCTCGCGCGTCCGTTCGGTCACCGAGACGAGCATGATGTTCATGATGCCGATGCCACCCACGAGCAGCGAAATGGCGGCCACGGCAGTCACGATGCCGGTGAGCGTGTTGGTCGCGCCGGAAAGCGTGTCCGAAAGCTGCTTCGTATCGAAGATGTTGAAATCGTCGTCCTTGTCCGCATCGAGCTTGCGGCGCTCGCGCAGCAAGGCCCGGATCGCATCCTGGATCGCCTTGCTGTCATAGCGCGGATCGACCGCGACCATGATCGTCTGGACGTTGCGGTTGCCGGTCAGCCGGCGCTGCACCGCCTTGTAGGGCATCAGGATCGTATTGTCGTAATCCTGCCCGAACCCGCCTTGTCCGCGGGTTGCGAGCAGGCCGATCACCTCGCAGCTCACGTCGCCCAGGCGAATGCGGGTACCGACCGGCTCCTCCGCACGATAGAGATTGGTGCGGATCGTATTGCCGATGAGACACACCGAACGGCCTGCCTCTTCCTCCGCCGGAGTGAAAGCGCGGCCATCGACCACGCTCCATTGCTGGCCGGCGAGATAATCATCGCTCGTACCGTTCACGGTCACCGACCAGTTGGCCGAATTGCGGATCGCGGTCACGCTCGACTGCACCTGGGGTGCCGTGGCGATCACGCCCGCTATCTGGGTGCGGATCGCATCCACATCCTCGGGCTTGAAGGGTTGCGGAGGCGGGCCGCCCCCGCCGCGCCCGAAGCCTTGGCCGGGGATCACCGTCAGCAGGTTCGATCCGAGGCTTGCGATCTGGCTCTGGACCGATTTGGTCGCGGCACTGCCGAGCGTCACCATCGTGACCACCGCCGCAACGCCGATAACCACCCCGAGCACGGTCAGGAACGAGCGCAGCATGTGGCGCCGTATCTCGCGCAACGAGAGGAC
>Ga0207702_10005255_pt1 | contig 11368 bp, 10 predicted proteins | sample KBSCornC62_FD_184302 | JGI IMG/M metagenome (GOLD analysis project Ga0207702, IMG submission 184302) | Corn rhizosphere microbial communities from Kellogg Biological Station, Michigan, USA - KBS Corn C6-2 (SPAdes) (version 2) | ecosystem: Host-associated > Plants > Roots > Rhizosphere > Soil ...
GCTGACCACCTGCCACCCGAAGTTCACCGCCCGGCAGCGGATGGTCGTCCACGCCGAGCTGGACGGGGCGCCGTTCCCGGTCAGCCAGGGCATCCCGCCGTCGATGACCGGCGCCTAGCGGAGGGAAGGACCGACGTGTACGGCTGGATCTGGCGCAGGCTGCCCGGTGGCGTGCCGGGCAAGGTCATCGGCTCGGCCATACTGATCCTGGCGCTGGTCGCGCTGCTGTTCCTCGTCGTCTTCCCGTACGTGGACCCGCGGCTGCCGTTCAGCGACGTGACCGTGGACCAGTAGCGCTGCAGGAGGATCGGGGCGAATGCGCATCCTCGTCGTCGACAACTACGACAGCTTCGTCTACAACCTCGTGCACTACCTGGCCCAGCTCGGCGCCGAGCCGACCGTGCGGCGCAACGACGAGATGGCGCCGACGGACCTGGACGGCTTCGACGGGGTGCTGACCAGCCCCGGGCCCAGCACGCCGGAGTCGGCCGGCGTCAGCGTGCCGGTGGTGGCCGAGTGCGCCGAGCGGCGGCTGCCGCTGTTCGGTGTCTGCCTCGGGCACCAGGCGATCGGGGTGGCGTTCGGTGCGACCGTGACCCGCGCGGGCGAGTTGTTGCACGGCAAGACCAGCGAGGTCCACCACAAGGGCGCCGGCGTGCTCGCCGGCCTCCCGGACCCGTTCACGGCCACCCGCTACCACTCGCTCGCGGTCGTCGAGGAGACGCTGCCGGCCGAGCTCGAGGTGACCGCGCGGACCTCCTCCGGCGTGGTCATGGCCATGCGGCACACCTCGCTGCCGATCGAGGGCGTGCAGTTCCACCCCGAGTCGGTCCTCACCGAGTCCGGCCACGTCATGCTGGCCAACTGGCTGGCCGTCTGCGGCGACCCCGGCGCGCGGGACAAGGCGCCGGCCCTGGCCGCCGAGATGGACGCGCTGCGGCGCACCGCCTTCAGCACGACCTGACCCAGCCGGCCGTGGGGGTTCGGATCCCCTACCCGGGGCCGGGGCTCGAGGTAGGCGAGCCGGTCGGGGTCTGGGTGGGGCTTGGGGTCGGTGACGGCGTCGGTGACGGGGTCGTCGGTGTCGGGGTCGGGGTCGGCTTCGCCTTGGCGATGAACAGCGTGATCCGCTGGTCCGACGAGACCGCGGACTTGGCGGTCGGGTCGGTGCGGAACACCGTGCCGGCCTCTTCGTCGTCCGGTGGCTGCACCACCTGACGGTCGATGTTGGTGAACCCGGCCTGGTTGAGGATCGCGGTCGCGTCCTGCTCGCTCTTGCCGACCACGTCGGGCAGTGCCGTCTTGCCGGTGCTCACGTTGAGCGTGATACGGGCGCTCTCGGTGACCCGCGAGTTGGCCGGCGGGTTCGAGCTGATCACCTGGCCGGCGGGGGCGGTATTGTTCACGTCGTTACGCACCGGTACGAGCTTCTTCGACCGCAGCTGGGCCGCGGCGTCGTCGTACTGCTGGCCCTTGTAGTCGTCGAGGGTGAGCTGGGCGGGCCCGGCGCCCACGACGACCGAGACGGTGGCGCCCTTCTTCAGCCCGAACCCCGCGGCCGGGTCGGTGCTGATGACCTGGCCCTTCTGCTGTGGAGTCGACACGCCGGTGGTGATCTGCGGCACCAGACCGGCCTCCTGCAGCGTGCGGGTGGCCTGCGCCTGGGTCTGCCCGACCACGTTGGGCACGGTGACCTCGCCGCCGCCGCCGCCGACCAGCTGCACGATGCCGAACGTGGCGGCCGCGATCAGGAGCAGGATCGCGGCGGCGATGCCGACCCAGAACCAGGGACTGCGGTCCTTCTTGGCCGGCGCCATCGGCGGGCTGCCGTAGCCGGCCGCGGCGTACTGGCCCGTGCGCTGGCCGCCGAGCACGGTCGTGACCTCGTCGGCGGTCATCACCGGCTCGGCCTCGACCGGCCGGCCGTTGATCGCGCGGATCAGGTCGGCCCGCATCTCGCCGGCCGACTGGTAGCGGTTGGCCGGGTTCTTCGCCATCGCCTTGAGCACGATGGCGTCCAGCTCCGGCGGCACGTCCGGGTTGATCGTGGACGGCGGCGGCGCGTTCTCCCGGACGTGCTGGTACGCGACGGCCACCGGGGAGTCGCCGGTGAACGGCGGGTGCCCGGTGATCAGCTCGAACAGCAGCACGCCGGTGGAGTAGACGTCCGAGCGGGCATCGACGTTCTCGCCGCGGGCCTGCTCCGGGGACAGGTACTGCGCGGTCCCGATCACCGCCGCGGTCTGGGTCACGGTCGCGGCGTTGTCGGCGACCGCACGGGCGATGCCGAAGTCCATCACCTTGACCGCGCCGGTACGGGTGATCATCACGTTTCCGGGCTTGACGTCCCGGTGGATGATCCCGTTGCGGTGCGAGAAGTCGAGCGCGGCGCACACGTCGGCGACGATCTCCATCGCCCGCCGGGGCATCAGCCGGCCCTCGATCTTGAGCACGTCGCGCAGAGTCCGGCCCTCGACGTACTCCATGACGATGTACGGCTGGTTGCCGTACACGTCCTCCTCGCCGGTGTCGTAGACCGCGACGATCGCCGGGTGGTTCAGAGACGCGGCCGCCTGGGCCTCGCGGCGGAACCGGGCCTGGAAGGAGGGATCGCGGGCGAGATCTGCGCGCAGCACCTTGACCGCGACCTCGCGGCCGAGTCGGACATCGCGACCGCGGTGCACCTCGGCCATACCGCCGTAGCCGAGCGTCTCACCGATCTCGTACCTGGATCCCAACAGGCGTGGCGTCGTCATCGAACCCTCGTCGTCATCGAACCCATCGAATCCTCAGTGTTCCAGTCGAGGCTCTCCGCCCCGACGGCGACCGGACGAACAGCGGACAGGGCCTCGTTGCCGCCGCTCTCGGACAACAGCACGGTGAGGAGCCCGGCCAGGATCAGCGCCAGCAGGACCCCGAGGGCGATCCAGAGTGGCCGGCGGGCGGAGCGGCGCCTGCGGACCTCACCCGGTGGGGGTGTCCAGCCGGCGGCGGACGGCGTCCACTGCGGGTACGCGAGGGCCGGGTTGGTGCCGCCCACTCCGTCGGGGTTGACCCGCGCCGGTGGGGGCTGGGAGCCGGGGCCGCCGAGACCGGCCGCGCCGCTCTGCGAAGCGAACTGACTGCCCGCGTACGGCCCCGACCCGGCGGCCCCGGGCTGAACCGGTCCCGGCTGCGCGGCCGCCCCTTGTCCGGGGGCGGGCTGTCCGGGGGCGGGCTGTCCGGGGGCGGGCTGTCCGGGGGCGGGCTGTCCGGGGGCGGGCTGTCCGGGCCCAGCCTGACCGGGGGCGGCTTGACCGGGGGCCGCTTGACCGGGGGCCGCCTGCATGGGCTGTCCCGGGGGCGCCTGGGCGTACGCCCGTCCGGCGCCCGCCTGACCCGGTCCCACCTGCGCAAGGCCTGGCTGGACCGGCTGTGGGGACGGGGCGGAAAAGGGGCGGGGTGCGGGGATGGGGCGGCCCTCCTGGACGGCGCGCACCCCTTCGGCCAGGTCACCGCCGTCCGCGAACCGCTGCCGCGGGTCCTTGGCCAGGATCCGCATCACCAGCGCCTGCACCGGCCCGGGCACGTCCGCTGGCAACGGCGGCGGCACGTCCCTGATCTGCATCATCGCCACGGTCACCGGCGAGTCGGCCAGGAACGGCAGCCGCCCGGCCAGGCACTCGTACGCGACGACGCCCAGCGAGTAGACGTCCGAGGGCGGCCCGACCAGGCGCCCCTCGGCCTGCTCGGGCGAGAAGTACTGGGCCGTGCCGACGACCATGCCGTTCTGGGTCAGCGGCACCGCGTCCGCGGCCCGGGCGATCCCGAAGTCGGTGATCTTCACCGCCCCGTCCGATCGCCGTACGAGCAGGTTGCCGGGCTTCACGTCCCGGTGGACCATCCCGACCCGGTGCGCCTCGGCCAGCGCCAGCGCCGCCTGCCGGACGATCTCCAGCACCCGCGCCGCCGGCAGCCGCCCGTCCCGGGCCAGCTGGGCCGACAGCGGCTCCCCGTCGACGTACTCCATGACCAGGTACGCGACCGGGATGTCCTGCCCGGTCCCCACCTCGCCGTAGTCGAAGACGTTGGCGATCCCGTTGGCCTGCAGCGACGCCGTCGTCCGGGCCTCGGTGCGGAACCGCTCCAGGAACGTCCGCTCCTGGGTCAGCTCGCTCTTGAGCACCTTCACCGCGACCGTCCGGGACAGCACCGTGTCCTCGGCCCGCCAGACCTCGCCCATGCCGCCGATCGCGATCCGCCGATCCAGCCGGTAGCGGTCGCCGAGCAGGGTGTCCTGGGCGAGGGAGTCCATCTCACCCGCCCCCCGACTTCAGCACGGCGGACATGACGTCCCGGGCGATCGGCGCCGCAGCCTCACCGCCGGTCGTCTCGCTGCCGGAGTTGCCGCCGTGCTCGATGATCACCGCCACCGCGACCTGCTTGCCGTCGGCATGCGCGAACCCGATGAACCAGGCGTGCGGTGCCTGGCCGGGTGCGGTCTCTGCGGTGCCGGTCTTGCCGGCGACGTCGACGCCGGGGATCTGGGCCTTCCGGCCGGTGCCGTTCTGCACGACGCTGCGCATCATCTGGGTCAGCTGCCCGGCGATCTGCGGGCTCACCGCGGTGGACAGCTGCGTCGGCTGGGTCGTGTCGAGCACGGTCAGGTCCGGCGCCTCCAACCGATCGACCAGGTACGGCGTCATGAGCACGCCGTTGTTCGACACCGCGGCCGCGATCATCGCCCCCTGCAGCGGAGTCAGGCCCACGTCCCGCTGCCCGATCGAGGACTGGGCCAGCGCCGGAGTGTCCGGGATGTCGCCGAGCGAGCTGGGCGAGACCCGCAGCGGGGTCTGCAGCGCGTCCCCGGTGCCGATGCCGAATCCGGCCGCCGCCGACCGGATCGCCGACTGCCCGAGATCGACGCCGAGCTTGGCGAACGCGGTGTTGTACGAGTTGGTCAGCGCCGTCTGCATGCTCACCTTCGGCGCGCCGCACGACTCGTTGCCGAAGTTGTGCAGCGGGGTCCGGGTGCCCGGCGGCGTGTAGGCGGGCGGGCAGTCCAGCAGGGTGTCCGGGGTCCGCCCGTTCTGCAGCGCGGCCGCCGCCACGACGACCTTGAAGGCCGAGCCCGGCGCATAGCGGGCGTTGATCGCCCGGTTGAGCAGCGGGTCGTCCGGGTCGTTGGCCAGCTTGTTGTACGCGGCCCGGATCGAGCTCGGATCGTGCGACGAGATCGGGTTCGGGTCGTACGACGGGCTGCTGACCATCGCCAGGATCTTGCCGGTGGTCGGGTCGAGCGCGACGACCGCGCCGGCCCGGTCACCGAGCCCCTTCACCGCCGTCTGCTGGGCCCGCTGGTTGAGCGTCAGCACGACATTGCCGCCGCGCGGGTCACGGCCGGTGAGGAGCGCGGACAGCCGCCGGGTGAACAGCCGGTTGTCGCTGCCGGACAGGAAGTCGTTCTCGGCCTGCTCGATCCCGGTGGCGCCGTAGATCAGCGAGTAGAACCCGGTGGCCGGAGCGTACGTGCTGCCGCCCGGGTAGCGGCGCAGGTACTTCAGCTTGTCGTTGGTCGGCACCGATTCGGCCACCGGCCGGCCCTCCACCACGATCGTGCCGCGCTGCCGCTCGTACTCGTCGAGCAGCACCCTGGTGTTGCCCGGGTCGGTGCGTAGCCTGTCGCCCTCGAAGACCTGCACGTAGTTCGCGTTGGCGATGAGCAGCCCGAACAGGATCAGCATCGCCAGGGCGACCCGACGGATGGGCCGGTTCACCGGACCACCTCCGTCATCGCCTCGGCCAGCGGCGGTTTCGGCGGCGGGTTCGCCGGCGGGCGGCGGGCCGCGTCCGAGATCCGCAGCAGCAGGGCGACCAGCGCGAAGTTGGCGACCAGCGACGAGCCGCCGTACGAGAGGAACGGCGTGGTCAGTCCGGTCAGCGGGATCAGCTTGGTGACCCCGCCGACGACGATGAAGACCTGGAAGGCGAGCGTGAACGCGAGGCCGGAGGCGAGCAGCTTGCCGAACGAGTCCCGCACGGTCAGCGCGGTCCGGAACCCGCGGGTCACGATGATCGTGTAGATCACCAGCAGCGCGACCAGGCCGACCAGTCCCAGCTCCTCGCCGACGGTGGCGATGATGAAGTCGGTCTTGGCGAACGGCACGGTCTCCGGCCGGCCGCCGCCGAGGCCGGTCCCGAACAGCCCGCCGGTGCCGAGCCCGAACAGCGACTGCACGATCTGGTAGCCCTGGTCGTCCCGGTAGTTGAACGGCCGCAGCCAGACCTGCACCCGCTCCTGCACGTGCGCGAAGGCGAAGTACGCCGCGTACGCACCCACGAGGAACAGCCCGAGGCCGATGAGCAGCCAGGACGTCCGCTCGGTCGCGATGTAGATCATCACGATGAACATGCCGAAGAACAGCAGCGAGGTGCCGAGGTCCTTCTCGCCGACCAGGACGAGCAGCGAGGCACCCCAGGCCACCAGCACCGGGCCGAGGTCGCGGCCGCGGGGCAGGTCGACGCCCATGAACCGGCGGCTCGCCAGGGAGAGCACGTCCCGCTTCTGCACCAGGTACGCCGCGAAGAAGACCATCAGCGCGAGCTTCGCGAACTCGCCCGGCTGGATGGAGAAGCCGGCCACCCGGATCCAGATCTTCGCCCCGTTCACCTCGCTGAACCGGCCGGGCAGGATCGCCGGCAGGGCGAGGAAGGCGAGGCCGGCCGCCGCCAGCGTGTACGCGTACCGGGCCAGCGCGCGGTGGTCGCGCACGATCAACAGCACGGCGACGAACAGGGCGAGCCCGATGCAGGTCCACAGCACCTGGACCTCGGCGTCGCCGGACGGGATCGGTTGACCGGCCTGCTGGGCGTCGGCGATCTCCGCCAGGTCCAGCCGGCGGATCAGCACCAGGCCGAGCCCGTTGAGCAGGGCGGTCGCCGGCAGGATGAGCGGGTCGGCGTACGGCGCGAGCCGGCGCACGGCCACGTGCGCGATCGCGTAGATCAGGGCGAAGCCGGCGCCGTACGTCCAGACCGCCGAGCTGACCGTGTCGTTGAAGGTCGCGTCGACCACCACGTCCGCGGTGATCACCAGGATGACGGCGAACGCGAGCAGGGCCAACTCGACGCCCCGGCGGCGGGGCGCCTGCCTGGCGTCGGTGCCGGCGGTCGCGGGAATTGAGGTCAAGGTGCGCGGCACCCCTCGTCGCCCGGCCCCTCGGTGGCGGACGGGTTGGCCGGAGCCGTCGGCGTCGACGGGGTGGTCGTTCGGGCCGGGGTCGGGTGCGGCGTCGGGCGGGGCGTCGGCGTTGGGGTCGGGCACAGCGGCTTCTGCTGGCGCAGCAGCCGGGCGATGATCTGCTCCGCCTCGGTGCGGTTGTCGGCCGGGATGCCGTCCTGCACCTGGCGGCGGGGCACCTGCAGCAGGTCGTCGAGCCGCATCGGGTTGGTGTTGACGACCGAGTAGAGGTGCAGCGGTCCGACCGAGGCGTTGACCCCGCGATAGACCGCGACCTGGTCGCCGTCGGCGCCGACGAAGTACTGCGCCTGGGTCCAGCGCCACAGGCCGTACCCGCCGCCGCCGACCAGGAGGAGCAGCGCGATCAGGCCGAGTGTGAGCCGCAGCCGGCGCCGGCGCGGCCTGGGCGGCGGCTCCGGCGGGGTGTCTTCCGGCTCCGGCTGCGGGTTGAGGGTGGCGGCCCGGGCCGCCGGGCTGGTGTGGCCGGGCTCGCGGCGCTGGCGGTTGCCGCCGATCGCGCCGTCCATGATCGGCGCGTCGTCCCCGTACGGCACGTCGATGACGTCCGCGACGATGCAGGTCACGTTGTCCGGGCCGCCGGCTCGCAGGGCCAGCTCGACCAGCCGGTCGGCGGACTCGTGCGGGTCCGGCAGCTGCAGCGCCTCCATCAGCGTCTCCGGCGAGACCACGTCCGACAGCCCGTCGCTGCAGACCAGGTAGCGGTCGCCGACCCGCGCCTCCCGGATCGAGAGGTCCGGCTCGACCTCGGCGCCGTTGAGCGCGTGCAGGATCAGCGACCGCTGCGGGTGCGAGCTGGCCTCCTCCATGGTCAGCCGGCCCTCGTCGACCAGCGCCTGGACGAAGGTGTCGTCGTGGGTGATCTGGGTCAGCGTCCCGCCGCGGACCAGGTACGCGCGGGAGTCGCCGACGTGCACCAGCCCGACCCGCGAGCCGGCGAACAGCAGCGCGGTGAGCGTGGTGCCCATCCCGTCCAGGTTCGGGTCCTGCTCGATCATCGCGCGCAGGTTGTTGTTCGCCGCCGCGGTGGTGTCCCGCAGGGTGGAGATGAGGTCCTCGATCGGCCGGTCCTCGTCGAGGTGCGCGAGGGTGGAGATGACGATGTTGCTCGCCACCTCGCCGGCCGCGTGCCCGCCCATGCCGTCGGCCAGCGCCAGCAGCCGAGGCCCGGCGTACACCGAGTCCTCGTTGTTGGCGCGCATCAGCCCGCGGTCCGACCGGACCGCGTACCGGAGGGCCACGGTCACTGGGCGCGACCTGGGCCAGGGGGAACGTTCATGACCTCAACTCGAGAACCGTCTTGCCGATCCGGATGGGGACTCCGGGCGGGATCAGCGAGGGGCTGGTGACTTTCGTACGGTCGAGGTAGGTGCCGTTGGTCGAGCCGAGGTCCTCGACGTACCAGTCACCGTCCCGGCTGACGAGCCTCGCGTGCCTGGTGCTCGCGTAGTCGTCGGTGAGCACCAGGGTCGAGTCGTTGGCCCGGCCGATCATGATGGGTTGGTCGCCCAGCGCGATGCGGGTGCCGGCGAGGCCACCCTCGGTGACGACCAGTTGGTTGAGCGCCTTCCCCCTTCGCTTCGAGCGGGGCCGCGACGAGGCGGCCGGACGGGTGGTGGGCAACGTCGAACGGGCCGCACCGGCCCCCGCCAGGTCCGCTCGGACGACGCGCAGCGTAGCGAAGATGAAGATCCAGAGCAGCGCCAGGAATCCGAACCGGAGGATCTGGACGACGATGGGGGCGTTCACAGGGCTCCAGACCCTTTCAGGTCAGGCCGGCTCTTGCCGGTAGACGAGCACTGTGTGACCCAGCCGTACGACATCGCCGTGCTGCAGCTGCCAGCTCTGCGCGCGGTGCCCGTTGACCGTCGTGCCGTTGGTCGACCCCAGGTCATGCAGAACGGCGCCCTGGCCGTCGAAGCGGATGTCGATGTGGCGACGAGACACCCCGGTGTCCGGCAGGCGGAGGTCGGCGTCCTGCCCGCGACCGACCACGTTGCTGCCCACCTGCAGCTCGAGCCATTGCTGGCTGCCGTCGACGGTGAGCAGGTGACGCAGTCGCTGCTGCTGCTGGTGGTACGGCGGCGGGACGGTGGCCGGCGCCGCGTAGCCGTTGGACTGCTGGTAGCCGCCACCCGGGTAGCCCTGCTGGTCGTACGGGTCGTTGTAGGGCGGCGACTGCTGACCGTAGCCAGGCTGGCCGTAGCCCTCGTTGTAGCCCTGGTCCGGCGGGCCGTAGCCCTGGTCGGGCGGGCCGTAGCCGGGGTCACGGCCGCCGTAGCCCTGGTCCGGCTGCCCGTAGCCCTGGTCACCGCCGTACCCGCCACCTCCGTAGCCACCGTGGCTGGCCGCGAAGCCGGGCGCCGGGCCGCCGGCGCCGCCCGCCGCGCCTGGCCCCGGCCCGGCCGGCACGGCCGGCATCGACAGCGAGTTGTACGGGCGACGGCGCGGGCCAGCGTTCGGGTCCACGCTGCTGGTCACGTTGAACATCCCTGTCCCCAACTCCTCATTGCGTGACAGCGATACCTCGATGTCCCCGAACGTCGACCAGCCCTCGTCGTCCACGTGTTCTTGCACCATCTCCGCCAGAGTGTTGGTGAGTTGCGTCTCCCACGGAGCGAGGCGGTCGTGGTCGGTCGGGCCCAACTCCACCACGTAGCGGTTGGGCACCAGCACCCGGTCCTGCCCGACGATGGCCCGACGGGCCTCGGCCTCCCGCTGGAGCGCCTTGGCCACCTCGACCGGCTCCACCTGACCCTTGAACAGGCGCGCGAAGGCTGTGCCGACCGCGCCTTCGAGGCGCCGCTCGAAGCGCTGCAGCACACCCACCTGACTTCCCTCCTCGCCACGACTGCCCGACGATGGTATCCACGCTCGGCCTACCCCATGTCTCACGCACGGGAACGGTCGGCTGATGCATGGTGCCCCGGACCCGGTCGAGTGTCCTGTCCCATCTCTATAGACAAGGACCGTTGTCACAGCCGTCATCTCCTCCTAGCGTCGATGAATGGCGTTCAAGGTCGAGCCGCACGTGCGGCTGCAGGAATGGGTGGCCGAGGAACTCGGCTTCTTCGCCGCCGAGGGCCTCGAGTACGAGTTCGCAGCAGGTGGCTTCGCCGGCGGGTCGGCCGCCACGGTCAGCTCCGCCGACTCGGCGCCACTGTCCGTACGCTCCGGTGCGTTCGAGGACATGGCTGCCGGCCGGAGTTCGGACGTGTCCTGCGCCTGCCACTGGGCGGTGAACGCGGCCGCCAGCGCCCACCACGGGAAGATGTACGGAAAGGCCTACTCGGTCTGCCCGTCCGGGATCTACGTCGCCGAGGACTCCGGCCTGACCGACCCGAGCGACCTTGCCGGCGTCGGCGTCGGGGTCGGCTTCCACTCCGGCAGCCACTACTCCGCGCTGCAGGCGCTCGAAGGATTCCTTCCTCGCGAGCAGGTCACGCTGAGCTTCATCGGCCGCCCGTTCGACCGGGCCAGGCTCCTGCTCGCCGGGCGGGCGAGCGCGGTCAACGTCTGGGGCGCCCCGGCGTACGTGCTGGAGCAGCGGGGGTTCGTCAAGCTCGTCGACACCACGTTCGTGATGAGCTTCATGCTCGCCGCGACCGCCGACGCCGAGGACGTCGAGCGCTACTTCCGGGCGCTGCTGCGGGCCCAGCAGGAGATCGACCTCGACCTGCACCGCTACACCCGCCACTGGGCCCGGGAGCTGCCGCCGGACCTGCTCGAGCTGGTCGACGTCCGCCGGTTCGGGCCGGGCGAGCGGGTCGTGCCGCAGCCGTACACCCGGGAGATGTTCGAGCGGACCCAGGGCTGGATGCGCGAGTGGGGCCTGCTCGACCTCGCCGACCCAGAGGGCTCGAAGTACGAGGACACCGTGCTGGCCTGACGGGCCGCTAGACCCCGGTTATCGCGCGCCGGGCGAGGGGTGGCTGCGTGCTATCCTCGCCCGGCCACTGGGCGAGTGGCGGAATGGCAGACGCGCACGGTTCAGGTCCGTGTGTCCGTAAGGACGTGGGGGTTCAACTCCCCCCTCGCCCACACGCTCCTGGGGACCCCTGTCCGCGGAAGGCGCGGACCGGGGTCGCTTCATGCTGGCCGCGGGGCCGAGCCCCGCGTGCCCCACGTTCC
>Ga0207702_10005256_pt1 | contig 11364 bp, 10 predicted proteins | sample KBSCornC62_FD_184302 | JGI IMG/M metagenome (GOLD analysis project Ga0207702, IMG submission 184302) | Corn rhizosphere microbial communities from Kellogg Biological Station, Michigan, USA - KBS Corn C6-2 (SPAdes) (version 2) | ecosystem: Host-associated > Plants > Roots > Rhizosphere > Soil ...
ATGCATGAATCCGTGATACTCACGCCATAGCGCAGGTCGGCTTTGTTTTTCGGAATGGGCTGGTTGCCTTCGTTTAGATGGCTTTCCACCATCAGGCCAATGAGCGATTTCGTGCCGCCCACGCGCTGTTCGATGACGCTGTGCCAGACGTCTTCCTGCTTGGCAAATTTCTTTTCTGAATTCGCGTGGCTGCAATCCACCATCAATACCGGCGGCAGTTTCTCGGAAATCAATTTCTCCTCCGCCGCCTTGATGCTGGCGGGATCGTAATTCGTCAAGGCCCGCCCGCCGCGCAGCACGATGTGCGCATGCGGATTGCCCGTGGTGCGGACGATGCTCGTCACGCCGTCTTCGTTCATGCCCAGAAAACTATGCGAATGGCGCGTGGCCCCCATTGCGTCAATCGCCACCTGCAAACTGCCGTCCGTGCTGTTTTTCAAACCCACGGGCATCGAGAGGCCGCTCGCCATCTCGCGGTGCGTCTGCGATTCGGTGGTGCGCGCGCCGATGGCCGCCCAGGTGATGAGATTGGCGATGTATTGCGGCACGATGGGATCGAGAAATTCCGTCGCCGCCGGCAAACCCATGCCGTTGATCTGCTGCAACAACTTCCGCGCGATCTTCAAACCCGTTTCGATGTCCTGCGAACCGTCAAGGTGCGGATCGTTGACGAGACCTTTCCAGCCAATGGTCGTGCGCGGCTTCTCAAAATAAACGCGCATCACGATCTCCATTTTGTCCGCCAGCTCCTGTCGCAACCGGCTCAAGCGCGCCGCGTATTCCAGCGCGGATTTTTCGTCGTGGATGGAGCAGGGTCCGATGACCACAAGCATCCGCGAATCTTCCTGGTTCAGGATGCGGACGACGCGTTCGCGCGCCTGGGCCACAAAGTCATTCACCGCCTCGGGCGTGGGCGACAAATCCTTCAGCGCGCGCGGCGACAGCAGCGGCACAATCTCTTTAACGTGTAAATCCTGCGTGCGATACATGGGACGAAGATTATAGCACACACCAAAGAGGCGGAAAGCCGAAACAAACCACAGGCTGGCGATGACCACTGCCTGAACCTCATCTTGTTGGACACTCACCCGTTTTTGTGTATCGTCCTGCGGGAGAGGATATGAGCATCGAAAAGAACAAGGATAAGTTGAACACCGGCCAAAAGGCGCTCCAGATCAATCTCGACGCGCGCCGCTACGGCACGTTTGCCGAGATCGGCGCCGGACAGGAAGTGGCGCGCTGGTTCTTTCATGTCGGCAAAGCTTCCGGCACCGTCGCCAAAACGATTTCCGCCTACGACATGGCCGTGAGCGACGCCATTTACGGGTCGGCTGAACGCTACGTTTCCCGCAAACGCCTTCAGGCAATGCTCGACTTGGAATTTGATCTCCTCCTCAAGCGCCTCGATGCCGGCCGCGGCGATCGCTCGGCCTTCTTCGCATTTGCGAACACGGTCACCACCAAACATATTTCCAAAGTCGGGGAAGAAGGCGGTCAGGGCTGGCTCGGCATCAAGTTTCAGACCACGCCGCGCAGCGAACCGTCCACCATCATCATCCATGTGCGGCTGCTCGATTGGGACACGCCCCGCCAGCAGGAAGTCGTTGGCCTCATCGGCGTGAACCTCATCCACGCCGCATTTTATCAGCACATCGAACCCACCCGCCTCATCGGCTCGCTGCTCGACGGCCTGACCAGCCAGCGCGTGGAGGTGGACATGATCAAGTTTTCCGGCCCCGCTTTTGCCGGCGTGGACAACCGCCTCATGGCGCTGCAACTCGTCGAGCAATGGCTTACTGAAGCCGCCATGTTCACCGCCGACGGCGAAACCGTCATTCCCAGCGAACTGCTCTACAAAAAACCCGTTCTCCTCGAACGCGGCAGTTTTCGCCCGCTCACGAACCCCATGCTCGACATGCTCGAGCGCGCACAGGAAAAATTCATCACCGAACCCGCGCTGCACGGCGAAACGCCGGTCGTCATCTTCGAGATGACCCTGCGCCAGTTGCAGGTGGGCGACGCCATTGACCACCGCGATTTTCTCGACCGCGTGGACACGCTCGGTGCGCTCGGCAAGCCGGTGCTCATCTCCAATTTCCTCCGCTATCACCGGCTCGTCACTTACCTCGCGCGCCAGACGCAGAAACCCATCGGCCTGCCCATCGGCCTCGTGCGCCTGCGCGACGTGCTGGACGAAAAATTTTACACCGACCTGCCCGGCGGCCTCATGGAATCGCTCGGCCAGCTGTTCAAGAACGGCGCGAAACTTTACGTCTATCCCTCGCTCGATAAAAAGTCCGGTAAACTTTTCACCGTGGAAAACCTCGACGTCGCGCCGCACTTGCGCCATCTCTATGCGCATCTGGTGGAAAATAAATTTATCGAGGACATCCCCACCTACAACGGCGACTCGCTCAAGATTTATTCCGGCGAAGTATTGGCCAAGATCCATTCCGGCGACGAAAGCCTGGCGAAATTGATTCCGCCGCAGATCTTCGAAGTCATCAAGGCCAAGCAACTCTTCGGCTGGGGCCAGAAGAAGGTTGCGTTGACGGCGTAGCGGTGAGTCGCGTGGGCAGGGTTGAATATTTGCAAGAGATGGCTTGTCATTGGTTGCCTCGTGACTTAGAACAAAAGCTACGGGCATCGTCTTATGAAATCTCCATTCACTGGCGGCGGTAAGTTTGGACTTATAATCGCATTATCTTTCGCGCTCTTCCATCAGAGCGGAAATGGGCAAGGCTATATCGTGCCGAACGGAGTGATGACTAATTTATATCCGGGCGAAATAGACGTATGGAATCCAAGTGGCACGCAAACAACAGGTTTTGTATTCACCCCGATCGGTAAACAACTACCCACCGTCTACACCAACATTTTTAATTTCGATGAGCCGGTTACGATTGGCGTTCGTGTTTTCTTGGTTTCATCAAATGATCCGATCAGTCTGCAACCCATCGTCTCGCAGAATTATACAGAATTATTTTTTCCAGCTAACTATGTTTTTGCGAATGGAGTCCCCTTTTATGTCGGACTTTATACAGGCTATAATTTTGCTCCGCCGTATCCCCCATCTCCTCCGTTCTATTATACGGACCCAGTTTTTGGTTGGGCTAAACTTGTAAATAATCAGGGGGTAATCCAAGTCTTGGATTATGCAGTGGAATACCAAGGCGGAGGTATTTACACCGGAACCCAAACCATCATTCCCGTCCCCGAACCCAGCACATTCGCATTGGCCGCACTTGGCGGCTTGTTTCTCGGCCTTCGTCGCTGGCGGTTCTCCACTTGAACCGCCCGCCCAACTTTTCCTCGACTGTCAGGTCGGAACAAAGAGTCGGTAGCGGTTAATGGGACCGACGACAACAATTCAGCACGACAATAACTCTTGGGCCGCTTTTCGCATTGTCCATCCGCAGCGTTTGTTGAGCGTTGGGAGAAGCTACATCTGTTTTTTTGTTCCGTCGGCGTTCCACTGATGCCATTTCATTTTCGACTTAAGCCAGTTTGCCGTAGCGCCGGATTTCCGGCCAAATCCACGCCACGGCCAGCACCACCAGCACCGTTCCAAACCCGCCGATGGCCGTGGATAAAATCGTCCCCGTCGCGATGGAGTTCGCCATCATCGGCCCGAACAGTTGCGCGGTGACGCCGGATTCGAAGCCGCCCAGCTCGTTCGACGTGCCGATGAACAGGCTGTTCACCGCCGACACGCGCCCGCGTTTTTCGTCCGGCGTCAGGATCTGCACCAGCGTCTGCCGCACGACCACGCTGACGTTATCCACCGCGCCGCACACCACCATCAGCCCGAACGCGATCCAGAACCATGCGATGTCGGGCAGCGGGATGAACCGGCCGAGGCACGCTTGATTTGCAAGCCCGAACAGCATCGTCGCCACCCCGAACACCGCGACGCATAACAGCATTGTCCGCCCGGCCTTCTGCAACGGCGGCCGGTGTGCGATATAAAACATGCAGGCGACCGCGCCCACCGGAATCGCCGCGCGCAAAATGCCGAGGCCCAGGCCATCCGCGCCGCTGTGCAGCGGGATGATTTCGTTCGCATAGATCGGCAGCAGCGTCACCGCCCCGCCCAGCAGCACGGCGAACATGTCCAGCGTGAGCGTGCCAAGGATGATTTTGTTTTTGTAAACAAATTGGAACCCGGTGAGCAGTCCCTTGAGCGAAACCGGTTCGCGCGGCGGGACCTTGTGTTCATGCCGGATGCTGGCGACGAGCAGGTAGCAGACGAGGCCGATGGCGACGTTCACCGCGTAGATCAACCACGCGCCGTGCGTCAGCCAGATGATCACGCCCGCCGCCGACGGTCCGAGCACGCACGAGAGCTGAAATGCGCCGCTGTTGAAAGTGATGGCGCGCGGGAGTTCCTGGCGCGTGACCAGGCTGGTGATGAAGGCCGCGCTGGCCGGCCACAAAAACGTCCGCGCCACACCAACGATCACGAGCAGCGCATAGGCAAAAAATTGAAACACCTCGGCGTTCTGATTAAAACCGATGAACGCGGAGGCCAGGGTCAGCCCGAGACTGGCGAACGCCAGCGCCAGCGTCGCGCCGAGGATGATGTTTTTCCGGTTGTAGCGATCCGCGACCTGTCCCGCCGGGAGCGTGCAAAGAATCATTGGGATCATCAGCGACAAGCCAACGAAACCCAGCGCCAGCCCGGAGTGTGTGCGTTTGTAGAGTTCCCAGTCCAGCGCCGTGACGAGCATCTGCATGCCGAGCGCGGCGATGAACCGCGCCAGCAGATAGCGCGCGTAGTCCGCATTGCGGAGCACGGCGTAAGGGTGCGCGGAGGGTTTCGGCGGCGCGGGCGGGGTCGGATTTTCCGGTGTTTCGTTTTCGTGCATCAGACGTGGCGGGCAATTTACCGCAAAAACCGGCGCGGTCTAGTTTTGACGCGCGCCCGGCGCATAATCCACATAGCCGTCCAAAGAGATTTGGCTTAAGCTCCATTCCACGATGAACGAACCAAACGAAAACCCGCGCCGCTACAAATGGCCGTGGTTTGCATTGGCGGCGGTGGTGCTGTTCACGGTGCTGGCCATTTTCTGGGTGGCGCTGGCCGCGAAAAAAGTGGAGGAGCAACGCGACTTTGGTTCGCCCCTGCCTTCCACCGCTCCGGCGCGTTAGAATGTTCTAGGCTAAATTAGAGTGTCTATACCTCTCACCCCGGCCCTCTCCCGTGGGGAGAGGGAGAAACGCTCCCTGCTTTCTGACATAACCACGAAGGGCTTCTGGTTCATGACTCACGAATTTTTGTGAACCAGCAGCGGCTGTTCCCTCTCCCGGCGGGAGAGGGGCAGGGTGAGGGGAACGCGGCGGATTGCCATCGGGCTTTTCAAATTCGATTTTGATGTGATGGCCCGGTTTCAAAACCCGTTCCACGCCGTCAAACCAAGCATTTTCAGCGTGAACAACGATTGACACCGTTGCGCACTTGGCGAAAACTGTCAGACCTTATGGCCGAACCCAAAGAGAATTTGCAGATGGAAAAGATCGTGTCGTTGTGCAAACGGCGCGGTTTCGTGTTTCAGTCGTCCGAGATTTACGGCGGGATCAACGGCTTCTGGGATTACGGCCCCCTCGGCGCGGAACTCAAGCGCAACGTCAAGGAACTCTGGTGGAACGCCATGACTCGTGAACGCGAAGACGTCGCCGGCCTCGAGGCGACCATCATCATGTCGCCCGCCATCTGGAAGGCCAGCGGTCACGTGGACACGTTCAGCGATCCGATGTGCGATTGCAAAAAATGCAAGAAACGCTTCCGTGCCGATCAGCTTTGCGAAGATCAAGGGCTCACTCTCATCAAAAATGCAGCCGGCAAGTTTGAACTGCCCGCCGGCACGAAATGCACGAGCTGCGATTCGAAGGAATTGACCGAACCGCGTCCGTTCAACCTGATGTTCAAGACCTACGTCGGCCCGGTCGAGAGCGAAGACAACGTTGCGTATCTCCGCCCGGAAACCGCGCAGGCGATTTTCGCGCAGTTCAAGAACGTGCTCGAAACCTCGCGCCAGAAAGTGCCGTTCGGCATCGGGCAGATCGGTAAGGCGTTCCGCAACGAAGTGACGCCGCGCAATTACACCTTCCGCTCGCGCGAGTTCGAGCAGATGGAGCTGGAATTTTTCATCAAGCCCGACGAGGCGATTGAAGCCATCCACGGCAGCGTCGCCACCGTGCCCGCCACCGGTCATCCGGGCGAGCCGCAGTCGAATTGGGGCTGGCAGGCGTGGCATCAATACTGGGTTGAAGAACGCGTGAAATTTTATGAAGGCATCGGTCTCTCTCGCGACACGCTGGGCTTTCATCATCAGACGCCGGAAGAACTGGCGCATTACGCCCGTGCCTGCACGGATATTTTGTTCAAGTTCCCGTTCAGCAAGAAGGACGAGAACGGCAACGTGAAGGGCGACGAGCTGGAAGGCATCGCCGCGCGCAGCGATTTTGATCTGAGCCAGCACCAGCGTTTCTCCGGCAAGCCGATGGGCGTGTTTGACGACGAGCTGCGTCAGGCGTGGGCGAAGTTGCCGAAGGAAAAGCAGGACGACATTTGGCGTCGCTACTACGAGAACCGGAAGAATTATCTGCTCAAGTCCGGCGTCGAAGCCGAGCCCGCCGCCAAGCAGGCGACGGAAGATGCAAACGGGCTGACGAAGGGCCAATACATCCCGCACGTCATCGAACCAAGCGCGGGCGTGGATCGTTTGATCCTCGCGCTCATCGCAAATGCTTACACGGAGGTCGTCAAGACGGATGACAAAGGCAAGAGCGAGACGACGTTCGTGATGAAATTCCATCCGCGCGTCGCGCCGATCAAAGTCGGCGTGTTGCCGTTGTTGAAGAACAAGCCCGATCTCGTTAACAAAGCCATCACCGTGCGCGACCTGTTGCGCCCGTGGATGAATGTCTATTACGACGACAGCGGCTCGATCGGCAAACGCTATGCGCGTCAGGACGAGGCGGGCACGCCGTTCTGCGTGACGATTGACTTCGACACGCTCGGCGAAAAGCCGGAACTGCTCGACACGGTGACGCTGCGTTACCGCGACGACGGCAAGCAGGAGCGTCTGAAAATCTCCGAGCTGCGGGACTGGCTGCTGGCGCGGGTGCGGTACGACGAAATGAACATCCCACATCCAACATCGAACATTCAACGCCCTATGAACCGGGCGCGCATGCAGTCGCGCCTTGGATGTTCCGTGTTGGATGTGGGTTGTTGGATGTTTCCCCCCATTCCCAAATGAACCAGCCCACCCGCATCTCTTACGCCATCATGGCGGCGCTGTTGGTGCTCGTTGGCTGTTTTCAGTTGGGGACGCTGGTGCTGACGGCGTTTTTTGGCTTCTTCGCGCTGCAGGTGTTCAGCTTTGGCCGGAGCAAGTTTCTGGGCATCACATTGTATGTGGTGGTCGTGGCGCTCATCGGCTGGGGCATGGTTTATTTTTCAAAACAGGCCTATCTCACCCTGCCGAAGATTGTGGAAACGACCATTCCCGCTGTTGCGGAATTCGCCGAGCGACAGGGCTTCGAACTGCCGTTCACGGATTACCCGAGCCTGAAATCGAAGGCGGTGGACCAGATAAAGCAGAACATTGCCGGTGCCGGCCGCCATGCGCGCGAGGCGGCGTTCAAGCTCGTGCAACTGATCATCGGTCTGGTCGTAGCGGCGAGCTTGTTTCTGAGCGCCACCTGGGGTTCGGAAAATGAGCCCGGCACGGCCCGCGACAATCTTTACACCACCGTGGTGCAGCAATTGAGCCGGCGGTTCGAGACGTTTTTCAGCAGTTTCTCCAAGGTCATTGGCGCGCAGATCATCATTTCGATCATCAACACCGGGCTGACCGCCGTGTTTCTGATCTGGAACGGTTTTCCATTTGCCAGCGTGATCATTGTGCTGACGTTTCTCTGCGGCCTGCTGCCGATCATCGGCAACATCATCAGCAACACGCTCATCGTCGGCGTGGCCTTTACCATCCCGGAGGTCGGGCCGAGGATGGCCCTGGTCGCGCTCGTCTTCCTAGTAGTCATCCACAAGCTGGAATATTTTCTGAACAGCAAGATCATCGGCGACCGCATCAAAAATCCGATGTGGCTCACGCTCATCGGACTGGTGCTGGGTGAAAAATTGATGGGCGTGCCAGGCATGGTGCTTGCGCCGGTCGTGCTGCACTACATCAAGGTAGAAGCCTCCCGGAACAAGGTTGACACTGCCGGTAAGGTGGCCTGAACAGCATCATGGCGGCACAACCCAAGAGCACCGAACCCAAACCGAAGCGCGCGCCGACGCTCTATCTCATCGCCGCCATCAAAATCGGCAAGGGGCTGCTGCTGCTGCTGACGGCGCTGGGGATTTTTGCGCTGGCCGGGAAGGATCTTTCCAACACCTTCGATGAATTTCTGCGCTGGGTGCATCTCGATCCGGAAAAACGCTTTTTCACCAACATCGGCGACTGGCTCGATACCATCACGCCGGCGAACATCAAATTCATCGCCTCCGGCACGTTGTTGTTCGGCCTGTTTTTGTTGACGAGCGGCACGGGCCTGGTCCTGCGCGCCCGCTGGGCGATCTGGTTATGCATCGGCGAATCCGCCTTTTTCATCCCGATTGAAATCTATGAGCTGGTGCGCCACCGCGCGCCGGAGACCGACATGCACCGCATGTTCAACCATCCCAAAATCGCCCTGGCCGTGCTGCTGGCGGCCAACGTCTTCATCGTCTGGTATCTGTTCGAGAACCGGGAACGCCTGTTCCGGCACCATCATCGCTGACGGGCTGATTTTGCTCTTAGCGGGCCGGATTCTTTTTCTTCTCCTTCGCTGCGCGTTGTTCGGCGAAGAATTGTTGCAACAGCCCGCGACATTCCTCCAACCGCACGCCGGGCGTGATGTCGCAACGGTGATTCAGCGTGGGAAATTGCAGCAGATTCAACGCCCCGCCCGCCGCGCCGCCTTTCGGGTCGCCCAGGCCAAACACCACGCGTTGCAGCCGCGTATGCACGACGGCGCCGGCGCACATCGGGCACGGCTCCTTTGTGACGTAGAGCGTGCAATCCGTCAGCCGCCAGTCGCCCACGGCGTTTTCCGCCTGCGTGAGCGCGAGCATTTCGGCGTGCGCCGTGGCGTCCTTGAGTTCCTCGACCTGGTTGAACGCGCGCGCGATGATGCGGCCTTCGCGCACGACGACTGCGCCGACCGGCACCTCGCCGCGTTCATAAGCCTTCGCCGCCTGGCGCAAGGCCTCGCCCATGAAATAATCGTCGCTGTGCAGGTCAATGATGGGATCGCTCATTTCTTAAATTGTAGGAGACGACGTGAGGAGTCTCTAACTTTTAGTTTGGTTTGAATTTTTGACGTTCGTCACCTACTTGGTTTCCTCCAAGGTCCACTCGTTCCGTCCGTCCGCATGGCAATGGCAATGCGCGGCAAAAAAACCGCCGCGAAATTTCCAGAACCACGGCCAGATTTGCTCGCGATCCGTCTGCGGAATTTTTAACGAGGCGATTTTTTCGCGCTGGAAAAACTCAAAGCGGCCTTCGCTCATCGGTGGCGGGAGCGATTTCAATTTCACCTTTACCTCGAACAAAAACATGAGCCAATGCGTCTGCCCCTGGAAACCGTGTTCGCTGATCAATCCGGCCAGATGCAGATCCGACGGCTTGAGCGACAGGCCAATTTCCTCCTGCGCCTCGCGGGCAGCGCAGGCATAGGGCGATTCGCCGATATCCATCTTGAGTTTGCCGCCGCACGGGCTCCAGAGACCGCGATTCGGCTCCTGCGCGCGTTCGAGCAGCAGGATTTCGTCCCGCTCGTTGAAGCAGTAGAGCAGCGTGGCGATTTTGTAGGGCAGCGACATCGGCAAATCATTAACCACGAAATACACGAAACACACGAAAATTCCGGCAGCTTAGCGGCAGGGCCAGTTGGTGGGGCGAGCATCGCTCGCGAGCCGCTAGTGCCTACGATGCCCGGCTCGCGAGGACGCTCGCCCCACCAGACCAAAGTGCCATAAAATTCCATTGTCAGTTGCCGGCAAAAAAATAAACTATCCGTTCGATTTCATGAAAACTTACAACATTGCAGCGCTCGCCGGCGACGGCATCGGCAACGAAGTCATGGCCGAGGCCATCAAGGTGCTTCGCGCCACCGAAAAGAAATTCGGCTTCACCCTCAACATCACCGCCGCCCCCGTCGGCTGGGCGGGCATTGACGCCGCCGGCAAGGCGCTGCCCGACGCCACGCTCGCGCTGTGCAAAGCGTCCGACTCAATTCTGTTCGGCTCCGTCGGCCTGCCGGACCGTGACCCGACGATTCCCAAGGAGGAACGTCCAGAACGCGCCGCGCTGCTGCGGTTGCGCAAGGAATTCGGCCTGTTCGCCAACCTGCGCCCGGTGAAATTGCCCAAGGTGCTCTCGCACGCGTGTCCGCTCGCGAAGGAACGCCAGGGAGACGGCATTGATATTTTGGTCGTGCGCGAATTGACCGGCGGCATGTATTTCGGCCAGCCGAAGAAGACCGAGGACCTCGGCAACGGCCAGCAGCGCGCGATTGACACGATGGTCTATACCACCTCCGAGATCGAACGCATCGCGCATGTGGCATTCAAGGCGGCGCAGTTGCGCCGGAAGAAATTGACCAGCATTGACAAGGCGAATGTGCTGGAGAACGGCATTCTCTGGCGCGAAACCGTCACGCGCATCGGCAAGCAATATCCCGACGTGACGCTGGAACACATGTTTGTGGACAACGGCGCGATGCAGCTCATGCTCAAGCCCACGCAGTTCGACGTGATGCTCTGCGAAAACATGTTCGGCGACATCTTGAGCGACGAAGCGGCGGCGCTCGGCGGTTCGCTCGGCATGTTGCCGAGCGCAAGCCTCGGGGCCACGAATGGCGACCAGACTTTTGGTTTCTACGAACCCGCCGGCGGCACCGCGCCGGACATTGCCGGGAAAAATCTGGCGAACCCCATCGCGCAAATTCTGTCGAGCGCGATGATGCTCCGCCAGAGCTTCGGCCTGAACGACGCGGCGGCGGCAATCGAGAACGCCGTGGGTAAAGCCATCGAAGCCGGCAACCGCACCGGCGACATCTTCAACGCGGCTGAGACCGGCGCAAAACGCGTCGGCACCAGCCAGATGGGCGACGCGATCGCGGCGGCGGTGTGAGGTTTCAAAGTCTTCTGGTAACAGAAGGAACTCCCGCAACCAGTGCTTTCACTGGTTGCGGGAGTTTTGTTTTGCCGACGTGACGACCCGTTTTGCCGACGTGACGACCCGTTTTGCCGACGTGACGACCCGTTTTGCCGACGTGACGACCCGTTTTGCCGACGTGACGACCCGTTTT
>Ga0207702_10005258_pt1 | contig 11362 bp, 8 predicted proteins | sample KBSCornC62_FD_184302 | JGI IMG/M metagenome (GOLD analysis project Ga0207702, IMG submission 184302) | Corn rhizosphere microbial communities from Kellogg Biological Station, Michigan, USA - KBS Corn C6-2 (SPAdes) (version 2) | ecosystem: Host-associated > Plants > Roots > Rhizosphere > Soil ...
CTCCGTCTGGAGCTTTGCGCCGCAAACTTAGCCAAGTTTGTGCGGCAAAGTCAAGCGTCCCGGCTTCGGGCAACTTGACTCCGGGGCTCGCCTCAGCTGAAATTGCCTCAATGAACGCTGAGGCAACGTCGATCGCGCGGCGCGCGGCGGTGTACGCGGCGCTGGGCGATCCGGCCCGTCTGGCGATCGTCGACGCTCTGTTGCTCGGGGATCGGTCGCCGAGCGAGCTGGGCGAGGCGCTGGGGATGCCGTCGAACCTGCTGGCCCACCACCTGCGCCTGCTGGAGCAGGTCGGGGTGATCGAGCGGGAGCGGTCGGAGGCCGATCGCCGGCGCAGCTACGTCCGGCTGGCCCCCTCCGCGCTGCCGACATCGCCGGTCGTCGGCCTGTCGGCGCCGCGGGTCGTGTTCGTGTGCACGCACAACTCGGCGCGGTCCCAGCTGGCCTCGGCGCTCTGGGCGCGACGCAGTTCCGTGCCGGTCGCGTCGGCCGGGACGCATCCCGCGGGTCGGGTGCACCGGCGAGCGGTGGCGGCGGGGCGTCGGCACGGGCTCGCGCTGCAGGACGCACGCACGGCGAGCGTGGCCGAGGTGCTACGGCCGGACGACCTCGTGGTCGCCGTGTGCGACAGCGCGTACGAGGAGTTGGGCGCGTCGCCGGGTCGGCTCCACTGGTCGGTCCCTGATCCCGTGCGAGCGGGTACGCAGGCGGCGTTCGAGCAGGCGTACGACGAGATCGAGCAACGCGTCGACCGGCTGGCCGGCGCGGTCCGGGCCAGCTGAACGAGCTATGCGGGAGGCCGCCATGACCGGGACGGGCGAGCAGCGGCGCACGCCGGCCGAGGGCCGCGCCGTCGGCCCGAGGCCGGCGGTGCTGTTCCTGTGCGTGCACAACGCCGGGCGCAGCCAGATGGCGATGGGATGGTTCCAGCACCTGGCCGGCGATCGGGCCGTCGCGTGGTCCGGCGGCTCGCAGCCCGCCCGGGAGGTGAACCCGGCCGCGGTCGCGGTGATGCGCGAGGTCGGAATCGACATCTCCGGCGAGTTCCCGAAGCCGTGGACCGACGAGGTCGTACGGGCCGCGGACGTGGTCGTGACGATGGGTTGCGGCGACGCCTGTCCCGTCCACCCCGGCAAGCGGTACGAGGACTGGACGCTGGACGACCCGGCCGGCCAGGACGTCGACTCGGTCCGGCCGATCCGCGACGCCATCGAGCGGCGGGTGCGCGTGCTGCTGGCCGATCTCGGCGTCCCGGCCCAGGGCTGAACACACCGATCGCCTTCAACGGGGCGGACGAAGTCCACAGTGGACGGCTGGTCGGCGCGTAGGATCAGGCCGGCCGGGCAGCGGCATCACCGCTGCAATCCACTGTGGACTGTCCATCAGCAACAGCCGGCGGCCGGCTGGCCGGCGGCGAAGCTGCCGCAGCAGGCGGAGTCGCCGACCCGGCCGGGCGTGGCCACCTCGGCCGGGGCGTCGGCCAGGACGGTGTAGACCTCCCATGGGGCACCGTCGGGGTCGGTGACCCAGACCTTGTCCTGGACCGCGTAGCAGCAGGTGGTGTTCTGCTCGGCCGCGGTGGTGAGCCCTGCCTCGGCCAGCCGGGTCGTCGCCTGGCCGACGTCGTCGGTGGAGGTGACCTCGACGCCGAGGTGGTTGAGCGCGCCGACCGTTCCCGACCCGCGGGCGTCCGCGTCGGCCGACTCGATCAGCACCAGCTTCAGCGGCGGGTCGGCGATGGCGAAGTTGGCGTAGCCCGGGCGCCGCTTGGCCGGCTCGGCCTGGAACAGGCGGCTGTAGAAGGCGACCGCCGCATCGACGTCGCTGACGTTGAGGGCGAGCTGTACGCGGCCCATTGATCCTCCTCGATATTGACAGGTATCGATGCGCTGACGATGCAGGACGAATCGACGGTTGTCAATGTCCGTGGCAGACTGGGCTCGTGCCCACTGCCGCCCGCACCGAGCTGCCGCTGGCCGATCTGCCCTGCTGCGCGCCGATCGCCGGCGCTCCGCTCGACGCCGACGAGGCAGCCGAGCTGGCACAAGTGCTCAAGGCGCTGGCCGACCCGGCCCGGCTGCGGCTACTGTCCGTGATCCAGGCCGCCGACGGCGGCGAGACGTGCCAGTGCGACCTGACCGCTCCGGTCGGGCTGTCCCAGCCGACGGTCAGCCACCACCTCAAGGTCCTGCACGACGCCGGCCTGGTCACCCGGGAGAAGCGCGGCAGCTGGGCCTATTACCGTGCCGTTCCGGCGCGCCTTGCCGCCGTCGCCGCCGCCCTCACCGACACCAGAGGTTGACCGGACGCCCACTGCCCAAGGCAGCTGGCTGCGCCGCGTCCCCGACTGCCGCGCGACCGCCCTCGACTGAGGGAGGCCGCCGGACGGGTCAGGTTGCCGGCGTGCGAGCGTCCTGGACCGCGCGCACCACCTGGCCCGGATCGCCGTTCTTGAGCACGTAGCCGGCGGCGCCGGCCCGCAGCGCGTCCTGGATGCGGTGGTCGTCGGAGCCGGTGAGAATGACGACGCGGGCGGCCGGGTGCGTGGCGGTGATCCGCCGGGTGGCCTCGACGCCGTCGACGTCCGGCATCTCGATGTCCATCAGCACGACGTCGGGCCTGAGCTGGTCCGCTTGGCTGACTGCCTGGCGGCCGTCCGTGGCCACTCCGACGACCTCGATGCCGGACACGGCGGCGAACATCTGGGTGAGTCCCTCGCGGACGACCACGTGGTCGTCCACGATCAACAGCCGGGTCGATCTGGCACCCGTTCCGGTGCAGGGTCGATCGAACGTCCTGAGCATGGCCGCCCCCAGTCCTGTCGCCGTCGGCATGGCTGACTGCGCTGCCCGTACCGCTGCGTGCCGGAACGGGAGGCGCCACCCGGCTGGGGCGTGACCGGGTCTGCTCGGGCGCTGTCCTACACGCCCGTACGGCCTAATGTACCTAGCACCCGCCAGCGCGGGAACTCTTGCCAACGGGTGAACTTCCTTGGCCGGACCGTAGCTGAGGGTGGCGGTCGACGGGCCACGTCCACGGGGGAGCCCACCGGCGGCGATGCTCTGGCAAGCGAGCGGCGCGGGCCGCGGGCCCGGCTGGGAGGCCGGCGGCCCGCACCGCTCGTTCTACTTCAGGGCGTGACCCTGAGGATTCCCCAGAGGCCCTGGTAGTTACCGAAGGCGGCGGAGTCCTGGAAGAGGTAGTCGCCCGGGACCCCGAAGCGTCCGCCCGCGTGCGGCAGCAGCAGGTCGAAGTGGTTCTCGGCGGTCATGCCCTCCTGTGAGCCGACCCACCAGGACATGTTGTTGTGTCCTGGGCTGATGCCGTCGGGTTCCTTGTTCAGCACGGTCGGATCGTCGGGCGGTGGCCCGTAGTTCAGCCGATCCGAGTTGTTCAGGTACGGCTCCCGTTGCCAGGAGTGCCCGTGGACGGTGAAGACGTGCGCCCGCGCATGCCCGCCGGGCTCCAGCAGCCGTATCCGCACCGGCTCGCCCGCCTTGGCGGTGAACACCGGAGTCTGGGGATCGCCGCCGACCAGCTCGTCGGCGTAGACCCGATGAATGTCGGTGTTGGGTGTCACGTCCCCGGACGCCGTGTCGGGCGTGATCCCGAGCCGGAACCACAATGGCTCGGCGCCGTAGTTGATCGCCTTCTGACCGGAGTCCTCCGCGTCCTCGGCCACGCCCACGCCCTCGGTGGCGATGTCCGGCACCGCGCACTGGAGGTTCGCGTCGCCGGGCGTGCACTGGCTGCCGTAGTGGAGCTGGAGGTTGTCCTGGAGGACGGTGACGTGCTCCCGGAACGACGTGTCCGGCGCGGTGACGCTGGCCGACAGGCGGCTGTTCGCGTCGGTCGTCCAGGTCGAGCCGGGCGGCTCGATGACCAGCCCCCCCACCAGTCCCTTGTTGGCGTGCTCGATCAGGTCGGTCGACGACAGGTTGATCGCGCCGTACTCGACCGGGTGCGCCCTGGCCTCCACTCCGCCGGCGACCTGCACCATGTCGACCTGTCCCGCGTACCAGGTGTAGGTGTACTTGTCCTGCGGAACGATGAGCTTGGTCAGCTTGGTGCGGCCGACGCTGAGCCCGTCGTTCTGCCGGGCGCCGGCCGCCACGAGCTGCGGGTGGAACCCGATCTTGCTGGATGGTCGGACGTCGTTCTCGTTGAACGTCGTGATCCCGCCCGCCCCGTCGGCGTTCTCGTCCTTGTGGATGATCGGGGGCAGCCCGTTGAACCCGGGCGTGTCCGGAACCGCCCCGGTCGGTAACTGGAACGCGTTGCGCAGATCGACCTTGATGCAGTCGCCCGCGTCGGCACGCAGCACCAGCGGCTCGACCGGGACACCCGGTTTGAGGCCCACCGGTTTGCCGTTGACCTTCAGTGGGTCGGCGGAGAAGTCCCAGACGACGTCGTCGTAGTTGAAGAACATCAGCGCGTCCGGGTCCTTCAGCGGTCCGGCGCCCTGCACCAAACCGGCTGGGTACTTCACCGCGGTGGTCCGGTCGTTGTACACGAGCCCGTTGGGCCCGAGGACGTCCGCCGCGCGCACCGCCGCCACCTTGTAGTTGCGGACAGGCGTCGGCGACCCGTTCGTGGTCAGCGGGCAGGTCTGGTCGAACTGCGACTGGTTGGTGATGGTCCACCCCGTACTCGGGATGGGGTTGTTGGGTAACTTCAGCAGATCCGATCGCGCCTTGACATAGCTACGCAGGATGCCCCACGTGCCGTTCCAGAGGTCGTCGGTGCTGCCGCTCATGCTGTACAGGTGGTCGACCTCCGACGGCTTGCCCGGGCCGAGATCGGTCGGGATCGGCAGCTCGAAGTCGGCGTACTCGGAGATGCCCTGCGCGTTGGCGTCGCGCCAGCCCGAATTGGGGTTCCTCGGGTCCTGGAGCCACTTGACGCCCTCCACCGTGGGACTGTGCGTCTCCTCGTGCGCGCCGACCTGGGTCCGGATCCGCACCTTGTCGCCCATGTAGCCACGCAGCATCGGCGTGTACGGGTCGCCCGGGTCAAGATCCTTGGTCAGCGCCGGGTAGACGGTCGGCTGGGTATTGAGTGCCGCGATGGCGCGGTCGGTCCGCGACTCCAGCGCGTTGGACAGGTCGCCCGGGTCTCCCGCGGTCTGCGTCTTGGTGGCCGGGTCGTAGACCCGCAGCCCGATCGACTCGCTGCGGTAGTTGACGACATGCGTCCCGACGTCGTCGGCCGCGATCGCCTCCGGACATGGTCGCGGTGAGCCGTCCGGGCATCTGTTCGGGGATAAGTAGAGATCTTTCTCCTTTCCAGCCGGTGGTGGCTCTCTGAATGGCGGGTTGATGGCGTTGGGGAAGTCCTGATACGTGGGTATCTGCACTCCCGCGCCGTTGTCGATGGTCGTCAGCTTCCCGCCGCCGGCCTGGTAGGCGTGCTGGAAGTCGGCGTACTCCAGGAAGAACTCTCGGTACGCGTTGGCGTTGCGCGGGTCGCCGTTGGGCCACAGCACGTCCGCCCGCCACGACGTCGGCCCGCCGTCGTCCCTGGTCCCGAAGGCCACACCGGTCTCGGGGTCGCGTTGCTGTGATCCCGGTGGCTCGATCAGCACGGTCGCGTACAGCCCCACCTGCTGGTGCGTGGAGGGCCCGAAGTGGTCGTGGGTGAACACCGTTCCCAGCGCGCCCTGGTCCCAGGACTGGTTGAGGATCGGGTCCGCGAACCAGCGCTGGGCGGTCGTGCGGGCGCCCCAGGCCAGATCGCCCACTCCGGCGACGTTGCCGAAGAAGGGGTGCTTGCGGGCCAGCGGGCACTGCGGCGTCCAGGTGTCACCGGGGTCCAGGTGCGAGTCGCCCTGGCACCCGTTCTCGGCGCGGACCGCCTCGATCCGCTCCACGACCTCCTGCGGGCTCAGCGTGCCGTCCTCGTAGTTGTATCCGTTGCCCGACCCGTCGGAGGCGCCGACGTCGAACTTGACCAGGTGGATGTGTTGGCCGATCACGTCGGTCGGGGTCCGCACCTGGAAGTCGTCGAGCTGGTAGACATTCGGCAGCAGGTTGGCGTGCCAGTAGGTGGCGCAGTCGCTGGTGTCCAGGCGTATAACCATCGGCTCCGGTGCCCGCGCCCTGGCCAAGGTCGGGCCGGCATCGTTCCACAGCGTGAGCATGCGTTGCTGCGGGAAGTGCCAGCCGACCTTGTTGACGACCAGGTCGGTCTGGATCGCGACGCCCTTGATGGTGCGCACCCGGCCGGTCGGCGTGACCTGCCAGTTGTCAGCCGGGGTGGCATCGGCCCGGCAGGGGTCGGCGTACGGCGCTCCATGTTGGGGCGGCAGCCCGTTGGTCTCGTAGCCCTTGACCGGCCGTCCGGTCGGGCCGGCGAGCGGGGTGGTGTCGTTGACCGCCGTGCCGTCGGTCCGGTAGCTGGCGTGCCAGAGCTGCTGGTGGTACGCCATCGCCACCTTCTCGGCGGCGCTGCCGTCCTCCGGGACGTACTCCACCTTGGCGGTCTTGAGGATCTTGTCGAAGTCCTTCGGGGTCTCGTAGTGCGTGGCGGTCCCGCCCGTGATGATGTGGCGCGGCAGGCCGCCGTCCTCGACCTGTCCGTCGCCGTTGGCGTCGATCATGTCCAGCGGCGCGGTGGGCGGCCGGTGGCCGGAGAGCGCGGGCACGTAGAAGGGGAACCCCGCGTTGGCGGCGGGCGCGACCGAGAAGCCCTCGGCGGCGTCCGCGACGCCGTTGCCGTCGGCGTCGACCTGGCTGGAGTCCTTGACGCCGTCCCCGTTGAGGTCGTACGGGACCACGGTGGTGGCCGCGTTGGGCATCGGCGGCATCACCAGGCCGGGCAGCGGCACGATGCCCGGGATCGGGGTACCCGCCGTGATCTCCGGGTCGGGCAAGGCGCGCGACCCGGGAGCGGGGCGGCCCTCGGCGTCGAGCACGGTGCCGCGCTCGAAGGTGTCGTGGCTACGCCACATCTCCCACATGCCCTGGGCGAAGTGTGGATAGAAGTGGCAGTGGAAGATCGCGTCGCCGACGGTCTTGTTGCGGTTGCCCGAGCCGCCGAAGGCGATCTCGTAGGTGTAGCCCGAGCCGGGGCCGATGATCTGGCTGTCGAGGTAGTTCGAGTTCTTGTTGTTCGGCTGGAACTGCCACTGGTGGGTGTGCAGGTGGAAGATGTGGTGCTCCTTGCCCACCATCACGTTGCGGAACTTGACCCGGTCGTTGATGTAGCTGTGATGGACGTTCGAGGGGTCGTCCGGGTACAGCACCTTGGTCGCCTTGGGACCGGGGACGAGGCTGGCGTCGGCCGGGACGTCGACGATCATGGCGGGGTCGCCGACCACCCAGGCGGAGAGGAAGAACTCCTCGAACTTGCAGTCCACGCAGTCCCACATCGGCCCGACGCCCAGGCGGTTGGCGATGATCTCGGCGCCGATCCCGCCGGTGCCGTAGTTGATCGCGAAGCCGTCCTTCACCCCGCCAAGGGCGTGCTGGAACCCCGGCTCGTCGAACGCGCCGAACGCCTGATGTGCGGCGATCTCGTCGTGGAAGATGGTCGTGAACTCCCGGAACGGCTCGCGTCCCTTCTCGGTGTTCAGGTTGTAGTTCTGGTTGTCCCAGTAGGTCTGCGGATAGTCCTGGAGCGGGATTCGGTAGCCGTCGCTGGCCGGCCCGGCGATGATCGCGTTCAGGTCGGAGTGCACCAACTCGTTGCCGTCGAGCATGTTCACGACCGGCAGCCCCGCCTTGCTGGGGTCCGGGAAGTCCGCCGGGTAGCGCGCCTCGTAGTCGAGCACGGGGTGGCCGTCGGCGGTCTGGCTCGTGGTCGCCAGGTCCATCTCGGCCCGGGTCATCTGACTGCGGTGCCAGCTGGTTCCGTACGGCTCGACGTTGACCGCGCCGAACAGCCCGAAGCTCGAGGTGCCGATGAACGCCTCGCCGCCGGCGCTGACGCCCGGGTTGGACAGCAGGTAGGTGTTCTCGTGCTCGGCGAACAGCTTGTAGGTCTTGAACTCGCCGGGGGCGGCCAGCCCGCTCGGGCCGTTGCCCACGAAGGCGCCGTCGCTGGCGATCGAGTCGACCAGTTGCATGCCGGCGACGTGGACGCCGACGTTGCGGTCGGAGGGCTGGTCGGAGGGCTGATCGACCTTGACGGTCCCGCCGCCCGGGTCGGTCGGGTCGGGCACGTCGGGCGGCTCGGGCGCCTCCGCTTCGACGGGCGTGGTTGCGAGCAGGTTCTGGAAGTCGATCTCCAGGCAGTCACCGACGTTCGCACGCAACACCAGCGGGCGCGGCCGCTTGTCGGAGCGGAGCATGACGTTGCCCGGCTGGGCCGACGAGTTCGGCAGCAGGGCCAGCGACCTGCCCTGGTCGGGACCGCTCTTGACCACGACGTCGCGCCGCAGCGCGTAGATCATGCCGGTCGGGTTGCTGGCCCCGAGCCGGTTGTACATGAAGGCCTGATCGAGCGCCACGACGTGGGCCGTGATCGTGCGGGTTCCGGGAAGCGAGCCGCATCCGACCGGCGCGGCCTGGGCCGTCGCACCGGCGGTCAGCAGCGTCGTGCCGGGCAGCAACGCGAGGCCGAGCGCAGCGGACAGCACCGCCGCGATGCGCGGGCGAGTCGGCAGGCGCAGCGCAGCGGTCAGCCCCGCCGCGATCCGCGGGCGGGCGGGGCGGCGCGGCGCACCGGTCAGCGCCGCCGCGCGCGGGCGGCCGGGCCGACGCGGCCCCGCACCGACCATCGGGCGGGCAAGCGGGCGGCGGGCGAGGCCGAGACCCCGGCTGGCGCCGGGTCCGCGGTCGACGGTGGCGATCAGCAGGGTCACCATCGAGACGACCAGGGCGACCGGCGCGAGCATGATCAGATCGCTCGCGATCCGGCCGACCGGTGGAGGTTCCCAGCCGGACCCGGCCACGACCCAGCCCTGTAGCGGCGCCAGCCCCCCGAGGAACGCGCTTGTCGTCAGCGTGACCGTCGTGGCTTCGAGCCCGACGCGGCCGGCCGCAGCTGCCGCCTGGGACCGCCCGATGCGGTCGGCGATCGCCAGTCCGAGCCAGACGGCCGCCGCGACGACGGGCAGCAGCTCGGTCGAGTCGCGCAGCATCTGTGCCCACAGCGGCGACTGCAGCGCGGCCTGGTGGGCCGCGTGCGGCGACTGGAGGCGATCGAGCAGGAAGAGCCACGGTCCGGCGGTGTAGGTGAGCACCACACTCAGCGTCAGCAGGGTGCGCGACGCCAGCCGCTTGCCGGCGTCGGTCGTACGGGGGTGGTGGAAAGGCATCCTCTGGCTCCCCTTGTCCTAATGGTGCTCGTGCTGGTTGCCAGCGGGTTCCTGGAATCGGGCCCGGCCGAGCTCGACGGACAGCGGCTTGGAGCGGCCCGGGTCGTCGAACAGGAGGGTGGGCTGGTACTCGCCGCCCTTCTCGACCGGGAACTGCACGCGGGCGTCGAAGACCGCCCCGGGCAGGAGCCGCACCGATTCGAACCGCGCTCCGTCGACGGGGAGCGGCGCCGCGCCAGGGCCGAGCCGCAGCGAGAAGCGGTCCGGCGTCAGCTCGACCGGCGCCTTGTCGGTGTTCGCCAGCCTGACGGTGACCTCGAGCATGACCTTGTCGGGGGCGCCCATGACCGGCATCCCGAAGTTGCCCTTGTTGTTGGTCTGCGGAACGTCGATCTCGTCTGACGACTCGACCCAGAGCGCGCCGAAGGTGGTCGACACCCGCCCGTCCGAGGCGGGGGTGCCGGCCAAGGCGATCCGGACGGCGACGGCCGCGCCCGCCAGGGCGACGCACACCGTCAGCCCGATCAGCGCCGGGACCAGCCGGGAGGCCGGACCCTTCTTCCGGTCCCGCACCGCACCGGCGCGGAGGGCGTTGCGTGGGGAAATGCCGGGCCAGCGGTCAGGCATTTCGATTGTTGGCACGGACATCAGGCCAACCTCCAGTTGGGTTGGATCAGGCGAGTGCGGTCGGAATTCGCACATGCGTGTATTGCCGATCGGCGCCACCGGCTTTTCACGGCCATGCGCGTGGCAGCACGAGATCAGCATTCGGCTATTGACGGACGCCCTCCTGGCCGGGCGACCGGCATGGTCGTCCGACGGGCAGGTGAGGTGTCATGAATGTGTACGCGCCGCTGGCGGCGGCGTCCGAGCGCGCCGACACGAACTCAGCCATAGCGGTCGCAATGATGGGGCGACATGGCGACCGCCGGACCAAGAATCCGTAGCAGAACCGGACCAAGGCCGCGTACGTGTGGCGGTCCCAGTCTGCGGCGAGGACTTTCCCCGCGCCTCTCCCAAATTGGTCGTCCAACCCCCGAAAAGAGGGGGTGCTCACGTGCGGACATACACCATCGGGTTAATGCTTGCACAAGCATTTGTTGCCGCGTCAACGCCGCAATGGGCCCATGACCTGACCACGACGAACAGGCATCCTCGGCCCGCGTGCACGCGGGCGTGCGCGGCCATGTCCTCGAACACCGCGTGAAGAGTCGATCAAGCCGCCGGGCCCGAGATCAACCGGAGAACTGGGAGTCGTACTGCGCCGGGTCGATGCGGGCCTCGACGACCAGGGGACGGCTCAGCGACGGCAGGTCCTGCAGGGACTTGTCCAGCTCCGCGGCGCCGGCGGCGCGGACGCCGTCACAGTCCATCGACTCGGCCAGCTTGACCAGGTCGACGTCCTCGATCCGGGTCGCGGTGCTCGGGATGCCGCGCGACCGCTGGGTCAGCTCGATCCGGTTGAGGCTGCCGTCGACGAACACGACGAACACCACCGGCAGCGACAGCGCCGCCGCCAGCCGCACCTCGGTCGCGGTCATCGCGAATCCGCCGTCGCCCACCATCGCGACTACCGGCCGTCCGGGGTCGGCGACCTTCGCGGCGATGGCGGCCGGCACCCCGAAGCCCATCGAGGACAGGCCGTTGGTCATCAGTACGCTGCGCGGCTCGTACGCGCGCCAGCCCTGGCCGACGAGCAGCTTGTGCGAGCCGACGTCGGTGGTGACCAGCGTCTGCCGCGGCGCGGCCCGGCGTACGGCGTCGACCACGTCGGTCGGGTTGAGCCGGCCGGCCGCCGCGCCCGAGTAGTACGCGTCGCGCAGCCGGCCGCGGTGCCGGGCGATCTCCTCCTCGGTCCAGCGCGCCTGTCCCCGCCAGCCGTCGGCGAGCCAGCCGAGGACGGCGCCGACGTGGCCGACGCACTCGCAGGCGCTGGCGTAGATCTGGTCGACGTTCGGGATCGCGTCGACGTGCAGGACGGGCGTCCGCAGGGTCCAGGGGGTGATCAGCTCGACGGGGTCGAAGCCGGCCGTGACGACCAGGTCCGCCGAGCCGAGCAGGTCCCAGAGCACCTGGCCGCAGGCCATGTCCAGGACGCCGGCG
>Ga0207702_10005261_pt1 | contig 11360 bp, 7 predicted proteins | sample KBSCornC62_FD_184302 | JGI IMG/M metagenome (GOLD analysis project Ga0207702, IMG submission 184302) | Corn rhizosphere microbial communities from Kellogg Biological Station, Michigan, USA - KBS Corn C6-2 (SPAdes) (version 2) | ecosystem: Host-associated > Plants > Roots > Rhizosphere > Soil ...
TGGCCGCTGGGGGGGCATACATATGTCGATGCGGTCAGCACGGTGATGATCTTCGGCGTCGTCTTCGGACTCTCGATCGACTACGCGGTGTTCCTGCTCGTGCGCATGCGCGAGCACTACGACGAGTTCGGCGACAACGCGAAGGCGATCGAATTCGGCCTCGAGAAGACGGCGCGGGTGATCACCGGCGCCGCCGTGATCATGATGGCGGTCTTCATCGCCTTCGCCAGCGCACCGATCGCCACGGTGAGCCAGATCGGCATCGGGCTCACCGTGGCGGTGATCCTCGACGCGACCGTGGTCCGCGTCGTCCTCCTGCCGGCCCTGATGCTGCTGGTTGGGGACAGGGTCTGGTGGCTTCCCCGGCCGCTCGAGCGAGTGCTGCCCCGGCTCAACGTCTGAGCGCCGTTGCACCCATTATCCGCTGCAAAAGCACGCGTTGAATTCCAGTTAAGTCCTCGCCTGGCGCACCCGTGGCGGCGGGTCGCTCGGATACGATTCTGCAGCCGTTCCCCCGGATCGGAGGCCGGGGAACCACAAGCGACGATCCGTGGCAGCTAATCCCTCAGGCGAGGACGCTAGCTCGGCGCAAGGCCGGGGGATCACCCCTGCCCGGGCGGCGGTGATCGCGGTCCTGGCAATCGCGGTGATCGCGCTTGGCTACGTGATCTTCAACGGCGGCAGCGAACACAAGTACAACCTGCTCTTCCAAAACGCCAGCCAGCTCGTCCCCGACAACCAGGTCCTGATCGGCGGCCAGCCCGTCGGCTCGGTCGAAAGCATCGAGCTGACCGATGACAACCTGGCCAAGGTCGTCGTCAGCGTCGAACAGGAACTGCACCAGGGCACCACCGCGACGATCCGCGCCACCTCGCTCTCCGGCGTCGCCAACCATTACGTCTCGATCAGCCCGGGGCCGAACAGCAATCCGCCGCTGGAAAACGACGCAACGCTCGGCCTCGCCTCGACGACGACGCCGGTCGACATCGATCAGCTCTTCAATACCTTCCCCGCCCCGGTTCGTCGCGGCCTCGCCCAGTTCATCCAGGGCAACGCGGAAACCTACGCCGGAGCAGGCAAGCCCGCCAACAAGACCTTCAAATACATCGGCGTCGGCTTCAATCGCGCCGGCGCCTTCGCCCATGAGATCAACGCCGACGAAAAGCTCTTCGCCCGCTTCCTGGTCAGCTCGAGCCGGCTCGGCACGACGGTCTCCGAACGCGGCGCCGAGCTCTCCAGCGCGATCTCCAACGCCAACGCCGCCTTCGGCGCGATCGCCAAGCAGAACGCCGCCCTCGGCACCAGCCTGCAGCTGCTGCCGCCGACTTTGCGCCAGGCCAACACGACCTTCGTCAACCTGCGCGCCGCCCTAGACGACGTCGAACCGCTGATCGACACCTCGCGCACCGCGACCAAGAACCTGGCCCCGTTCCTCGGCGAACTGCGGCCCGTCCTCTCCAAGGCGGTGCCGGTCTTCAAGAACCTGCGCCTGACCGTGCGCCGCAAGGGCTTCGCCAACGACTCGGCCGAACTGCTCGGCTTCCTGCCCGCCGTCCAGCAGCGGGCATCGCGCGCCTTCCCGCACTCCGAAAGCGCGATTACGGCCTTCCAGCCCAACCTCAACTTCATCCGCGCCTACACGCCTGACCTCTTCAACGGCTTCGCCCGTTTCGGCCAGGTCAGCGCTCCCTACGACGGCAACGGCCACTACGTGCGAACCAGCTTCAGCGACCTCAACCTCTTCAACTACAACAGCGGCAGCCGTGCTCTCGAACCGATCGCGCCCTCCGAACAGTACGACGCCTTCGGTTCCTCGGCCGGTGTCAAGAAGCGCTGCCCCGGCGGCGCCAGCCAGCCCGCCGCTGACGGCTCCAGCCCCTTCGTCGAACCGCCGCACAGCGGCTCTGGCGTGACCACCTCCGACTGCAACCCGGCCGACGCGCCACCCGGACCATGAGGAGAGCGATCCTCATCGGCGGGCTGGTCGCGGCGGCGATCGTCGCGATCGTGCTGATCTCCTCGGGCGGCGGCGAAAGCAGCGGCTACGTCGTGCGGGCGATCTTCGACAACGGCGGCTTCATGGTCAAAGGCGAGCAGGTTCGCGTCGCCGGCGCCAACGTCGGCAAGATCGAATCGGTCGGCGTCACCTTGCCGGGCGAGATCGACAGCTACGAAGGCGGCAAAGAACGGGCGATCAGCGGCAAGGCCGTGATCGCGATGCAGATCACCGACCCCGGCTTCCAAGACTTCCGCGACGACGCCACCTGCCTGATCCGACCCCAGTCGCTGATCGGCGAGAAGTTCGTCGACTGCCGCCCGACCCTGCCGCGGGCGCCGGGAGCCGAGCCGGCGCCGCCGCTGAAGAAGATCCCCTCCGGCGAACCGGGCGCTGGCCAGTACCTGCTGCCGCTGGAGAACAACAGCACCAGCGTCGACCCCGACCTGATCAACGACATCAACAAACTGCCCTACGCGCAGCGCTTCCGTCTGATCTTCAACGAACTCGGCGCCGGCCTCGCCGGTCGCGGCGCCGACATCGAGGCGGCGGTGAAGCGCGCCAACCCGGCGCTTCGCGACGTCGACCGTCTGCTCGGCATCCTCAACGACCAGCGCGACCAGCTGACCCAGCTCTCCGTCGATTCGGAGCAGATCCTCGGGCCGCTCTCGCGCGAAAGAGCTCAGGTCGCCGGCTTCTTCACCAACTCCGGCGCCGCAGCCCAAGCGACCACCGAACGCGGCGAGGCGCTGGAAGAATCCCTGCAGAAGTTCCCCGCCTTCCTGCGCCAGTTCCGCACCACGATGCGCAGTCTGCAGGGCTTCTCCGACGCCGCGACGCCGACCTTCGCGGCCCTCGGCAAGGCCGCCCCCTCGTTCACCGAAGCCACCCGCCTGCTGACCCCGTTCTCGGCCGCCTCGACTGTAGCGCTCAAGTCGCTCGGCGCTACGGGCGAAGAAGCAGGCCCCACGCTGCGCGCCGCCGACCCGATCGTGCGCAAGACGAGCCAGCTCGCCCTCACCGGAGTCAGTCCGACCACGAAACTGGCCGAATTCTTCGCCAGCACCAAGGAAACGAAAGGCTTCGACGGCCTCGTAGATCTGATCTACAACCTCACGGCCGCCTCGAATGGGTTCGACAAATACGGTCACTACACGCGCCTGCTCGTAACCCTGACCAATTGCCTTGAATACGAAACTGAAGCCAGTGGTTGCTCGGCAAAGTTCACCGGTGTCAACGCCGGCGAATCGTCCATCTCGAGCACGGACCTTCACCGGCTTCTAGCCGAGCAGGAAGCCAGTGAAGTGGGGGGGACCCTGGCAAAGCCCAACTCGCCAGGCAGCTCGCTTGCGCCCGCGACTCCTGTCGCTCCCAACACTCCGAAGGCTCCTGAAATTGCTCAGGGCCATTCCCTCGGCGGCACGTCCGCACTGCCGGTGCAGCGACAGCGTGCCCTCCTCGACTACCTCCTCGGCCCATGAGAAACCGCAGCGGCATACAGGGGGTGGCAAGCAGCCCGGTGATCGTTGGGGCGGTGACCGTGCTGGTCGTGATCGTCGCCGTCTTCCTCGCTTACAACGCCAACAACGGCCTTCCCTTCGTCTCGACCTACAACCTGCACGCCCGCGTGCCCAACGCCAACGCTCTGGTCAAGGGAAACGAGGTGCGGATCGGCGGCGCTCGTGTCGGCGTGGTCAAGTCGGTAGTGCCGGTGGAGACCGGCAACGGCCAGGTCGCCGCCGAACTCGAGCTCAGCCTCGACAAGAACGTCGAACCGCTGCCGAAGAACTCGTCGATGATCATCAGGCCGAAATCGCCGCTCGGCCTCAAGTACCTGCAGATCGTCCCCGGCGACTCGAAGGAAGGCTTCGCGGCCGGCGAAACGATCCCGGTCAAAGCGGCCCATCCCGAACCGGTCGACATCGACCAGTTCTTCGACATGTTCGACGAAAAGACGCGCAAGGCGATCCAGCGCAACCTCGCCGGCTTCGGCAACGGGCTCGCCGGCCGCGGCCCGCAGCTCAACAACGCCTTCGTTGCCCTGCGCATGCTGGCCGAAAGCAGCGAGCCGGCCCTCTCGGACCTGGTCGCGCCCAGCACCGGCTTCGGTGAATTCTTCAAAGCGTTGGAGGCGCTCTCGGCGACCGTCGCGCCCGTGGCCGAGCAGCAGGCGAGCATGTTCGCCGCCCTCGATCGCACCTTCGCCGCCTTCGCCCGCGTCTCCCGCCCCTACATTCAGGAAACGATCTCCAAGGGGCCCGAAACTCTCGAAACGGCGACTGAAGACCTGCCGGCGCTGAACCCCTTCTTCCACGACTCTGAACGCTTCTTCGCCGCGCTGGAGCCCGGCGCGAAGGTCCTGGGCGAAACCTCGCCGACGATCGCGGCAGCGCTGCGCGCCGGCATCCCGGCGCTCAACCGCTCGCCCATCCTCAACGCGCAGCTACCTCCCACCGCCGACGCGCTGCTTGCCTTTCAGAAATCGACTGGCGTCTTCAATGGCCTCGACCTCCTGATCGATACCAACGAATTGCTCGGCCCGGCGATCAGGTTCATCGCTCCTGCCCAGACCACCTGCAACTACCTCAGCATCGCCTTCCGCAACCTTGCCAGCGCCTCCAGTGAAAACAATGGATTGGGCGGCTGGGTCAACGCGACTACTTTCCAGCCGCCCGAAGGGGTCAATTCAGAGGGGGGTCCGGCCTCTGCGCCGGCAAACGGCGGTGAAGCGCCCGGGGCGAACAAGGGGATACCGCTCAACCATCTGCACTCCAATCCATATCCGAACACTGCCTCCCCCGGCCAGCCGAAAGAGTGCGAAGCAGGAAATGAGCACTACGAACTCGGTAAGACCCGAATCGGCAATACCCCGCGCAATGACGGCATCGTCACGACTGAACAGTCCAATAAACAACTCGGGAAGACGGGCGAATAATGGGCCGCCTTCCGGAGAGAGACACCAGGGCGGGAGCGACCAACAGTCGCTTCAAATGGCGGCCGAGCAACGCGATGATCGCGGTGATCTTCATCCTCATCTTCACCGTTGGCCCGTACCTGGCCTTCACCGGCCACGTGCCCTTCACCAGCTACGGCTACGAGCTCAAGGCGACCTTCAGCAACGGGGTCAACATCGCCACCAACTCACCGGTGCGGATCGCCGGCGTCGACGTCGGTCGTGTGATCTCGACCGAACGCGATGGCGATGCAACAACCGTCACCTTCACGGTCGAAGGGAAAGGCCAGCCGGTCCACGATGACGCCTTCGCCGCGATACGTCCACGGATCTTCCTCGAGGGCAACTTCTTCATCGACCTCTCGCCGGGCAGCCCGAGCGCGCCGGAACTGCACAGCGACGACACGATCCCCGTCAGCCGCACCTCGACCTGGGTCCAGATCGACGAAGTCCTAACCGCCCTGCAAGCGCCGGTGCGCGCCGATCTCGGTCACCTGCTCGAGAGCTACGGCACTGCGCTGACCAGCAAGCCGACCGCGGCAGAAGATGCGACGCAGGAACCTGAGGTGCGGGGCAAGAGCGCCGGCGAAGCGCTCAACGGCGCTTTCCAATACGGCGGCAACGCGGGCCGCTACAGCGCCCAAGTAACCAATGCCCTGCTCGGCACGAAGCCCCACGACCTCTCCCGCCTCGTCGCCGGCGCCGGCCGCGCATTTGGTGCCCTGGCCAAGAACGAGGACGACCTCAAGGGCCTGATCGTCAACTTCGACGTCTTCACCGGCGCCCTCGCCGCGCAGTCGGCCAACCTCTCGACCACGGTCAACCGCCTGGCGCCGACCCTGAAGAACTTCCACGGCTCGCTGGTCAGTCTCAACAAGGCGCTGCCGCCGCTGCGCGCCTGGGCGATCGAGATGACCCCGGCCGTGGCCGAGCTTCCGGCCGTGATCAAGGCCGGCAAACCCTGGCTGGCCCAGGTGCGGCCGCTGCTCTCCGGCAAGGAGGCGGGCGGCACGGCGAAGCTGCTGCGCGAAGCCATTCCCGGGCTGACCGGCGCTGCCCAGGCCGCCAAAGCCATTGCACTGCCCCAGCTCAACCGAATCAGCCTCTGTACGACCAAGGTCCTCGTCCCCACCGGCAACCAGGTGATCAACGATCAATTCAGCACCGGCCAGCCCAACTACCGCGAGTTCCTCTACACACTTACCGACTTCGCTGGCTGGGGCCAAAATTTTGACGGCAACGGGTCCTTCTTCCGTCTGCAGCCAGGTGGCGGCAACCTGTTGGTCGAACAGAAAAATTCAAATGGCAATCTGAGCACCGACAAGCGCGACTTCGCGCACACGATCGCTCCTCCACTGGGGAACCAACCGCAGTTGGCTGCACGCCCCGCAAAGAAGCCGGAAGTGCGCTGTGACAGCAACCCGGTGCCCGACGTGAACTCCGGCCTTGGGCAGGTCGGCGCCCCCAGTCCAGCGGTGGTGAGCCCATGAGCCGTTGGACCACATTCCGTGCCTCGCTTTCACGCCAGTCGCGTGGGCGCAGCAAGGATACGATCGCGATCCTCGTCCTCGCCGCTTTGGGGGTCGTGATGACGCTCTGGATCTTCACCCAGCAGAAAGCCTCGCTGCCCAACTGGGTGCCGATCGTCGGCGAAGAATTCGACCACATCTCCGGCGAGTTCACGACCGCGCAGGCGGTGACCCCTGGCCAGGGCCAAGCCGTCGACGTCGCCGGCATCCAGATCGGCAAGGTCACTTCGGTCGATCTCGAAGACGGTCACGCCGTCGTCGGCATGGATATCGAGCCCAAGTACATGGCACTAATCCATCCCAACGCGAGCCTGCTGCTGCGGCCCAAAACCAACCTCAACGATATGGTCGTCGAGGTTGATCCCGGCAGCGGCAAGACGCACATCGAGGACGGTCACAACTTCCCGCTCTCCCAGACCGAACCCAACGTCAACCTCGACGCCTTCCTCGGCACCCTCGACGCCGACACCCGCCAGTACATCCAGCTGCTCGTCTCCGGCGGCGCCCAGGGCATCGGTGGCCGCGGGCACCAGTTCGGCAACGCCCTACGCCGCCTCCAGCCCTTCTCCCACTACGTCGCCAGCCTCAACAAAGCAGTGGCCAGCCGCCGCGAGGCGCTCGCCAACGTCATTCACGACTTTGGCCTGCTGACCACCGAACTTGGCCGCCACGACGCCGCGATCGAACGCTGGGTCACCTCCTCCAAGGGCGCCCTCGGCAACTTCGCCAGCCAGCAGAGCTCGATCCAGGAAATCCTCACCGAATTTCCCTCCACCCTCACCGTTGCCCAGTCGGCCCTTGCCAGCGCCAACGCCTTCTCCACGGCGGCCCGCCCGGCGCTGCTCGGCTTGATCCCGCAGGCGCAAGCGCTGAAGCCGGCGCTGAAGGCCAACCAGCGGCTCTTCGAACAGACGGTCGAACCGATCCGCACCCAGATTCGTCCCTTCACGCGGGAAATCAGGCCGGTCCTGACCCACGCCAACCAGGGTTCCGCTGCCTTCAGCAAGACCGTGCGCGGCTTCGGCAACTCGCTCAGCACCTTCAACAGCTTCCTCAACGAGCTTGCCTACAAGCCGAAGGGCAGTCAGCAGAGCTACCTCTTCTACCTGCCCTGGCTCAACCACGACACCAACGCGACCTTCAACCTCAGTGACCCGGCGGGGCCGATTGGCCGTGGCCTGATCCTGATCTCCTGCAACGGCACCGAACTCGCCGCCGGCGCCGCGGCAGGGCTCTCCTATATCCAGACGGCGTTGCGCGGCTCCAATGTCCCACGCAAGGGGGAACTGCCTCTGGTGCCGCCCTCCAAAGAAACCCCGACAGCTACTGGCTGCGGTCCAGGGACAGAATGAGCAAGCGCGCCCCCAGCACGACCCAGCTTTTGGTGATCGCCGGTTTCGCCCTGTCGTGCTTCGGCATCCTGCTCTTCCTCTGGATCACCTTCGGCGGCCCTACGCCGTTCAAGGCGCGAACTTATGAGATCAACGTTCCCTTCAAGGAGGCGACCCAGCTCGCCCAGCAATCCGACGTGCGCATCTCAGGCGTCTCTGTCGGCAAGGTGCAGGACATCGTCCTCGCCCCCAACGGCGAACAGGCAATGGCCAAGGTGGACATCAACGACAAGTACGGTCCGCTGCCGGCCAACACGCGTGCCGTCCTGCGCACCAAGACCCTGCTCGGGGAGACCTACATCGAACTGACGCCGGGCAGCCGCAACGGGCCAAAGCTTGCCGATGGGGGTACCTTGCCGGAGGCCCAGATCGCCGAATCGGTCCAGCTCGACGAGATCTTCCGCACCTTCGACGCCAAAACCCGCGCCGCCTTCCAGACCTGGCAGCAGGAAGCCGCGGTGGCGATTCAAGGCCAGGGCGCCAGCCTTTCCTACGCCTTCGGCGAGCTCGAACCCGCCTTCACCAGCTTCGACCGCCTCTTCCGCGTGCTCGACAGCCAGCGACTCGCGGTCAAGCAGCTCTTCCGCAACGGCTCCACGGCGCTGAACGCCCTGCGCGGCCGCCAAGGGGAGCTGGCCGGGCTGATCGAAAACTCCAACGCCGTCTTCAGCACCACGGCCGCCCGCGACCGCGACATCGAAGCGCTCTTCCGCGCCTTCCCGACCTTCCAGGACGAGTCGAGGCTGACTCTCGACCGCCTCAAGAGCTTTGCCATCAACGCCGACCCGGTGATGAAGCAGCTCGTCCCGGTCGCCGAACAGCTCTCCCCGACCCTGATCGCCTTCTCCAAGCTGGCGCCTCAGGCGAAGGGCTTCTTCGAAGGCCTCGAACCGGTGATCGACCGCGCCCCGACCGGCTTCCCCGCCGCCCGCAAGCTCTTCCGCGATCAGTTCCCACCGCTGCTGCGCGCCGTCGATCCCTTCCTGCGCAACCTCAACCCGGTGATCACCGGCCTTGGCCTCTACAAGCATGAGCTGACGGCGACGATGGGAAATATCGCGTCGATCTCGAACGCCCGGCTGCCGACGAATGCGGCTGGGGTCCAGGTCCACTACTTGCGCTCGATCGGGCCATTCAATCCGGAATCGCTGGCGACCTACCCATCTCGGACGACTACCGGCCGGACCAACGCATATCCGCAACCGCTGGCGATGAAGAGCCTCGCCACGGGGCTGCCGAGCTTTGACACGCGTGGCTGCACGGCGGGAGTTACCGCAACCATCAATGAAGGCGAAATCCTCAAAGATCCCGACTTCTCGGCGCGCACCTTTCAGCCCAAAAAGACAGCCGCGGAAAACGAAGTTCTCTCCAAGAAATTCTTCGAAAACCTGAAGAAGTACGCCTTTGCTGGACAGACCGACACGGCCGCGATCCCGGCACCCGGCTGCTTCCAGCAAGTACCCTTCAATCCGATCGGCCGCAGCGGCCCGCCGACGACCTACCAGCACACCTTCGAACAGAGCGAATAGTCGCCCCGAGTTCTTTCGCCCGACTTTGCAGGGAGGGGGGCTATGACGAGGTCCAGCCTTTGGTTTGCTTGAGGCCCGGAGCGCTTCCGCCGCCTTCGGCCCTTAACTAAGTCAATGGCTTCCGCTCCCACAGCCCACGTCCCGCCGCAGAACATCGAGGCTGAGGAATCGGTGCTCGGGGCGATGCTCGTCTCCGAGCCGACGCTGACCCGTGTGATCGACGAGGTCAAGCTCAACGCCGCCGACTTCTACCTGGAGAAGCACGGGGCGATCTTCACCTGCGTCCACGATCTCTACGCCGCCTCCAAGCCGGTCGACGAGCTCAGCGTCACCGAGGCGCTGGTGCAGCGCAACCAGATCGAGGAGGCGGGGGGCAAGCACTACGTCTCCGAGCTGGCGGCGAAGGTCCCCGCCGCCGGCAACGCCAAGCACTACGCCGAGATCGTCCAGCAGAACTCGCTACTGCGCCGCCTGCTCGGCGCCGGCCAGCAGATCCAGGGCTGGGTGCACGAGCGCGACGGCGAGCCGCGCGAGCTCTCCGAGCGGGCCGAGAAGCTGCTCTTCGACGTCGCCCACAAAGAGCAGGCGAGCGACTTCAAACTGCTCTCCGAGATCCTCCACGGCGAGGTCGACCGGCTGGAGAAGCTCTCCACCGGCGAGGCGGAACTCACCGGGACTCCCTCGGGGTTCCGGGACATCGACGCGGTCACCGGCGGGTTCCAGCCCGGGAACCTGATCATCGTTGCTGCACGGCCCGCCATGGGAAAGAGCGCGATCGTCGCCAACATCGCCGAAAACGTGGCGGTCAAGCACAACCAGCCGGTCGCCTTCTTCTCGCTCGAGATGTCCGAGGTCGAGCTGGCCCAGCGCTTCATCGCCTGCCGGGCGCGGATCTCGGGCGACAAGCTGCGCAAGGGCCAGGTCTCCCAGAAGGACTGGCCGAAGGTCGTGCGAGCCTGCAACGAGCTTGAGGAAGCGCCACTCTGGTTCGACGACTCCTCCGACCTCGGTGTGCTCGACCTGCGGGCCAAGGCGCGCCGCCTGCACGCTCAGGAACAGGACAAGGGCGGCCTCGGCTTGATCATCGTCGACTACCTGCAGCTGATGCGCACCGACGATCCCCGCGCCAACCGAGTCGAGCAGGTCGGGCAGATCAGCCGTGGCCTGAAGATCCTCGCCCGCGAGCTCGAGGTGCCGGTTCTGGCTATCTCACAGCTCTCGCGGGCGCCCGAGCAGCGCCACCCGCCGAAGCCGATGCTCTCGGACCTGCGCGAATCGGGGAACCTCGAGCAGGACGCCGACGTCGTCGCCTTCCTCTTTCGCGAGGACTACTATCGCGACCCCGAAGACGAGCCCGACGGCCTTGCCGACCTGATCATCGCCAAGCATAGGAACGGCCCGATCGCCTCGCCGAAGCTGGTCTTCCTCGACCGCTTCCCCAAGTTCGCCGACTTCGCCGGCCAGGACCAGCCGATCGAACAGCCCGCCGGCGAGGGCCCGCCAATTGACGACATCGCCGCCGTGGGGCCGGAGTTCTAGGTGCCCGGCGCGCGCAGCGAGCCCTTCCGCGAAGTGTCATGCCCGCTTGGGGTCTGCGACGGCTCCGGCTGGATCCTCGGCCCCGAGGACGTTGCCCGCGAATGCGAGTGCCGCGCCCAGCGCCTCAAACGCGGTCGCGTCCGCGGCGTCGCCTCGGTGATCCCGCCGCGCTACCGGGGCGTCTCCTTCGATCGCCCGCCGGTCTCCGACATGGCGCGCGATCTTCAAACCAAGGCGGCGGTCGGCGCGGTGCGCGCTTTCGCCGACGATCTCGAGGCAGGACTCGAGGCGGGCCGGGGCCTGTGGATCTTCGGCGACACCGGCACCGGCAAGACGACGCTGGCGATGCTGATCTCCAAGGCGGCGCTGGAGGCCGGCAAAAGCGTCGCCATCTACTCGCTGCCGAAACTGCTGGCGCGCATC
>Ga0207702_10005262_pt1 | contig 11359 bp, 9 predicted proteins | sample KBSCornC62_FD_184302 | JGI IMG/M metagenome (GOLD analysis project Ga0207702, IMG submission 184302) | Corn rhizosphere microbial communities from Kellogg Biological Station, Michigan, USA - KBS Corn C6-2 (SPAdes) (version 2) | ecosystem: Host-associated > Plants > Roots > Rhizosphere > Soil ...
CGCCGGCGACAGCTTCCTGGTCGTCGACGAGGACCGGGTGGCCCGGCAGATCGCCGAGCGGCGGCAGGCGCGCGAGCGCAACGCGCAGCTGGCCCGGTCGCGGCGGCGGATCTCGCTGGACGACCTCGACCGGGTGCTCAAGGAGGGCTCGGTCGAGCAGCTCAACCTGATCCTCAAGGGCGACGGCTCCGGATCGGTCGAGGCGCTCGAGGACGCGCTGATGAAGATCGAGGTCGGCGAGGGCGAGGAGGTCTCGCTCCGGGTGATCCACCGCGGCGTCGGCGGCATCACCGAGGACGACGTCAACCTGGCCACCGCGTCGGACGCGATCATCATCGGCTTCAACGTCCGGCCGGTCGGCCGGGCGCGGGAGGCCGCGGACCGCGAGGGCGTGGAGATCCGTTACTACACGGTGATCTACCAGGCCATCGAGGAGATCGAGGCCGCGCTGCGGGGCATGCTCAAGCCGGAGTTCGAGGAGGCGCAGCTCGGCACGGCGGAGGTCCGCGAGGTCTTCCGGGTGCCGCGGGTCGGCAACATCGCCGGTGCGCTGGTGCGGTCCGGCGAGATCAGGCGCAACGCCAAGGCGCGGCTGATCCGCGACGGCTCGGTGGTCGCCGAGAACCTGACGGTGACCTCGCTCAAGCGGTTCAAGGAGGACGCGACCGAGGTCCGCGAGGGCTTCGAGTGCGGCATCGGGCTCGGCTCGTTCAACGACATCAAGATCGAGGACGTGATCGAGACGTACGAGCTGCGCGAGAAGCCGCGGAAGTAGGGCGGTCACGGGCGGTTGTTCACCGGGTCGCTGGTGGCCGACCTGCTCCTCGGCGACGTCCGGTCGTTGAAGGAGAAGCGGTCGATGGTCCGGCCGATCGTGGCCGAGCTGCGCCGGCGCTACGCGGTGGCCGCGGCCGAGGTGGGCGACGCCGACCTGCATCGCAGGACGCAGGTCGGCGTCGCCGCCGTGGCCGCCGACGCCGCTCACGTGACCGAGCTGCTCGACGCATGCGAGCGGCTGATCGCGGACAGACCCGAGGTACAGCTGCTCGCCGTGCGGCGACAGTTGTTCAGTGACACCGACGAGTAGGTACGAGGAGTTCCGGTGGCCGACCAGGCGCGTGCGCGGCGGCTTGCGGTGCGCATCCGCGAGATCGTCGCCTCCACGCTGGAGAACCAGGTGAAGGACCCGAGGCTGGGCATGGTGACGATCACCGACGCCCGGGTGACGGCGGACCTGCGGGACGCCACGCTCTACTACACCGTCTACGGGGACGAGACCGCCCGCGCGGACTCCGCGGCCGCGCTGGACAGCGCCCGTGGAGTGCTGCGCAGCCAGGTCGGCCGGCAGACCGGGATCAAGTTCACCCCGACGCTGGCGTTCGTCCCGGACGTGGTGCCCGAGCAGGCCGGCCGCATCGACGAGCTGCTCGCGGTGGCCCGGGACGCGGACGCCGGCCTGGCCCAGGTCCGGCAGGGTGCGAGATATGCCGGCGACCCCGACCCGTACAAGCACGAGCACGATCACGTGGACGAGACCGACGACGCCACCGCAGTGACCGAGGTGGACTCGGCCTCCCCGGCCGGGCAGTCTTCCGACTCGTGACCGGGCTCCGGCCGCCCACCGAGGCGGAGTGGGACAAGGCGGTCGCGGCGCTCGCGGCCGACCGGGGCGAGGTGGTTCTCGCCTGCCACGTGAGTCCCGACGCCGATGCCGTCGGCAGCATGCTCGCGCTGGTACACGCGCTGCGCCGGCGCGGCACCCGGGTGCTGCCGTCGTTCAGCGCGCCGTTCGAACTGGCCGGCTCGCTGGGCGGGCTGCCGGGCGTCGACCTGCTGGTGCCGCCCGGGCAGCTGCCGGCCGCGCCGGCCCTGCTCGTCACGCTCGACACCGGCAGCGCCGACCGGCTCGGCTCGCTCGCCCCGCTGGTCGAGTCCGCGGCCGAGGTGCTCGTCGTCGACCACCACGCCTCCAACACCCGCTACGGCACGCTGCACCTGGTCGACCCGGCCGCGGCGGCGACCGCGGTGCTGGTCGAGGAGCTGGTCCGCCGGCTCGACGTCGAGCTCGACCAGGACATCGCCGCCTGCCTGTACGCGGGGCTGGTCACCGACACCGGCTCGTTCCGGTTCGCCTCGACCACGCCGGAGACGCACGAGCTGGCGGCCCGGCTGCTGCGGACCGGGATCCGGCACGACCTGATCACCCGCCGGCTGCTCGACACCCACCCCGCCGGCTGGCTCGGCATGGTCGGCGCCGCCCTCGGCCGGGCCCGGCTGGAACCGGACGCGGTGGGTGGCCTCGGCCTGGTCTGGACCGACACCCGGCTGGCCGAGCTGGCCGCCGCCGAGCTCGGCGCGGACCAGGCGGAGAGCGTGATCGACCTGGTCCGGACCGCAGCCGAGGCCGAGGTCGCGATGGTCTGCAAGCAGGCCCCGGACGGGGGCTGGACGGTCTCGATGCGGTCCAAGGGCCGGGTCGACGTGGGCGCCGCGGCGGTCGCGCTCGGCGGGGGCGGGCACCGGTTCGCGGCCGGCTTCAGCTCCGACGCCGACCTGGACGCCACCGTCGCCGCGGCCCGCGCCGCCCTCGCCGCCGCCCCCACGCTCCCCGGATGACCGACCCCGGCCCCGGCGGGTTGGTGGTGGTGGACAAGCCGGCCGGACTCACCTCGCACGACGTGGTGGCCCGGGTGCGCCGGATCGCCGGCACCCGCCGGGTCGGCCACGCCGGCACGCTCGACCCGATGGCCACCGGCGTCCTGGTGCTCGGCGTCGAGCGGGCGACGAAGCTGCTCGGCCACCTGACGCTGACCGACAAGGCGTACGCGGCGACGATCCGGCTGGGCCAGGACACGGTCACCGACGACGCCGAGGGCGAGGTCGCCGGCGGCTCCTCGGCCGCGGCGGTGACCGAGCAGGAGGTCGCCGCGGGGCTGGCCGCGCTCACCGGAGTGATCGAGCAGGTCCCGGCCACGGTGTCGGCGGTCAAGATCGACGGGCGGCGCGCGTACGCCCGGGTCCGCGCCGGCGAGCAGGTCGAGCTGGCCCCGCGCACGGTGACCGTGTCCCGGCTCGCGCTGGCCGGCTGGTCGCGGCCGACCGCCGACCTGCTCGACCTGGACGTCGAGGTCGACTGCTCGTCCGGGACGTACGTGCGGGCGCTGGCCCGGGACCTCGGCCGCGCGCTGGGCACCGGCGGCCACCTCACCGCGCTGCGCCGGACCCGGGTCGGGCCGTTCACGCTGGCCGAGGCGGTCACCCTGGACGAGCTGGCCTCCCGCGCCGACCCGGTGCCGATCCCGCTGGACGCCGCGGTCGCCGCCGCGTTCCCCCGCCGCGAGCTGACCCCGGCCGAGACCGACCGGCTGCGGCACGGCGGCCGGCTCGACCCGGTCGGCCGCCCCGGTGCGTACGGGGCGTTCGATCCGGACGGCCACGCCGTCGCCCTGGTCGAGGACCGCGCCGACGCCGCCCGTCCGCTCGTCGTCTTCCGCCCGGCGTAGGAGCCCTTCCGCCCGGCGTCGCCGTCCGCGCGCGACACCTCGAGGTTCCCGTCCGGCGTCGGGGTTGGCGCGACGCGTGGAGGTTTCCGCCCGGCGTCGGGGGGTGCCCCCGGCGCGGGGGTCTGCCGGCCGGCGTCGGGGTGTCCGGCCCGGCGTAGGGCGGGTGGAGCCCACCCGCCCCGGCTACGCTCAGCCCGGCGAGCCGGAGGAGCGGGAGGAGCACGGGTGCTGCGCTGGCGGGGGATCGACGACACGCCGTCGGGCTGGGGTCGGTGCGTGGTGACCATCGGCGTCTTCGACGGCGTCCATCGCGGTCACCAGGCCCTGATCGGCCGCGGGCTGACCCGCGCCCGCGAGCTCGGACTGCCGCTGGTGGTGGTGACCTTCGACCCGCACCCGAGCGAGGTGGTCCGGCCGGGCAGCCACCCGCCCGTCCTCACGCCGGTCTGGCGCAAGGCTGACCTGGTCGAGGAGCTCGGCGTGGACGCGTTCTGCGTGCTGCCGTTCACCACCGAGTTCAGCCGGCTGCCCGCGGACGAGTTCGTGCACGTCGTGCTCGTCGAGCGGCTGCACGCCGCCGCGGTGGTCGTGGGGGAGAACTTCCGCTTCGGTCACAAGGCCGCCGGCGATCTCGAGCTGTTGCGTACGCTGGGCACCAGGTTCGGGTTCTCGACCGAAGGGGTGGGGATGCTGCGCGACGACGACGTGACGCTGTCCTCCACGTTCGTCCGTTCCAGCATCGACGCCGGCGACGTCGTCCAGGCGGCCAAGGCGCTCGGCCGGCCGCACCGCATCGACGGGATCGTGGTCCGCGGCGAGGGTCGCGGCCGGCAGCTCGGCTTCCCGACCGCCAACGTGCGCACCGACCGGCACGTCGCAATCCCGGCTGACGGGATCTACGCGGGCTGGGCGGTGCTGCACCGCAAGCGGCTGCCGGCGGCCATCTCGGTCGGCACCAACCCGACGTTCGAGGGCAGGCAGCGCACGGTCGAGGCCTACATCCTCGACTTCGACGAGGACATCTACGGCGTCGAGCTCGGCGTCGAGTTCGTCGGCCGGCTGCGCGGGATGGTGAAGTTCGACTCGGTCGAGGCGCTCGTCGAGCAGATGGGTCGGGACGTGGAACAGGCCCGCGACCTCCTGCGTTAAGTTCAAGACCTGCACGGATGCTATCCTGTGGGTCACGCACCACCGGGTGCGGTGTGAAGTTTGCCTCCGTGACGACTACCGGGGCACACACCTGAGACGACGAGGAGTTGCGGCGTGGCCCTGGCCAGCGACGTGAAGAAGCAGATCATGGCGGACTACGCCACGGCAGCGGGCGACACCGGATCTCCCGAGGTCCAGGTGGCGATGCTGTCCCGCCGGATCGCGGACCTGACCGAACACCTGCGCACCCACAAGCACGACCACCACAGCCGCCGGGGTCTGCTCCTGCTGGTCGGCCGCCGCCGCCGGCTGCTGCAATACCTCGCGAAGACAGACATCACCCGCTACCGGTCGCTGATCGAGCGACTGGGTCTGCGCCGGTAGCACCGAGAGGGGAGTGGCCGCCACGCCACTCCCCTTCCTCGTACGGCGGCCGCCGTACGGGACCAGAGTTCCGTGCCGGAACGCCGGCGTGAGAACGACACGTCGGTCCTCGGTAGTGGCCCCCGGGACAGCAAGCCCGGGCGCTCCCATCGAAGACCGGCTGGGATTCCCACCGCGTCGCGCGTCCGGTCCGGACGTAGCAAGAAAGAGGGCACACGAGAAGTGTCGGAAAGCACCATTCATGAGTCCGTTGCCACCATCGACAACGGCAAGTTCGGCACCCGCAGCATCCGCTTCGAGACCGGTCGGCTGGCAAAGCAGGCCGCCGGCTCCGCCGTCGCATACCTCGACGACGAGACGATGCTGCTGTCGGCCACCACGGCGTCCAAGCACCCGAAGGAGCACCTCGACTTCTTCCCCCTGACGGTCGACGTCGAGGAGAAGATGTACGCGGCGGGGCGGATCCCCGGTTCGTTCTTCCGCCGGGAGGGCCGGCCGAGCGAGGACGCGATCCTCACCGACCGGCTGATCGACCGCCCGCTGCGGCCGACGTTCGTCAAGGGCCTGCGCAACGAGGTGCAGGTCGTCATCACGGTCATGTCGCTGCACCCCGACCACCTCTACGACGTGGTCGCGATCAACGCGGCGTCGATGTCCACCCAGCTGTCCGGCCTGCCGTTCTCCGGCCCGATCGGCGCGACCCGGGTGGCGCTCATCGAGGGCCAGTGGGTCGGCTTCCCGACCTACTCCCAGGTCGAGGACGCGACCTTCGACATGGTCGTGGCCGGCCGGGTCGTCGGCGACGACGTGGCCGTGATGATGGTCGAGGCCGAGGCGACCGACAGGGTCGTCGAGCTGATCGCCGCCGGCGCCACCGCGCCGACCGAGGAGATCGTCGCGCAGGGCCTTGAGGCGGCCAAGCCGTTCATCCGGGAGCTGTGCCGGGCCCAGTCGGAGCTGGCCGCGGCGGCCGCCAAGCCGGTCGCGGAGTATCCGACGTTCGTCGACTACGGCGACGACGTGTACGCGCTGGTCGAGCAGGCGGTCGCCACCGAGCTGGCGCAGGCGCTGACCATCGCCGGCAAGCAGGAGCGCGAGGGCGAGCTCGACCGGATCAAGTCCGCGGCGGTCGAGGCCGTCGCCGGCAACGAGGAGTTCGCCGGCCGCGAGGGCGAGGCGTCGGCGGCGTTCCGGGCGCTGACCAAGAAGCTGGTGCGGCAGCGCATCCTGCGGGACAAGGTCCGCATCGACGGGCGCGGCCCGACGGACATCCGGCAGCTGTCGGCCGAGGTCGACGTGCTGCCGCGGACACACGGGTCGGCGCTGTTCGAGCGCGGCGAGACGCAGATCCTCGGCGTCACCACGCTGAACATGCTCGGCATGGAGCAGAAGCTGGACACGCTCTCGCCGGTGAAGAGCCGCCGCTACATGCACAACTACAACATGCCGCCCTACTCGACCGGTGAGACCGGCCGGGTCGGCTCGCCGAAGCGGCGCGAGATCGGGCACGGTGCGCTCGCCGAGCGGGCGCTGATCCCGGTGCTGCCGTCCCGCGAGGAGTTCCCGTACGCGATCCGGCAGGTCTCCGAGGCCCTCGGCTCCAACGGGTCGACCTCGATGGGCTCGGTGTGCGCGTCGACGCTGTCGCTGCTCAACGCGGGCGTCCCGGTCAAGGCGCCGGTCGCCGGCATCGCGATGGGCCTGGTCTCCGACGAGGTCGACGGCAGCACGCAATACCTGGCGCTGACCGACATCCTCGGCGCCGAGGACGCGTACGGCGACATGGACTTCAAGGTCGCCGGCACCCGGCAGTTCGTCACCGCGCTGCAGCTGGACACCAAGCTCGACGGCATCCCGTCCGACGTGCTGGCCCAGGCGCTGACCCAGGCCCGGGACGCCCGGCTGCACATCCTCGACGTGATGAACGAGGCCATCGACGAGCCGGACGAGATGTCGCCGTACGCGCCGCGGGTGACCACGGTGAAGATCCCGGTCGACAAGATCGGCGAGGTGATCGGCCCCAAGGGCAAGATCATCAACGCGATCCAGGACGAGACCGGCGCCGAGATCTCGATCGAGGACGACGGCACGATCTACGTCGGTGCCGCCGACGGGCCGTCCGCGCAGGCGGCCGTCGACCGGATCAACGCGATCGCCAACCCGCAGCTGCCGAAGATCGGCGAGCGGTTCCTCGGCACGGTGGTGAAGACCGCCGCGTTCGGGGCGTTCGTCTCGCTGCTGCCCGGCCGCGACGGGCTGGTGCACATCAGCAAGCTCGGCAACGGCAAGCGGATCGGCAAGGTCGAGGACGTGGTCAAGGTCGGCGACAAGCTCCAGGTCGAGATCACCGACATCGACAACCGCGGCAAGATCAGCCTCATCCCGGTGCGGGACGAGGCGCCGGCCGCGCCGGCGACCGAGCCGGCCGGCGTCGGCAGCTGAGCGTGACGCAGGACTGCGCCCCGGCCCGTACGCGGGCCGGGGCGGCTCCATACCCGACCCCCGCGCCCCGCTGCTCGGCCGGTGGCGCGTCCGGTCCGGCGGTAGGTTCCGCGGCTGGTTCCGGAGCTGGTTGCGGGGTCAGTGGTGCGGGCGGGTCGGTGTCCGGGGTCGCCCGGCCGGGGGTGGCGCGGTGACGCGGGCCCGCACGAGCGTGCTCGGCACCGGGTCCGGCGGCGAGGTGATCCGCCGGACCGTGCTGCCCGGCGGCCTGCGCGTCGTCACCGAGCAGGTGCCCGGGGCCCGGTCGGCCGCCGTCGGCGTCTGGGTCGGCGTCGGCTCCCGGGACGAGACGCCCGCCCTGTCCGGCGCCTCGCACTTCCTCGAGCACCTGCTGTTCAAGGGCACCGCGACCCGCTCCGCGCTGGACATCGCGGTCGCGGTGGACGCGGTCGGCGGGGACCTCAACGCGTTCACCTCCCGCGAGCACACCTGCTACTACGCGCACGTGCTCGGCGACGACCTGCCGATGGCGATCGACCTGATCTGTGACGTGGTCACCGACGCCGTCGTCGCCGAGCCTGACGTCGAGGCCGAGCGCGGGGTGATCCTCGAGGAGATCGCCATGCGCGACGACGACCCGTCCGACCTGGTCGGCGACATCTTCGGGGAGGCGCTGTTCGGCCCGACCCCGCTCGGCCGGCCGGTCATCGGCGACGTCGCCACCATCGAGACGCTGACCCGGGACCGGATCGCCGGTTACTACCGTCGCCGGTACAAGCCGGAGAACATGGTGGTCGCGGTCGCCGGCGCGGTCGACCACCCCACCGTGGTCCGCCTCGTCAGGGCGGCCTTCGCCGACCGGCTGGACCCGGCCGCGGCTCCGCTGCCGCCGCGGTCCGGGTCCCGCCCCGGCCGCGGCCCGGCACGCCGGATCGGCGCCGTGGAACGGCCGACCGAGCAGGCCCATCTCATCCTCGGCGGCACCGCGCTGGCCCGCGGCGACGAGCGCCGGTTCGCGCTCGGCGTGCTCAACAACGCGCTCGGGGGCGGCATGAGCTCGCGGCTGTTCCAGGAGATCCGGGAGAAGCGCGGCCTGGCCTACTCCGTCTACTCGTTCACCACCCAGCACGCCGGCGCCGGCCAGTTCGGCGTCTCGGTCGGCTGCCACCCGGCGAAGGTGCCGGAGGTGCTCGCGCTGGTCCGGGAGCAGCTCGCGGAGGTGGCCGAGCACGGCATCACCGACGCCGAGGTCACCCGCGGCCGGGGCCAGTCCCGGGGCGGGCTGGTGCTCGGCCTCGAGGACATGGGCTCGCGGATGTCCCGGATCGGCAAGGGCGAGCTCTCGTACGGCGAGGTGCTCACCGTCGACCAGGTGCTGGCCCGGATCGACGCGGTCACGCCGGACGACTGCCGCGAGGTCGCCGCCGACGTGCTGCGCCGCCCGCAGTGCCTGGCCGTGGTGGGCCCGTTCGCCGAGGCGGACTTCGCCGACGCCCTCGACTGAGCCACCCGGACGGGGGCACTAGGGTGCCCGCATGACCGAAACCCCGCCGAAGGAGCCGTTGCGGGTCGGCGTGCTCGGCGCCCGCGGCCGGATGGGCAGCGAGACCTGCCGGGCGGTCGACGCCGCCGACGACCTCGACCTGGTCGCGATGGTGGAGGCGGGGGACTGGCTGTTCGGGGTGGCCGACGCCGGTGCCCAGGTCGTCGTCGACTTCACCTCGCCCTCGGTCGTGCTGGACAACATCCGCTGGTGCATCGACCAGGGGATCCACTGCGTCGTCGGCACCACCGGCTTCGACGCGGAGCGGCTGGCCACCGTGCAGCGCTGGGTGGACGAGGCGCCCGGGGTCGGCGTGATCATCGCGCCGAACTTCGCCGTCGGCGCCGTGCTGGCCATGCGGTTCGCGACGGTCGCGGCGCGGTTCTTCGAGTCGGTCGAGATCATCGAGCTGCACCACCCGAACAAGGTGGACGCGCCGAGCGGCACCGCGGCCAGGACCGCGTCCCTGGTCGCGGCGGCCAGGGCCGAGGCCGGCCTCGGCCCGGTGCCGGACGCGACCACGACCGCGCTGGAGGGCGCCCGCGGTGCCCGGGTCGACGGTGTGCCGGTGCACTCGGTGCGGCTGTCCGGGTTGGTCGCGCACCAGGAGGTGCTGCTCGGCACGACGGGCGAGACGCTGACCCTGCGGCACGACTCGTACGACCGGGTCTCGTTCATGCCGGGCGTGCTGCTCGCCGTCCGGTCCGTTCCGTCCCGGCCCGGGCTGACCGTGGGCCTGGAAGCCCTGCTCGACCTCTGACCGCAGCGCTGAACACGAAGAGTAATGATCTGCTGCTACCTGTACATGGCGCGGTCCGTCTGAGACAGTCGCACTACGGATGTCCGGGTCCCTCGCCGTGCGGCGGACCGGTGCGGACCGGCGCCCGTCGTGACTCGGCGTCCCCCCGTGCGCCCAGGCCGGCGGGCGCCCTCCGTCGCGGCGCCGGTGCCGCACAGTGGCCTCGGGGTAGGCTGCGGGTCCGGGTGGTCACCCGGCGTGGTTTGGGGTGTCAGGAGGGGCAGTGTCCGACGTCGTTCCGGACGTCGGCCGGCACGCCGTGCTGGTGGACGCGGGCTATCTCTACGCGTCCGTCGGCCAGCTGGTCCTCGGCCGCACGTCGCGCCGGGAGTTCCGGGTCGCGGCCGAGCCGCTGATCGGTGCCCTGATGGTCCGGGCCGACCGCACCACGCCCGGCGGGCTGCTGCGGATGTACTGGTACGACGCCGCCCGGGACCGGGTGCACACGGTCGAGCAGCGGCAGATCGCCGCGCTCCCGAACGTCAAGGTCAGGCTCGGCAACCTCAACTCGGCCGGCCAGCAGAAGGGCGTCGACGCGCAGCTGCGGCAGGACCTCGAGCTGCTGGCGAAGCACCGCGCGGTGAGCGATGTCGTGCTCATCGCCGGTGACGAAGACATGGTGCCCGCGGTCGAGGCGGCGCAGGCCTACGGGGTGCGGGTGCACGTCTGGGGCATCGAGCCGCCGTACGGGGTGAACCAGGCCGAGCGGCTGGTCTGGGAGGCGGACACCGTCGACCAGCTCGACGCCGAGTTCTGCCGGCCCTACCTGGAGCTGGAACCCGGCGTGGGTGAGGAGGAGGTGACGGTCGCGGTCGAGCCGCGGGAGGAGCGGCACGCCGTCCCGACCCCGGCCGACGTGTTCGCAGCGCGGAAGCTGGGCACGCCGCCGCCGAAGCCGGTCGCCGTAGCCGTCGGGCCGCCGGACCGTCCCGACCGTCCCGACCGTCCCGACCGGCCCGAGCGTCCCGGCCCCGAGCGGCCCGAGATGGAGCAGATCGGCGCCCGGATCGCCGCCCGCTGGCTGCTCACCCGCGGCCGGGAGAACGTCGCCGACCTGCTGCCCGGGCCGGTGCTGCCGACCGTCATCGACAAGGAGCTGCTGGTCGAGGCGGAGGAGGAGATCAGCCGCTCGCTCCGGCCGTACGAGGAGGCGCGGCGGGCGCTGCGGGACGGGTTCTGGGCCAAGCTGCACCAGGAGTTCGGCATCCAGCCGGCGTCCGTACCGCCCCATCCCACCGCCGACCAGCACCCCGCCGCGCCACCCCCCACCGCGGCCGCCCACCCCACCCCCGCAGCCCACAACCACCCCGGCCCGGCAAGCCCGCCGCCCCCGGCCCCCTCCGGTTCTGCGGCCCCGGCCCCTTCCGGTTCTGCGGCCCCTTCCGGTTCTGCGGCCTCGGCCCCCTCCGGTTTTGCGGCCCCGGCCTCCTCCAGTTCTGGGGCCCCGGCTCACTCGGGTCCTGCGGCAGCGGCTCACTCGGGTCCTGCGGCAGCGGCTCACTCGGGTCCTGGCGACACGGCTCACTCGGGTCCTGCGGC
>Ga0207702_10005265_pt1 | contig 11357 bp, 9 predicted proteins | sample KBSCornC62_FD_184302 | JGI IMG/M metagenome (GOLD analysis project Ga0207702, IMG submission 184302) | Corn rhizosphere microbial communities from Kellogg Biological Station, Michigan, USA - KBS Corn C6-2 (SPAdes) (version 2) | ecosystem: Host-associated > Plants > Roots > Rhizosphere > Soil ...
GCGGCCCGCAGTCGACCACCTCGTGGCCGGCCTTGGCGAGGTGCTCCACCAGGTAGTTCTTGAGCTCGAAGCCGGCATGGTCGGACCCCACGTAGACACGCATGAACCCAGCTTCCTCCTGCGGGGCGCTCGGGGACGGCCCCCCGAGTGTCAGTCTCCTCCTGCGAGGGGCGCTCGGGGGGCGGGGGGTGCTCGGGAGTTGCTCGGGGCGCGGGGGGCGCACGGGGGGTGCTCGGGGGGCGGAGCCCCCCGAGGGTCAGTTTCGCAGCACGGCAAGATGACAGTCATGCCATTGGTCGAGGTCACCCTGGTCGAGGGCCGCAGCCCCGAGCAGCTGCGCACGCTGATCAGCCGGCTCACCACCGCCGTGGTCGACTCGGTCGGCGCGCCGAAGGAGAACGTGCGGGTCGTCCTGCGGGAGGTGCCGGCCACCCACTGGGCCGCCGGCGACGTCACCATCGAGGAGCGACGGGGGCGGCAGGAGCCGCGGGAACGGCAGGAGGCGCAGTCATGACCGACACCTGGACCGAGGTCGCCGACCGCGTGTACGTCCGGCGGCACAAGAGCATGGACCTCAACGTCAGCCTCATCGTCGGCGAGGGCGCCTGCCTGGTCGTCGACACCAGGGCCACCGAGAAGGAGGGCCAGGACCTCGTCGAGGCGATCCGCACCGTCACCCCGCACCCGTGGGCGGTGGTCAACACCCACTTCCACTTCGACCACACGTTCGGCAACCGGATCTTCCGGCCGGCGGAGATCTGGGGCCACCGCCGCTGCGCCGAGCAGCTGATCGAGGACGGCGAGCGGATGCGCGGCGCCATCGCCGGCCGCTACCGCGAGCACGGGCTGGACGAGATGGCCGCGGAGATCGAGGCGAGCGCGATCGACCCGCCCGACCAGCTCGTCGACGACCTGGCCACGCTCAGCGTCGGCGGCCGGCCGGTGCAGCTGCGGCACCTCGGCCGCGGGCATACCGACAACGACCTGGTGCTCACCCTCCCGGACGCCGACGACCTGGTGATCGCCGGCGACCTGGTCGAAGAGGGCGCGCCGCCGCAGTTCGGCAGCGCGTTCCCGCTGGACTGGCCGCAGACCCTGGACGCGGTGGCCGAGCTGGTCACCGGCCGGCTGGTGCCGGGGCACGGCGCGGTGGTCGACCGCGAGTTCGTCCGTGCCCAGCGGGCCGAGCACGCCGAGTTGGTCGCGAAGGCCACCGAGGGGCACGCCAACGGCCGGCCGGCCGCCGACGTGGCGAAGGAGCTGCCCTATTTCGGCGACTGCGCGCTGGAGGGCGTCGAGCGGGCCTACCTACAGCTGCAGTGACTTGACCTCGAGGAACTCCTCCAGCCCGTACCGGCCCAGCTCCCGGCCGATACCCGACTGCTTGTAGCCGCCGAACGGCGCGACCGGGTTGAACGCGCCGCCGTTGACCATCACCTGGCCGGTACGCAGCCGCCGCGCGAACGCGACCGCCCGGTCCTGCTCGCCCGCGAACACCGCGCCGGACAGCCCGTACGGCGTGCCGTTGGCGATCTCGACCGCCTCCGCCTCGGACCGGTACGGGATCACCGAGAGCACCGGCCCGAAGATCTCTTCCTGGGCGATCGTCGACTCCGGCCGGACCGCCGCGAACACCGTCGGCCGCACGAAGAAGCCGCGGTCCAGCGGGGCGGACGGGCCGCCGGTGGCCAGCGTCGCGCCCTCGGCGACGCCCTTCTCGATGTAGCCGCGGACCCGGTCCCGCTGCGCCGCGCTGACCATCGGCCCGAGCCGGGTGGCGCCGTCCAGCGGGTCGCCGACCGTGTACTTCTCGGCCGAGTCGATGGCCAGCTCGACCGCGGCCGAGTGCAGCGACTCCGGCACCAGCATCCGGGTCCAGGCCGTGCAGGTCTGGCCGCCGTTGATGAAGCAGTTGGCCACGCCGACCTTCACGGCCCGGGCCAGGTCGGCGTCGTCGAGGATCACGTTGGCCGACTTGCCGCCCAGCTCCAGCGCGACCTTCTTCACCGTGCCGGCCGCGACCGCCTGCACCCGCCGGCCGGCCCGCACCGACCCGGTGAACGACACCATGTCCACGTCCGGGTGAGCGGCGATCGCCTCGCCGACGACCGGGCCGGTCCCGGGCACGACGTTGAGCACGCCGGCCGGCAGCCCGACCTCGGCGGCCACCGCCGCCAGCACGTACGCGGACAGCGGCGCGACCTCGGTCGGCTTGAGCACGACGGTGCAGCCGGCGGCCAGCGCGGCGGCGACCTTGGCCACCACCTGGTGCAGCGGATAGTTCCACGGCGTGATCGCACCGACGACGCCGATCGGCTCGCGCAGCACGAGCGAGTTGCCGACCTCCTCCTCGAACGAGAACTCGCCGAGCAGCGCCGCGTACGAGCGCAGCACCTCGATCGGCAGCCCGGCCTGGGTGGAGGTGGCGAACTTCAGCGGCGAGCCGACCTCGCGGGCGATCAGCTGCGCCAGCTCCGGGACGCGGGCGGCCAGCCCGTCGGCGAGCGCGGTGAGCAGCGCCGCGCGCTCGGCCACCGGCGTCGCCGCCCAGCCGGGGAACGCGGCCCGGGCGGCGGTGACGGCCCGGTCGACGTCGGCCGGGGTGCCGGCCGGCACGGTCGCCAGCGGCTGCTCGGTGGTCGGGTTGACGACCGTCAGCGTGTCCGAACCGGCGGGTGCGACCCAGGTCCCGCCGACGAACAGGGCGTCGAGATGGTCGGGAATGGCGCGCGTGTCGGTCGAGGTCATCTAGCCACGGTACGGCCCGCCCTTGACACTGTCCGGGCCACTGTGCCATCTTCCCACCACTGGTCTGGACCAGTACGGACCAGTCCCACGGCGTCGCACAGGTCGCACCAGGAGGATCGCGGGATGCACAGGAAAATGCGCGCGGCGGCCGTTGTCGGCGCCACAGTGGCGCTGTTCGCCGCGGCGTGCGGTAGCGGCGGCAACTCGCCCGAGTCTGCATCGGGCGACAGCGGCAACACCCAGGCCAAGGACATCACCGTCTGGCTGATGAACGGCTCCGCCCCGGACGCCGTCATCAAGCGGGTCAACGCCCAGTTCAACCAGGCGCACCCGAACACCCAGGTCAAGATCCAGATCCAGCAATGGGACGGCATCCAGGAGAAGACCACCACCGCGCTCGCCGGCAACACCCCGCCGGACGTGCTCGAGATCGGCAGCACGCTCGTCTCGAAGTTCGCGGACTCCGGTGGCCTGGAGGACCTCAGCAGCAAGAAGGCCGACCTCGGCGGGGACACCTGGCTGCAGGGCCTCACCGACGCCGGCACGCTCGACGGCAAGCTGTACGGCATTCCGTACTACGCGGGCGACCGCGCGGTGCTCTACCGCAAGGACATGTTCGCCAAGGCCGGCATCACCACGCTGCCGTCCGACCGGGCGGGCTTCGTCGCGACCATGGCCAAGCTGCAGGCCAAGTACGGCAGCGACAAGCAGTTCTCCGCGCTCTACTTCCCGGGCCAGTACTGGTACGCGGCGCTGCCGTTCATCTGGGACGAGGGCGGCGAGGTCGCGGTCCAGGACAACGGCCAGTGGAAGGGCGCGCTGGACAGCCCGCAGTCGCAGGCCGGCCTGAGCGCGCTGAAGGACATCGTCACCAAGTACTCCAAGGCGCCGGTCAACGGCAACGAGAACGACAACGACCCGGCCGTCCCGCTCGGTGAGGGCAAGGCCGGCATGATCATCGACGCCGGCTGGAAGGTCGGCACGGTGGAGAAGGCGCACCCGCAGCTCAAGGGTCAGATCGGGGTCTTCCCGGTGCCGAGCAAGAACGCCGGCCAGACCGCGCCGGTGTTCCTGGGCGGCTCGAACCTCGCGGTCTCCGCGGGCAGCGACGCCCCCGAGCTGGCGTACGAGTGGATCAAGATCCTGGCCGGCACCAAGGCGCAGACCGACCTCGCCACCACCGGTGGCGTCATCCCGAACTCGACCTCGCTGCTCACCCTGCACGCGAAGGACCCGGTGCTGTCGGTGTTCGACCTGGCGGCGAAGAACAGCCGGTCCACCCCGTCCACGCCGAAGTGGGCGAACGTCGAGAGCGGCACGGTCCTGCAGGACATGCTGGTCTCCATCTTCAGCGGCAAGAAGAGCGTGGCCGACGCGACGACGGACGCCACCGAGGCGATCACCAAGACGCTGAACTCGTAGCCTGTCGGCCGCCCGGCTCTCCGCCGGGGTCGGGCGGCCGGCTGTCCAACCCCGGTTGGCCCCGGGCCGAAGCCGGCCCGGGGCCGACCCGTGGACCCGTACCGGGTCCGCAGCGGCCCGGGCCGGACCAGGAGGAGGACGCGTGACCCTCGATCCCCGGAAGCGGATCCGCCGCTCCGCCGGCACGGGCCGGTCCGGCGACCCGGCCCCGGATCGGGCCGGCCGCTCGACCGCCGCGTCCCCCGACGCCGCCGTCGCCGTCTCCCCCCGCCGTCCGGACGGCGCCGTCCCGGAGACCGGCACGACCCCCCGGACCGGCACCTCGGCCGCCGCCGGCACCGTTCCGCCGACGGCGGTCGCCCCGGCCGCTGGGGCGGACGGGGGCGGCGCGGTCGGGGGCGGCGCGGTCGGGGGCGGCGCTGTCGGGGGCGGCGCTGTCGGGGGTGGGGCGGGCGGCCGGCGGTCGCGGCGGTCGGTCGGGGCGCTGCCGTACGGACTGCTGGTGCCGAGCGTGCTGCTCCTGCTCGGGCTGCTCGGCTACCCGATGTACGTGCTGGTGCGCACCTCGTTCCAGCAGCTCGATCTGCGCCAGCTGATCCGCCGCCAGACCGTGTGGACGGGGTTCGACAACTACCGCACGATCCTGTCCGACGGGGAGTTCTGGGCGGTCACCGTCCGGACCGTGGTCTTCGCCGCGGTCTGCGTCGCCCTGACGATCGGGTTCGGCACGCTGGTGGCGCTGCTCATGCGCAGGACCGGCCGGAGCATGCGGTTGCTGATCTCGGCCGGCCTGCTGCTGGCCTGGGCCACTCCCCCGGTCAGCGCGGCCACCGTGTTCAAGTGGCTGTTCGACGAGCAGTACGGGGTGGTCGACTGGCTCGTCACCAAGCTGACCCCGCTGGACTGGTCGCAGCACTCCTGGTTCGACTCGCAGCTGCCGGCGTTCAGCGTGATCGTCCTGTGCGTGGTCTGGCAGTCGATCCCGTTCGTGGCGCTGACCCTCTACGCCGGGCTGACCACGGTGCCGGACGCGGTCCTGGAGGCGGCCCACATCGACGGCGCCGGCTCCTGGCGGTCGTTCTGGTCGGTGACCGGGCCGATGCTCAAGCCGCTGTACCTGATCCTCACCTCGCTGTCGGTGATCTGGGACCTCAAGGTGTTCACCCAGGTGTACGTGATCACCCGCGGCGGGCCGGACCGCAAGACGCTGCTGATCAACCTGTACACGTACATCGAGGGCTTCGGGGCCAGCCGGTTCGGCGTGGCCTCGGCCGCGGCGGTGGTGATGGTGCTGATCACCCTGGCCGCGACGATCTGGTACGTGCGGTCGATGATCCGCGTGGGCGAGGAGGAGCTGTGACCAGTAGGGCCCTTCGGTCCCGGCGCGGGACGGCCGCGGCCAACGTCACCGCGGTGGTGGTGTTCGTGCTGTTCGCGTTCCCCGTCTACTGGATGATCTCCACCGCGTTCAAGCCGGCCGGCGACATCCGGACGTTCAACGTGTCGCTGATCCCGCACTCGGTGACCCTGGACAACTTCCGTACCGCCATGCGTGCGGCCGGGTTCTGGACCTACCTGCGCAACAGCGTGCTGGTCTCGCTGTCGGTGACCGTGCTCGCGGTGCTCGTCGCGCTGCTGGCGGCGACGGCGGTGGCCCGGTTCGGGTTCCGCGGCCGCCGGGCATACCTGCTGGCGATCCTCGTCGTGCAGATGGTGCCGCTGGAGGCGCTGGTCATCCCGATGTACCTGACCCTGCGCGACGCGGACCTGCTCAACCTGGTGCCGGTGCTGGTCGCCACGTACATGGCGTTCGTGCTGCCGTTCACGATCTGGACGCTGCGCGGGTTCGTCGCGGCGCTGCCGGTCGAGCTGGAGGAGGCGGCAATGATCGACGGCGCCTCCCGCTGGGGCGCGTTCTGGCGGATCACGTTCCCGCTGATGGCGCCGGGGCTGGTCGCCACCGCGGTGTTCGCGTTCATCCAGGCCTGGAACGAGTTCATCCTCGCGCTGACGTTGATGGACCAGGGCAACCAGACGCTGCCGGTCTGGCTGGGTACGTTCAAGACGCCGCAGGGCGTCGACTGGGGCGGGCTGATGGCCGGCTCGACGCTCGTCGCGATCCCCGTCGTGCTGTTCGCGATCGTGCTGCAGGGCCGGATCGCCTCCGGTGCCGCGGCAGGCGCGGTCAAGGGATGAGGCTCGAGGCGCTGGCCGATGCGGTCCTGCTGCCCGGGTTCGGCGGCACCGCGCCGCCGGACTGGGTGCGCCGGCGGGTCGCCGGCGGGCTCGGCGGGGTGGTGCTGTTCGCCCGCAACTGCGTGTCGCCGACGCAGCTGGCCGAGCTGACCGGGGCGCTGCGGGCCGAGCGGGCCGACGTGCTCGTCGCCACCGACGAGGAGGGCGGCGACGTCACCCGGCTGTTCGCCGCGGTCGGCTCCCCGGTGCCGTCGCCGTACGCGCTGGGCGTGGCCGACGACGTCGAGCTGACCCGGTCGGTGGCGGCGGCGCTGGCCGGCCGGGTCGCCGCGGCCGGGATCGGCTGGGCGCTCGCGCCGGTCGCCGACGTCAACAGCGCGCCGGACAACCCGGTGATCGGCGTCCGCTCGTACGGGCCGACGCCGGCGCTGGTCGCCCGGCACGTGGCCGCGGCGGTGACCGGCATCCAGTCCGCCGGGGTCGCCGCCTGCGCCAAGCACTTCCCCGGGCACGGCGACACCAGCGTGGACTCGCACCTGGGCCTGGCCACCGTCGGCCCGGACCTGGCCGGGGCGCTGGAACCGTTCCGGGCGGCGGTGGCGGCCGGGGTGGCGACGGTGATGACCGGTCACCTGCTGGTGCCCGGGTACGGCGACCTGCCGGCGACGCTGAACCCGGCGCTGGTGGACGGGCTGCTGCGGGCGGAGCTCGGCTTCGACGGCGTGGTCGTCTCGGACGCGCTGGAGATGGGCGCGATCGCCGGCTCGGTCGGCGTCGGCGAGGGCGCGGTGCTGGCGCTGCTGGCCGGGGTGGACGCGCTCTGCCTCGGCGGGGACGAGACCGGCGAGCCGATCGCCGACGCGGCCCGGGACGCGCTGGTCGCCGCGGTCCGAAGTGGACGGTTGGCGGAGGAGCGGCTGGCGTCCGCGGCGGTCCGGGTTCGGGCGCTGGCCGGTCGCTTCCCCGGCTCGCTGGCGGCGCTGGGCCTGGTCGCCGCCCGGCGCGGGCTGCGGTCCGCCGGGGACGTGCGGCTCGGGTCGGGTGCGCCCGTCGTGGTGCGACTCGATCCGGCACCGACGATCGCCGTCGGGCGCAGCGCCTGGGGACTGGACGGCTTGCTGCCGGGCGCGACCGAGCTGGTCCTGGGTCCGGACGACCCGCTGCCACCGCTGCCCGCCGACCGGCCGCTGGTGCTGGTGGCCCGGGACGCGACCCGGGTCGGCTGGGTCGGGCGGGCGGTCACGGCCCTGCTCGCCGCCCGGCCGGACGCGGTGGTCGTGGAGATGGGACTGCCCGGTCCGGTGCCCCCCGCCCGCGGCTGGATCGCCACCGGCGGCGCGTCGGCCGCCAGCGCCCGGGCCGCCGCCGAGCTCCTGCTCGGAACAGCACCATGACCAGCGGGACGGCCGGGGTCGCGGTGGGGGTGGATGCGGGTGGGTCGGGGAGCCGGGCGGTCGTGGTGCGGGACGGCCTGGTCGTCGCGCGGCGCGACCTCGGGCCGATCAACGTGCTGCTGCACCCGGACGCGGTGGACCGGCTCGCCGCCGCCGTGACGGACGCCGGCGCGGTCGCGGCCGGCTTCGGGCTGGCCGGCCTGCGCTCGGCCGAGCACGCGCGCGAGCTGACCGCCGAGCTGGCCCGGCGTACCGGGGCCACGGTGGCCGTCGGCGACGACACCGAGGCGGCGCTGGCGGGCGCGTTCGCCGGCCGGCCCGGGATCGTCGTGATCGCCGGCACCGGGTCGGGCGCGGCCGGCCGGGACGCGGCGGGGCGCACCGTCCGGGTCGGCGGGCACGGGTTCCTGCTCGGCGACGAGGGCGGCGGCTACTGGATCGGCCGGGAGGCGGTGCGGGCGGCGCTGCGGGCCGCCGACGGCACCGGCCCGCCGACCGCGCTCGCCGACGTGGTCCGCACCGCGTTCGACACGCTGACCGGCGCCGAGACGCTGGTGCACCAGCGCCCCACCGACCGCCGGCTGCTCTCCCGCCTGGTCCCGCAGGTCGCCGCCGCCGCCGGGGACGGGGCGACCGGCGGGGATGCGGTGGCGGCGCGGATCCTGGCCGAGGCGGCCGCCCACCTGGCCGAGCTGGCCGCCGCCGTCCGCGCCCGGCTCGGTGACCTGCCGGTCGCCGGCGTCGGCGGGATCTTCGGCTGCGCCCCCGTCGCGGCGGCGTTCACCGCGGCGACGGGCGCACGACGACCGGTGGAGCCGCCGGAGCTCGGCGCGTTGCGGCTACTCGACCGCTAGGGCCGAGTCCGGGACCGTGTCGAACTGCGGGCCCTCGGTGCGGGTGCGCTTGAGCTCGTAGAAGTACGGGTTGGTGGCGAGCGCGACCGCGCCGTCGAAGACCGTCGCCGCCTCCGCGCCGGTCGGCACCCGGGAGATCACCGGGCCGAAGAAGGCGGTGCCGTCGACGTGGATCACCGGCGTGCCCACCTCGTAGCCGACCGGGTCCATGCCCGCGTGGTGGGAGGCCCGCAGCGCCTCGTCGTAGTCGGTGGAGTCGGCGGCGTCGGCCAGCTCGACCGGCAGCCCCGCCTCCTCGAGCGCGGCGACCAGCGTGTCCCGCTCGTAGCCGGCCTTCTGCTGGTGGATCCGGGTGCCGAGGGCCGTGTAGAGCTTGCGGAGGACCTCGGTGCCGAACTTCTGCTCGGCCGCGATCGCGACCCGCACCGGGCCCCAGCCCTTGCCGAGCATCTCCCGGTAGCTGTCCGGGAGGCCCTCCTTGTCGGCGTTGAGCACCGACAGCGACATCACGTGGAAGCTCAGATCGAGCGGCCGCTGCTTCTCCACCTCGAGAATCCACCGGGACGTCAGCCACGCCCAGGGGCAGATCGGGTCGAACCAGAAGTCGACCTTGGTCCGCTCGCTCATTCAGCTCCTCCTACGGAAACGGATGGTCCGTTCTCGGCAGCGTTGGTATGCCCGGTCGCATTCCCGCCGTGACCTGTGCGGCGGTCCGGATAACCCGGTCGGCCCAGTCGGACCGGCGTGCCAGACTGCGGGGATGGGTGTTCCGAACCTGACCAGGGTCGATGCGCGGGCCCGCGCCGAGCTGGTGTCCGTCTCCGGTTACGAGGTGGAGCTCGACCTGACCGACGGCGGCGGCAAGCCCGGCGAGCGGACCTTCCGGTGCCGGACCACGATCCGGTTCACCGCGTCCCGGCCCGGCGCGGCGACGTTCGTCGACGTGATCGCGGACGGGTTCCGCGAGGTCACCCTCAACGGGCGGGCCCTGGACACCTCGGCGTACCGGCCGGAGGACGGGCTGGCGCTGCCCGACCTGGCCGCCGACAACGTGCTCGTCGTCGACGCCGACCTGCTCTACACGAACACCGGCGAGGGACTGCACCGGTTCGTCGACCCGGTCGACGGCGAGGTCTACCTCTACTCGCAGTTCGAGACCGCGGACGCGAAGCGGATGTACACCTGCTTCGACCAGCCCGACCTCAAGGGCACCTTCGCCCTCACGGTGACCGCGCCCGCGCATTGGGAGGTCGTCTCCAACGGGCGGGCGGAGGAGGTCACCGAGGGCGCTGGCGGCGCGCAGGTGGTCAAGTTCCGCACCACCCCACCGCTCTCCCCGTACGTGACCGCGCTGGTCGCCGGGCCGTACCACAAGGTGACCGACAGCCACGACGGCATCGACCTCGGCGTCTACTGCCGGGCCTCGCTGGCCGAGCACCTCGACGCCGACGAGATCCTGCTGATCACCAAGCAGGGCTTCGACTGGTATCACCGGGCGTTCGACTACCGATACCCGTTCGACAAGTACGACCAGCTGTTCGTGCCCGAGTTCAACGCCGGCGCGATGGAGAACGCGGCCTGCGTCACGTTCCTCGACGACTACGTCTTCCGCTCGAAGGTCACCGACTACTCGTACGAGCGGCGCGCCGACACGATCCTGCACGAGATGGCGCACATGTGGTTCGGCGACCTCGTCACCATGCGCTGGTGGGACGATCTCTGGCTGAACGAGTCGTTCGCCAGCTTCGCGTCCGTGCTCGCGCAGGCGCAGGCGACCCGGTTCACGTCCGCCTGGACCACGTTCGCCACCATCGAGAAGACCTGGGCCTACCGGCAGGACCAGCTGTCCTCGACGCACCCGATCGCCGCCGACATCCCGGACGTGCAGGCGGTCGAGGTCAACTTCGACGGCATCACCTACGCGAAGGGCGCCAGCGTGCTCAAGCAGCTGGCCGCATACGTGGGGATCGAGCAGTTCCTGCGGGCGATGCAGGTCTACTTCCGCCGGTACGAGTACGCCAACACCACGCTGGCCGACCTGCTGGGCGTGCTCAGCGAGGAGTCCGGACGGGACCTGTCCCGCTGGTCGCAGCTGTGGCTGGAGACGGCCGGGGTCAACGCGCTGCACCCGGAGTTCACCCTCGACGAGAGCGGGCGGTACGCGTCGTTCGCGATCGTGCAGTCGCCGGCCGAGCCCGGCGGCGGCCCGCTGCGCGACCACCGGCTGGCGGTCGGCCTCTACCGGTCCGAGGGCACCAAGCTGGTCCGCACCGAGCGGGTCGAGCTGGACGTGTCCGGCGCCCGGACCGAGGTGCCGGAACTGGTCGGCGTCGCCCAGCCGGAGCTGCTGCTGGTCAACGACGAGGACCTGACGTACGCGAAGGTGCGGCTGGACGAGCGCTCGCTGGCGACCGTGATCGCCCGGCTCGGCGACATCGACGACCCGCTGCCGCGGACGCTGTGCTGGGGCGCCGCCTGGGACATGACCCGGGACGGCGAGATGCGCGCCCGCGACTACGTCGCGCTCGCGCTGGCCGGCGTGACCCGGGAGACCGAGATCGGCGTGGTGCAGTCGATCCAGTCGAAGATCCGCTCGGCGCTGGTGCACTACGTCGACCCGGCCTGGGCGCCGGAGGGCTGGTCCCGGCTGGCCGCGCTGGCCGAGGAGCAGCTGCGGGCGGCCGCGCCCGGTTCGGACCTGCAGCTGGCCTGGGCCCGCACGCTGGCCGCCGCGACCCGGGCG
>Ga0207702_10005268_pt1 | contig 11354 bp, 5 predicted proteins | sample KBSCornC62_FD_184302 | JGI IMG/M metagenome (GOLD analysis project Ga0207702, IMG submission 184302) | Corn rhizosphere microbial communities from Kellogg Biological Station, Michigan, USA - KBS Corn C6-2 (SPAdes) (version 2) | ecosystem: Host-associated > Plants > Roots > Rhizosphere > Soil ...
AGAAGGTCATCTTAGAAAGCGCCAATTTATCATTCGCCCGCTGGTACACAGACTCGTCGAAACCATAAGGTCCACCAATCACAAATACAAGATTGTTAATAGAGCTGAGCTGCTTTTTATCGATGAATTCTGAGAATTGAGCGGAGGTCACCTGCACGCCTTTTTCGTCGAGCAGGATCACCTGATCTGTGGGCAATAATTTTCTGAGGATCAGTTCGGCTTCCTTGGCTTTCTGCTGTTGTTGTGTTAACGACCTGGTGTTCTTAAGCTCAGTAATCTCAACAAAATCCAGCCGGATATAATGACGCAGCCTGTTTAGGTAAATGCTGATGCCTTCCCTCAAATAAGCCTCCTCCGTTTTGCCCACCATTAACAGGGTAATCTTCATAAAAGTTTTTCTATCTCCGAAAACATTGCAACTTTACAACATTTCACCATTAGAACAAAAAATAATGATGCAAGACGTCATCAACGATTATAAAAACAGGGCCAAACAGGCTGCCGCCGAGGCAGAGAAATACAAGAGTCTCTCAAATACCTATTCACTATATAGGCTTGTCATTTTTGGCCTGATGGTCCTGTCGGTCATCATCGCAGCCAAGCTTGATACTTTCACCATTATTGCCGTTGCTGCAGCTATTTTAGTTTTTTGCTTTACATGGCTGGTATCGCGCCAGGGCGAATTTGATAAGCAAAAGGCATATTACCAAAATCTTGAACGGGTGAATGAGAACGAGATCCAAAGCATCGTTGATCATAAAAATATCTACCCCAACGGACAACAATTTGCCGACGAAAAGCACTTCTACACTTCCGATCTCGATATTTTCGGCGAAGCTTCACTATTTCAGCTCGCCAACAGGGCAGCTACAGCCAGGGGCAATCAAAAACTGTCAGCCTGGCTGAGCGCTCCGACTGACAAATCAGAAATATTATCGCGGCAGCAAGCTGTAAAAGAGTTAGCCGGAAAAGCTGGCTGGAAACACGACATGCAGGCGCGGCTTCTCTTCGCTATGGATGAAAAGGCCGGGCGCTTAGATGCCTTGTTCAGCTACCTGCAAACGCCGCTCGAATTGAACGGCCGCAAATGGATAGTTCCTTACATCAAAGTGTCTCCCTGGCTGCTGCTGGTCACAATTATTGGCGGCTATTTTTATCACCCTGCCAATACCGCTGCAATTGTCCTGGGCATTTTCAACATCGGGTTAGTCAGTTCGCGCGGGAGCTTTATAGCCAAATCGTTTTCTATAGCCGACAAAATGGGCGATGTGCTCGCAGGCTACGCTGATGCTTTTAAGCGCATAGAGCTGGAACAGTGGGAGCAAGACCGGTGCCGCAACCTGGCACAAAAGCTGGTCTCGGAAGGCGCCTCTAAGAAGATTGCCGAATTGGCAGCGCTCGTCAATAAACTAGGGTACTCCCTAAATATGATTGTGGGTTTTGTACTAAACCTGTTTTTCCTTTGGACGCTGAAACAAACTATCGCAATCGAAGACTGGAAACGCGATAATCAACATAACCTGGAAGATGCCTTCGACATTATAGCCGAATTTGAAGCTCTGCTCGGTTTAGCCGGATTGCATATCAACTACCCCGCGTGGTGCTTCCCTCAAATTGCCGATGGGGGTAATTACACCCTCATTGCCAAAAACCTCGCACACCCGCTTATCAGCGAAGACATAAGAGTAGCCAATGATTACGAACTAGATCATGCGCTCAACATCGATATCATCACCGGATCCAACATGGCTGGCAAGAGTACATTTCTGCGCACCATAGGCATCAATACGGTATTGGCTTTGTCGGGTGCGCCGGTTTGTGGCGATAGCATGCAGGTGTCGGTAATGGAAATTATCAGCTATATGCGCATTAAAGATTCGCTTAGCGAATCGACTTCGACCTTTAAGGCGGAGATCGACCGTCTCAAAATGCTGCTGACCGAAGTTGCAGGCCACAAGAAAGTATTTTTCCTGGTAGATGAGATGCTGCGGGGAACCAATTCAATTGACAAATACCGGGGTTCAAAAGCGGTGATCATCCAACTAATGAGCAGCAAAGGCGTAGGCATGGTAGCCACCCATGATCTTCAAATAGCCGAACTGGAAAAAGACTATCCTGATTACATCCGCAATTTTTATTTCGACATCCAGGTTAAGGACGGTGAAATGCTGTTTGATTACAAGATCAAACACGGCGAATGCAAAACATTCAATGCCTCCCTGCTACTCAAGCAAATAGGCATTGATGTTGAATAATATTCATATTAACGTATGCCTTCCCAGTCGTCGGTCTTAAACGGCGATGCAGGCAAGCCTATGCCGTTGTACAAATTGCAAGCGGGAAAATTTGCCCAGGCATAGCGCACGGCTACCGGATTGGGAACGTCCGTAGCTGAAACAATAATCTTATTACCCGATATAATGGCAGTTGCCGGATGAAATACCTTATCTACCCCAGCAATAGTGAACCCTTTTACCGTATCGCCTTTTGCAACGAGGCCGCCATCAGCATACCCAAACGAGAGGATTATTTTATCTCCCTCTACCTTTTGAGATTGATAAACTGGCCCTGAGTACGGAATATGTTCGTCATAAGTTTTTGCCCGCGCTATTAACGCAAGTCTGCGTCCAACTTCCTGTTTATTTTGTGGATGGATGCGATAATAATCGCCAATATCAATAGTCACCGCCATGCCTGTATTTGGAACCGATAACGTTTTAAGCTGCGCGTCACGTAAAGCCGGCCAGTCGGCAGCGGGTGGTTGGTCTTTTGCGGCGTAGTTAGCTATCTGTACAAAGTAGAACGGGAAATTACCTTCGCCCCATTTCTGTCGCCAATCGCTGATGAGAAGCGGAAAAAGCTGCTCGTACTGGTAAGGTCGGTCGGCATTGCTTTCGCCCTGGTACCAAATCACACCTTTGATCGTAAATGGCTGGATCGGTTTGATCATCGCATTATAAATAACGGTCGGCTTATTCGCGCTGGTTGGGTTAACCGGTACTTGCGGCAGGTCCTTCAGGTCAGTAGCCAGGTGATAGTTCCAATTGCCTGCCAGGTCAATTTTTGCCGAGGTATCGCCCGCCACCGATAAAGTTACCGGCCCTTTATTGATGCCGCCTAAACCACCAGTATCAAACACGCGTACGGCAATAGCATTTTTGCCAGCTTTCGCCAGGTTTGCCGGGATGGTATAACTTCTCTTTAAAAAAAATGCTTCAGTGTGGCCAATTTCGGTTCCATTAAAAAACGAATCATCAAGGTCGTCGATACCGCCGATATCGAGCTTCAATTCTTTTCCTGCCCAGGTTGCCGGCAGATCTACCGTCTTACGGAACCAAACCGTGCCGTCGTAATTTGGCACACCTGCCTGTTCCCAATAAGCCGGGACAGTCATTTGCCTCCACGAAGAATCATCGAATCCATCCATCGCCCAGTCAAGCTTACCGTTCTGATAAGCCGGATCCTTTGCGTCGATGGCTTTGAGCCAACTACGCAAGTCATTCTGATACTTTTGATCGATTTTTTCCTGTGTTAGCCCGTTTTCCGCTTCCTTTACAAATGGTGCAAATGCAGGCATGGTTTTCAATGCATCGCCGCTTGTCCACGCTTCAGCAACGGTTCCTCCCCAGGTGCTGTTGATGATACCGATTGGAATGTGTTTATCATCGTACAGATTCTTCGCAAAAAAGTAAGCCACTGCCGAGAATTCGCGCACCGTTTTTGAATCACAGGCCACCCATCCCCATTTCACCGGCACATCTGTACGAGGCTGATAACTCGTTTTGTTCTCGATCTTCAACATGCGTATCTGCGGATAGTTTGCAGCATCAGCCAGCTCCTTACCAATATTGAGCACATCACCATAAAACCCGGTCATTGGCATCTCCATATTTGACTGACCCGAGCAAACCCAAACTTCTCCTATCAAAACATTATTTAGTGTGGTGATTTCTCCATCATCAAATGTTATGGTATATGGACCACCGTATGATGGTGTGGTTACGTTTACTTTCCAATTTCCTGCGCCATCGGCTACAACCGTGTACTTTTTGTTATTCCAGGACGTAGTGATGGCAACAGTTCTGCCTGCTTTTTCCGTTCCCCAAATAGCAGCTTTGGTTTTTTGCTGCAGCACCATGTTGTCAGTAAAACAAGCGGCGGGAACTACTTTGGCGACAGCGATATTAACGGATAAAAAGAGTGCGAACAATAAAAGCAAGATTCTGCGAGTGGATAAGTAAATCGTTTTAGCATGCATGAGGGTAAAAATAATGATTTACCTTCAGCAATTTAGATGTGGTACAATTATTTTTATTTTTCTCGATTAAATACTTCAGTATACCTAACAGAAATAAAAATGTGCAGACGATTCACCATCATCTGCACATTTAAAATATATGGATTAGGAATTAACGCTGGTTGCCGCCAGTGCCGCCTGCACCACCGATACCTTGATCGCCTTGTTTGGTATCATCGTTGTTAATCTTATTCTTGTCGGCGGTAAAGGTAGTTTTACCAAAACTATACTGGAAGGTCAAACCCACCGAGCGGAACGGAAACTGAAATGTACTGTTCTGCGTAAAGCCCGGGCTCGACAAATTAGAATTGAAATTCTTGTATTTGTTGAAAGGCTCCAGCACATTGATTCCCAATGATGCTTTCTTTTTCATGAATTGCTGCCGCACACCCATACCCAAAATACTGAATGACGGATTGGTACCTTGTATGGTATGACGCGGCGAGCTTCCAAAGGTAAATACCTGCGCAATAAAACCGCTCTTCAGATCCCATTCAGCCATAGCAAAGCCATTGTATTGCATATATGTGCCGTTTTGGGTTTGATCTCTTAGAAATAAACCAGAAGGATCGGGCTTATAAGTATAAGCATTGATGTTGGCCCTTAAGGTTACGTTCCTGATAGGGCTTACTGAGCCGAAGAAGCTTCCGCCGAATGAGTTATTATTACCAATGTTATGATAGGTTGTCAAAGTACCGGGTTGCGCCGCAGTGGCCGAGTCGACCTTGATGAGTGTAGGAGCAGCTATGCTTTCAATCAAACCACCGGTGTGCTTATAATAAACTGACATATTAATCACCGATGACTTGATAAAGGTCACATAATCAAACTCAAATGTTTGTGATATTTCAGGCGACAGGCGAGGATTACCCTCTGTTTGTGCCAGGATATTGGTTTTGTTATCATACGGGTTCAGGAAAGTTAAACTCGGGCGGGTAATACGTTTGCTATAAGCCAGCTTAATGGTCTGTGTAGCCGACAACTTTTTCTGTATTGTGAGGCTTGGTATAAAAGTGTTATAGCTGTTGCTGAAAGATCTCAGCGTAGTATCCGAGGTTAACGTTTGCGGGTTACCGCTGATGTTAGTAACCTCATCCCTTGCGCCGACCAATATCGAATAACCTTTCGGCAGCGTGATTGTCAATACGCCATAAGCTGCTGTTACATCCTGGTTGTAATCGTAGACAGATGAATTGACATTGTCGGCAATAAACCCATCCGGAGTTCCCGGATCAGAGGCAAAAGCATCCTGGGTACCTACCAGTCGTCTCAATATTTCCTTGCCGCCTGCTTCCAGTTTAAATACCTTATTTATAGGCTTAGTGTAGTCAACCTGCAAGGTATATTCATTATTCAAGCCGTTGATATTAGCCTTTGAATCAGGTAACTGCGCAGTTGCGCTATAATAGTTCGTAAAATCGGTTACAGTACGGCTGTGGCTCCATTGAGTCGAGATATCCAGCTCCTCACCTTCTGTTTTAAACTTGTGTGTATAGTCCAGATTCCAGTCAAAACCACCGAAACTATTATGACCCAACCCATGACTTGAGTATTGGTGGGATAAATCATTTTTCAACGAATCATAATGAGTTGGCAGCAGATTGGTGAATTGCGATTGATTGTCGGCTACCGTGTTAAACCCGCCCTGGTTGAGCCTGATATTAGTATGTAAACTGTTGTAGGCATTGAAATCATAATTCGCCGAAACGTTGCCGATAGCACCATAACGCTTTACATAATTTGTGCCGTTAGAGGTGGTGCTGGTATGTACAGTATCAACTGGCTGTATATCGTTGAAAAATCCGGTAAGTGAAGTCTGCGGCCATGTATAGTTACCACCCGCATTTATCGACAAGCTGAAGCGATTTTTATTGTAGTTGAGGTTAAAGTTGCCATTGTTTTGACGGGTACCGATACCACCGCTAATGGAACCGCTTATCCCCGACATATTCTTTTGCTTGGTGATGATATTGATAATACCTGCCGAACCTTCTGCATCATACTTTGCAGATGGCGAAGTGATCACTTCGATGCTCTTGATCTGGTCGGCAGGAATGGTTTTCAATACGTCCGACAAGCTGGCTGATGTTGCACCAGATGGCTTTCCATTGATCAAAACGCGTACGTTCTGATCACCGCGCAATGAAACGTTACCATTAATATCCACAGCCACCAAAGGCACTTTTTGCAGCACGTCGGTAGCATTGCCACCTGTTGCGGTGAGGTCCTTTTCGGCGTTATAAACTATTTTGTCGATCTTATTCTCAATCAGCGGAGCCTGGGCCGTTACTGAAACCTCGTTCAGCGTCTTGGCGCTTGATTTAACAAATATCTGGCCCATGTTTTTATCGGGCTTAGAATCGGTCGTTGTTACACCGCCCACGAATTTCTCGGGATAACCCACGTAAGTAATGCGGATTTTATAGTCGCCGGGTTTAACGCCATCGATTTTGAAGCTACCCTTATCATCAGTAAGCACACCGTTAATAGGCGCTTTGCCTGTGGCGCGGAAAAGCGCAACCGAAGCATACATGAGCGGCTGTTTGGAAACCGAGTCAACGAGTGTCCCGGATATCTTGCCCACGGTGCTAGAACCTCCTCCCCCGCCCGGGTACTGCGCCCTTGCGGTAACAAAAGATCCTAATATTAAGATAAGTATAAGTAAACGTTTCATTCTTTAAGTTTTTGGTAATTGGAGGCGAAATTAGATGAAATGTTACAGGCAATTGCCCGTTTTTTGTCATAAGAGTGTAACTGTCATTAATTCGTTACACGAAAAAATTAACTAAATCGTTGACTGGCCGAAAAAGCGTTCCATTTTTTTGAATCAATTGTTAATGAATGAGTTAATTATAACCACATAACAATCAATAGTCGCAGAATTGGACAACCAGGGGAAGAATCGTAGAGACGCCATGTGTCGCGTCTCTAACGGGTTATATTACAATATTTACTATCCGGCCCTTTACAACAATCACCTTTTTAGGCGTCTTGCCGTCGAGATATTTCTGTACTTCGGGACTGGCTAATACAAAACCTTCAATAGCAGGCGGATCAAGGCTCAAAGAAATATTCAAGTTAACCTTCATCTTGCCATTGATCGAAATTGGATACGCAAATTCATCCTCAATTAAATATTCAGGATTAAACTTCGGATACGCTGCATATGATAGTGTACCCGACTGATTACCCAGCAACACCCAAAGCTCCTCGCAAATATGAGGTGCATACGGCGACAACACGATCACCATCTCCTGCAAAATTGCTCGCTTATTGCATTTCAAATCAGTCAACTCGTTCACGGCTATCATGAAGCTGGATACAGAAGTATTGAATGAGAAACGCTCAATATCTTCCTCCACCTTGCGAATGATCTTATGCAGCGATTTCAATTCAGCCTTTGATGGAGCCTCATCCGAAACCCGGAAATTGAACTGATCATCATGAAACAGCTTCCAGAACTTACGCAGGAATTTGAACACGCCCTCGATACCGTTGGTATTCCATGGTTTGCTTTGCTCCAGCGGCCCGAGGAACATTTCGTACATGCGAAGGGTGTCAGCGCCATGACGAGCGATAATATCATCCGGATTAACGACGTTGAATTTGGATTTCGACATCTTTTCGACCTCGACACCGCAATGATATTTGCCGTTCTCGAGGATAAAATGGGCATCTGCGAAATCCTCTCGCCACTTTTTGAACCTTTCTAAATCAAGAATATCGTTTTCAACGATATTGACGTCGACGTGTATTTCGGAAGTCTTATATTCTTTGATTAGACCATGGGAAACAAATGTATTGGTACCCCGCCCTTCATCATCAACTAAACGATATACAAAGTTCGACCTGCCTTGAATCATCCCCTGGTTAATCAATTTTTTGAACGGCTCTTCTTCAGGCACTAAACCCAAATCCTTCAAAAACTTATTCCAGAAACGGCTATACAGCAAATGCCCTGTAGCATGTTCGCTGCCGCCGATATACAGATCCACATCCTTCCAGTAATCGATAGCTTTCTTAGATGCAAATTCGTGATCGTTGCGCGCATCCATATAGCGATACCAGTACCAGCTCGAACCCGCCCAGCCTGGCATGGTGCTCAATTCGTATTCATAGCCATTATAATTCCAGCCATGTGCACGACCCAATGGTGGTTCGCCAGTCTCGGTTGGCAAATATTTGTCGATTTCAGGCAGCAATAAAGGCAGGTCTTTCTCTTCTATCAAGTGAGGCAGGCCATTTTCAAAGTAAACCGGCACCGGTTCGCCCCAATAACGTTGGCGGCCAAAGATGGCATCACGCATACGATAGTTGATCTTGGCCTTACCCATGCCCTTGCCTTCCAGGAATTCGATCACTTTAGCAGTGCCCGCTTTATAATCCAACCCGTTCATGAAATCAGAGTTGATATAGTGGCCTTCCTTCGTCGGGTCGGCTTCTTTCTCGATGTTTTGGATATCGATGATCGGTAGAATCGGCAAGTTGAAATGCTTCGCGAACAAATAATCGCGCTGGTCGCCGGATGGAACGGCCATTACTGCACCCGTACCGTATCCTGCCAAAACATAGTCGGCAATGAAGATCGGCACCAACTCATTATTTACCGGGTTGATTACATAACTGCCGGTAAACGCGCCCGAAACCGTTTTGGCATCGGCCATACGATCCAGTTCGGATTTCTTTTTAGTTTGGGCCACATAGGTGTCAATCTCCTTCTTTTGTTCGGGAGTTGTCAGCGATGCCACCAATTCATGTTCGGGAGCGATCACCAAAAAAGTAACACCGAATATGGTGTCGACACGGGTAGTGAATACTTCTATGTAGTTATTAGTTATCGGTGACTGGTTATTAGTTGAGTTAATCGCGAATTTCACCGATGCCCCTGTACTTTTCCCGATCCAGTTCCTTTGCATTTCTTTCAAAGGCTCTGGCCAGTCGATGGTATCCAATCCTTGCAATAAGCGCTCTGCATAAGCAGTGATACGCATGCTCCATTGCATCATCTTTTTCTGCTCCACAGGATAGCCGCCGCGCTCGCTAAAGCCATCCTTCACCTCATCGTTGGCTAATACGGTTCCGAGGGCAGGACACCAGTTTACGGTGCTTTCGCGAAGGTATGTAAGGCGATATTTCAAAAGCTCTGTTTGCTGATCGGCATAGTTCATCGCTTTCCACTCATCAGCGGTGAAGCTTAATATATCGTCGTCGCATACAGCGTCAATGCCTGCAGATCCACTCTGTTCGAAATGTTTAATCAGCTTTTCGATGCTTTCCGCTTTGCCGGCAGCTTTGTTATACCACGAGTTGAACAACTGCATGAATATCCATTGTGTCCACTTGTAAAAGTCGGGCGAGCTGGTACGCACCTCGCGGCTCCAGTCAAATGAGAATCCAATCTGATCCAACTGACGGCGATAGGTATTGATATTGGCTTCAGTTGTTATAGCCGGATGCTGGCCTGTTTGAATAGCATACTGCTCGGCGGGCAAGCCGAATGAGTCGTAACCCATCGGGTGCAGCACGTTGAAGCCCCGGAGGCGCTTGTATCTCGCAAAAATATCAGATGCGATATAGCCCAGCGGATGGCCCACATGCAGCCCTGCTCCCGAAGGATAAGGGAACATATCCAGCACATAATACTTGGGTTTCTCCGAATTGTTATCGGCCTTAAAAGTTTGATTTTCGGCCCAAAACTGCTGCCACTTTTTCTCTATTTCTCTGAATTGGTAGTCCATCGGCTATTCTCGCGTTTTTGAGGTGGCAAAAGTACTAAAAAAGGTGATTAGTTGACTGGTGATTAGTTAACTAGAAACGAGTCGGTTATTCGAGGCCAATTGTTTTGCGGGTCTTTTTTGGCAATTTAGCAGCGATAAGATCGTAAGATTGCTTGATGCAGCGCTCCCATTCTTTATGGGTTAACACGTTGATATCCGTCACTTCTACCCATTTGTAGCGGGCAACATAAGGATGTGGTTTGATACCTTCTCTGGCTATAATTCCCTCAAACTCCTCGTCCGGGACTTTGAAAGCAGCCGGCGTTGGTACGGATTCAGGATAAGTATACAGAAACCCTTTCCCGCCCACCTCAAAACACAGGTGGTTGAACAGTTTGATGCTTTGCGTTACGCCGGGTAACTGATAACAAATTTCCTGTAAACCTTCTATAGTCATTTATACGTAAAAGTATGTATAAAAGGAACTACTTAAACTGGCAACACCCTGATTTATGAAAATCAAGCTGTTAAGTCTCATCACATCACTGCTTCTGCTAGGGCATTTTGCGCTGGCACAGCGAGGCATCTCCGAAAATCTTTTCACGCTTTACGGACGCATGCATGGCACCCATAAAGATTCTGTTCTGCTGTTTTACGAGAATAACCTGGGTCAACAAGTTTTTCAATCGAGGCCCATTTACGATGACCGGTTCATGATCACTGACAGTCTGAACAGGCCTGTCCTTGCCAATATAGCCTTTAAGGACCAGGGCGAAAAGCTGACAGATAGCGCCATTATGGCTCATTCACACGAAATGTACATTGAACCGGGGCGCATTTACCTAACGGGTGACATCGCCAAAGTTGACTCGCTGAAGCTCGCCGGATCAAAAAGCGAGGATGAATATATTGAGCTCAGCAAAACTATCACCCCGATCAAAAAAGAGATGCAGCCGCTTATCGATCGCTACAACCGGGAAAAGGACCCTGAACGCGCGGCACAGATTGGTACGCAGTTTGAGCCTTTTGATAATCGTATCAAGACCCTCACCTACCAGTTTTTCCTGAAGCACCCAACCTCCTACGTTTCGCTGCACGAGATGGTATATTATGTGACACAAATAGGGCTCGATTCGGCCAAACGTGTTTTCGCCTATTTCACACCCTTCCAGAAACAAAGTCACGACGGTCAGCAAATTGCTGCCGACATACAAAAATTAGATAATCTGCAATCGGGCAACCAGGCGCCGGATTTTACCGCTGCCGATATGAACGGCCAGGCGGTTGTATTAAATGATTACAAAGGAAAGTATGTACTACTCGATTTCTGGGCCAGTTGG
>Ga0207702_10005276_pt1 | contig 11341 bp, 11 predicted proteins | sample KBSCornC62_FD_184302 | JGI IMG/M metagenome (GOLD analysis project Ga0207702, IMG submission 184302) | Corn rhizosphere microbial communities from Kellogg Biological Station, Michigan, USA - KBS Corn C6-2 (SPAdes) (version 2) | ecosystem: Host-associated > Plants > Roots > Rhizosphere > Soil ...
CCGGTCATCGGCTGGGCCATCACCGCCCGGCCTCGGCCAGCGCGGACTCCGGCATGCGGCGCCGCAGCCGCCACCGGTCGGCCGCGGCGTTGGCCAGGATGCGCCGGACGTACTGCTCGGGCCGGTCGCTGCGCTCCACCCGCCGCCAGTAGCGGTAGCAGCGCTCGAGCGCGGACTGCAGCAGGTCCTCGGCGGTCTCCCGGTCGCCCGCCAGCAGGTACGCGAAGCGCAGCAGCGAGGTGCCGTACGCGCCGACGAACTGCTCGAAGGCCCGTTCCCGCGCCTCATCCATCCCGGCTCCTCGTCCGACTCACCCTCAACGACTGCCAGGGCGGCTCAGAAGTTGAGGGCGGACGGGAACGGCCGGCGCTCAGACCTCGATGACGGTCGGGATGATCATCGGCCGGCGGCGGTAGCGGTCGGAGACCCAGCGGCCGACGACCCGGCGGACCGCCTGGGCCAATCGGTGCGGGTCGGTGACGCCCTCGGCCGTGACCCGCTCCAGCTCGGCCGCCACCAGCGACAGCACCGGGTCGAACGCGACCGGGTCGTCGGAGAACCCGCGCCCGGAGACCAGCGGCATGCCGTTTACCTTGCCGGTGACCGAGTCGACCACCACGGTGATCGCGATGAAGCCCTCGTCGCCGAGGATCCGCCGGTCCTTGAGCGACTCCTCGCCGACGTCGCCGACCGCGAGCCCGTCGACGTACACGTAGCCGCAGTCGACCCGGCCGGTCACCGAGGCGACGCCGTCGACCAGGTCGACCACCGTGCCGTCCTCGGCCAGCACGACCCGGGACGCCGGCACCCCGGTCAGCTCGGCCAGCGCGGCGTGCGCGCGCAGGTGCCGCCACTCGCCGTGCACCGGCATGATGTTGCGCGGCTTGGTCGCGTTGAGCAGGAAGAGCAGCTCGCCGGCCGGTGCGTGCCCGGACACGTGCACCATCGCGACTTCCTTGTGCACGACCTTGGCCCCTTCCCGGGCCAGCCCGTTGATCACCCGGTAGACCGCGGTCTCGTTCCCGGGTACCAGCGACGACGCGAGGATCACCGTGTCCCCGGGCTCGATGCGCACCTGCGGGTGTTCCCGGTTGGCCATCCGGGCCAGCGCCGACAGCGGCTCGCCCTGGGATCCGGTGGAGATCAGCACCACCTTCTCCGGCGGCATCGCCGCCGCCTCGTCCAGCGTGACCATGAGCCCGGGTGGGACGTGCAGCAGCCCGAGGTCCCGGGCGACGCCCATGTTGCGCACCATCGACCGCCCGACGAACGCCACCGACCGGCCGTGCTCGGCGGCGGAGTCGAGCACCTGCTGCACCCGGTGTACGTGGGAGGCGAAGCAGGCCACGATCACCCGCCGGGTCGCCCGCTGGACCACGGAGTCGAGCACCGGGCCGATGTTGCGCTCCGGGGTGACGAAGCCGGGGATCTCCGCGTTGGTCGAGTCGGCCAGCAGCAGGTCGATCCCGACCGAGCCGAGCCGGGCGAAGCCGCCGAGGTCGGTGAGCCGGCCGTCCAGCGGCAGCTGGTCCATCTTGAAGTCGCCGGTGTGCAGGACGAGGCCGGCGGCGGTCCGGATCGCCACCGCGAGCGAGTCCGGGATCGAGTGGTTGACGGCGAAGAACTCGCAGTCGAACGGCCCGAGCCGCTCGGTCTGCCCGGCCTCGACGGTCAGCGTGTACGGCTCGATGCGGTGCTCCCGCAGCTTGGCCTCGACCAGCGCGAGCGTGAAGCGGGACCCGATCAGCGGCAGGTCCCGCTTCTCCCGCAGCAGGTACGGCACGCCGCCGATGTGGTCCTCGTGCCCGTGGGTGAGCACGACGGCCTCGACCTGGTCGAGCCGGTCCCGGATCCAGGAGAAGTCCGGCAGGATCAGGTCGACGCCGGGCTGCTCCTCCTCGGGGAACAGCACTCCGCAGTCCACCACGAGCAGCCGGCCGGCGTGCTCGAAGACGGTCATGTTGCGGCCGATCTCCCCCAGGCCGCCGAGCGCGACGACCCGCAGGCCGCCGGCCGGCAGCGGCGGTGGCGCCGCCTGCTCGGCTCGGTTCATCCGGCCACGTCGACGCCGGCCGCGGCGAGGTCGTCCTTGAGCACCTCGACCTGGTCGGGCGTTGCGTCGACCAGCGGCAGCCGGACCGGCCCGCCGGGCAGCCCGCGCAGGCGCAGCGCCGCCTTGGTGAGGATCGCCGCCTGGGTGCGGAAGAAGCCCGAGTAGACCGGCAGCATCGACCGGTGCCCGGCCAGCGCCGCGGCCACGTCGCCGCGCTCGTACGCCTCGATCATGTCCTTGGTCCGCGACCCGACGACGTGGGTGGGCACGCCGACCACGCCGACCGCGCCGATCGACAACAGCGGCAGGGTCAGCTTGTCGTCGCCGGAGTAGTACGCCAGGTCCGTGCGGGCCAGCACCCAGGCGCTCGCCTCCAGGTCACCCTTGGCGTCCTTGACCGCGACGATCCGCGGGTGCTCGGCCAGCGCGACCAGCGTCTCGGTGGCGATCGCGGTGCCGGTGCGGCCCGGGATGTCGTAGATCACCGCCGGCAGCCCGGTGGCGTCCGCGGCGGCCCGGAAGTGCGCCAGCAGGCCGGTCTGCGGCGGCTTGTTGTAGTACGGCGTGACGAGCAGCAGCCCGTCCGCGCCGGCCTTCTCGGCGGCCAGGGCCAGGTGCGTGGTGTGCGCCGTGTCGTTGGTGCCGACCCCGGCGATCAGCGCGGCACGGTCGCCGACCGCCTCCACCACCGCCCGCAGCAGGCGGTCCTTCTCCTCGTCGCTGGTGGTCGGCGACTCGCCCGTGGTGCCGCTGATCACCAGTGCGTCGTTTCGCTGGTCGTCCACCAGGTAGGTGGCCAGCCGCTGCGCTCCCTCGACGTCCAGCTCACCCGACGGAGTGAACGGCGTGACCATCGCGGTCACCAGGCGACCGAAGGGCCGCCTCTCATCCGGCTGCCTCATGCTCCAAAACTACCCGGTGCGGGCTCATCCCTCGCTGACGAGGGGGCTTGTCGCGACTTCCGTACCGTCGTCGAGGGTGGCGATCGCGAAGTCGGCGAACGCGTTCGGGGCGATCCGCTGCAACTCGCGCAGGCACGCCACGGCCAACTCGCGGATCTCGACGTCGGCGTGCTCGCTCGCCCGCATCGCGACGAAGTGCCGCCAGGCCCGGTAGTTCCCGGTCACGACGATCTTGGTCTCGGTCGCGTTCGGCAGCACCGAGCGGGCCGCCTGCCGGGCCTGCTTGCGCCGCAGCGTCGCGTTTGAGACGTCCGCGAACCGCTTCTCCAGCCCCTCGAGCAGCTCGGTGTACGCCGCCAGCGACGCCTCGGTCGCGGCGACGAACCGGGCGTGCAGCTCCGGGTCGTCCGCGATCACTTCCGGCTCGACCATCGCCGCGTTCCGCTCCGGCACGTACCGCTGGGACAGCTGCGAGTACGAGAAGTGGCGGTGCCGGATCAGCTCGTGGGTGAGCGACCGGGACACGCCGGTGAGGTAGAAGGTGACGGTGCCGTGCTCGAGCACGGACAGGTGCCCGACCTCGAGGATGTGCCGCAGGTAGCCGGCGTTGGTCGCGGTCCGCGCGTTGGGCTTGGACCAGGACTGGTAGCAGGCCCGGCCGGCGAACTCGGCGAGCGCCTCACCACCGGCGGCATCGGTGGTCCAGGGCACCTCCGGCGGCGGCTCGAAGTGTGTCCAGGCGATCGCCCGGACTCCCAGCGGCTCGGTCGCGGACATGGCGGCGAGCCTAACCCGAGCGGCCGGACACCGGCGGCCGGCGCGCGGTCGGCAGCCGCCGGCCAGGCCCGAGGTACGCTGCCGGCATGGCCGAGCCGCGCAAGGCCGAGCCGCGCAAGCGCAGCATGCGCTGGGGCCTGCTCACCCTGCTGTTCCTGGGCATCGTGGTGGCGAGCATCGTCGCCTCCAACGTCCAGCACCAGTACACGGCGCTCACCCTGATCGGGCTCATCGTGGGCTTCGGCGGTGCCGGCTACTGCTCCTGGCAGGGCCTGAAGGGCTTCAGCTGGCTGCCACGCTGACGGCTTCAGCTGGCTGCCCCGCTGCCGGCTGCGCCGCTGACGGACAGGGTCAGCAGCCGTCGAGGACGGACAGGGTCAGCAGCCGTCGAGCAGGTTGAGGAAGCCGAGCCACCGGTACGACCGCCCGCCCCAGTCGAGGAACAGCCGCATCGCCGCCCCGGCGTAGCTCCGCTCGACGTCGAAGACCAGCACCCTGACGTGGTGCCAGTCGGCCCGGGTGCCGTCGTGGTCGGGGTCGAGGGTGAACACGTACCGCATCGGCTCGAGGCAGTAGCGGCCGAGCACGAGGTCGACGGCGGTGCCGGCCGCGCGCCGGTCCGGCCCGCTCGTCGCCGGCAGCAGCCCGGACAGCCCGTCGCCGGTCTGGGCCGGCGCCGGGATCGGCGTGCGCCCCGGCCGCCGGTCGTACGGCGGCTTGGGCCCGGGCGGCAGCGAGAACGTCGGACCGACGGCGTCCACTGTGGACCGTGTGATGCCGGACGGCGTGGTGTCCACAGTGGACCTCGACAGCAGCAGGGCGGCGGCCGCCACCAGGACGACCGCCGCCACCCGTACGCTCCGCCGCCGCCAGATCCGGGACGCCCGCTGTGGCGGCCGTTCCGGACCCGACGTCAGCAGGTCCACGAAGAGCTCAGCCCTTGACCGAGCCCGCGGTGAGACCACGCACGAAGTACCGCTGCAGGGCCAGGAACACGATCAGCGGCACGATCATCGACAGGAACGCGCCGGCGGTGAGGAGCTGCCAGCCCTGGTTCTGCTGGCCGAGCAGGCCCTGCACCGTGATGGTGAGGGTCGCGTTCTCGCCCGGGCCGAGGAAGACCAGTGCCACCAGCAGGTCGTTCCAGGTCCAGAGGAACTGGAAGATCGCGAACGACGCCAGCGCCGGCACCGACATCGGCACGATCAGCCGCCAGAACGTCTGGTAGTGGCTGGCGCCGTCGATCTTCGCCGACTCGATGATCCCGCGCGGGAGCGTGGACATGTAGTTGCGCAGGATGTACACGGCGAGCGGCATGCCGAAGCCGATGTGCGCCAGCCATACCGCCGGGAACGTGCCGGTGAGGCCGAGCTGACCGTAGATCTTCAGCATCGGCACGAACGCCACCTGCATCGGCACGACGAGCAGCCCGACCACGAGGATGAACAGCGTGTCGCGGAACGGGAACTGCATGAACGTGAACGCGTACGCCGCGAACGCCGCGATCATCACCGGGATGATCGTCGCCGGCAGGCTGACCGCGATGCTGTTGAGCACCGCGTTGCTGCCGCCCGAGGTCCACACGTCGGAGTAGTTCTTCAGCGTCCAGTTCTGGAACGGGTGGGCGAGGACCGTCCACCAGCCGGAGGTGTTCGCGGCGTCCTGGGTCCGGAACGACGTGATCAGCAGGCCGACGGTCGGGATCAGCCAGAGCACGCAGACGACGAACATAGTGATCCGGACGCCCCAGCCGCCGTGGCGGCCGCCGGTGGACTCCGCCCGGCGCGGGAAGGCCCGGCCGAGCCGCCTGGTCTCGGTGGCGGGCGGGCCGCCGGGGGTGACCGTGCTCGTCATCGCGCCGCCTCCTCAGCCCGGAAGTGCCGCACCTGGTAGATCATCAGCGGGATGACCGCGATGACCAGGACCACCACGATGGCCGCGGCCCGGCCGGCGTTGCCGTTGGTGATGAGCTCGTTGAAGAACCGCACCGCGATGACGTTGGTGTTGAAGTTGCCGCCAGTCATCACGTAGACCACGTCGAAGACCTTCATCACGTTGATCACCGTGGTGACGAAGACGGTGATCACCGTGCTCCAGATCTGCGGGACCACGACGCGGAAGAAGACCTGCGCCTCGTTGGCGCCGTCGATGCGGGCCGCCTCGAGGGTGTCGTCCGGTACGCCCTTGATCGCCGCGGACAGCAGCACCATCGAGAAGCCGACCTGGGCCCAGATCAGCACGACCATGAGCATGAAGGTGTTGAGCTTGAACGTGCTCTCCTGCAGCCAGGCGACCGGGTCGTGTCCGAGCGCGGTGACCACGCCGTTGAGGATGCCGACCTGGGGCTCGCCTGCCGGCCGCACCTCGTACACGAACCCCCAGATCGCGGCCAGGGCCACGCCGCTGACCGCCATGGGCAGGAAGATGAGCGTCTTGGCCGTGCGCTCGCCGCGGGAGCGCAGCCGGTCGGCCAGGGTGGCCACGCCGAGCCCGAGGATGACCACCATGACCGGCACGACCAGGATCCACAGCAGCGTGTTCACCAGCGTGATCTGGAAGTCCTTCTGCTGGAACAGGTCGGTGTAGTTCTTGAACCCGACCCACTGTGTGCTGGTCTGGTTGGCGAAGCTGTAGATGACCGTCTGGACGACCGGGTAGATCAGGAAGATCCCGATCGCGGCGAGAGCCGGCAGGAGGTAGAGGTACGGCTTGACCCGGTCCTCCCACTTGCCCGGCAGCCGCTCGGCGATGAAGTTGAGCAGCCAGTACACGACCAGCGCGCCGCCGACGCCGGCGACGACCGCTATCAGGGTGTTGAGCACCTTGATCACTGACCCGCCCCTTTCTGGCTTCTCGGGGGAAGCCCTACGCGCCCCCGCACCGGGGCCGGAGCGACGCGCGGTCGCCCCGGCCCCGGGTCAGGGCGTCAGCTCGGCCAGCTCTGCTCGATGGATTGCAATGCCTGGTCGAGGGACTGCTGACCACTGATCCACGCGGTCATCCCCTTCCAGAAGCTGCCGGAGCCGACCGCGCCCGGCATCTGGTCCGACCCGTCGAACCGGAAGACGCTCGCGTTCTTGCCGATTACGGCGATCTGCTTCGTCACCTGGGTCTGGTACTTGTTCAGGTCCCAGTCCTTGCGCGGCGACAGGAAGCCGGCGTTCTCGTTCCAGCCCGGGAAGTCAGGACCGGTCATGAACGCCATGACCTTCTTGGTGTCGTCGTCCTTGCCGTTGAAGACCGCGGCGAGGTCGCCACCGCCGAGCACCGGCCTGTCAGACGCGCTCTCACCCGGGAAGTAGAAGACGCCAACCTCGCTGTCCAGGTTCGCGACGATCTTGTCCGGGAAGAAGCCCTTCTGGGTGATGAAGTTGCCCTGCTTGAGCATCCAGCAGGACGGCGTGCTGTTGAACATCGGGTTGCCGGCGGTGGCGAAGTTGGTGCTCACCGCGCCCTTGCGCCCACCCAGCACGTTGCCGTTGCTCAGCACGAGATTCTCGAACGCCTGAGCGGCGGTCTTCACCGTCGGGTCGTTGAACGGGATCTTGTGGCTGACCCAGTCGTCGTACTTCTGCGGGCCGGCGGTGCGCAGCATGTAGTCCTCGAGCCAGTCCGTGGCCGGCCATCCGGTCGCCGAGCCGGCTGCGATGCCGAGGCACCACGGGGTCTTGCCCTGCGACTTGATCTGGTTGGTCAGCGCGGTCAGCTCGGCCTGCGTCTGCGGGATCTTGTAGCCGGCCGCCTGCCAGGCCTTCTTCGGGTAGAAGACGAGGCTCTTGACGTTGTAGGAGACGGGCACGCCGTAGAACTTGTCGCCCACCTTGCCGGCGTCGAGCACGCCCGGGATCAGGTCGCTCTGCAGCTTGTTGACGTCGAGCTGGGTGGACAGGTCGGTCATCTTGCCCTGAGCGACGAAGTCCTTGAGGATGCCCGGCTGCGGGAACAGCGCGATGTCCGGCACGTTGTTCGCCGCGACCCGGGTGCGGATCAGCGTGTCGAACGACTGGGACGCCTCGGTGAACTTGATCTTGATGCCGGAGGTCTTCTCCCAGTCGGTGAACGCAGCCCTGAAGCCTGCTGACTGCGAACCGCCGAATCCGAAGACGACCTCGACGTTGCCGTCGCCGGACTTGCTGCCGCTGCCGCTTCCGCCGCTGCTACCGCTGTTGCTGCTCAGGCAGGCCGACGCCCCCAGGGCAACCGCCGCCGCCAGTGCCACCCGCCGGATGGCCTTTCGCTTGCCCATTACCGCTCCTGTCTTGACAGTTCCGATTCCCGTCGCCGCGGTCCCGCTCCGTCGCGGGACGGCCGTGGGGAGTCGGATGACCGCGTTCTTACCGGCACAGCCCGCACGGGAAACCAGCGGGACGGCTTACTGCCGTTCTTGCCCGGTTGTAGGCCATCTCGCCTCCCACTGGACAGTCCCGGCACCGTGGCGACATGATCGCGTCACGGGCCGCTGGGCTTACCCTTGCACATGACTGTGGCGCAAGCCACATTTCCCATGGCATCGTTTTCATAGCGTGTCGCGACCGAAGCCAAACCCGTCCCGCGTGACGACGAGGAGGTCGGATGGGCGCACCGCACGTCGTGCCGGGCCATGCGGGCATCTTCGACGTGGCGCGCCGCGCCGGGGTGTCCGCCTCGACCGTGTCCCGGTCGTTGCGGGGATCGTCCAAGGTGTCCGAGCACACCCGGGAGCGGGTGCTGCGGGCCGCCGCCGAGCTTCGCTACGTCCCGTCGCCGGCGGCGTCCCGGCTGGCCTCCGGCCGCACCCACGCGGTCGGCGTGATCGTTCCGTTCGCCACCCGGTGGTTCTTCTCCGAGGTGCTGACCGGAGTCGAGGGTGCGCTCCGCGAGGAGGCCTACGACCTGCTGCTCTACAACGTCGGCGACGCGGACGGGCGCTGCAAGTTCTTCGCCTCGATGCCGCTGCTCCGGCGGGTCGACGCGGTGCTCGCGGTCGCCTCCTCGCTCGACCCGGACGAGCAGGACGCGCTGCGCTCGCTGCGGGTGCCGCTGGCCGTCGTCGGCGGCCCGGTTGCCGGCTTCTGCCGGGTGGGCGTCGACGACCGGGCCGGCGCGGTGATGGCCGTGCGACACCTCGTGCTGCTCGGCCACCGCGACATCGTGATGATCAGCGGCAGGCCGGACGACCCGGTCGGGCGGGCCACGACCGCCGCGCGGCGGGCCGGCTTCGAGGCGGTGCTGGCCGAGGCCGGCATCGGCGGCCCCAACCGGGTGATCGCCGAACCGTGGGGCGTGTCCGGCGGGATGCGCGCCGTCGAGCAACTGCTCGCCCGCCGGACGCTGCCCACCGCGATCTTCGCCGAGTCGGACGAGATGGCTCTGGGAGCGCTCCAGGTGCTCCGCCGGGCGGGGCTCGAGGTGCCGGGCCGGATCTCCCTGGTCGGCTTCGACGACCACGAGATGGCGCCGGCCGGTGACCTCACCACGATCGCCCAGCCGGTCCGCCGGCAGGGCGAGCTGGCGGCCGGCTGGCTGCTGTCCGTGCTCGCCGGGCGCGAGCAGGACGGGCCGGTCGAGCTGGTGCTGCCGACCCGGCTGGTGGTGCGCGGGACGACAGGACCGCCGCCGCCAGCCGTCCGGGTTGGCAGCGCTTTCGCTTAGCATCCGGACATGGTCGACATCCGGTCGTCGTCCGGGCACCCCGCGGCGCTGCTGCGGGAACTGGTCGACGCGGTCGGCCCGCTCGCCCGGGCCAGGCTCGGTGCGCTGGAGGGCGAGGCGTTCCTGGCCCGGCTCGAGAAGGTGCATCTCGACGTCGTCGAGCCGCTCGAGGCCCTGTACGGCACCCGCACCGACATCGGCGACCTGGTCCGCGAGATGGTCGGGGCCGCCCTCGACGCGGCCGCGGTGCGGCCCTGGCCGCTGCGGGTGCTCGACCGCCGTCGCGAGGTCGACCCGGGCTGGTTCCAGCGGGCCGGCATGGTCGGCTACGCCTGCTACGCCGACCGGTTCGGCGGCACGCTGGACGGGGTCCGCGAGCGGCTGGACTACCTGGCCGAGCTCGGCGTGACGTACCTGCACCTCATGCCGCTGCTGGCCGCCCGAGCAGGCCCCAACGACGGCGGCTACGCGGTGGTCGACTACGACGCGGTCGACCCGCGCCTCGGCACCATGGGCGACCTGGAGGCGCTGGCCGCCGACCTGCGCGCCCGCGGCATGGCGCTGTGCATAGACCTGGTGCTCAACCACACCGCCCGGGAGCACCGGTGGGGCCGCCTGGCGGCGGCGGGCGATCCCGCGTACCGGGACTTCTATCTCGTCTTCCCGGACCGGACGCTGCCGGACGCGTACGAGCGGACGCTGCCCGAGGTCTTCCCGGACACCGCGCCCGGCAGCTTCACCCACGTTCCCGAGATGGGCGGCTGGGTGTGGACGACCTTCAACGACTACCAGTGGGACCTCGACTACACGAACCCCGCGGTGTTCGCGGCGATGCTGCGCACGATGCTCGACCTGGCCAACCACGGGGTCGACGTGCTGCGGCTGGACGCGGTGCCGTTCCTGTGGAAGCGGATGGGCACGGACTGCCAGAACCAGCCCGAGGCGCACCTGCTCGTCCAGGCGTACCGGGCGCTGACCCGGCTGGCCGCTCCGGGCGTGCTGTTCAAGGCCGAGGCGATCGTCGCCCCGGACATGCTCGTGCAATACCTCGGCGCGCACGACCGCTACCGGCCCGAGTGCGACCTCGCCTACCACAACCAGCTCATGGTGCTGCTCTGGTCGTCGCTGGCGACCAGGGACGCGCGGCTGGCCGCGCGGGCGCTGTCCCGGCTGCGGCCGGCGCCGGCGGCCACCGGCTGGGTGACGTACCTGCGCTGCCACGACGACATCGGCTGGGCGGTCTCGGACGAGGACGCCGCCGCGGTCGGCTGGAACGGCTTCGAGCACCGCCGGTTCCTCGCCGGCTTCTACGCCGGGCGCCACCCCGGCTCGTTCGCCCGCGGCGCGCTGTTCCAGGAGAACGAGGCGACCGGCGACGCCCGTACGTCCGGGATGGCCGCGGCGCTGTGCGGTATCGCGGCCGGCGACCCACCCGGCGTCGACCGGCTGGAGACGCTCTACTCGGTGGTCTTCTCCTACGGCGGAATCCCGCTGCTGTGGATGGGCGACGAGCTCGGACTGGGCAACGACGAGCGCTGGGCCGAGGACCCGCTGCACGCCGGCGACAACCGCTGGCTGCACCGGCCGCCGATGGACTGGGCCGCCGCGGCCCGGCGTACCGACCCCGGCACGGCGGCCGGGCAGGTCTTCGGCCGGTTGCGGGCCCTGGCCCGGGCGCGCAAGGGCCAGCTGGCGCTGCGGGCCGGCGGGGAGACGACCGTGCTGGAGCCGGACAACCCGCACGTGCTCGCGTACCGGCGGCGGCATCAGCGCAGCGCCCCGCTGCTCGCGCTGGCGAACTTCTCCGACCACTGGCAGTCGGTGGACCTCGGGCTGGCGGCTGCGGCGGGCATCTGGGAGCCGGTGCACGTGCACTCCACTCGTCGCACGCTCGACCTGGGCGAGGGTCGCATCCACCTTCCGGCCTGGGGTTTCGCCTGGCTCACGACCCGGTAGCGAGCAGCCCGACAACAAAATG
>Ga0207702_10005279_pt1 | contig 11334 bp, 8 predicted proteins | sample KBSCornC62_FD_184302 | JGI IMG/M metagenome (GOLD analysis project Ga0207702, IMG submission 184302) | Corn rhizosphere microbial communities from Kellogg Biological Station, Michigan, USA - KBS Corn C6-2 (SPAdes) (version 2) | ecosystem: Host-associated > Plants > Roots > Rhizosphere > Soil ...
GCGTCGCAACATGACAGTCTCGTGACAGCGCCGGCGCTTGGGCGCCGGGCCGGCGCATGCGACACTGCGCGCTTGCCAGCACCGTTGCAACTCCGATGGACCAGGCCGACCTCGCCCGCCACACGCCGCTGATGCGCCAGTACTTTGCCGCCAAGGCCGAGTACCCGGACACCTTGCTGCTGTTCCGGATGGGCGATTTCTATGAGTTGTTCTACGACGACGCCCGCAAGGCGGCGCGGTTGCTGGACATCACGCTGACCCAGCGCGGCGAATCGGCCGGTGCGCCGATCGCCATGGCAGGCGTGCCGTACCACGCCATCGAGTCGTACCTTGCAAAACTGGTGCGAGCGGGCGAATCGGTCGCGATCTGCGAACAGATCGGGGACCCCAACGGCAAAGGTCCGATGGAGCGCAAGGTCGTGCGGGTGGTGACACCCGGCACCGTCACCGATGAAGCCTTGCTGCCAGAACGGCGCGACAACCTGCTGCTGGCGATCGCGGCGGCCGCATCGGGTTTCGGACTCGCGTGGGTCGATCTGGCGGGCGGGCGCTTCCTGCTGTGCGAGGTCGCTGACGCCGACGCGTTGGCCGCCGAACTCGCGCGCCTTGCGCCCGCGGAAATCCTCGTGTGCGAGGATGTGACGTGGCCTCCAGCCGTCACGGCATCTAACGGGCTGCGCATGCGCCCGTCGTGGCATTTCGACGAGACCAGCGGACGCCGCGAGCTGACGCGATTCTTCGGCACCCGCGATCTTTCCGGTTTCGGCGCCGACGGCATGTCGCTGGCCGTCGCCGCGGCGGGTTGCCTGCTCGGGTATCTGCAGGAAACCCAGAAAGCCGCGCTGCCGCACCTGACCGGCCTCGCGGTCGAATCGGCTGATGAAACCGTGGCGATGGATGCGGCCACCCGCCGCAACCTGGAACTCGATACGCATCCGAGCGGCGACACGCGTTACACCTTGCTCGGCGTGCTGGATTCCACGATCACGCCGATGGGCGCGCGTGCACTGCGGCGCTGGCTGCATCGCCCGTTGCGAGACCACGAAACACTACGCCTGCGCCATCAGTCACTCGCAGCACTGATCGAATCCGGTGTGCTTGACAACCTCCGCGAAAAACTCCGCGCGATCGGCGACCTCGAGCGCATCCTCAGCAGAGTGGCGCTGCGCTCGGCGCGTCCGCGCGACCTTGCGACACTGCGTGACGGCTTGGCCGCCGCGCCTTCCCTGCGCGAAACGCTTTCAAAGCTCGGCTCGCCGCTGCTGCATGAATTGGTGGAACGTCTTGGCGAACACGCCGACACGGTGCACCTGCTGCAGGCGGCGATCATCGAACGGCCGCCCGCACTGTTGCGTGAAGGCGGCGCCATCGCCGACGGTTACGACGCCGAGCTGGACGAGCTGCGCCAGCTTTCCACGCACGCCGACCAGTACCTCGTGGAACTTGAAACTCGCGAACGCACCGCCACCGGCATCGCCACGCTCAAGGTCGGCTACAACCGCGTGCACGGTTACTACATCGAATTCGGCAAGGCCCAGGCCGACAAGGCGCCCGCGCATTACACCCGCCGCCAGACCACCAAGAACGCCGAGCGCTACATCACCGAGGAACTGAAATCCTTCGAGGACAAGGTTCTGTCCGCGAAGGAACGTTCATTGATGCGCGAGCGCGCGCTGTACGACGGCGTGCTGGATGCGCTGATCGAAAAACTCGAGCCGTTGAAGCGGGCTGCACAATCATTGGCGGAACTCGACGTGCTCGCCTCGCTGGCCGAACGCGCGGACGCGCTGGATTGGTCGCGTCCGCAACTGGTGGACGACGCCTGCATCGCGATCGAACGAGGCCGGCACCCGGTGGTGGAGGCGGTGCGCAGCGAACCGTTCGAGCCGAATGATCTGATACTCGATGACGCACGCCGGATGCTGGTGATCACCGGCCCGAACATGGGCGGCAAGAGCACCTACATGCGCCAGAACGCGCTGATCGTGCTGCTGGCGCACATCGGAAGCTACGTCCCCGCAGCCAGCGCGACGATCGGGGCGATCGACCGCATCTTCACCCGCATCGGTGCGGGCGACGATCTCGCGCGCGGGCAATCGACCTTCATGGTCGAAATGAGCGAAACCGCCAATATCCTGCACAACGCGACCGCGCAGTCCTTGGTATTGATGGACGAGGTCGGGCGCGGCACTTCGACCTACGACGGCCTGGCGCTGGCGCGCGCCGCAGCGGTGCATCTCGCCACCGCCAATCGCGCGTTCACGCTGTTCGCGACGCACTATTTCGAGCTGACCGAACTCGCCGCGCAATTCGACACCATCGCCAACGTGCACCTGGACGCCGTCGAATACCACGACGCGAAACAGGGCGACCAACTGGTCTTCATGCACGCGGTGAAGGAAGGTCCCGCCAACCGCAGCTTCGGCCTGCAGGTGGCAGCCTTGGCGGGCTTGCCCAAAGCCGTGATCGCGGACGCGAAGCAAACGCTGGCCGAACTCGAACGTGGCGCGCGCAGCAACGGATCGAACAAGCCATCCACACCCGGCACCACCTCGCCGCAAACCGACTTGTTCGCCGCGCCGCGATCCGATCCGCGCCTCGAATCGCTGGCCGACGCGGTGCGCGCACTCGACCCAGACGCCATGACGCCGAAAGAAGCCCTGGATGCGCTGTATCGGCTGAAGCAATCCAGCCAATAGCCGGTCGCCGCCAGCACTGGCAACGGCATTCCCGCAGGCCTATGCTCGCCGCGCGATTCCAGCCGGAGGGGTTCACCATGCGTCAGTCCATCCTGTCAGCAGCCATCGTTGCGATCGCCGCACTGCCCTGCGTCGCGCACGCCGCGCACCGCGTTCCCGGCCAATGGGAAGTCACCACCACGATGCACTTCGTGCAAGGCGGCATCCAGATTCCACCCGAGGTGCAGGCGCAGATGAAGGCGCGCGGCATCAAGATGCCGAACCTCGGTGAGCCGCACACGTACAAGCATTGCCTGACGCCGGAAGAAGCCGCGAAAGACGAACATCCCGATTTCAGCGAAAACAAGGACTGCACCTCGCAGAACGCGAAATGGTCGGGCGATCACTTCCACGCCGATATCACGTGCGGCGGCAACAACGGTCCGCGCCGTGGCGTGATCGACGGCAGCATCGGCGGCGGCGGCAAGAGCTACGCCGGCACATTCCGGATGGAAGGCGATGACCCGCACATGGGCGGCCACTTCGTGATGGAAGGCCAGTCCTCCGGCAAATGGCTCGGGCCGACCTGCGCGAAGGGCGCTTCCTGACCGGGGCCCGCGCGGGTCGAACTTTCCGGATCAATCTTCCGATTCGCGCGAAGGCGCGGTTTCGCCGGGATTCATTGCCTCGACGCGGGCCGGCTCGGGCTGCGGTTTGTTGACGTGCACGACCAGCGGCGCCGATCCGCTGCTCATGGCCCCTTGCATGCCGCGGCCGATCGATGGCCGCATCACGCCGCTGGCGGCGGGTACGGACCACGTGTTGAGCGGCGCATCGACGCGCGGTGTGGCCGGCGCACTCGCCACGGGAGCCGCGGGCACGCGTTCGAACGCAGGCTCAGCCGTTGGTGCCGACCCAGCCACCGACGGAGCCATGTGCGCCTCGTCCGGCATGCCGATGTCCGGGATGGCGTTCCATTCCTCCTGGGTCATGCCTTCCGGGATCACCTCGACGGGCTCGGCTTCCAGCCGCGCCGGCATGCGCCCGGCCTGCACCAGCGAGCGGATCGCGTGGAAAACGTCGGCACGGCCGAACGGCTTCTTGACGAACCCGTCGGCGCCGAAGCGCTGCACGTAGAACTGTTCCGTTGCCTGCTGGTTGCCGCTCATCATGATGATCGGCGTGATCCGGGTGCGGCTGTCGCGCCGCAGTGCGCGCAGCACCGCGAAACCCGACATGCCGGGCAGCACGATGTCGAGGAAGATCAGGTCGGGAAGCTGCGCCTGCGCCAGCGTAACCGCGCTTTCGCCGTCCACGGCCACCAGCACCTCGTAGCTGTCCTGCGCGAGCATCTTGCCCAGCACCGCACGAATGGTGGCGGAATCATCCACCACCAATACCCGTGCGCCCAGCGACGCGCGGACGCGCTCATGGCCGCGGCGCTCGCCGACGGGAGCATTCGTTCCCACCAACCGCCTGAATAGGTCAAAAACCGGCATCCTGTTCCCCTGAGCGGGTGCCTGCATAGTGTCGGCCGCTCCACCCGCGGGCGCAAGCGCCCCGGCGGGCGGTCACCCGGACACGACCACGCTGCAGCAGGTGACGCCACCCTCGGCCTTTTCGGTTTCGGACATGTCCACGCTGTGGACATCGATGCCCCGTTTGCGCAGCGCCTCCGCCGTGCGCGGACACGAAGCTGGATAGATCACCGCGTCGCCGACGCGCAACGCGTTCGCGGCGTGCGGCTCGGCGTGGTCGACTGCGATCGGCTCCCAACCTTGGAACCCACGAGCGTCCACCCAACCCGGATTCAGCAACACCTGCCCCGCCGCCACTTGCGTCACGGCGCTCTTGAGATGCAGGCAACCCTGCAACGGCACCGCGACCACGTGGTAATCGAACGGCGCCAGCAGGCGCCCCAGTTGCGCGATGCCATCGGCGTTGCTGCGCGCGGAAGCGCCCACGTACAGCACGCGATCCAGTCGCAACACGTCGCCACCGTCCAGCGTGCCCGGCGGTTCGACGCGCAGCAGCATGCGCAAGTCGCCCAGCGCAACGGCCATGGATTCCACTTCCCGGCGACGTGACGGCGCGCCCGGCCGCGTGATCACGGCCACTTCGTCCAGGACGATCGCGGTGTCTTCCACGAACACGGAATCGGGGTGGTCCGGCTGTTCCGGAAGCTGCCGCACCTCGCATCCCGCTTCCCGCAACGCCTGTTCGTAGGCAGCGTGCTGACGACGTGCAAGCGCCAGATCGATCGGGCGGCGTGGCAGATGGGTCAGTTCGCAACGTTCCAGTGCGCGGCTGACCGCGCGGGTAATGGCGACGGGGAAAATGATCATTTCCTCGCAATGAAAGCACGAACGATCAGCATACCCTCTGGAGACAGGCGATGACCCACACCCACTGTATTCGTCATTTGCTGCACCGGACGCAAGGACCAGCCTTCACTCGATCGATCAATATCCCCCCCACTGCCTTTCGAAACAAGCATAGAATCCCCCGTCCGCCGACCCGAGGGGATTCGTTGCCATGCAACATGTCGGCAAGCGCGAGATCGGCCTCATCACCGCCACCACGCTGGTGCTGGGGAACATGATCGGTTCGGGCGTGTTCCTGCTACCGGCTTCGCTCGCGCCTTACGGCGGCTACAGCCTGGTCGGATGGGTGGTAAGTACGATCGGTGCGCTGTTGCTGGCGGGCGTGTTCTATCGCCTCTCAAAACGCGCGCCGCGCGCCGGCGGCCCTTACGCGTACAGTCGCGAAGCCTTCGGCGATTGCGTCGGCTTTTTGGTGGCATGGGTGTACTGGATCGCGCTGGTCGGCGGCAACGCGACCATCGCTGTCGCCTTCGCGAGTTACATGTCGGCGTTCATTCCCGCGCTTGGTGCGCACCCCTTGTATGGCGCGCTGACCGCGATGGCCGCCGTGTGGGTGCTGATCGCGGTCAACATCGCCGGCATCCGCAGCGCGGGAACTCTGCAGGTGGTGACGACGATCCTGAAGATCCTGCCGCTGCTGGCGTTGGCACTATTTGGATTCACGCGCTTTGATCCGCACCTGCTGGTGCCAGGGCCGCACGCGGGCTCGCCGTTGAGCGCGATCAACATCTGCGTTGCGGCCACGCTGTTCGCGTTCATTGGCGTCGAATGCGCAACCATTCCCGCGGGACACGTGCGCGATCCCGAAAAAACCATTCCGCGCGCCACGCTGCTCGGCACCGCCATCGCGGCGGCGCTTTACATCGCGTGCACCACGGCGGTGATGGGGCTGCTGCCCGCCTCCGAACTTGCGCATTCGCAGGCGCCATTCGCGGATGCAGGACGCTTGCTGTGGGGCGGCTGGGCGGGCTGGCTGATCGCGGGCGCCGCGGCGATCTCCTGCTTCGGTGCCTTGAATGGCTGGACGCTGATCGCCGGGCAATTCCCGCAGGCGGTCGCGAAAGACGGATTGTTCCCGAAGTTTTTCGCGCGTGAATCCGCGCGCGGAACGCCGGTGCCGGCGCTGCTGGTCGCGGGCGTCATCAACAGCCTGATGGTGCTCGCCAATTACAGCCGCGGCATGGTCGCGATGTTCACCTTCATGGTGCTGCTGACGACGCTGGGCAATGTTGTCTGCTACCTGTTCTGCGCGATGGCCGACGTGGTGTTGGCGCATCGCAGTGGTCGGCCGTTGCGCGCGCGCAACCTGCTGCTTGCCGTCGCCGCATTCGGCTTCTGCCTGTGGGCCGTCGTCGGTGCCGGCAAGGACGCGGTGTTCTGGAATTTCGTGCTGCTGGCACTCGGCATTCCGCTGTACGCGTGGCAGGCGCGGAACATACGGCACGCTTCGCGACAATCGCCCGCGCGATAGTTGATGGCTATCGGGAGCATCAAATCCATCGAATTCCAGGGCACCCGTGATCCGGTCTATCCTGCGTCTTCTTCCGTGCGAATGAGGATGCCGCCATGGCCAAAACGTCGAAGGGCACCAACCCGGAATGCAAACTCACCACCGTCGCCGGCGCGCCGGTGCCGGACAACCAGAACATCCTGACCGCCGGCCCGCGCGGACCGGCGTTGCTGCAGGACGTGTGGCTGCTGGAGAAGCTGGCCCACTTCGACCGCGAGGTGATCCCCGAGCGGCGCATGCACGCGAAGGGCTCGGGTGCCTTCGGCACCTTCACCGTGACGAAGGACATCACCCGCTACACCAGGGCGAAGATCTTTTCCAGGGTCGGCAAGCAGACCGAGCTGTTCGCGCGCTTCACCACGGTGGCCGGCGAGCGCGGAGCGGCCGACGCCGAGCGCGACATCCGCGGCTTCGCGCTGAAGTTCTACACCGAGGAAGGCAACTGGGATCTGGTCGGCAACAACACGCCGGTGTTCTTCTTCCGCGATCCGCTGAAGTTCCCGGACCTCAACCACGCGGTGAAGCGCGACCCGCGCACCAACCTGCGCAGCGCGAAGAACAACTGGGATTTCTGGACCTCGCTGCCCGAGGCGTTGCACCAGGTCACCATCGTGATGAGCGAGCGCGGCATCCCCGCCAGCTATCGCCACATGCACGGCTTCGGCTCGCACACCTTCAGCTTCATCAACGCGAAAAACGAGCGTTTCTGGGTGAAGTTCCACCATGTCTGCCAGCAGGGCATCAAGAATTTCACCGACGCGGAAGCCGAGGCGATTGTCGGGAAGGATCGTGAATCCCACCAACGTGACCTGTACGAGGCCATCGAGCGCGGCGATTTCCCGAAATGGAAGCTGTGCGTGCAGATCATGCCGGAGAAGGACGCCGCAAAGGTACCCTACCACCCGTTCGACCTTACCAAGGTGTGGCCGCACAAGGACTACCCGCTGATCGAAGTGGGTGTGTGGGAGCTCAACAAGAACCCCGAGAATTTCTTCGCCGACGTCGAGCAGAGCGCGTTCAACCCGGCGCAGGTCGTTCCCGGCATCGGCTTCTCTCCGGACAAGATGCTGCAGGCGCGGTTGTTTTCCTACGGTGATGCGCAGCGCTACCGGCTCGGCGTGAACCTGCACCAGATCCCGGTGAACGCCCCGCGTTGCCCAGTGCACAGCTTCCACCGCGATGGTGCGATGCGGGTGGATGGCAACCACGGCAGTACCCTGGCCTACGAGCCGAACAGTTACGGCGAGTGGCAGGAACAACCAGACTTCCGCGAGCCGCCGCTGTCGCTGGAGGGTGCGGGCGACCACTGGAACCATCGCGTCGACGAGGACTACTACTCACAGCCCGGCGCGCTGTTCCGGCTGATGGGCGCGAAGCAGAAGCAGGCCTTGTTCGAGAACACTGCGCGCGCGATGCAAGGTGTCCCGAAGGAAATCCAGCAACGGCATATCGACCATTGCGCGAAAGCCGACAAGGCCTACGGCGAAGGCGTCGCCAAGGCCCTGAAAGCCCTGGCCGCGGACAAGATCAAGCCCAAATCCCCGTCGACACGGAACAGGTAGCCACGCTGAAAGGCGCATTCGCCGCCGGCGCGCGCGGTGAACTCCGCGCCGGCCTCACTCATCCCGCATCGATGTCCCCGAGCGCGCGGATCAATCGACGCGCCCGCTTGTCGGGCCGCTTCGGCGGCGGCTGGTAGCCGGCACGCTCGGCGCGGCGCTGCTCGCGCGCGGCTTCGCGCGCCTTGATCGACGCCTGGGATTCGCGGTACAGCGTTTGCGCCAGCGCGGCCGAACTGCGCTTGTGCGCAAGGCCGGTCACTTCGACTTCGAAGTTTTCCTCGCCACGCCGGACGCGCAATTTGTCGCCGGGCTTCACCGCGTGCGACGGCTTGCAAGCCACACCGCCGATCTCCACCCGGCCGCGCTCGACCGCCTGCTTCGCGAGCGCACGCGTCTTGAAGAAGCGCGCGGCCCACAACCACGCATCGATGCGGACCACTTCTGTTTCGTTCGGAGTCATCACAGCCGCAGAGTATTCCGGATCCACCGTAGCCCGGATGGAGCGCAACGGAGTCCGGGGCCTTCATCCTGACGACACCCGGATTCCGCCGCTGTGCGGCCACATCCGGGCTACCTGTTTTCAGCAGTCGCAAGCAACGCGCGGTTCATCCGCTGCACGAACGCCGCAGGATCGGGCAACTGCGCACCCGCGGTGATCTCGGCCTGCTCCAGCAACAGCATCGCGAGATCCTTCGCCTTGGCCTCGTCGGATTCCGTCTCGACGCGCTTGACCAGGGCGTGCGCAGGATTGATTTCCAGTGTCGGTTTGGAGTCGGGCACTTCCTGACCCGCTTCGCGCAGCAGCCGCGCGAGATGGGGCGCGAGTTCATAGTCGGCCAATGCAAGGCACGACGGCGAGTCGGTCAGCCGAGCGGACACGCGCACATCGCCGACACGATCGCCGAGCAGCTCCTTTAACTTCTTCACCAGCGGCTCGGCCTCCTTCGCCGCCGCTTCCTGCTTTTGCTTGCCGGCTTCGTCCAGCGGCAGTTCGCCCTTGGCGACGTTGCGGAATGACTTGCCCTCGTACTCGCCGAACTGGCCCATGATCCATTCGTCCACGCGGTCGAACATCAACAACACTTCGATGCCCTTCGCCCTGAAAGCTTCGAGCTGCGGGCTGCCGGCCGCGGCCTTGTAATTGTCGGCGGTGACGTACCAGATCGCGTCCTGGCCAGGTTGCATGCGGGTGATGTAGTCATCGAGCGAAACATCCTGCTCGGCGCCTTCGCCCTTGGTGGACGCAAAGCGCAGCAACTTCGCGATGCGCTCGCGGTTCGATGGATCCTCGACGATGCCTTCCTTCAACGTGTTTCCGAACGCGTTGCGGAAGGTCTTGAACTTTTCCGGGTCGTCCTTTGCCAGCTTTTCGATCAGGTCCAGCACGCGCTTGACGCAGGACCCCTTGATGCGTTCGATCTGGCGGTTGTGCTGCAGGATTTCGCGGCTGACGTTGAGCGGCAGGTCGTCGGCATCCACCACGCCACGCACGAAACGCAGGTAATTCGGCAGCAGTTCCTCGGCCGCATCCATGATGAAGACGCGCTTGATGTAAAGCTTGACCCCCTTGCGCTCGTCACGCCCGCCCATCAGCAGGTCGAACGGCGGCTGCGCCGGGATGTAAAGAAGCGTGGTGAAGCGCTGACTGCCGCCCTCGACGCGGTTGTGCGTCCACGCCAGCGGATCGGCGAAATCGTGCCCCAGCGACTTGTAGAACGCCTTGTATTCGTCGTCGGTGATTCCGGATTTCGATTTGGCCCACAGTGCGGAGGCGTCGTTGACGGTTTCCCACTCGTCGGTCGGCTTGCCATCCTTGAATTTCTTCATCCGGATGGGAAACGCGACGTGGTCGGAATATTTGCGGATCAGGTCGCGCAGCTTCCAGTGGTCGAGGAATTCGGTGTCGTCGTCCTTCAGGTGCAGGATGACCGACGTCCCGCGCGCAGCGATCGCTTCCGCGGCCAACGAATATTCACCCTTGCCGTCGCTTTCCCAGCGCACCCCATCTTTCGCATCCGCGCCAGCGCGACGACTCAGCACCGTCACCTTGTCCGCGACCACGAACGCGGAATAGAAACCCACGCCGAACTGGCCGATCAGCCGCGCGTCGGCTTGCTGTTCGCCGCTCAATGATTCGAGAAATCGCCGCGTACCGGAACTCGCGATCGAACCGAGGTTCGCGACGACTTCATCACGGCGCATGCCGATGCCGTTGTCACGAACGGTGAGCGTTTTTGCTTCCTTGTCGTACTCGATGTCGATGTGCAGCTCGCCGTCTCCGTCCAGCAGATCAGGTTTGCCGATGGCTTCGAAACGCAGCTTGTCGCAGGCGTCGGAGCCGTTGGAAACCAGTTCGCGCAGGAAGATTTCCTTGTGCGAATAAAGGGAATGGGTGACCAGGCGCAGGACCTGCGCGACCTCGGCTTCGAACGGGCGGGTTTCGGTGGTAGTGCTCATGGCTATCGGCTAGTCAAAGGGATGGACAGGACATAACCGCAGCGCCCCAGCAAGGCGCGCGGGAATCTTCAAGATTGGTGGTGCGCAGCCCTTTCTCAAGCCGCCGAACGCGCCATTCCGATGATCCAGCGGTACAGCACGATTACGGTGATCGCGAACACCACGCCGCCGATGACGATCGAGGGCGTCGCGAAGCTGTCGCCCACCAGCGCAATCGGACCCTGCTTGCCACTCAGCCCGACGATGCCGGCGAAGATCACGGCCAGCAGGCTTTCGCCCACGATCAGACCGGACGCCAGCAGCACGCCCAATTGCTTGGTCGCCTCGGCCCGCGGATGACGATCGGCACGCCGATCGAACCACGCGCCGACCAGCGCGCCGACCACCACCATCAGCGTGGTCGAAGTCGGCAGGTAAATGCCCAGGCCGACCGCCAGCGGCGGCAGGCGCGGCCCCTTTTTCGTGAGGCCAAGCAACTCGTCGAGGATGATGATCGCCACCCCGATGCCGGCGCCCAGTCCGATCATGTCCCACGGCACCGCGCCGGTGATCACGCCCTTGGCCAACGCGGAAATCAGGCCCGCCTGCGGCGCGGGCAGCGCCTTCGAAGGATCGGCGCCCGGTGCGCCGAGGAAACCGTAGGTGTGCTGCAGCAAATCCATCACCGGCGGAATCACCACCGCACCCGCCAGCACGCCGATCACCAGCGCCCACTGCTGCAACGACGGCGTGGCGTCCACCAG
>Ga0207702_10005281_pt1 | contig 11328 bp, 12 predicted proteins | sample KBSCornC62_FD_184302 | JGI IMG/M metagenome (GOLD analysis project Ga0207702, IMG submission 184302) | Corn rhizosphere microbial communities from Kellogg Biological Station, Michigan, USA - KBS Corn C6-2 (SPAdes) (version 2) | ecosystem: Host-associated > Plants > Roots > Rhizosphere > Soil ...
CTGACCGGGAATTTGCCCGGATGATGGGCGACCCTCTCCGCACCACCGTTGAAGCCCCGACGAAAATCGCCGCTGAAGAAGCCGCTGCCAAACTTGGCTTCAGCAATCCGTGGGCGCATCCAGTCGCACCAGAAGTTGTCAGGCTGACGGAACGGATACTGGCAAGGCAACCTGAACATCGGCAGGAGTGCGGCCGTAAACCTCCACGCAGCATCCGAATTTAAACCCACCATGCAAGCACCCACCACCGCCCAAATAAACACTGCCATTGAAGTGCTCCAGAAGCTCGGTGAACGCATCAATGAGCACGCCGCCCGATCCGTCCGGCAGATACCACCGTCCAGCGTCAACGGTCAGCTCGCCGGTCAAATCAGTGCGAACGCGATGGAGCAAACCAAGCAGGTTCAAGAGATCACCGGCCTGCTTAAAACTTGGCACGGTGAATTGGACTACCGACGGAGGCAGAATGTTTCCCAGCATGTGTAATATGGGGCACGCCCTACCCCTTGTTGGCACAAGGATTTCGTGCTGCGCACGTCGGCGGGCGCAGTTGCGCGCGTGTGTCGCCAACCGCGACGGCAATGCTGCCAGCGGTAGTTCATCGGTTGCTAATCGCTTTTGCGAATTCAGCCGCCAACTGCGGCAATTACATTTTGCGGCCAAGTGCTGCGTCAATGCTGCGCGTGATGCTGCGTTGGAAGATTCAAGCCTGCTTCATAGTTTATGAATTCGATCACCATCCCTGACGCTGCGCTTATGCGCTTCCGCGATGCGGCGACCAAGTTCACGCGTGATGCTTCGCCGCGTGCTTCGCGGCTGCTGGCGGTGAAAGACGACATTGCTGCGCTGCGCAAAAAGGGCGCTTCGTTTCGCACCATCGGCGAACTGCTCACGCAAAACGGCATCGCTGCGTCGGACACCTGCGTCATGCGCTTCTGTCAGCGCGAACTCGGTGAGAAACCCACTCGCAGCGCGAAGCGCAAATCGTCTGCTGCGCCTAAACCTGCGCCCGTTGCCAATGGCAATACGACGCCGCCCGTTCCAATTACCAAAGCGGCACAAGCCGTATTTCTGGACAACCTCTTGAGCGCAGTCCCGGCGAATTTATCGCCCAAGCCGAATGGTGAAGGAGGACCACGCATCGCCCGCATTGAATTCGCCAAACCCGGAGAATTATGAAAAAACAACTCAACCTCATCCTCAACGGCAAAGGCGGCGTCGGTAAAAGTTTTCTGGCCGTCAACCTAGTTCAGTATCTGAAGGATAAATCCATTCCCTTTGTCGCCTGTGACAGCGACAACGAAAACTCGACCTTGAAACGGTTTCACTCCGACGCGGAATTCATCAACCTCGCCCAGTCGCGTTCGCTCGACGATATGTTTCGCGCCCTTGAGCGTGCCGATCTCGTCATCGTGGATTGCCGTGCGGCTTCGACGGATGTATTCCTGCGATACTTTGCTGCAATTGATATTGCGGCGGTGTTGCGAACGTTGGGTGCCCGGTTGACCTTGCTGATGCCGGTGAACCACGAGGCCGACAGCCTAGATCAGGTTCAGCGCATGGTCGAGGCGATGGCCGACAATGCGCGATTTATCATCATCCGCAACCAAGTCCACGCGGAATCATTCAGCCTCTACGATAAATCTGCGGTGCGCGTGCGGCTGCTGAAACAATTGGATGCGAAGGAAATCACCATGCCGCGCATGGAAGAATGGCTGGTGGAGGGATTGAACCGGGTCAACCTTACCATCACAGCCGCCGCCAAGCATGAGAGTTTTTATCTGCTCGACCGGCATCGTCTGGTGACGTGGCAGCGCCGGCTTTACCAACAGATCGAATCCGCCGCCGACTTGTTGCTACCCAACCGACCAACCGCAAAACCCACCCATGCCAGCGACGCAAAATAAACTATCCGAGGATTTCGCTCGGATCATCAGCGACTGGCAGAAAAAGCACCAGCTTCGTGAAGACGAGCCGCTGCTGTTGTGCCTCGAATTGTTTCAACTGCATCAGTCACATTGGGACGCAATCCGGCGTCAGGAATTGCCGTCGTTTTCGGACTTCGGCGAGTCATTGAAAAAACTTCATCAGGATGCGGCGGTCTTCCAGCGACAGGCCGGCACACTGGCGGAAGAATTGCGCCGTTACAAGAGCACTTCACGGCTGGTCGCACCCAGCGTCACCGGCCTGATTCTCACCGCCATATTTGCCACGCTCGCCGGTTTGCTCATCGGGAAATTTTTACTTTGAACCATGAATCTCTTTGGAATCCTCTATTTCGTCGCAAACTTGGTTGCCGCCGGAGCGGCTTTCCATTGGCTGCCGGCAAGATTTGCCTGGGTAATCATCACTGCGTTTCTGGCAGTGGGATTTTTCTCGCTGGTTGTCCCGGAAAAACCAGTCCGGGTCGTTGCCATGCTGAAAGGTCTGCGCTGGAAGCGCAACCAGTTTTGCCGTGGCTGGCTCATCACCGGCGACACCGGCTCTGGCAAGACGAGTTCTGGCATCAATCAACTTGCCCATCAGGTTTTCCGCAACGAGCCGCGCTGGGGCGGCTTGTGCATTGATGAAAAAGGCGTCTATTGGGAAACGCTCAAGGCCATGGCCGAGCACTACGCCCGATTGTCAGATTTGATCCATGTCCAAATCCGCCCGGACGACGCCAGCGCCAATTGGACACCGACGCACCGTTTCAATCTTACCGGCAACCGCACGATTCCGTTTAGCTCCTACGCCAAATTCGTCGTGGACACCGCCACCAGTCTTGGACAAGGTGGTGACAAGGGATTTTTCAAGAGCCAGGCGCAGACGCACATCGCGCATGCATTGGAATTGCTCTCAGAACTCCACCGCCCGGTGACGCTCACGGGTGTGTTTGAGCTACTGTCCAACCGCGAGCAGTTGGAAAGTTCCGTGGAATCACTCGATGATTTGCTACCCATGCCACGCCGGTTGGCCTTGCAGGAACACTTCAACAACCGGTTTCTCAACCAACCGGACGAACAGCTTGGAGGCGTTCGCGAAACCATCGGCAATTACCTGCAATATTTTTTGGCCCCGGAAATTGCCGAGGTGTTTTGCAACAACGAAAGCTCGTTCGACATCGGCGAGGTTGATTCGGGGAAAATCATTTGCGTGACCATGCCGCAGAAATTCCAGACCGAGCGCCGGTATGTGAACACCTTTTTAAAACTGCTGTTTTACAATCATGCGCTGCGCCGCTTTGATAAATCCAAAGCTGAACGCGCGAATGACAATCTCATCATCCTGTGGGCGGATGAAGCGCAGCGTTTCATGACGGCGAGCGAGGATGGCACGAGCGATTACAATGTGGTGGACGTCATCCGTGAGGCAGGAGCGACGATCATCGCCGCCGCGCAGTCCACGACCTCATTCATTCCCCCGCTGGGAAACGACAAATCCAAAGTGCTGACGTTGAATCTCCGCAACCGGATGGTTTTCCGGGCCGCCGACGAGCAGGACGCCGTTCAAAGTGCGGATTTTCTCGGCAAGAAACGGGTTGTAAAACGCTCTTGGGGTCACAGCGCCGGCAAGAGCAACGTGAATTACAACGAGACCGAGGAACATAAAATCAAACCGCACAAACTCCGCAATCTCCGCGACCATGAGTGCATCCTCGTTCACTGTGAACATGGTTTTCGGAGAGTGACCTTACCTCCGCTGGAAGCTGACGGAACCGTTTCTAAATGGTTCAGTTCTTGGAGGAAATTACTCTGAATTGCCTGCCAATGGTTCACGGTGGATTTTGCCAAATAAATCCAATATTACTTCGCGCGGCGGCGTGAAGTAACATTTCACCTTTACGGCATATCTGCCAAACCAGCAACCGGTGCAACCGCGCTAAGATTCTCAAATCCTCACTTTTAATAAATTTTCATTTCGCCAAGCCGGTCAAATTTTGTGATTGTTTTCGGTTGTGAAGAACCATAAGCAAAACAAAAAATACGCCTCGCTGACGCTGCTCGGCAACTCCCAAGCCACTTTCCCCAAGTCGCCCCAGCAGGCCACCTTGGAAGCGTTTCCCAATCCTAATCCCCGATTCCAGCCTTCCAAGCCGAGTTGAGCGGGTAAATGGTGAGCGATTGAATGGTGACGTCACCTCCCTCAACTTTCACCGACAGTCCGTTTTCGTTGGGCAGGACAAACCGGGTAGAGGAAATCTCGCCCTGGTTCACGAAGGTTTCGATGGAAGCACGATCAACTAAAATTTCAATCATCTTGATTTGGTCGGAGACTGATGCCGGGCGGTTGCCGGATTCGACGGTTTTAGAAGTCAGGACAATCGGAACACCTCGGAGATTGAAAATCAATTTAGCTCCGGCGGGGATGTGGACCTCAGCCTGGAGATGAAACAATCGTCCTGATGATTCCAACGCCAACACCTGACCGGCCTTCAAGGTCTGGTTCGTCCAAGTATACTGCCCGCTGTGGAGCAGGGCAATTTCCCGGATGGGTTCGCGAAATATGCGAAGCCCATTGGGCGTGCTATGCAGCGTGAGATCACACGGGAAGCTGATTTGCTGGTTGAACGGCATGTCGGGGAAATTTGCCCCGCGCATCCATGCCACTTGGATGCGGCGACCATCTCCCGTATCCGTGTTGTTCCAAGTCTGCGTGGCATAGAAATTGGGACCCACGTCGCAGGGATGCCGCCCGGTCTCCTCTTTAAACTCCGTGCCGTCAAAACCACCGATGGAATAATTGCCATTGCCTTGAATCAGCACCCATTTCATCTGGCTGCGGTCGCCATCAATCGGCAGCTCAAAAAAATCCGGGCACTCATAGCTGTCCTTGATCGGATGATGCTCGTCTTTCCAACTCAACAGATTTGAGGAGGTGAGCACATGATATTGGCTGCCACCATACAACATCATGACCCAATGGTGTCCGGGCGCGTACCAGAAAACTTTTGGATCGCGTTCCGGATGAACCAGGATCGGGTTCTTCTCGTATTGTTTCCAACTGCGCCCGTGATCCAGACTGTAGGCGATGCACTGGTTAAGATTGTCCCAGCGCGGATAGAATGCCACCATGGGGGGATTGGCCTTGTTCGGCGACAACCCTGAAGTGTTCTGGTAATCAATCACGCAGGTTCCCGACTGATCGCCGCTACCCGGCTTCTCCTCCCAAAAAGCCGGTTCCAGTTCGGTCCAGTGGACCAGATCACGGCTCACCGCATGGATCCAGCATTTGGCCCAGCGCTGGGCGAACAGGTGATACTCGCCATCGTAATAAATCAATCCGTTCAGATCGTTCACCCACCCTTCCTGCCGCTGGCCGGGATTGAGCCGATCCATGCTCCATTGGCGGGCGGTAAAGTGGAACTGCGGGCGCAGTGATTCTTGATATAACGGACCGACGTTCACCGGCAACTGTTCCGGTGTGTCGGTCTGGAGGATGCGACAGACGTTGATGTGCCCCCAGTCGCCGTCGGACTGGTCCACGATTTGTATCCGGGCTTTTTTGCCGATAAACTGGCCCACATCCCAACTGTCAGCCACCAACCGGTCGCTGCGTAGGCCTGTGGCGCTTTTCACCACTTTGCCGGCAATGAGCAGGTTCATGCAGGTATCCCGTTCCTCATTTCCGCCAGCGATACGGAACGAAATATATCTGCGGGCAATGTCAAATTCCGGCGAGGTCAGCGTGCCCAAGGGTTGATCACTCTGCCGCCTAACCTCTCCGTCAACGACCTTTTCACTGCTGGCAACCAGATTGCCATCGGAATTTTCCACCTCCAATGTCTTCATCCAAGCCTCACTAGAAGTCGGACCAAACTGGAAGGCTGTGCCCGTTGCCGTCCAATCACCGTAGTTAGTGCTGCCAAAATGGCCGATCGCCAAATCTTCGGCACAACAATTAGCGAGGAGCGGCAGGTAGATGGTCACAGCCAGGAAAGTGAGGCGGCAGGTAAAATTCATGTGAGTATTCATTGTTAAGTCAATTCATCAGCATTGGAAGATTGTTAATGCTCAGAACACGCTTCGGCTTTGGCATAAAGTCTATTTCTTGTCGGAAAAGCTATTTGTTGTGCGCTCTTTAAAATTTGGCAGCGCTTTGACTTGGTGCGGTCCGGCTTGATACCAAAACGCCACACTGGTGTAAAGTGTGTGGCATCTTTGCTTGTTTAGCACTCTGTCGAGAACCACTCGGTTCGACGCGCCACTTCGCGGTTGGCAACTAGCCAACTGACAAATTGATTTCAAACCTAATGTAAGGACGTCCGCAAACCTGAATATTGCCGGAACATTTTATGCACTGGACAAATCCAACCGGAGATTTTTTTGAATCTGTTTCCGCCAAGTGCTTGCCACCCGCGCCTGCCCCGCGTAGTCCTGCCACTTCGCTACGGCGGCACAAACTTCCTCAACAATGGTCTCGGCGCGTCCGCGCTTCATCAAGGCGCTTTTCGCACAGGCGCAAAAGTCCGCCAGCGTGAATTCATCGCGCTTGCCGTTCATCGTCATCTGATGCGTCGTCGTCCAGTCGCCAGACGGGTTGTAGCTGTAAGTCACATCAAACGCCGGCGCGAGCGACCACTGTCCTGACTTGTCCATCAGAAACGCGATGTTCTTGACGTGATCATCCTGATTTCGCGCGATGATGTTGAATGCCATCCGACGAAACTGTTCCTCCACCGCTGCCATCGGCAGGTTCAATTGGCGGATGGTCAGCAACGCTTGCTCATAGGAGTAAGCGCCCGCTGAATTGAAATCAAAATGGGCCAGCGCGCATAACGATTGCATGTGCAATTTCTCCCCGCCTTCAAGCCGGTCGAAGCGCCGGGTCATGAAATGCCGCCGTCCGCCTTCTTCCAGCAAACGGCACTCGCTCATGGTCACACCCGCCGCCCTGGCCATCAAATAATACGCGTATTCAATCGCGCCGTAGCCCTTGGGATCTTCCAGTTCCTTATCCTTGTTGCCGGTGACACCGTCAAACTTCAACAGCCAGTAATCGAATCCTTTTCCAGCCGCAATCTGCCCCGAACGGACCTCGTGGGTCTCACGGTTCCAGGCGATGACCGCCTTCGCCCGTGCACCGCCGGCGGACGTGCCGACCCGCAGGATGTCGTTCAACGCATTTTTTCGGCTCTCGCTGGCAAATGTGGTTTTCAGTGTCCGGCGATGGGTTAAAACTTCCGACGCCAGTTTGACTAGTGCATCAATTTCAATTTTCTTCGCCGACTGAGGCTTCGGCCCGATGGCCGGCGCGAACTCCAGCGCACCCATGCCGCGCGCACCGGTATAGCAAAGTCGTTCCACCGCATTGAAACTTTCCGATGTCCGTCCCTGCGTGGCCAGCCACGCATCAATCAAGGCGTTGCCGAACCGGTCCGGCAACGAATCCGCCAGCAGACCGGGCAGACCATGAAACGTCCGTTGCGGTAATGCCGGAAAAACATAAACGCGGTCGCTCAACGGCATGGTTATTGGCGAAATCTCAATCCCGCTTTGGGCAAACGCCGGATCATACTGGAACGCGGCACTACTGCCGCCATCTTCCAGTGAAACCGCCCCGATGGTGCGTCCCCAAAGTTGGACTTCGGCCACCGTCATTGTTCATTCCCCCATTGCCATTTTTTGCCGGAAGCTTTGGCGGGCTTGGCGGTGGAAGCACGCTGACGTTTCCTGCCGGCCAGTTTCAATTGCGCCACCGGGCTGGGCACGGGTTCCGGGATGAGCAAATCAAACCGCTCAATCAAGTCGAGCACACGGCACACGCGAAGGAAGCCGGACAACTGTGTTGCCACCGCGCCCGCTTCCAGGCGCTGCACCGTGCTTTTCGCAACCCCGGCCTCTCCCGCCAGTTGGACTTGGGTAAGGTTCCGTTCCAAACGAATCCGGGTCAATCGTTCACCCAGTTCGGCCAGAACTGTCTTATCGGTCGCTTGTTTGGTTATTTTCATAACGCATCATATATGATGCGTAAAACAATTAATGTCAACGAAAACATCACAAAAGATGCTTAATAAAGCCTCAAACGTCGTGACCAACGCGGGCTTTCGCTCCGTTTCACGGGCTGCTGGTCGCCCCGTATGCCTCTCGACCGCGCCCGTTCTCCTCCGCAAAAACCCGCGCTCGTCACGGACGGCATCCGCTCAGGTTCAACGAAGTGGCGAAAGGCTTCCGTCTGCGGCTCGTCGGCGGGACGTTTCGCTCCGGCTGCGTTTCGCAAAACGCTCCTCTCCGCCTGCGCTCAACTTTCCCCGCTCTCCGACCGCAGACCGAAGCCGGAAAATTTCCGCAATGGCGTTGCGGATTTTTGACCGATACAAATTTTTTGGCGAGCCATTCGGCTTTCGACGAACCGAATTCCATTTCCAAGAAATCAATCGTGACCTAAACGGTGGTCGCCTGCACAGCGCGATAAAACCGGCGGCGATTTTATGGGGTTGGCGGAAAGGTCAAGGATACTACGGGTCGTGGCTTCCGTTCCTCCTTGACCTTTCCGCCAACCCCAGCGCCTTGCCTCTAGGTTTTCATCGCGCACACCTGTCGCTGCGCGCCCGGAAAACAATGAAACCATCAAAGATTATGAATGAAACATCATCAGACGCAGTGGCTCCGCCGTTGGAGCGAATCGTCACCCACTGGCGGCGGTTCTCAATGGGTTTGTGGCGCGTGCCGGAAGGTGACATTGCCGCCGCCTACTCAGCCAGTTCGTTCCCTAAAATCAGCGTGTTTGTCCATGAAGGACGCCTGTTCACCAACGGCGGTGCCGCCTATTCCAAATGGGTTCACACCGAGGTGAGCGGCTATCCGCTGATTCCCGCCGATGAGTATCAGGGCGCGGAGTCCGTGCCTTATTCGTATGAAGGTCGGGAGGCGGCTTACAAAGGCAAAGTCTTCCGGCTCGGTGCCAAGACTCTTTTTATTTCCTCCGATCCGACCGTTGAGGACTGGCGGCGGTTGTTTCGTTCGCTGTTTGCCGATGGTGGTTTGTTCGCTTCCGGCTGCGACTATCGTGAATTCCTCACCAGCCGATGCGAGCCGGATTCAGAGAACAGCCGTGTGGCCAGCGTCGGGGAACTGGCCGACTGCGACAACGGCGTGCTGCCTTTGGCAAAGGATGCCATGCGTGACTGGATCGACGCCGGGTCAAAATCACTACCAACCCAACAGCTCGCCTTCCAGCTATGACACCGCTCACCAAAACCGTCCGGCGCGTGACGCTGGAAACTTACGGCTACGGAAAACAAGCGCGCAAACTGGTCGCCGCGTTTGAGCGAGGCGACCTCATCACCATCCGCGAGCATGGCCGGCGCACCAAGGACGCCGCCCGGATCATTGACGTGCTGTGGTGGATGAAACGCAGCAAGGCGGCAAAAATCCAAATGGAGAAATTGCGCGAGCGCAAAGCAGCGAAGGCGGCGCGGCTGACTGCTCGACGGCAACGTGCCGCCACGAGAAGGTTGTTTCGTGAATAGTCCAATCTCGCGCCCTTTACGCTTGGCGGTCAAACCGGCGCGGCCTATCATGACCGCGTCGGTATCAATTATGTAACGAAATAAATTTTGCGTCGCATCGGCTTGTTCCCCTAGAAAACCGCTAATTTTCACCACCGGAAAGAGCCGCCGAGAGCACGCGCCCATCGGGCGCGGCTCGGCGTGTTTCTTTCCAAAGGCGCTTAGCGGTGCCTCTAGGGGGAACATGTTGGGTTCGCGCCTCTTGCTTTTTTGCAAAGTTGCAAATTTTGCAATTCACGGTTGCAACCCTGACCCGTAGTGACGTATAAACGTGCCACACCCCCTGATGGCGGAAACAAGGTCCCAGATGGGAAAGCCCAAAATAAAAATTGAGCGCTCGTTTCACCGCAATGGAGCATTGCGGGAGGAAATGTCATTTCTCGGCCGCCAGCTTCACGGCCCGCGCCGCACTTGGCATCCCAATGGCCGACTCGCCTCGGAAGAATTTTTTGAACATGGTTTATTGCATGGCCTTTGCCAGCAATGGAACCGGCATGGCGAACCGCTTGGTTCGTTCCAAATGAAGCACGGCACCGGCATCCAGCGGGAATGGTTCGATAACGGCCAGCTTCAATTGGAGACCTCCACGGTGGACGGGAAATTCACCGGCAGAATCCGCACCTGGCTGCGGGACGGCACGTTGGTTTCCGAACAATACGCGGTTGAAAACCGCAACGTGACGCCAGCGGCTTACTCGATTGCCACCGCCAGGCACCCGAACTATCCGCGCTATGTTGATGGCAAAATTAAAAAAACATTCCCGACGGCGGAAGAAATCGAGCGGCGGGAATTTGCACTGCACATCCAATCACTGCTCGCACAAAATGGCAAAAAAGCAGTGTTGGCATGGTTGAAGGCCGGTGCAAAAAAACGGTCGTTGGGGCCGTTCAAATTCAGACAGGCAACACAACTGGTTCAGAAACTTTTTGACGCCGGTGCCCTGCAAATTTTCGCAGTGGATCCATACTCCGACAAGACCGGCAAGCAGTTTTCTGACGCATTGCTGGTGAAGCTGCCGCCAGAAAAATCCATCCGTCTGGCCATCCGTCGTTTGCTCGTGAAACTGCCCGCCAAGCTTCGTGCCGGGGTGTTGCCCGTCCAAGACCACGGTGAGGAATTTCTGTTCGCCAGTTTTGTGTAACCCTGATTTCAGGGTTCCACGATCACGAGCATTTCGCCGCCTTCCGCCACTCGCAGTTTTCCCGCGCCATTCCCGCCTTGCAGCAAACTTTTTGCAACGGCATCGCCGATCAACTTTTCCGCAGCGTTGCGCATGGGCCGGGCACCCAGTTTGGGGTGGAATCCCTTCCGCACCAGAAACGGCATCACGCTGGCGTCCACTTCGAGTTCGTATCCCTGCTGTTTCAAAAATTTCAATTCCGAGCGCAGGAATTTATCGGCGATCTCCAGTTGCACTTCGTAATTGAGCGGGTGGAACACCAGCACCTCGTCAATGCGGGCGAACAGTTCGGGGCGCAGCGTCTGTTGCGCGCGGCTCAAGACGTGGCGTTCCAGCGTCGCAGCGCTGGAATGTTGCAGCCCCAAAATCTCCGCCGCGCCGATGTTAGACGTCAATGCGATATAAAATGGTGAGAAGTCCAGTGTCTCGCCGCTGGCGAGCGTCACCCGCGCGGCATCCAGCAGTTGCAGACAGATGTCGAGCACGCGCGGATGCGCCTTTTCAATTTCATCTAGCAGCAATGTTCCTTCCGTGACGCGTTTGCGTTCCATGCCGAGATAACCGCATTCACCCGGTTGTGAACCGATGAGCACGCCGAGGCTGGCCTGCGTTTGATATTCCGACATGTCCAGCCGGATCAACGCCTCCGGGCCGAATA